>Ga0214472_10000439_pt1 | contig 51183 bp, 47 predicted proteins | sample RVTome_6_FD_207662 | JGI IMG/M metagenome (GOLD analysis project Ga0214472, IMG submission 207662) | Soil microbial communities from uranium-contaminated site in the Upper Colorado River Basin, Wyoming, United States - RVT140D175 | ecosystem: Environmental > Terrestrial > Soil > Contaminated >...
CGGACTGGCTCGGCGCGGAGATGTCCGGCGGCCGCATCCGTGTCCGCGGGAACGCCGGCGGACAGGTCGGGGCGGCCTACCGCGGAAGCCTCTCCGGGATGAAGGGCGGGACGATCCTCATCGAGGGCTCGGCGGGCCTCGAGGTCGGGATGCGGATGAGACGCGGGATCATCGCGGTAGGCGGCCAGGCGAGGGACTTCGCAGGCCTGGAGATGAAGGGCGGGACCATCCTCTTGCGCGGGGGAGCCGAGCTTCGCACCGGCGCCTGGATCTCGCGGGGCACGATCATCTCGTTAAAGCCGATTCCACTCTTGCCGACGTTCTCGTACTCCTGCACGTACAACCCCACCTTCTTGCGCCTGTACGCCAGGCACCTGTCGTCGCTGGGCTTCAGCATCCCCTGTGACGAGCAGGACGGGGCCTATCGACGCTACACCGGGGACGCTGCGGTTCCGGGGAGGGGGGAGATCCTCGTATGGAAGCCGGATGCCTCCTGAGGACGGAGGGGGCGGCTCCCTGAGGCTCAACGAGCGTGCGGCGGCGATCGCAGAGGCCATGGTCGCCGACGCCGCGGTCCTGGGCGTGCGGGCAGCGACGCTCGAGAACGGGGCGCGCGTCCTCGACTGCGGCATCGAGGCGCCGGGCGGGCTCGAGGCGGGGCGCCTCCTGGCCGAGGCCTGCATGGGCGGAGGAGGGCGGGTCAGCTTCACGTCGGTCGATATCGACGGCCTCCGCCTGCCCGGGGTGAACGTCTGGACCGACCACCCGGCCGTCGCCTGCCTGGGCTCCCAGTACGCCGGCTGGGCGATCAAGCCGGAGGGCTATTTCGCGATGGGCTCGGGGCCGCTGCGCGCCATCGCCCGGGTCGAGCATGAGCTGTTCGAGCGGCTCGGCTATGCGGAGCCGCCTTCGGGCCGGGGGGTTCTGGTCCTCGAAGCGCGGACCGCCCCCAGCGCCGCGGTGGCGGCCTACGTGGCGGGAAAGGCAGGGCTGACCGCCGACCGCCTCACCTTCCTCGTCGCTCCCACGGCAAGCCCCGCCGGCGGCGTCCAGATCTCCGCGCGCGTCGTGGAGACGGCGCTCCACAGGATGCTGGAGCTGGGCTTCGACGTACGAAACATCCTCACCGGGTTCGGGACGGCGCCGCTCGCTCCCATCGCGAAGAGCGACATGAAGGCCATCGGCCGTACGAACGACTGCGTGCTCTACGGCGGGGTGGTCCACCTCACGGTCCGGGGGGAGGACGGGGAGCTGCAGGCCCTTGCGTCCCGCATCCCTTCATCCGCATCCCGTGACTACGGAACGCCGTTCTACGATCTCTTCCAGCGGTACGGCGGAGACTTCTACAAGGTCGATCCCGACCTGTTCAGCCCGGCCCGGGTGTCCCTGACGAACGTCAAGAGCGGGCGCACGTTCGAGGCCGGGACCGTGAACGCGGCGGTGCTGCGGCAGTCGCTCATCTCGTAAGAGGCTGATGAACGTCAGCATCCTGAGCGCGAGCCGCGGTTGAACCGCGCCCTCTCGCCGGCCGACATCGCCCTCTGTGCCCAGGCGGCCTGCCTGCTCGAGGTGGCCGCCGTCAAGCCGGGCAACGTGTCCCGGTACCACGACTTCGACGACACCCGCTTCGAGGATTTCCTGTTGAGCGCCGTGGCCGTCGGGGCCGCCCTCGGCGCCGCGGGAGCGGCCGGGGTGGGCGAGACGATCCTCTTGGCCGTTCAGGACACGCGGCGCCTTGTGGACGTGAACACCAACCTCGGGATCGTCCTCCTCCTGGCCCCCCTGGCGCGAGCCGCCGCCATGGAAGGGGGGCCCTTGCGCCGCCGCGTGTCCCGCGTGCTCGCCACGCTCACCATCGCCGACGCCCGGGACGCCTACGCCGCGATCCGCCTGGCCCGCGCCGGCGGGCTCGGAAAGGTCGAGGCGCAGGACGTCCGCGAGGAGCCGACGGTGACGCTGCGCGAAGCGATGGCCCTGGCCGCCGACCGCGACACGATCGCGCGGGAGTACGTCACGGACTATGATGTGACGTTCGGGCTGGCGGTGCCGGCCCTCCGGCAGGCCCGCGGGCGCGGGCTCGGCTGGCCGGCCGCCGCTCTCGAGAGCTACCTTCGCGTCCTGGCGGAGGTCGTGGACACGTTCGTGGCCCGCAAGCGCGGCGGCAATGCCGCGCGGGCGGTGAGCGAGCGCGCCCGCGAGGTCCTGGCCGCCGGCGAGCCGGGCACTCCCGAGCGCGGGCGGGCGGTGGCGGCGTTCGATTCGGAGCTGCGGGCGCACGGCAACCGGCTGAATCCGGGCACCACCGCGGACCTCGTGGCGGCCGCGCTCTTCGTGGCCCTCTGCGAGGAACGCTGAAGGAGCACGAGGTGGCGGAGTACAAGGTCATCGTCGAGAAGGACTACCTGGTCTTCGCCGCCGGGCACTTCATCACCTACAGCGGCGAGTGCGAGACGCTCCACGGCCACAATTACCGGGCGCGGGTCGAGGTCGAAGGCGAGCTGGACGAGAGCTCGTTCGTCTGGGACTTCGTGAGCTTGAAGCGGTTGATGCGCCGGGTGGTGGACGACCTGGATCATCGGATGCTGTTGCCGCTCCACAACCCCGAGCTGCGGCTCCTTGAGGAGGGCGACAGCGTCGAGGTGCTCTACAAGGACCGGCGGTACGTGTTCCCCAAGAGCGACGTCGTCCTGCTTCCGATCGCCAACACCACCGCGGAGCTGCTCGCCCATCATCTGGCGGGGCGGGTCAAGGAGGAGCTTCAGCGCGCAGGGGCGGCCAGGCTGAGCGCGGTGGTGGTGGAGGTGGAGGAGTCGTTCGGGCAGTCGGCGTGGTGCCGGGAACGCATGCGCGATTGAGGGCTCCGACCGCGAGCCGTCCGATGCGGATCCTGGTGCACGAGTTCGCGAGCGGAGGCGGGCTCGCGGGGCGAGCGGTTCCGGCCTCGCTCGGCCGCGAGGGAGCGGCCATGCGGGACGCGCTGGTCGCGGACCTCGCGGCGATTCGCCGGCACCGGATCGTGACCACCGTGGACCCCCGTTTCCCCCTGCGCGCGCCGCGAGGCGTCGAGGCCGTGACCCTGGCGCCAGGGAGCGTCGCCCTCCTCCACGGCCTCATCGCGTCGGTCGACGCCGTCTGGCTGGTCGCCCCGGAGACGGACGGCTGCCTGGAGCGCCTCGCGGCGAAGGCGGAGCGGATGGGAAAGACGCTCCTGGGTCCAGGCGCGGTTGCCATCCGCCGTGCCTCCGACAAGGCGCGTCTCCCCCGCCGCCTGGCCCGCCACGGCGTGCCCCACCCGAGGACGCGCGTCCTCCGCGAAGGCGTGGACTGGGGGATGGCCGCGCTTGAGGTCGGCTATCCGGTCGTCGTCAAGCCCACGCGGGGAGCCGGCTGCCTTGGAGTCTGCCTCGCCCGCGACGCGCGAGAGCTGCGCCACGCCGTGGACATCGCTCGCCGCGCCAATGGAAAAGGACCGCTGCTGCTTCAGCGCTACGTCCCGGGTGTGGCCGCGAGCGTGTCGCTCCTGGCCGACGGCCGGCGCGCCGTGGCCCTGACGGTCAACGCCCAGTGGGTGCGCGCCTCGCGACCCTTCGCCTATCGCGGGGGGACGACGCCGCTCGATCATCCCCTGACGGGGCGGGCGGTCGAGGCGGCGCTCGGTGCGTGTCGGGCCCTACCGGGGCTCCGTGGCTGGGTCGGCGTGGACGTGGTGCTCACGGGTTCGGAAGCCGTCGTCATCGAGGTGAACCCTCGCCTCACGACCGCTTACCTCGGCGTGCGTGCGGCGCTCGAGGGAAACGTCGCCGCCCTGGCGCTCGCCGCCTGTGCCGGCACGCTCCCCGCGCCACCGCCAGCGCGGCGGCAGGTCCGCTACACGGCGGCGGGCCGGATCGTCTCCCGGGACCCGCGTTCCTCCGCGCGCCCGCGTTCATGAAGGGTCCGATCCTCGGCTGGGACGTGGGGGGGGCCAACGTCAAGGCGGCTCGCATCGGGGAAGACGGCCCGTCCGAGCCCAAGGTGCTCGAGCGCCCTTTCGCCCTCTGGCGTGAACCCCACCGCCTGCCGGCGGTCCTGGCGGAGGCGGCCGACCGCTTGGGGGGCGCGCGCACCATGGCCGTCACCATGACCGCCGAGCTGGCCGACTGCTTCGCCAGCAAGCGGGAAGGCGTCGTCTTCGTGCTCGACGCCTTCCGCACGGCGTTCCCCGACGTCCAGCCGTGGGTCTACGGCGTCGATGGGCGATTCCGATCGGCGGAGGCGGCGCGGCGACGACCCTACCGGGTCGCGGCCGCCAACTGGATGGCGAGCGCGACGCTCGTGGCGCGCACGTTCCCCGACGCGCTCTTCCTCGACGTGGGCAGCACGACGACCGACGTGATCCCGATCGTCGCGGGCCGCGTGGCCGCCCGGGGGCGGACGGACCCGGCGCGGCTCCGCACCGGCGAGCTCGTCTACACGGGGGCGCTGCGTACGCCGGTCTGCGCCATCGTGCGTTCCGTGCCCTTGCGGGGCCGCCGGTGCCGCGTGGCCGCGGAGCACTTCGCCATCGTCGCCGACGTCCATCTCTGGCGGGGACGGCTCGAGGAGGGCGACTACACTTGCGAGACGCCGGACGGCCGGGGCCGCGGCCGCTCCGAGGCCGGCGCACGGCTCGCCCGGATGGTCTGCGCCGATCTGGAGATGCTCGGTCCGGGCGACATCACGGCGATCGCGGAGCACGTCGCGCGGGCCCAGGTGCGGCAGATCGCGGGCGGCGTGCGGCAGGTGATGCGGCGCCTGGGTCCGGCCTGTCCCCGCGTGGCGGTTCTCGCGGGACAGGGGGCGTTCCTGGCGCGGGCGGCGGCGGACGAAGTGGGCCTCGTGACCCGCGACATGGCCGAAGACGTCGGATCGGCCGCGTCGCGCGCCGCGCCCGCGGCCGCGGTGGCGTACCTGCTGGCACAGATGGCCGATGCATGACGACGGACACGGTCGTGAAGCTGGGGGGCAGCCTGCTCGCGGGCGGGGGCCTGCCCTCCCTCCTCACGACCCTGGGCGAGCTGGCGAGGACGCATCGTCTGGTCGTGGTGCCCGGCGGCGGACCTTTCGCCGACGCCGTGCGCCGCGCCTGCTCGCTCCACGACCCGGGCGCGAGCGCCGCCCATTGGATGGCGATCCTGGCCATGGACCAGCACGCGCACTTCCTTGCCGGCCTGCTGCCAGCGGCGAGGTTGACCACCGGCCCCGAAGAGATCGCAGAAGTCCTGGCCGATGGCCGGCTCCCCGTGCTCTCACCCTTCCGCTGGCTCCACGCAGCGGATCCGCTCCCCCACGGCTGGCGCGTCACCTCGGACAGCATCGCCGCCTGGGTGGCCGCGCGACTCTCCGCGCGGCGCCTCGTGCTCCTCAAATCGCTCGAAGGCGTCCCGGGCGCGAGCGGTGAGGTGCTGGCCGAGGCGCCCCTGCGCTCGCCGGCCCTGGCCGGGATCGTGGACGAGCATTTCGCGCAGGCCGTCGAGCCCGGACTGGAGTGTTGGGTCGTGAGCGGGCGCGAGCCTGAGCGGCTCTGCGAGCTGCTCAGGGACGGTCGCACACGGGGGACACGCCTGCGCTGAGCGACGGTATATGGCGGCCGGCTGGGCAAGAGCTTCATCTACCTGCACCCGACAAGCAGCCGCCGCTCGATCGATCTCGTGAAGGCGTCTAGCGGCCTGCCTTCAAGTCGATCGACCACGTCCTGTCCGCCCAGGCCAGCGTCAGGGTCAGCGCAGCGGAGCCCGAGGGCTCGAGGCGGATCGTGAATGGATCGACCGGGGGGCGGGTGGTGCCCGGTCTCATGATCACCCGGGCGACCTCCGTCGCCGCGATTCCGGCGACGTTGTGCGCGCGGTTCATGTTGTAACCCTCGAGGTGGGGCCACAGACGCTGCGCGGCACTCTCGGGAACCGAGAAACCCATGACCTTCGCGAGGGCTCCCAGCTCGATCCCGGAATCCGAGTTCAGAATGAGCGACCAGTCACCCTCCTGCGGGGCGGAGACGTAGACCGAATACTTGCCGGCGGCGACCGTCCTTCCGCCGCTGGGGCGTCGGCTGCGGGTACAGCTGCTCCCGGTGAGACAGTCGAGCGAAAGCTCACCTTCCGTCGTGAGGGTGGTGACTTCGTCTGCGCCCGCCCGCCAGACACGGTCGTCGGGCAACTGGGCGATCAGGGATTCGAGGGAGCGGCCCCTCAGTTCGGCCCGCCCGTAATCGACGGTCACTTTCTTGCCCTGGATCGTTCCCTCCGCGATACCTCGCTGGGCGGCCTGGGCGTATGCCAGGCTGCAAAGAGAGGCCATGAGCAGGGCGCAGGGCAAGGCTCGTCTCATCCAGTGCTCCCGCGATGAGAATGTGCTACCTCCCGTCCCGAGTCAACGACTGCTGCTCAGGGACGGGGCTACACGGTAAGAGACGGACCGCGGTGTGGAATGAGCCAGACTACAATAGCGCGGGGATGGGAGCGTGGAAGAGCTGACTGCCGCCGAGGTCGACCGCCGGACCGACGCGCTCCTCGAGGAAGCGGAGGCTTACTTCATGGGGGGGGGTGGAGTTCACAACGCGGCCGCGGCCATCGCGGAGCGTCTGACCGAAGCCGGGATCGACTACGCGATTGCGGGCGCCATAGCGTTGGGCGAGCACGGGTTCAAACGCCTCACCGTCGACGTGGACATCCTGATCCGGCGCGAGGGTCTCGACCGCTTCAAGGCCGAGTGGCTTGGACGCGGCTACTTGGACGTCCGGCCGGGAGGCAAGGCGGTCCGGGACACGATCAACGACGTGAAGATCGACTTCCTTCTCACGGGAGACTTCCCCGGCGACGGCAAGCCCAAGCCGGTGGCGTTCCCCGATCCACGCGACGCCGCGATCGCTGGCGATAAGTACCGGATCGTCTCACTCCCCCGCCTGGTGGAGATGAAGCTTGCTTCGGGCATGACCGCGCCCCACCGGCTTCAGGATCTCGCGGATGTCCTCCGCCTCATTCGTGCCGCAGACCTTCCGCGGGACTTCGGTGGGAAGATCGATCCCTACGTGCGCGCCAAGTTCGAGGAACTGTGGCTCGCCTCTCGGCATCCGGAAGACGACTACTGACCGCCCCCGCCGGGGGCGAGCCCTCGAACCCGGGCTGGAGTGCTGGGTCGTGGTCGGACGCGAGCCGGAGCGGCTCGCCGAGCTGCTCAGGGACGGTCGAACGCGGGGGACACGCCTGCGCTGAGCGCGAGGGCGGCGCGGAGGGCCCGCACGCGCGCGGCGCTCACCGTTCCCTTGCGGCCTCCCTCGCACGCGCTGCCCCGGACACCCACGATGTCGGCGCCGAGGCGCCCTGCCCGCTCGAGGTCGGCGGGGCCCAGGGCGCCGGCCACCGCGGTCACGAGCCCAAGCGCACGGGCCGATGCGAGGAACGCGGCCACCCCGTCCTCGCCCAGCGCGGTGAAGGTGGAAACGCCATCCTTGACGGCGGTGTCCAGCATCACGCCGTGAAACCCGGCCTGCCGTGCGATGGGCGGCAGCTCACCCGGCGGCAGGGCGCCCACGCGCGAGGCATCCGCGTAGGCAGCGGCCATCAGCCGCGTGCGTGGATTGACGTCCGCCGCGGCACGGCGCACGGCGGCGAGCAGCTCCAGGGCCTGCTCCGGGCGCGCCGATCCCAACAGGCCGATCTTGAGATAGTCGGCTCCGCAGGCCGCGGCACCCGCCGCCGCCAGCGCCATCGTGCCGGGCAGGTGAGGCGCATCGCCCAGCGCGGCGCTCACCTGCACGGGCGGAGTCACCCGCGCACGGACGGCGCGCAGCAGCGCGGGCACGGGGGCGCCCAGGGAGCCCTCCGCCGGGTTCTTCACGTCCACGATGTCGGCACCGCCCGCGATTGCCACCTCGACCTCATCAGGAGTCACGACGCTGACCAGCAAGCGCACCACGGCGGTCCCCGCCAACCCGATCGAATCCCTGGCCAGCACCGCGCTATCATATTTCGGTTCTCTTCCTCCACGAGCAAGAAGCCCTGAAGGGAAAAATCGTCATGACTGACGAAGCCGTCGACGCGCTGGTGGAGCGGAAAGCCGGGCTGCGCCGCCAGGCCTATGACGCGCGCAACGCCCAGGACGACAAGGACGAGGTATCCAAGACCATCGTCGCGAGATTCATCGCGCTGCCGGAGTACGCCGCCGCCAAGACGGCGATGTGGTACCTCGACGTGCGCTCCGAGGTGCGCACCCGGCATCAGGTCGGTGACGCCCTGAACGGGGGAAAACGCATCATCGTGCCCTATTGCACGGTGGACGAGAGCGGCGCGAACAAGCTTGGACTGTGGCATCTCACCGGCATGGACGAGTTGGTGGTGGGCAAGTGGAAGATCCTGGAGCCGCCCAGGGAGCGATGGGGCGAGGCGGGCAAGGAGGTGGCGCCCCAGGACCTGGACCTGGTGATGGTGCCCGGCGTGGGGTTTGCCCGGGACGGCGCGCGCATGGGCAACGGCCAGGGTTACTACGATCGCCTCCTCAATCAGGTGCGGCCGGACGCGCCCTTGATCGCGCTGGCCTACGAATGTCAGATGTTTCCGGAGTTGGTGGTCGGCCCCCACGACATCTACATGGACAAGGTGATCACCGAAAAGGCGGTGTACGAAGGCCGCGGGCGAATGGCGCGATGAGCCGCGCCCACGTCGAGGACACCTATGCCGAGGCGTTCAAGAGCCTGTACGCGGAATTCCTGATCACCGCCCGGGATCGCACCTGGCTCGACCATGCGCTCCACGCGGCCACCGGCAATGGCTCCTCCACCATCCTGTGCGACTGCGAGGCGGGTCTCGACCGCTACGTGGGCCCCGGCGGGGACGAATCGTTTGCCACGCCGGATGGCCGTCCGGGGGCCATCGTCCAGCTCCACGTGCCCCGCTTCCGCAAGGACCGGGTGGAAGCCCTGGAGCGCTCGCTCCTCGTGCGTATCAGCCAGAACGTGCTCACGTGTCCGACCGCTGCCTGCTTCAACCTGCTGGACACCGATCCCTACTACAAGCTGGGGCGCAAGATCGCTTATTTCGGCGATGGCTACCAGTTCCGGGATGTGCGTCACGGCCGGCGGGTGTGGGTGATTCCCATCCTCGGCGGCGAGTTCGTGGTGGACCGGCGCTTCGGCTACCGCGACGGGCTGATGGGCGGCAACATCTGGTACTTGGGCAAGGACGTGGATTCCGCCCTCGCCGCGGCCGAGCGCGGTGTGGGTGCGATCGAGAAGATGCCAGGGGTGATCATGCCGTTTCCCGGTGGCGTCGCGGGCAGCGGGTCGAAAGCCGGGAGCAAGTATTCCTTCGCCGTCGCCAGCACCTACGAGAAATTCTGCCCAACGCTGCGGAAAAGGCTCGGCGAAAAGTCCTTGCTGCCCGAAGGCGTGGGCTCGGTGATGGAGATCATCATCGACGGCCGGGATCTCAAATCCATCATCGACGCCACCCAGGCGGCGATCGCGGCGTCGGTGGAGACACCCGGCCTGGTCCGAATCTCCGCAGGGAATTACGGCGGCCGGCTGGGCAAGAGCTTCATCTACCTGCACCCCGACAAGCAACCGCCGCTCCATTGACCGCCGATCCATCGGATTCCGGCAGGCCCTGTCGTCGCGTATGCTGGGGCGTTCGGGAGCCGCAAGAAACAAGCTAGTTCGGGGGGCAGCGATGGCAACAGGACCGTTGTGGATGGCGACAGCGATCTGGGCAATGCTCGCGCAGGGACAGGACCCCCACGCCCAACACCGGCCCGCGCCGACCCTTGTGGAGGGTGGCTGGGTGAAGTATCGGCACAAGACCGCCGGGTTCAGCTTGGAGCATCCCGCGGATTGGACCGTGTCCAACGAGAAGGTCGCCATCTCGATCCACATCGCGCACCCGAGGAAGCCAGCGCACCTGTACGCTTCGGCCTTCAGGATGGCCGAAGGCACGTTGCGGGATTTCGCCGAGCTGAAGTTCGGCACGCAGCCCGAGATCTTCACGCCGCTGGGCCCCCCGCGCACCATGGAAGGTGTCGGCTGGAACGGCCTCGCGCAGGACGCCGAGACCACCCGAGGCGGAGGGCGGACGCGGCGACGCATCCTCTGCGCCAAGCACGAGGGCCTCTACGTCAGCCTCGCGCTCTACATCGATTCCAAGGTGCTCGCCGCGCCCGACGTGGACTACGACCGTCTCTTCTCCTCCTTGCGCTTCGACGCGGACGCCGCCGCGCCCACCCAATGACGAGCGCGCAGGGCCGTTTCGCCGGCCAGGGCGTGGTGGTGACGGGAGCCTCGAGCGGCATCGGGCGGGCGATGGCCCTCGCTTTCGCGCGCGAGGGTGCGAGGGTGCTCATCACCTACCGGCGCAACGCGGAAGGCGCGCGCGAGGTCACGGGCCAGATCGAGGGAGCCGGGGGACAGGCCTCCGTGATCGAGGTCGACCTCTCGCGCGAAGCCGATGCGGAGCGTCTGGTGGCGGAGGCCTTCAAGCGCCTCTCCCGCGTGGACGTCTGGGTCAACAACGCCGGGGCGGACATCCTCACGGGCGAGGGCGCTTCGCGGACCGACGTGGAGAAGCTCGACGACGTCCTCGACGTGGACCTGCGGGGCACGATCCTCTGCTCCTGGCATGCGGCACGCCGCCTGCGCGCCCAGGGAGACGGCGTGATCCTCAACGTTTCCTGGGATCACGTGCTTACCGGAGCACCGGGGCGCACGGCCGAGATCTACGCCGCCGCCAAGGGCGGCATCCTCGCGTTCACCAAGTGTCTGGCGCGGAGCTTCGCCCCCGAGGTCCGCGTCAACGTGCTGGCGCCCGGCTTGATCGACACGGCCTTCGCGGCTTCTCTCCCAGAAGAAAAACGCCGCCGCATCGCCGAGGCGACACCGCTCCGCCGTTTGGGCACCCCCGAGGACGTGGCGCGGGCGGCGCTGTTCCTGGCCTCGACGGAGGCCGAGTTCCTGACGGGGGCGACGATGCTGGTGGGCGGCGGCGCGGTGATGTAGCCTCTGCTCTCGGCTGAGGAGGCGCTCATGACCAAGGCGAAGCTCGGGACGTACACCGAGGAACAGATCGGCAGCAAGCTCCAGGAGCTGCCCGGCTGGTACTACGAGGAGGGCTGGATCCGCCGCCAGTACAAGACGGAAGGCTGGTCCACGACGCTGATGCTGGTGAACCTGATCGGCTACGTGGCGGAAGCGGCCTATCACCACCCCGACCTCTCGGTGACCTGGGCGAAGGTCACGGTGAAGCTCAAGACCCACTCGGAGAACGGGATCACCGCCAGGGACTTCGAGCTGGCGCGGAAGATCGAGGAGACCGTGCTCTGGCGACCGGGGGAAGGCTCGGCCCTCGAGGGGACGCCCAACAAGTTCGTGATGAGCGGCAAGGCGGGCGGCTGAAGATCCTGTTCGTCACCGGAAAGCTCGCGGCCCCGCTGCTGCGCGACACCCTGGAGCGGATGCGACCCCAGTTCGATTACGAGGTCGCGGTCATGGGGATCAGCGTGGCGGCCCTCATGACCACGGCCTGGGTGGCCCGTTTCCTGGAGGTCCCCCCCGGGGTCGACCTGATCCTGCTGCCGGGACACACGCAGGGCGACCTCGATCTCCTCGAGAAGCGCTTCGGCGTGCGCGCCGAGAAGGGCCCCAAGGACTTGCGCCAGCTCCCCGAGCATTTCGGCATGGCCGCGGCCCGGGCCGATTACGGGGCCTACGACGTCCAGATCCTGGCCGAGATCAACAATGCGCCGAGCCTGCCGCTTCACGAGATCCTGCGGCGGGCCGGCGAGTTCGCGGCCTCCGGCGCGGAGATCATCGATGTCGGCTGCACGAAGGGCACGCCCTTCGTGGCCCTCGCGGACGTGGTCTCCGCGCTCCGTGCGGAAGGACACCGGGTCAGCATCGACAGCTTCGAGGCCGGAGAGATCAAGACCGCGGTCGCGGCCGGGGCGGAGCTGGTGCTGAGCGTCAACGGCTCGAACCTGGAGATGGCGCGGGAGCTCGAGGCCACCGTCGTCGTGATCCCCGACTTCGGCGCGGGGCTCGAGAGCCTGTACCGCAACGTGGACGCCCTCGAGCGCTGGGGGGCGCGCTTCATCCTCGACCCCGTGCTCGAGCCCATCGGGTTCGGGTTCGCCGAGTCGTTCCATCGCTACTACGAGGTGCGCAAGCGCTATCCCGAGGCGGAGATCCTGATGGGGATAGCCAACGTGACGGAGCTGACCGAGGCCGACACCACCGGCATGGCCGCGCTGCTCCTTGGCTACTGCCAGGAGCTGGGCATCCGCTACGTGCTCACCACGGAGGAGATCCCCTGGGCCCGAGGCGCGGTGCGCGAAACCGACATCGCCCGCCGGCTGATGCACTACGCCGTCGCGAAGAAGAGCCTGCCCAAGCACGTGGACAGCCGGCTCCTCACCGCCAAGGATGCCGCCGTGGCCGCCTATACCGAGGCGGAGCTCCGGCAGATGCAGGCGCAGATCACCGACCGGGACTACCGCATCTTCACCGACCGCGACCGGATCCACGTCTTCAACTCGGAGCGCTTCGTGAGCGGGACCGACATCTCCGAGATCTTCGCCCAGCTCGACGCGGAGGAGGCGACCCACGCGTTCTACCTGGGCAAGGAGCTCCTGAAGGCGCGCCTGGCCATCATCCTGGGCAAGACGTACCGGCAAGAAGGGGAGCTTTCCTGGGGATACCTCACGCCGCCGGAGACCGAGGACGCGGCTTCCACCGCGAAGCGGGAGAGCCGCGGGCGCGCGGCCCGCGAGCGCGCCGACCGCGAGCGCGCGGCGAGCCGCCGACAGACTCCCCGCGGCTAGCGCCCTCATGGCCGAGATCCTGGTCCAGGAGTTGAAGGATGCGCCGGATCCCTCCGAGGCCTGCGCGCGCTTCCTGGACCTGCCGTTTCCGCTGCTCCTCGAGAGCGCCCTGCGTTCGGAAAAGATCGGAAGGTTCTCGTACCTGGCGGCCGACCCCTGGCACGTCCTGACGAGCAAGGGAGCGACGCTCGAACGGGGTTCGGCGGAGGGGGTCGAGCGCATGGCGGGAGACCCCTTCGCGGCGCTCCAGGCGGCGCTCGCCCAGCACGCGACAGACGCCGTGTCCGGCCTGCCGGCCTTCCAGGGAGGCGCCGCCGGCTACCTCGCCTACGACCTTTGCCACCACCTCGAGAGGCTCCCGTCCCCGCGTTTCGACGACCTGGACCTGCCTGATCTGTGCCTCGGCCTGTACGACTGGACGATCGCGTGGGACCACGCCCTGGGGAAGACATGGCTCTTCTCGACCGGCCTCCCCCTCCGCGACCCGCGGCAGCGCTCGGAGCGGGCCGAGGCGCGGGCACGCCTGGTGCGGGAGAGACTCGCCGCGGGCGCCGCCAAGCCGCAGGCGCCCGCGCGGGACCGGTGGGCCGCGTCCGTCTGCGCTGCGGGGCCTCCCACCCATGCCGTGGGCGGGATGCCCGGGGTCTCCTCCACCTTCTCCCGGCCCGAGTACCTGGGGGCGGTGGAGCGTACCCGCGAGTACATCCTGGCGGGAGACATCTTCCAGTCCAACATCTCGCAGCGCCTCGAGGCCGCCGTGGACGACCACCCGTTCACGCTCTACACGCGCCTCCGCCACAAAAACCCGGCCCCTTTCGCGGCCTACTTCGACTTCGGCCCGGCGGCGGTCGTGAGCGCGTCGCCGGAACGCTTCCTGCGCCTTTCCGGCGAGTGCGTGGAGACCAGGCCGATCAAGGGCACGTCTCCGCGCGGCTGGACGCCGCGGCATGACTCGGCGCTCGGGGAAGCCCTCTCCGAGAGCGAGAAGGACCGGGCCGAAAACGTCATGATCGTGGACCTCCTCCGCAACGACCTCTCGAAGGTCTGCCGGGATCACACGGTCGAGGTTCCCGAGCTGTGCCAGATCGAGCGCTACGCCACCGTGCACCACCTTGTCTCGACGGTGGTGGGCCGCCTGCGGCCCGGCCTGGGGCCGGTCGACCTGCTGCGGGCCACCTGGCCGGGCGGCTCCATCACCGGGGCGCCGAAGGTGAGGGCCATGGAGATCATCGCGGAGTTGGAGCCCACCCGCCGCAGCGTCTACACTGGCTCCGTCGGCTACTTCTCGTTCGGGGGCGCCGTCGACACCAGCATCGCGATCCGCACCTTCATCGTCAAGGGAGGCCGCGCCTGCTTCCAGGTGGGCGGAGGCATCGTGGCCGACTCGGATCCGGAGCGGGAGTACGACGAGACGCTGGACAAGGCACGGGGGATGGTGGCGGCGCTCTGAGGGCGGCGGTGGTCCTGCTGATCGATAACTACGACTCCTTCGTCCACAACCTGGCGCGCTACGTGCGGGAGCTCGGGGAAACGACCGCGGTCTACCGCAACGACGCGATCACCCTCGCCCAGATCACCGCCCTGGCGCCGAGCCACATCATCATCTCCCCCGGGCCCTGCACGCCGCGCGAGGCCGGGATCTCGAACGATGTGATCCTGACCTTCGCCCCGCGGGTCCCGATCCTGGGGGTCTGCCTGGGCCACCAGTGCCTGGCCGCGGCGCTGGGCGGCAACGTGGTTCGCGCGAGCCGCCCACGACACGGCAAGACGTCGCCCGTCCACCATTCCGGCGAGGGGATCTTCGCCGGCCTGCCCAGCCCTTTCCAGGCCACACGCTACCACTCGCTGCTCGTGGTGCCGGAAGGCCTGCCCGCGTGCCTCGAGGTCGTGGCCACGACGCCCGAGGCCGAGATCATGGCCCTCCGGCACCGGGACTTTCCCCTCTGGGGCGTACAGTTCCACCCGGAGTCGGTGCTGACCGAGCACGGCTACGCGCTGCTCCGCAACTTCCTGGCGTTGCCCTCGAGGGCGGCGTGATCATCGAGACCCTGATCACGACCATGGACCGCGAGGGACGGGCCAACTTCGCCCCCATGGGGGTCGTCTGGGGCGAGCAGGAGATCGTGGTCAAGCCGTACCGGGAGACCACGACCTACCGCAACCTGATCGAGACCGGGGAGGCGGTCGTCAACCTCGTGGACGACGTTCTCTATTTCGTGAAGGGCGCTTTGACCTCTCCGACCTTCCCCTCGATGCCGGCGGTGGTGGTCCGCGGCGTCGTGCTCGAGGCCGCCTGCTCCTGGCGGGAGATCAGGGTGCGGGAGGCGGAGACCGCCGAGCCGCGGGCCCGGTTCGTCTGCGACGCCGTGCACCGAGGGTTCCGGCGCGAGTTCCTCGGCTACAACCGCGCGCGAAACGCGGTGCTGGAAGCGACGATCCTGGCCACGCGCACGCGTGTTCTCCCCATGGAGGAGATCCTGGCGGAGTATCGGCGGCTCCAGGTGATCGTGGACAAGACGGCGGGACCTTCCGAGCGGGAGGCGATGGTCCTGCTGACCGACTTCGTGCGGTCGGAGGCGGCGACCCTCAAGGATGGAGCCCGGTGAACGGCTCGCGGGCCGTCTTCGTGGAGGCCCCGGCCCGGCTGCACATGGGGATGATCGACCTGCGTGGCGACTTCGGCCGCAAGTTCGGCGGGATCGGCGCCGCCCTCGAAGCGCCCTCCCTGCTCCTCGAGGCGCGACCCGCGGAGCGGCTGTCCGCGGTCGGGGAAGACCGTGAGCGCCTCCTTCTGTACGCCCAACGCTTCCTGGACCGTCACGGCATCGAAGGGGGGGCGTGGCTCCGGGTCCATCGCGCGATCCCTGCGCACGCGGGGCTCGGATCAGGGACCCAGCTCGCCCTGGCCACCGCCCGCGCGCTGGCCGCGCTCTTCGGCCGGCCCTTCGACACGCCGGGGCTGGCGGAGGCCACGGGCCGCGCGCTGCGCTCCGCCATCGGGACCTGGGCGTTCGAGCAGGGCGGCTTCCTCCTCGAGGGCGGCCGCTCCGTCCAAGGCGGCGGGCCGGCGCCCCTCCTGCTCCACCGCCCCCTGCCCGCCGAATGGCGTTGCGTCCTCGCCATTCCCGACGTCCCGCCGGGCCTGAGCGGCTCCGCCGAGGACGAGGCCTTCAAGAACCTCCCGCCGCCGCCCCCCGAGCTGGCGGGACGTGTCGCACTGCTGATCCTGATGGTCGTCCTCCCCGCGCTGGTCGAAGAGAACCTCACGACGTTTGGCTCGGGCCTCACCGAGGTCCAGCGGCTGGTCGGCGAGATGTTCCGGCCGGTGCAGGGCCAGCGCTTCGCCCACGCCCTCGTGGCCGAGCTCGTCGACGAACTCTTGGCCGGGGGCGCGGCGGGGGCCGGCCAGTCTTCCTGGGGCCCGGCGGTCTACGGCCTCGTGCAAGGCGAGGAGGCGGCGCGAAGCCTGGCCCGCCGTATCGAGGATCGCCTGGGCGGGCGCGGAGTCGTCCTCGCCACCGGCTTCAACAACCGCGGCGCTCGCTGCTGGACCGCCGATGCTTCCTGACTTGTAGCAGGAGCAGAGGCGGAGTGGATCAAGGGGCCAGCCGCCAGCGAGCCGCCCGGGGGCGATGCTAGACTTGCGGCCCGCAGCCTCGCGTCTGGAGTTTCCTTGATGATCGACGGCAGCTCGGGCGACACTCACGCGCTCCAGATCCGCGGGGATCTCGGGCGCTCCTACCGGGACGTCTACACGCGGGAAGCCATGGCGGCGCTCACCGCCCTGGCTCCGCTGAACGAGGCGCGAAGGGCGCTCATGTGGGCCCGCATCGAGCGCCGCGCGTCACGCGCGCGCGATCGGCGGCGTCTCACGTTCCTCGATCCTGGGATCACGATCGCGGGAACCGAAATCACCGTCCAGGACGCCCGCGATGGGAAGTTCATCGGCAGCGAGATCCCGGCCGACCTGCGGCGGCAGTGGATCCAGGGCACGGGCCCTGCGACGAAGCCGAACCAGCCGGTCGACAAGGGCATCCGCAACGTGGCCTATGCCCTGCTCTCCGGCGCGGACGGCTGGATGTTCGACGGAGAGGACGCGCTCGGCCAGGTATCCACGATGTCGCTCGACAACCAGCGCAACCTGAAGCTCGCCATCGCCCGGGACCCCCTCTTCATGCAGGTTGCGGAGCAGGTGGCCGCCGAGATGAACGCGTGGGCACTGGGCTTCTTCGGACGCCCGATCATCGGCGACTGGCGCGAGCAGCTCGGGTTCACGACCAAGATCTTCCGCACGCGCGGGCTCCACCTCGACGATCGGCACGTCCGCATGGCCGACGGCGGGGGGCTCTCGGCGTCGATCGTCGACATGGCGCTCTTTGTCGCCAACAACCACGAGCGGCTGACACGATCCGGCGCTTCGATCGCGCTCTACCTGCCGAAGATCCAGACCGCCGAGGAGGCAGCGCTCTGGAACCGCATGCTGTCGGCGCTGGAGGAGCATCTGTCGCTTCCGGTCGGCGCGATCAAGGTGTACGTGCTCGTCGAGCAGCTCGAGGCCAGCTTCCAGTTGATGGAGATCCGCGCGGCTCTCGGGCGGCATTTCGTCGGCTACAACACCGGCCGCTGGGACTACATCAACAGCGTCGCGGACGCGATGGCTTGGGATCCGGAGTTCGTCAATCCCAACATCGACGCCATCGTGATGACCTACGGATACATGCGGAACTACGAGGACCGCGTCCGGCGCGCGGTCAACACCCCCGACCAGGAGGGCCATTGCGCGCTGTGGCTGGGTGGCATGGAGCCCAACATCCCCGTGGGCTCGGAGCGCGGCGTCGCGAGCGGGATGAAGAAGGCGGTTGCCGGGGCCGAGCGCGAGCAGCGCGAAGGCGCCTCCGGCAAGTGGGTCGCCCACTGGAAGATGGTGCACATCGTCAGGCCCGTCTGGGAAAAGGTGGGGACGGACAATCAGCTCGGCAAGCGGTTCCCCGCGCTCACCTACACCGCGGCCGATGCGGACGGTCTCGTCCTGCTCGAGCCTGCGCCGCGAAGCGTGCGCGGCGCGCGCGATCTGCTCAGCGTGGCCCTGCAGTACGGCAATGCGTTCGGCCAGGGGTTCCAGGCGGCGGCGCTCAAGCCCGCCGACTTTTTCGGCAACGACGACGTCCTGTACCTCATGGAGGACATGGCGACCGGAGAGATCCGTCTGAGCATCCTCTGGGAGTGGCTGCACAAGGCCGCAACCCTCTCCGAGGCCGATGACGCGACCGGTGTCTCGAAGGGTGACACCTTTAGCGCCGAACTGTTCGAGCGCCTGCTGGGACAGGAGTACGCCAAGCTCCTAGCGGCGAGCGACCGGGACGTCCACGACGACTCCAAGACGACGACGCTGCCCATCGCTCGCGAGATCGTGCGGACCTACGTCGCCGCCGCGGCCAAGGCCCCCTGGTACATCGATCTGCTCAACGTCAACCTCGACAACCACGACCAGGCGAAGGCCAGGCTGCGGATCGCCCAGTACCTGGATGCGTTCGGCAAGGACGGCACCCGAATAACCGAGAACCTTGATTTCGCTGCCCTCCCCTCACGCAGGCAGGACTAGATGGCTAATGCCTCATTCGAGCTGGAGGTCGCCGAGACCGGCAGGTGGCTTGCGAGTCCCCGCTTCGAGGGCATCACCCGGCTGTACTCCGCGCGTCAGGTGGTCGAGCAACGGGGCACGATCCAGGCCGACTACAGCGTGGCCAGGATGGCAGCCGAGCAGTTCTACGCTCGGCTCCAGGAGCTGTTCGCCCAGCGCAAGCAGATCACGTCCTTCGGTCCCTATTCGCCCGGCCAGGCCGTGGCCTTGAAGCGGGCGGGCATCGAGGGCATCTACCTGGGCGGGTGGGCGACCTCGGCCAAGGGATCGGCCACGGAAGATCCGGGACCCGACCTGGCCAGCTACCCGCTGAACCAGGTGCCGGACGAGGCCGCGCCGATCGTGCGCGCGCTGCTGACGGCGGACCGCAACCAGCGCTTTGCGCGCGCGCGCATGAGCGAGGCCCAGCGCGCGGCCAGCCCCGAGATCGACTACCGGCCCTTCATCATCGCCGACGCCGACACCGGGCACGGCGGCGACGCGCACGTGCGGAACCTCGTCCGCCGCTTCGTCGAGGCCGGCGTTCCGGGCTATCACATCGAGGACCAGAAGCCAGGCGTCAAGAAGTGCGGGCACCAGGGGGGCAAGGTGCTGGTGGCGGAGGACGAGCAGATCAAGCGCTTGAACGCCGCGCGCTTCCAGCTCGACGTCATGAAGGTGCCCGGCATCATCGTCGCCCGGACCGACGCCGAGGCGGCCACGTTCCTGGAAGGGCGCGGGGACGAGCGCGATCATCCGTTCATCCTGGGCGCCACGAGCGTCGAGCTGCCGACCTACAAGATCGGCTACCTCGCGATCCTCAAGAGGCTCCGCGAGCTGGGCGTCGACGACATGCGCGGGCACCTGCTGTTCAAGGTCTCCGCGGCCGAGTACGACGAGGCGAACGCCTGGCTGGCGCGGGCGGGCGTGATGCGCCTGATCGAGGACAGCATCAAGGCTCCCAGGCAGGCTGACGGAGCGGCGATCGAGGCCCTGCTGGACAAGCTCGAGACGCGCTACCTGGAGGCGTGGCAGGCCGAGGCCAACCTCAAGAGCTATCCGCAGGCGGTCGCCGACGTGATCCGATTCCGCGTCGACGAAGGCGAGCGCTTCGAAATGAACACCGACGAATGGCTGGCCTTTGCCAACCGCACGTCGTTCCATGCCGCGCGGGCCAAGGCCAAGTCGATGGGCATCAACATCATCTGGGATTGCGAAATCTCCAAGACTCCCGAGGGCTACTACCAGGTCCAGGGCGGCACCGAATACGCCATCGCCAAGTCCCTGGCCGCCGCGCCGTTCGCCGATCTGCTGTGGATGGAGACCAAGACGGCGGACCTGGCGGATGCCAAGCGCTTCGCCGAGGCGATCCACGCCGAGTTCCCGTCCAAGATGCTGGCGTACAACCTGTCGCCCTCCTTCAGCTGGGATACGACCGGCATGAGCGACGAGGAGATGAGGCGATTCCCCGAGGAGCTCGGCAAGCTCGGGTTCGTCTTCAACTTCATCACCTACGGCGGACATCAAATCGACGGTCTGGCGGCCGAGGAGTTCGCCACGGCGCTGCGGCAGGACGGCATGCTGTCCCTGGCGCGGCTGCAGCGGAAGTTCCGGCTGGTCGAGTCGCCTTACCGGACACCCCAGACTCTGGTGGGAGGTCCGCGGGCGGACGCGGCGCTGATGGCCTCTTCGGGCGGCACCGCGGCCACCAAGGCGATGGGCAAGGGCTCGACGCAGCACCAGCACCTGGTCCAGACCGAAGTGCCGACCAAGCTACTCGAGGAGTGGCTCGCGGTCTGGACCACGCACCATCAGCTCTCGTCTTCGCTGCGCGCGCTGCTGCGGCCGCACACGGCGGGCTCCGAGCTGCTGGAGCTGAGCCTCTCCACGGCGAGCGGGGAGAAGGTCGCCAACGTCATCTTCGCCACCATCGTGGACCGGCGCGGCCGGAACATCCTCTCCATTCGCGATCAGAACACCTTCGACACGGCCCTGCGCAAGAAGCGCCTGATGACGCTGATTCACCTGTTCCTGGTCCATCGCTACAAGGCCTCTTCGGTCCACTACGTGAGCCCGACCGACGACAACCGCTACCAGGCCCAGAAGATGAAGGCCCACGGCTTGTTCAGCGACGTCCACGACGAGGTCGGCCAGATCATCGTCGCGGACGTGAACGCGGACGGCGTCAAGGCGTTGCTCGCCCCCGACCGCGCCAGGTTGGACGACTTGATTCACCAGAAATATCCATAGTCGTCCGAGTCACCGGCGAATAGGGCGCCGCTCGCGGCAGTCCCCTTCGGTTCCCTCGCCGGCCGCTCACGGGTTGGCCGGAGCGTAGGAGCTGGCGCAGCGGAACCCGAGGTCCGCGATGCGCCGATACATGTGGTCTGCGGTGGCGCGGTAGGTCGTCCGCACGTACCAGGCGCCGTAGTACCAGCTCCCTCCGCGGTTGACGCGGGCGCCCCGGGCCGCGGGATCCTCACGGCCGTCGCCCGGGTCGTAGGGGTACGGCCGGTAGAGGGAGGACGTCCACTCCCAGACGTTGCCGGCCATGTCCAGGACCCCATAGGGCGAGGCGCCGCCGGCGTAGCTGCCGGCGGCGGCCGTCCCGGCCGTGTATCCGGCATTCGCCCGGTCAGGCTCGAAGCGGGAGCCCCAGGGATAGCGGCGGGCGTCCCCGCCGCGCGCGGCCTTCTCCCACTCCGCCTCCGTGGGCAGGCGCTTTTCCACCCACCGGCAGTACGCGGCCGCCTGGCTCCAACTGACGATGGTCGCCGGGTGATCCGCCTTCGTCGCCTCGCCAAAGGCCGTGCCGACGGGTAGGGAGCAGGCGCCCGCCTCGACGCAGGCGCCATAGCGGGCGTTGGTCACTTCCCCGCGGTCGATCCAGAAGGCCTCTACGTGTATGGGCGTCGCCGGTCCCTCGTCCGGGTCCGCGTCGGGATCGTCGGAGCCCATCCGGAAATCACCCGCGGGCACCGCGGCCATCTCCACCGGATCGCGCCCCGAGGGGTCGCCCAGGCCCGCGGCCAGGAATGCCGCCAGGAGAGCGCTCGTCGGCTAGCGCTCCAGCTGCGTCGTCAGCCAGGCCGCGAGGGTCGTCGCCCCGGACGCCGCGCCGTCCCTCATCTCCGCGCGGATCTCCCCGACCGTGCCGCCGCGTTCGGCGAACACGTCGTGCTTGTGGATCGTCTCCATGTTCACCTGTCTGGCGTGCACGTAGGCGTCGTCGGGCAGATCCGGGTACATCCCCAGGACGTTGTAGAGCATCTCCCGCGCCGCGTCTTCGACGAAGCGCGGGTTTCGGTGCGCCTTCTCCACCACGAACAGCTCGTCGGGCCGCTTCAAGAGGTCGTAGGTCTCCGAGCTCATCGAGGTCTCCACGATCTCGACGAGGTCCTCCGCGCGCACGGGCCGGTCGGTGCCCACCATCAGCCGGCCGAGTCCGCGCTGGTTGTGGGTGGCGACTGGCACCAGCTCGAGCACGCGGTCGGCCAGCGCGGCGTCGATGCCACCCTCGACCAGCCGCTCACGCGCGTGGGTGCGGACCATGTCCTGCGCGCAGGGGCACGCCATCATGCCTTCCGCCTCCACGCCCACGAGCCGCACGCAACGGTCGGGGGTGGCGACCGCCCGCCCGATCAGGGTGTAGAGCTCCTGCGACGGCTTGCCCGAGAGCGGCGCCCTCTTGGTCAGCGGGAAGTGGGCGCGGACTTCCACCTCGACGCGTCGCGCCTGATGTCCCACGCTGAACTGCCGCGCGATGCGCTCCGCCAGTGACTCGATGACCGGCGCCTCCTGGTCGCCGATCTCGTCCAGCACCTCTTCCACCGTGTCGCTGAAGCGCGACATGTGCGCGCCCTTCCGTTCCGCGGGCAGCTCCACGGACAGGTCGAGCGTCGCGTAGAAGAGCCCGTGCCCCTGGCCCAGGCGGATGATGCGGCGCAGCCCCGTTACGCCGACCCGGTCCAGGCGCAGCGGCGTCGGCGGGGCCTCGTGCTGCAGGTCGCGCTCCAGGCGGCTGGTCAGCCCTCGTTCGACCCGTACCACACCGTCCGCCTTCCCGAGGAGGGCGAGAAGCTCGGCGACCGTCTGCCCCAGGACCGGATGCCGGTAGTCCGGCGCGATCTCGCTCAGGGGAACCAGGACGAAGCCCCGCTCGGCGATCAGCGGATGAGGGACGGTGAGGCCCTCCGACTGGATCGCCTGATCGTCGAAGAAGAGGATGTCGATGTCGATGGGCCTCGGGCCATAGCGCACCCCGTCGCGGCGGCCCATGCCCTCCTCGGTGCGCTTCAGGAACGCCAGCAGGGTGTGGGGATCGAGGGCCGTGACTCCCTTCACCGCCATGTTGAGGAAGCGCGGCTGGTCGGTCACGTACGCCGCCTCCGTCTCGTAGACCGACGAGAGGCGCAACACATCCACCTGGGCGCGCAGCCTCTGGATCCCTTCGACCAGGTTGGCCTGTCGGTCTCCGAGGTTGGACCCGAGCCCGAAGTAGACGGTGTGCTGGCTCACCATGGCTGCTCCTCGATCGATCGCGCCACGCAGCCCGGAGGACCTAATGCGGCCGCAGGTCGAAGCGCAGGCCCCCGGTGATCGTGCGGGGCGTCCCCAGCAGGTCGACGGGAGTGGCCTGGACGGCGTAGCGGCGATCGAAGAGGTTCTCGACGGAGACGAAGGCCGTGAGCGACTCGCCCAATCGGCGGTCGAGCGCGAGGTCCGCCACGAAGAGGCTGGCCAGCCGCAGCTCCGGAGAATTCTGGTCATCGTCGAAGCGCGAGCTCTCGACTCGGCCGCGGAGGCTCACGTTGATCACCTCGGGCCGCAAGTAATCGAGCCGGAGGCTGGCGCGGTGCCGAGGGACCTGGGGCAGCTGGTTGCCCTCGATCTCCGGCGAGGCCGCGAACTCCGTGACGCGGGCGTCGGAGAGGAGGTAGCTGGCCTGGATCCGCAGTCGCGGGGAGGGTTGGTAACCGGCCTCGCCACTCACGCCGCGGATCCGCGCTCGTCCCAGGTTCTGTCGCTGGCGCGTGATGAGGCCGGGCGTGGGAGGCGGAACGATCGTGACGTTGGCGATGGGGTCCTTGACCCGATCCCAGAAGGCGGTGGCCCGCCACGAGAAGCGCGCGCTCGAGGCATGGTTCAGGCCCAGCTCGCCCCCCCAAAGGCGCTCGGGCCCCAGGTTCGGATTGGCATTGGTGACGACGCTGCCCACGCGGAAGGGGCGGTACAGCTCGTTGAGGCTCGGCGCGCGGAAGCCGCCGTAGGCGGTGCCGCGCAACGCGAAGCGGTCGCTCACGTGCCAGAGCAGCCCCGCGCGCGGCGTGACCGTCGTCTTGGACGTGTCGGCGAAAGGCGTCACCGTCGTCACGCTCGTGGAGTTCACGATCTCCGTTTGCGACGCGTCGTAGTTCCGCCAGTGGTCCGCCCGGACGCCCAGCGTCACGACCGCCCGCCGTCCCACGGTGACGACGTCCTGGAGATACGCGCCGGCGTAGCGCTGCCGGGCCGGGATCAGCCGGTCGCGAACGTTGGCTCCGGAGGCGATGAACACGTCCTCCGTGTTGTCGGCCTGGATCCAGCGCACGTCGCCGCCGACGCTCACGAGGTGGGACTTGCCGAGCCCCCGCGTCCACTGCGCGTTGCCGCCCACGTCCTTGTAGTCGACGGCCTGGGAGAGGCTCAAGGTCTCGGAGGCGCGGTCCGCCGCCACCGCGCTGAACGTGCTCTTGAAATCGTCCCGGTGCGTGAACACGTTGGCCTGCCAGAGGTTGCCGCCCTCCGTCGTCGCTCGCAATCCGCCGCCTACATAGGTCTCGCGGGTGGAGTTGGTCTGAAGCGGGGTGCCGTTGTCGCGATCCTCGGCGAAGACGCGGCCGTTCTGGAACAGCGTGAACCGCGGCGAGGGAGCGTACTCCAGCCGCCAGTTGCCCGTGCGGTGCCGTGATGCGGCTTCGATGTCCACCGGGCCCCGGTCTTCTTCGCGCACCAATTTGTAGCCGTCGGTCCGGAAGTAGCTGCCGCCCACAGATGCGGCCAGCGGGCCCGAAGCGTGGCTGCCGAACGCCTCGGCGTTCGCGGTGCCACGGCTTCCACCGAATGCCTGGAGGGCGGCGGTCCGCGGTCCGGGTCGCCGGGTAGCGACGTTGATCACGCCCGCCATTGCCGAGCTGCCGTAGAGCTGGGAGAAGCCGCTGGGGGCCACCTCGATCGACTCGACCTGCAGCTGCGGGATGTTGTCCCAGTAGACCCAGTTGCCGAAGGGATCGTTGTGGGGGACTCCGTCGAGCAGCACGAGGGTGCGGCTGGCCCCGCTGGCGCCCACTCCCCGCAGCGACACCCCCTGGGTCGTGGGGTGCGAGACCAGGCTGCTCGTGCGGCGGAAGAGGCTGAAGCTCGGGACCTGCTTGAGGGCATCGTCCAGGGCCGCAGCGGGCCAGCGTTGCAGATCCTCCCGCGTCAGCACCGTGAGGTCGGCCGGGCTGTGGCCCAGCTTCCGCGCGCCGCGGGTGGCGGTGACGGTCACGGTTTCCGAGAAGGGAAGGAACGGGAGCTCGAGCCTGAGATGGGTCGCGGTTCCCGCCCGCACTTCCACGGGCCGCTCCCCCCGGCCAAAGCCCTCGAGCTCCGCGCGCACCCTGTAACTGCCTGCGGGCAGGTTGGCGAGTCGGAAGCGACCGTCCACGCCAGACGTACTGCTCGGCTCGGGCACCCCGACCAGACCGACGCGGGCGCCGGCCACCGTCCGCCCGTCGGCGGTCGTGACGACGCCTTCCACGCTACCGCCGGCCACTGGCGCCAGAGGCGGCTCCATCGGCTGCGCGGCGACGGGAGGGGCGAACGCCGCGGGGAAGGCCAGCAAGACCAGGAGGAGAATCGACCTATGAAGGACAGACTGTGTAGGCAAGAAAGGCCCTCCCCTTATGGGTTGATTGTGGGCCTTCCAGCGAGTCGAGCGCAAGCCGCGGGTCGATTCACTGGGTGTTGGCGCACGAAGCTTGCAAGCCTCCGGCGGGGCATGATCAATCATCGGCGGCCGGGGGGCGCGGGCTTCCGGCCGCTACCTGCTGTCGCCGACGGGGGCGCCTTGGCCGGCCCGAGCAGGGCCTCCGCCGAGGTCAGGAGGAAGGCCTTGAAGGCGACCGCCGCCCGGGTGAGGCGCTGCTTCTCCCGGTGCACCACGTACCACTGACGGCGCAAAGGCAAGCCCCGGACATCGAGCACTGACAGGCGTCCGAGGGCCAGCTCCATCCGTATCGCGTGGCGCGAGACCAGGGCGATTCCGAGGCCGGCGGCCACGGCCTCCTTGACCGCGCTCGTGTCGCCCAGCTCCAGACCCACGGGCGCCGCGATCCCTCGCTGGCGCAGGAACTCCTCGGCGTTGAGGCGGGTGCCGGAGCCGGCCTCGCGAAAGATGAAGGACTCTCTCGCCAGCCGGTCGGCCGCGATGTGCCTGGCCTTGGCCAGCGGGTGGGAGGGGGACGCGATGATCAGCAGCTCGTCGGGGAGAAACGGCTCGGCCTCGTGTGGGATTTGCTCGGGGACACGCCCCATGACGACGAGGTCCACCTCGCGGCGAAGGAGACGCTGCTGGCAAATCTCGCGGTTGCCGACCTCGAGGCTGATGCTGATCCCAGGATGCCGCTCCCGAAACGCTCCCAAAAGCGGCGGGAGGACGTAGGCTCCGGCGGTGCTCACCGAGGCCAGGGCCACACGCCCCCTTTTCAGCACCTCGAACTCCTCCATGGCCAGACGAGCCTCGTCGACCAGGGTGCAAACCTTCTCAGAGTAGCCGAGCAGCTCTGCTCCAGCGTCGGTCAGCCGGATGGCGCGGCCGATCCGCTCGAAGAAGACGCCGCCCAGGTGCCGCTCCAACTCCCGGACCTGCGCCGAGACGGCGGGCTGGGTCAAGCGGAGCTCCTCGGCCGCTCGCGAGTAGCTGAGGTGCCGGGCGACCGCCAGGAAGATCCGAAGCTGGTGCAGGGTCATTCGAAATCGCGATCATAATCTTTTCCATATAGAAAGCAAACAATTTTATATTGGACTTTATAGACGGTTGGATCGAGATTAGGGGAGGAAAAGACGAGTCGCAAGAACGGAGAAACCAGTGGCCCACGACGCGAGCGCAACCAGTCGGAAAGCGGAGGATCGCTACAAGGCGGGGGTGATTCCCTACGCCAAGATGGGCTACTGGGAGCCGGACTACATCCCAAAAGACACGGATGTCCTGGCGCTGTTCCGCGTCACTCCGCAGGAGGGCGTCGACTCCATCGAGGCGTCCGCGGCTGTGGCCGGCGAGTCGTCGACGGCGACTTGGACGGTGGTGTGGACCGATCGCCTCACCGCCTGCGAGGGTTATCGGGCCAAGGCCTACAAGGTCGAGCCGGTCCCGGGGAGCCCGGGCCAGTACTTCGCCTACATCGCCTACGACATCGACCTCTTCGAGGAAGGCTCGATCGCGAACCTCACGGCCTCGATCATCGGCAACGTCTTCGGCTTCAAGGCCCTGAAGGCCCTGCGCCTCGAGGACATGCGGATCCCGGTGGCGTACTTGAAGACCTTCCAGGGGCCGGCCACGGGCGTCGTCGTCGAGCGCGAGCGCCTCGACAAGTTCGGCCGGCCGCTGCTCGGCGCCACCGTCAAGCCCAAGCTCGGCCTCTCGGGCAAGAACTACGGCCGGGTCGTCTACGAGGCGCTCAAGGGCGGCCTCGACTTCACCAAGGACGACGAGAACATCAACTCACAGCCGTTCATGCGCTGGCGGGATCGCTTCCTCTACTCGATGGAAGGCGTGAACCGCGCCTCGGCCTCGTCCGGCGAGGTCAAGGGGCACTACCTGAACGTCACGGCCGCCACCATGGAGGACATGTACGAGCGCGCCGAGTTCGCCCGAGAGCTGGGCAGCGTCATCGTCATGATCGACCTCGTGATCGGCTACACGGCCATCCAGAGCATGGCCAGGTGGGCGCGCAAGAACGACATGATCCTTCACCTGCACCGAGCCGGGAACTCGACCTACTCGCGGCAGAAGAACCACGGCATGAACTTCCGCGTCATCTGCAAGTGGATGCGGATGGCCGGCGTCGATCACATCCACGCCGGCACCGTGGTCGGCAAGCTCGAAGGCGACCCGCTGATGATCCGCGGCTTCTACGACACGCTGCTCGAGCCGCGCACGGCGGTCCGCCTCGAAAACGGCCTCTTCTTCGAGCAGGACTGGATCTCCATGCGCAAGGTCATGCCGGTGGCCTCCGGCGGCATCCACGCCGGCCAGATGCACCAGCTCCTCCACTACCTCGGCGAGGACGTGGTGTTGCAGTTCGGCGGCGGCACCATCGGCCACCCGGGGGGGATCCAGGCCGGAGCCACCGCCAACCGCGTGGCCCTCGAAGCCATGGTCCGGGCTCGGAACGAGGGTCGTGACTACTTCCACGAGGGGCCGGAGATCCTGCGCCAGGCGGCCAAGGGGTGTACGCCGCTGCGGGCGGCGCTGGATACCTGGGGCGACATCACTTTCAATTACGAATCCACCGACACGGCCGATTTCGTGCCGGTGCCCACCCCGATCTGAGGCGGCGATGCGGATCACTCAAGGCACGTTCTCGTTCCTGCCCGATCTTACCGACGAGCAGATTCGCAAGCAGCTGGAGTACTGCCTTCGGCAGGGCTGGCCCGTGAACGTCGAGTTCACGGACGATCCCCATCCGCGCAACAGCTACTGGGAGATGTGGGACCTGCCGATGTTCGACCAGAAGGACCCGGCGGCGATCCTGCACGAGATCGACGCCTGCCGGAAGGCTCACCCCAATCACTACATCAAGGTGAACGGCTACAACACGACCAAGGGCCGCGAGACCGTGGCGCTGTCCTTCATCGTCAACCGGCCGCAGAACGAGCCCGGGTTCCGGCTCGACCGGCAGGAAGTCCGCGGCCGCACCATCAACTACCTCCTGCACAGCTACGCCACCGAGAAGCCCGAAGGCGAGCGCTACCGTCGTGGCGACTGACGGGTCGCCGCGGCTGAATGCCGAAGCGGTTGCGAAGCCGGTGTCCGCCCAAGGTTCGGCGGTCGACATCGGGGCCGCGCTGCGAGAATCAAACGTCCAGGAGATCCTGGAAGGGCTCGACCGCGAGCTGGTCGGCCTCGGGGCGGTGAAGACGCGCATCCGCGAGATCGCCGCCCTGCTGCTGGTCGAACGTCTCCGCAAGCAAGCGGGCCTCGAGGCCGAGCCACCAGTGCTCCACATGTGCTTCACCGGCGGCCCCGGCACCGGAAAGACGACGGTGGGGATGCGTATGGCGAAGATCCTCCATACGCTCGGCTACATCCGCCAAGGGCAACTGGTCGTGGCCACGCGCGACGATCTGGTCGGGCAGTACGTGGGCCACACGGCGCCCAAGACCAAGGAGGTCCTGAAGAGAGCGATGGGGGGCGTGCTCTTCATCGACGAGGCCTACTACCTCTGCCGCCCCGAGAACGAGCGCGACTACGGCCAGGAAGCCATCGAGATGATGCTGCACGTGATGGAGGAGCGTCGCGACGACCTGGTGGTCATCCTGGCCGGGTACCCGGACCGCATGGAGACCTTCTTCCAGTCGAATCCCGGCATCCGTTCGCGCATCGCCCACCATCTCAGCTTCCCCGACTACACCATGGAAGAGCTGATGGCGATCGCGGACCTGATGATGGAGCGCCAGATGTACGGCTTCGACGGCGAGTCGCGCACGGTGTTCGCCGACTATCTGCGCCGGCGCATCGACCAGCCGCATTTCGCCAACGCCCGCAGCGTCCGCAACGCCATCGACCGCATCAAGCTTCGTCAGGCCGACCGCCTGGTGCGGCAGGGCGGGCGTGTTCCCCGTGAGGAGCTGCTGCGCATCGACGCCGCGGACATCCTCCAGAGTCGGGTTTCGAGGACGGCGTGGACGAGCCGGTCGGCGATCAGGAGCCGGCGTGAAGGGACAGCGCCCGATCCTCCTGGGCATCGTGGGTGACAGCGCGGCCGGCAAGACCACCCTCGCCCGCGGCCTCGTCAACATCCTCGGCGCGGACCGGGTCACCCACGTCTGCACCGACGACTACCACAAGTACGACCGCGTCGAGCGCGCGAAGCTCGGGATCACGCCTCTCCACCCGGACTGCAACTACATCGACGTGATGGAGCTCCACCTGGAGCGCCTGCACTACGGTCAGCCCATCCTCAAGCCTGTCTACGACCACGCCGCCGGCACCCTGGTGCGCCCCGACTACGTCCTGGCCCGCGAGTTTGTGATCGTCGAGGGCCTCCTCGGGTTCCTGAGCCCGACCATGCGCCAATTCTTCGACGTCAAGGTTTACCTGGACCCCTCGGAGGACTTGCGCTGGATCTGGAAGATCAAGCGCGACACCGCCAAGCGCGGGTACACACCCGAGGAGGTCCAGGCCGAGAGGGAGCGGCGTGAGCCCGACTCGCGGGACTTCATCCGGCCGCAGCGGGAACATGCCGACATCGTGGTGGGCTTCGCCCCTCCCGAAGGCACCGCACTGGATCAGGCGGGGCCCCGGCTCGATGCCCGGCTCGTCCTGCGCCCGACCATCAGCCACCCCGACCTCAGCTATCTGCTCGAGAAGGAGGGAGACGCCACCCCCGGCATCCGGCTGAAGCTGGGCCGCGACCAGGGGCGCCCGGCGGACTTTCTCGAGATCGACAGCGGCGTGACCGCCGGACATGCGGCCGAGCTGGAGGACGCGGTCTGGCAGCACCTGCCCGACCTGCGGCCGGTCGGCGAGGAGAAGTTCGGCGCCTACCAGGACCGGTCCGAGGAGCGGCACAGCCAGACCCTCGCTTTGACCCAGCTCCTGATCGCCTACCACCTCCTGCGCAAGTACAGCGACGTTTCTCAGTTGCCCTTCGCCCCCGCCGTCGCCGCCTTGAGCCGCTTGCACTCGGCGCGGATCTCCGTGCCGCAGGTCTGATCGGAAGAATGATGACCGAGTCGCAAGTCCACCGGACCACGGAGGCCCCTCCCGTCGCCCATACCATCCGAGCGCTGGCCATGGACGCCGTGCAGAAGGCCAACTCCGGCCACCCAGGAATGCCCATGGGGATGGCCGACGCGGCGGCCGTGCTGTGGACGCAGTTCCTCAAGCACAACCCCGCGGACCCGGCGTGGCCGGACCGCGACCGCTTCGTGCTGTCGGCCGGGCACGGAAGCATGCTGCTCTACGCGCTGCTTCACCTCACCGGTTATGACCTGCCGCTGGAGCAGCTCCAAGCCTTCCGCCAATGGGGAAGCCGGACCCCGGGCCACCCCGAGCGCGGCCTCACCCCGGGTGTCGAAACCACCACGGGCCCGCTCGGCCAGGGGATCGGTAACGCCGTGGGCATGGCGATCGCCGAGCGCTGGCTGGCCGCGCGCTTCAACCGCCCCGGGCTCGAGATCGTGGATCACTTCACCTATGTCGTCGCGAGCGACGGCGACATGATGGAAGGCGTCTCCCACGAGGCCTGCGCCCTGGCCGGCCACCTCGGCCTCGCCAAGCTGGTCGTGCTGTACGACGACAACGGCATCAGCATCGACGGCCCGACCTCCCTGGCGTTCACCGAAGACGTTTCCGCGCGCTTCGCCGCGTACGGTTGGCACGTCCAGCGGGTCGACGGGCACGACACTGCGGCGATGGAGGCGGCCATCCGCGCCGCCCGGGCCGAGACCGCCCGGCCCTCCCTCATTGCCTGCAAGACGCACATCGGCTACGGCAGCCCCAACCGCCAGGACACCGCCAAGGCCCACGGCGAGCCTCTCGGTGTCGATGAGGTGCGGCTCGCGAAGGAGCGCCTGGGCTGGCCGCTCGAGGCGAGCTTCCACGTCCCCGGCGACGTACGAGACTTCATGCGGGGAACGGGGGCCGCGGGTGCTTTACGCCAGGGTGAGTGGGAATCTCTCTTCGCCCGTTACACCGGAGCCTATCCGGACCTGGCCGAGGCCTTCGGGCGGGGGACGCGCGGTGAGCTGCCGGAGGGTTGGCACCGCGAGCTGCCCGCCTTCCCGGCCGACAAGCCCATGGCCACCCGCGCCGCTTCGGGCGCCGTGCTCGACGCCCTCGCCCCGCGCATCACCGCCCTCATCGGCGGCTCGGCGGATCTCACCCCCTCCAATAACACGCTGCCCAAGGGAGAAACTTCGCTCACCCGGGATGATTTCTCCGGCCGTTACATCCGCTTCGGTGTGCGCGAGCACAGCATGGGGAGCATCCTCAACGGCCTGGCTTTGCACGGGGGCACACGGCCCTATGGGGGGACGTTCCTGGTCTTCTCCGACTACATGAGGCCGGCCATCCGCCTGGCGGCGCTGATGGAGCTGGGCGTCGTCTACGTCTTCACCCACGACAGCATCGGCCTCGGCGAAGACGGCCCGACGCACCAGCCCATCGAGCACCTGACTGCCCTCCGCGCGATCCCCAACCTCATGGTCTTTCGCCTGGCAGACGCCGCCGAGACAGTGGTGGGTTGGCGGGTTGCCCTGGCCCGGAAGCAAGGTCCCACCGCGCTCATCCTCACCCGCCAGGCGTTGCCCGTGCTCGACCGCGCCCGCTACGCGCCTGCGGAGGGGGCCGCGCGCGGCGCCTACGTCCTTGCCGACGCGCCTGACCCCGAGCTCATCCTCGTCGCCACTGGATCCGAGGTCCACATCGCCCTCGAGGCGCAGGCGCTGCTGGGCGCGGAGGACATCCGCACCCGAATCGTCTCCATGCCGTCGATGGAGCTGTTCGACGCCCAGCCCGCCGCCTACCGCGAGTCGGTGCTCCCGCCGAGGATACGGGCGCGGGTGGCCGTGGAGGCCGGCGCGACCCTCGCCTGGGGACGCCATGTGGGACTGGACGGCGTGGTTGTGGGCCTGGATCGCTTCGGCGCCTCCGCACCCTATCAAAGGATCTATCGCGAGCTGGGGTTGACCGCGGAGGCCGTGGCCGAGGCCGCGCGAGGCGTCCTGGCACCGGCCGATTACCGAGCCACGATGGACACGGTCGGCGGTTGAAGGAAAAGGAGACGAAAATGACGGTTTCAGCCAATCCGCTCCTGCACGTGAAACGGCTCGGTCAGTCTTTCTGGCTCGACAGCATCCGTCGCGGGCACATCCTCTCCGGTGACCTCAAGCGGTTGATCGAGGAAGACGGCATCAGCGGCGAGACCAGCAATCCCGCAATCTTCGAGAAGGCCATCGGGGGCACCGCGGACTATGCCGAGGCGATCGGCGGGCTGATCGCGGAGGGGCGGACCGCCCTCGAGACCTACGAAGCCCTCGCCGTCGAAGACGTCAGGATGGCGGCCGACGCCTTCCGGCCCGTCTACGAGAAGACGCTCGGGCGAGACGGCTTCGTCAGCCTGGAGGTCTCGCCACACCTGGCGTACGACACCGTCGGGACCGTGGCCGAGGTCCTGCGCCTCTTCCAGCGGGTGGGTCGTCCCAACGTGATGATCAAGATCCCCGGGACACCCCAGGGCCTCCCTGCGATCGAGGCGTGCCTGTACGAAGGGATCAACGTCAACATCACGCTTCTCTTCGCGGTTCCGACCTACGAGGCGGTCGCTTGGGCGTACGTCCGCGCCTTGGAGCACCGCGCCGCGGAGGGCAAGCCGATCGAACGGATCGCTTCGGTGGCGAGCTTCTTCGTGAGCCGGATCGACACCCTCGTCGACGCACAGCTCGAGGCCAAGGCTCGGGCCAGCGCCGATCCCGCGGCTACCGCCGCTTTCGAGCGCCTGCGCGGCACGGTCGCCATCGCAAACGCCAAGAGGGCCTATGGGCGCTTCCGGCAGATCTTCGCCGATCCCCGCTTCGCCGCCCTCCAGGCGAAGGGCGCCCGGGTACAGCGGCCCCTGTGGGCGAGCACGAGCACGAAGGATCCCCGATATCGCGACGTGCTGTACGTGGAGAGCCTGATCGGGCCCGACACCGTGAACACGCTGCCGCTGGAGACGATCGACGCCTTCCGGGATCACGGGCGCGCGCGCGCCAGCCTCGAGGAGGACCTGGACGGTGCCGAGACGACCCTGCGCGAGCTGGCGGAGGCAGCGATCTCCCTCGAAGCCGTCACCGAGCAGCTCCTCGAGGAGGGCTTGCGGAAGTTCGCCGAGCCCTTCGACAAGCTCCTGCAGGGCATCGAGGCTCAGCGCCGGCCGCCCCCGGCCAGGGCGGAGGCGGCAGCCGGCAGCATTTCACGGATCGCGGCGGTCCCAGGACGTTAGATCGGGTCGAGCGCCTGTATGGCCAGAACCTCTTCGCCCAGCATGTCGATGAGCGTCACGGGTCGGTCTTCCTCAGGCCGAGCGTCCAACTCCCTCCGCAGCTCCTCAAGGTCCAAGAGGCTCAGAGGATGTCCGAAGGGGACGATCTTCACGAGAGACCGCCCCAGGGTTCCGTCGAAGTACCGGTCGGTGCGCGTCCTTTGGACGCCGACATGCTCGCAGGCCAAGTTGACGGCCTCATTGTGTTGGATGGCCAGGTCGTAGTCGTTGACTCGCCAGACGGAGAACGCGGCTTGAGCGGGGTCGGACGGCTCTCCTCCGTCACCCTCGGGCGCCTCAAGGAGCGTCTTCTGTGCGGTATTGGCTTTGGCCGTGGCTGCCGCCTCGCGTTGTTCCGAGATGCGTCCTTGCAGACGCTTCGCCGTCGTTTGGATGGCTCCCTTGTTGATGTCGCAGCCGATCCAGCGACGCCCGAGCCTCTGGGCCACCGCGGGCGATGTTCCGGATCCCACGAAGCAGTCGAGGACAAGCTCTCCGGGCTCTGTGGCCATCTCGATAATCCGCCCCAGTAACGACTCGTGCTTCTCCGTCGGAAAATCGTGGCGATAGCTGTACGCCTCGATGTCTGACCAAAGGCTGCCAATGACGCCCATCTCCTTCGGTGGAATCCAATACTTGACAGCATCGCCACGCCCTGCTCGGTGAAAACCATGGGAGGGTAGCGGCGCCCTCCCCGGCCCCCCTTTGAGGTCGCAGTTTGCGACCTCAAAGCCTCGGCCTCCTCCTTCGTCAAGACGAACATGAAGTCAGGCGGAAAGCGATTGAGGTTGCGCCGTACCTGCTCGTTGAGTCGCCGAGTTGGGACCTCGTAGAGCGCGGCCAGATCGCTGTCAAGGAGGACCTTGCGACCTCGGACGAGGAGGATGCGCCGCTCCGCCCGAGCCTCAATTAGAGCGGTTTCGGCGGGAGCGGCGGTCCTCGATCTCATGGCCCCGGCTCTTCGATGAGCGAGAGGACCTCCCTCACCTGGTCAGCCCCTACCGTACTGCTGCCCGTAAAGACAATCTGGTACTGAGCCCATTCCAGGATCTCGCCGATAGCGGGATGATCCTCGTAGGGGTAGCCGTCGCCCCGCCATGCATCGACAAAAGTGCCCAGTCGCCGGTGAAGGTGAAACATGGTCAGCGGCCCGAACCGTTCGGGCGGCGGTCAGCTTACACCAGTGGTGGATCGGCGAGGGTCCGGCTTTCGCCCTAGGTCGTTATCCCCGGCGGTCGCTTCTTGTGCCAATCCGTGGCCTGCTGATACCGGTCGGCGATCGCGATGAGCGTAGTCTCCGAAAAGGCGCGGCCCAGGAACTGCAACGACGTGGGCAGCCCGTGCTGGCCGAGGCCGTTGGGCACGCAGACCGCGGGCAGGCCCGCCAGGTTCCCGGCGGGGATGGTGGCCGGCGGCGAGGGACGCTCGGGCGGCGGAGGGGGCGGCGCGCCCGGCTGCTTGGCGAAGTCGTAGCCGATCATCGGGGCCACGGCGCCCCGGGTGGGCGCCAGCACGGCCTCGTGGCGCGAGAGCAGCTCGTCGAGCGCGGCGCGCATCTTCACCCGGCCGCGCATGGCCTCGAGGTAGTCGACGGCCAGGGTCATGATCGCGGGATAGCCGCCCACCCAGTCGGCCTTGGCGCGGAGCCTTCGGGTCCCGCGGCTCTCGATCAGGTCGCGGAAGGCGCTGGCGCCTTCCGCATCCACGATGATCCCCATCGCGGGCCCCCAGGGAAGATCGGGGAACTCCACGTCGCGCTCGAGCGTCGCGAAGGCCGAGAGCGCGTCGAGCGCGGTCTCGAAGTTCGCCTTCACCTCCGGCTGCTGGCCTGGCGCGCGCGCAGGAGGCCGCCGAGCCCGCGCACCGAGGAGAAGAGCACGTCCTCGCCGATCATCACTTCGATGGCGCCGGAGGACGCGCCTGGAACAGGGTCACGGGTTCGTCCGCGTTCCCGAGCTTCAGGCTCTTCCTCAGGCGCTCCGCGGCCTGCAGGTTGTCCTCGATGCCCTTCTTGATCTCCTCGAGGTCCGCGGCCTGGAGCTGCGAACCATAGCGCCGGCTCAAGGCTTCGGCGACGCCGACGCGGACGGCGACGGGGACGCCGCCATGAGGTGGCCCGCAGGCGTGTTGTGGATCTGGACCACCTGCCAGGCGTCGCCGGCGCGGGTGAAGAGGATGGAGGAGACGCCCTGCCGGCTGTCCGGGCCTGCCGTAAGGGTCCACTTGAACCGCGCCCACGCCGCATCGCCCTTGCCGCCCGTGACCACGTCGGTGACGGCGAGCTGGGGCGGCGGGGCCTTGGCGAAGATGCGCGCGAACAAGCGCAGCACGCGCTCCTTCCCCACGAACGTCGCGCCGTCCTCGGCGATGTAGACGGCGTCGGTCGCAAGGGCGTCTTCGTAGTAGGCGATCTGCTGGGCGTTGTAGGCCTTCACGCCCCTCTCCACCTCGGCCGCGATGGCCGGGGTCTCGGCGGCCACCGCGAGCGAGGGAACGACCAGGACCGCGGCGGCGAGCAGCGTGCGCATGGGTCCTCCTCCGGTTCCGTTCAAGGGGCCGTTATAACACGCCTATAATCCGGGCCACTCAGCCCATGTCGCTCGCGGCCGGAGCCCGCCTGGGCCCCTACGAGATCCTGGAGCCCATAGGCAGCGGTGGGATGGGCGAGGTCTACCGCGCGCGCGACATGCGCCTGGGGCGGGACGTCGCGGTCAAGGTGCTGCCCGCCGGTGTCGCCGCGGACGCGGAGAGGCTGCGCCGCTTCGAGCAGGAGGCGCGCGCGGCGGGCCAGCTCAACCACCCGAACATACTGGCCATCCACGACGCCGGGGAGCATGAGGGCGTCCCGTACGTGGTGTCCGAGCTCCTCGAGGGCACGACGCTCCGCGAGCGGCTGGGCGCGGAGCCGCTGCCGGCGCGCAAGGCGCTCGACTATGCGCTGCAGGTGGCACGCGGCCTGGCCGCGGCCCACGACCGGCAGATCGTGCACCGCGACCTGAAGCCGGAGAACCTCTTCGTGACCCGGGACGGCCTGGTCAAGATCCTGGACTTCGGCCTGGCCAAACAGGCGGCAGCGCCGCTCGCCACGCCGCCGCCGGGCGGCGCCGCGGCCCCCGCCACGACCATCGACCTCACCGAGCCCGGCGCGGTCCTGGGGACGGTCGGATACATGTCGCCCGAGCAGGTTCGCGGCGAGGCGGTGGACGCCCGCTCCGACATCTTCTCCTTCGGCGCCGTGCTGTACGAGATGCTCACGGGGCGGCGTCCGTTCCGCGGCGATTCCGCGGTGGAGACCATGCACTCCATCCTCAAGGATGAGCCGCCGGACCTCGCGGCAAGCGGCCGCGATCTGCCTCCGGGGCTGGAGCGCGTCGTGCGCCATTGCCTGGAGAAGCGGCCCGGGGAGCGGTTCCAGTCCGCCCGCGACCTGGCCTTCGCGCTCGAAACCCTGTCCGTGCCCACGCTCCCGGCTCTGCGCGCGCTCGCACCCCGGGGCAGACGGGCCGGGTGGAGGGCCGTGGGGGCCGTTCTCCTGTTCGCGGCCGCCGCGGGGATCTCCTACCTGGCCGGGCGAGGCCGGGACGAGGCGCCCGGCCCCGCGTACCGCCAGGTCACGTTCCGGCGCGGCACCGTCCAGGCCGCGCGCTTCGCGCCCGCGGGGGACACGATCCTCTACAGCGCGCGCTTCGAGGGCGAGCCGCGCGGCGTCTACTCCGCCCGCCTCGATACCGGAGAGTCCCGCTCCCTTTCCCTGGCCGAGACCACGCTGCTCGCGGTGGCGCGCGACGAGATGGCGATCCTCCTCCAGCGCGCGGTCGGCGCGGGCGGCTCCGTCGTGGGGACGCTGGCCCGCGTCCCGCTCCTGGGGGGGGCGCCGCGCGAGGTGCAGGAGAACGTGCTCGAGGCCGACCTCACTCCTGACGGCAAAGAGTTCGCGGTGGTCCGGCTCGCGGAGGGGGGCTGCCAGATCGAGTTCCCCATCGGGCGTGTGCTGGCCCGCACGGCGGGATACCTCGAGAGCGCGCGGATCTCGCCCGGCCGCGACCGGGTGGCCTTCGTGGACCATCCCATGGCCACCGACACGCGGGGGGCCGTGACCGTGGTGGATCGCGAGGGCCGGAAGACTGTCCTCTCCGATGGCTGGGTGGACGCGGGCGGGCTGGCCTGGTCGGCGGACGGGCGCGAGGTGTGGTTCACGGCCTCGCGCGAGGGCTCCGCCCGCGGGCTCCACGCGGTGACGCTCCAGGGACGCGCCCGCACGCTCGCGCGCATGCCGGGCCAGCTCGTCCTGCAGGACGTCCATGCCGACGGCCGCCTTCTGCTGACCCATGCCCATCCCCGGCTCGAGGTCCGGGGACGGGCGCCCGGAGAGACCGAGGAGCGCGACTTCTCCTGGCTGGACCTCACGGTCGTCAAGGACATCTCCGCCGACGGCCGCACGCTCTTGTTCGACGAGTCCGGCGAAGGCGGCGGTCCCGGCTACGCGGTGTACGTACGCAAGACGGACCGCTCGCTGCCCGTGCGCCTCGGCGAGGGCTCGGCCCAGGGCCTCTCTCCCGACGGCCGCTGGGCGCTCTCGATACGCCTGGCGCGTCCATCGGAGCTGGTCCTCCTTCCCACCGGCGCCGGGCAACCCCGCACGCTGCCGCGCGGATCGGTCCAGGAGTACCACTGGGCCTGCTTCCTCCCGGACGGGAACCGCGTCCTGCTCGTGGGCAACGAGGACGGCCGCGCCACCAGGCTCTTCGTGCAGGACGTGGGCGGCGGGCCGCCGCGGCCGGTCACGCCGGAAGGGACATGGATGGAGTCCAACACCATCACCCCCGACGGGCGCTTCGTGGTCGCCCACGCGGCGGAGAACCGGCTCTTCCCGCTCGACGGAGGGGGCGAGGGCCGGCCGGTGCGCGGTCTGGAGACCGGCGACACGCCGCTGCGGTGGAGCGGGGACGGCCGGCACCTCTTCCTGCGCGCCCGCGGCGCCGGCCTGCCCGCGCGAGTGGTGCGCCTCGATCCGGCGAGCGGCCGCCGCGAGGCCTGGATGGCGCTCCAGCCCGACGATCCCACGGGCGTGGTGGGCGTCGGCTCCATCGTCCTCACGCCCGACGGCCGCACGTACGTCTACGAGTACCTGCGGGCCCTCTCCGACCTGTACCTCGTGCAGGGGATGCGGTAGGTATCGCTCGCAGCGGAGGCCCTCCCTAGGTACGCGGTAGGGAAGACTCTGGCGCAGGGCTGGGCGTGTCCGGCGGCGGCTCGGGCTCGGGCTCCGGCTCGGGCTCCGCGGGGGTGGGCTGGGTCGTGGGCGCCGGGCGGGGCGGCGGCGGCGGCTGGGCTTCCTCTGCCTGGCCCTCTTCCACCGCTTGCTCCGCCTCTTCGGCCTCCACCTCGGGGGGCGCGGGCGCGATGACGAGGGGCTCGCCCTCGATCTCGACCTCGCCCTCGATCATCTCGTCGTCCACCTCCGTCTTGAGGTCCATGTAGGGCTCGAAGGGCGGCGGCACGTCGCCGCGGGCAGGACAGGTCTGGGGCGGGACCCTGCTCGCCAGGAAGAGCTCGCGGTAGGGCGCGGCGGCCAGCGGCAGGCACCCGGAGGCCAGGACCAGACCCGTGTCGGGGTCCACGGACGCCGCGACGACGCCGTCGGGCTGGGACCAGGGGCGGGGCCGTGAGCGCCCGGCGTAGAAGCGCTCCATGATGCGCGCCCACACCGGGGCGGCGAGGCGGCCGCCCGTGGCCCTGGCCATGATCGGCTGCGGGCGGTCGAAGCCGATCCACACGGTGGCCACCACCTGCGGGTTGTAGCCCACGAACCAGGCGTCGGCGCCGTCGTTGGTGGTCCCGGTCTTGCCCGCGGCCAGGCCCAGGAACCCGGACTGCCGCACCGCCCGCCCCGTCCCGCGCTGCAGCGCGTCCCGCAGCGCGTCGTTCAAGAGGTAGGCGACGGCGGGCTGCAGGACCCGGCGGCCCTCCACCTCCGAGGCCCACAGCACCTTCTTGTCGGGGTCCTCCACCTGAACGATCAGCCTCGGCTCGACGCCCGTCCCCAGGCTCGCGAAGGCGGTGTAGGCCGCGGTCAGCTCGAGCGGGCTCACGGCCACGGTGCCGAGCGCCATGGAAGGCTCCTCGGAGATGGGCGGCTCGATCCCCGCCTCTTCCGCGAAGGAGGCCACGGCGTGCGTCCCGATCTGCTGGGCCAGGCGCACGGTGGGCACGTTCTTGGACCGCACCAGCGCCTCGCGCAGCGTCACCCGTCCCTCGTACCGCTCGTCGAAGTTGTGCGGCTCCCAGAACTGCCGCCCGCCGCGGTCCATCCGCAGCGGCTCGTCGGAGAGCGGCTCGCTCAGCGTGTGGCCGTCGTCGAGCGCGGCGGCGTAGACGAAGGGCTTGAAGGCGCTGCCCGCCTGCCGGCGCGCCCCGCGCACGCGGTCGAAGCGCGACCGCCGGAAGTCGCGCCCCCCCACCCAGGCCAGCACGTCGCCCTCCAGGGCCCCCATCATCACCACCGCCCCCTGGAGGGCGTCCTCCCGCCTCCGGAAGCGGCCCAGGCTCCCGCTTTCGATCGAGCGGATCTGCCGCTCCAGCTCCTGCTCCGCGGCGCGCTGCGCCGCCGAGTCCAGGGTGGTGCGTATGCGCAGCCGCCGGTCGTAGAGGTCGCCGCCCATCAGCTCCTCGAGCTGGCGGCGCACCTCTTCTATGAAGTACCCGGCGAAGACGGGGCGGTCGCCGGCCACGCGCCGCCGCCCGACCCGGATCGGGGCCCGGCGCGCGCGCGCGGCCGCGGCGGCGTCGATGCGCCCCTGCTGCTCCATGAGGGACAGCACCAGGTCGCGCCGGGCCCGGGCCTCCTTGGGGTGGCGGCGCGGGTCGTAGTGCGCCGGCCCCTTGGGCAGCGCGGCCAGGACCGCGGCCTGGCCCAGGCTGAGCTCGCGCGCGTGGACGCCGAAGTAGTGGCGCGCGGCCGCCTCGATGCCCCGCGCGCCGTTGCCGAAGTAGATGTGGTTCAGGTACAGCTCGAGGATCTCGTCCTTCTCGAACTCGTCCTCGATCTCGAGGGCGACGCGCACCTCCAGGAGCTTGCGCCCCAGCGTCCGCTCCTGCCCGGGGATCCGGTCGGGGAAGACGTTGCGCGCCAGTTGCATGGTGATGGTGCTGCTGCCCTCCTCCACCTGGCGGGACCGCAGGTTCGCCCACAGGGCGCCCACCACCCGCATCCAGTCGATCGCGCCGTGCTCGTAGAAGCGCCGGTCCTCGATCGCGAGGAAGGCCTGGGGGACGTGCTCGGGCAGCGACCGGAGGGTGACCAGCTCCCCTTCGACGGGGGCGAGGTCGCCGAAGGGACGCCCCTCGCGGTCCATGAGGACGGGGGCCCCGCCGGGACGGAACGAGGAAAGGGCCCGCACGTCGGGACAGCCGCGGATCCCGCACCGCGTCCACGCGATCGTAAGGACCAGCAACGCGGCGCCGGCGACGGCGAGCGCGACGCGCAGGGTGGGATGGCGGTCGTGCCAGAGCCGGCGGAGCCGCCCCCCGGGCCGCGGGCCCGGCGTCGGCGCCCCGGCGGGGGGCGCCGCCCGCCCGTCGCTCACTCCTCGAGCTCCTCCACCGCGCGCCGTGCCCGGGCGAGGTCGCGCTGGGCGTCCTTGAGCTCGGCGAGGGCGCCGGACAGCTCCTCCTGCAGGCCGTCGTCGTCGTTCTCCCGGGCCTCGCGACGGATGTCGTCCACCACGGCCTGCGCCTCCTCGACGCGCCGCTGGGCCTCACGCAGCGCCTCGCGCCGGTCCCGGACGCGCTCCTCGCGATCGTCGTCGGCCGCCGCCGGTCGCCGAGGCGGCGGAGCCGGCGTCGCCGGCCGCGGCTCGGGCGCCGGCGCCGCGGCGTCCTCGCGCACCCGCTGCAGGTCGGCGTCCGTGTAGGAGGCGGGCTTGGAGCCGGCGCGCCCCGCGCCGTCCGCGGCGGGCAGGGGCCGGGTCCCGGGCTCCGGTGCGGCGATGCTCATCGCCGGGGTGGAGGCGGGCGGAGCGGCGGACGCCGCCGGCGCCGGGGCCGTCCCGGCCGGCGGCATCACGCGTGGATCAGGGCTGAGGTACGGATTGGGGCTCAGGTAAGGGTTCGGGCTGGCGTACGGGTTCGGGCTCGAATACGGGTTCGGTTGGCCGATGCCTGCCGGGGCCGCGGGAAGAGGTGGGGCCACGGGAACGGGCTCGGGCTGGGGCGTGATCGCGGGTGCGGGCGTCGCCGCGGCCGCGGTGGTGGGCGCGACATCCTCCAACGCGGGCGAGCGGAACGTCCGCGCCACGAGGAGGCCCAGGACGGCCGCGCTCGCCACGCCGACGAGCAGCCCGCGGCGCACGCCCGTCCCCGCCGCCTTCCGGGCTTCCTGCCGGCCCGGGATCGTCTCGAAGGTGGGCAAGGGCGCGCGCGCTACGGCGGGCAGCCGCGCGCCGCAGGCGGCGCATACGGCATCTTGAACGGTGTTCGGGGCGCGGCAGGCCGGGCACAGCCGGAACTCGCTGTCCATGCCCCGGGCATTTGCAGATCGCATGCCACCCCTAACCCGTTGATCCCCGGACGGAGGTAGCTCCCGAGAACGCAGGTTAACATGGGTGCGAGGCGCCCATGGGCCTGCGCGAGTACCACCGCAAGCGCGACTTCGCGATCACCCCCGAGCCGCGCGGCGAGGAAGGCGAGCCCGGGGGCCGGAGCTTCTGCGTCCAGAAGCACGCGGCCACCCGCCTGCACTACGACTTCCGCCTCGAGATGGAGGGCGTGCTCAAGAGCTGGGCGGTGCCCAAGGGCCCGAGCTACGACCCGGCCGACAAGCGGCTCGCGATGCACACCGAGGACCACCCGCTCGACTACGGAGACTTCGAGGGCGTCATCCCGGAGGGGCAGTACGGCGGGGGCACGGTCCTCCTGTGGGACCGCGGCACCTGGGAGCCGCTCGAGGACCCGCACAAGGGCTACCGCGCGGGCAAGCTGAAGTTCCGGCTGCAGGGCGAGAAGCTCACCGGCGGATGGACGCTGGTCAAGATCCGGGGCCGCGACGCCCGTGACGACGAGAAGAGCTGGCTGCTCATCAAGGAGACGGACGAGACCGCGATACCCGCCACGAAGCTCAGCATCACGGACGAGCGGCCGGAGAGCGTGGCCACCGGACGCGACCTGGAGACAATCGCCGCGGACCGCGACGCGGTCTGGGAATCCAAGCCCGTGGAGAAGGCAAAGGACGGCCGCTGGCGGCCCAAGCTCGCGGCAGCCAAGAGGCCGGCCGCCAGGAAGGCGGCGGTGGTCACGAAGGCCGCCGTCCGGGCCGCGGAGGTTCGCGGGGCGCGCAAGGGCCCGCTGCCGCGGACCCTGCGCCCGCAGCTGGCGACGCTCGTGACGGAGGCGCCCGCCGGCGACGGCTGGCTGCACGAGCTGAAGTTCGACGGTTACCGGATCCTGGCCCGCGTGCAGGACGGGCGGGCCCGGCTGATCAGCCGCAACGGGAACGACTGGTCGGACAACTTCCCCTCGCTGGTCGCAGCGCTCCAGGCGCTGCCCGTGTCCCAGGCCCTGATCGACGGCGAAGTGGCCGTGCTGCTGCCCGACGGCACCACCAGCTTCCAGGCCCTGCAGAACGCCCTCTCCAGGCGCGACCGGGGCGAGCTGGTGTACTTCGCCTTCGACCTCCCCTACCTCGACGGCTACGACCTCACGCGCGCCCGCCTCGAGGACCGCAAGGCGGCTCTGGCCGCGCTGCTCGCCGGTGCGGGGACGGCCGTGCGCTACAGCTCCCACATGGTGGGCTCGGGCGACGCGTTCTTCGAGAAGGCCTGCGGGATGCGCCTGGAAGGCATCGTCTCCAAGCGGCGCGACGCGCCCTACGAGCCGGGGCGCGGGGGGTCGTGGCTGAAGGTGAAGTGCCTGCGCCGGCAGGAGGTGGTGATCGGCGGCTGGACCGAGCCCGGCGGATCGCGCACGGGCCTGGGCGCCCTGCTCGTCGGCGTCCACGAGAAAGGCGGCGGCCTCACCTTCGCGGGCAAGGTAGGGACGGGCTTCACGGAGAAGATCCTGCGCGGCCTCCGCCAGCGGCTGGGGGAGCTGGAACAGGCCGCGTCCCCCTTCTCGCCGAAGCCGAAGGGCGTGGGCGCCGCGCACTGGGTGAAGCCGGAGCTGGTGGCGGAGGTGGCGTTCACGGAGTGGACGGGGGACGGCAAGATGCGCCACCCCTCGTTCCAGGGCCGGCGCGCGGACAAGCCCGCCCGCGAGGTGGTGCGGGAGGGGGAGACCCCGACGGAGGAGGTCGCGGAGCCCGCCCCCAGGGCCACCGCGAAGACGAGCGCCCGCTCGTCCCCGCGTGCGAAGGGCGCGGCCGAGGCCACGGTGGCGGGCGTGCGGCTGACCCACCCGGACCGCGTCCTCTATCCCGCCCAGGGGCTCACCAAGCGGGACCTGGCCGAGTTCTACGTGTCGATCGCGGACTGGATCCTGCCCCACGTGGTGGGACGCCCGCTCACGCTCGTGCGCTGCCCCGAAGGCCTGGAGAAGGACTGCTTCTACATGAAGCACTCCGGCGTCTGGGCCCCGCCCGCGCTGCGCCGGGTCAGGATCAAGGAGAAGACCAAGACGGGCGACTACCTGGTGGTGGACGACCTGGCCGGCGTCATCAGCCTCGTCCAGATGGGCATCCTCGAGATCCACACCTGGAACTCGCTGGCCGACAGCGTGGAGGAGCCCAACCGGATCGTGTTCGACCTGGACCCGGGTCCGGCCGTCCCCTTCGACGAGGTGATGGCGGGGGCCCGCCTGCTCCGCGAGTCCCTGGGGGCCGTCGGCCTGGAGAGCTTCGTCAAGACGACGGGGGGCAAGGGCCTGCACGTGGTGGTCCCCCTCGGCCCCGGGCACGGCTGGGACGAGACGTTCGGCTTCTCCGAGCTTGTCGCCAGCCAGATCGTGAAGGAGGATCCGCGGACCTACACGGGCTCCATGCCCAAGGCGGGACGGCAGGCCAAGATCCTGATCGACGTGCTGCGCAACAACCGCGGCAGCACGTCCGTGGCCGCGTACTCCACGCGGGCCCGGCCCGAGGCCCCCGTCTCGGTCCCGCTGGCCTGGGAGGAGCTGAAGAGCGGCCTGCGGCCCGACCAGCTCACGGTCGCGAACCTGCGGCGCCGCCTCTCCTCGCTGAAGGCCGACCCCTGGGCCCGCTACTTCAAGCTGCGGCAGAAGCTGGCGGTGCCCCGCTCGCGCCGCCGCCCGGCGGCCAGCCGATGAAGGTGGACCTCGAGGCGGTCGAGAGACGCGCCGCGGCCCTCGGCCGCGGCCAATGGCGCCGGGCCCGCCTCGGGGCGTCGGACGTCTTCGTCCAGCGCGAGGCCGGTCAGGATGCCGCGCAGCTCCACGCGGCGGAGGACGTGGGCGAGGCGGTGATGGCCGCGGCCGGCGACCTCAAGGCCCTGGCCGCCGAGGTGCGGCGCCTTCAGGCCCAGGTCGACGACGCGGCAACGCGCGCGGCCAGGACCACGCCCGTGGCGAAGCCCGGGCCTCCGGCCCCGGTGGACGAGGAGGCCTCTTCCCTGCTGGCCGCGCCCTTCCGCGTCGGCCCCAAGGCCGTGAAGGCGGCGCAGACGGACCCGCTCGTGGCCCTCGCCGTGCAGGCGGCGCGCGCGCTCCAGCCGGATGCCAGGGAGGTCGAGCGCGCGCGGCTCATCGCCATGGCCCTGGCCGCGACCACCGGGGACATGGACGCCTTCTGGGCCGCGCGCCGCCAGCGCGCCACGAAGCCGAAGAAGAAGTAGGCGTCGCGTGGCCAGCGACAGGCGCCTGGCTCAGCCCCTCACTCCCTTCGACGGCGAGTCGAGCCCGTGGTGGGAGCCCGGTCTCTTGGGGGAAGGCCGAACCGTAAATATGGTAATATGGCTCCGTGAAGACGACCCTCGAGATCCCCGACTCCCTGTTCCGCAGAGCCAAGTCGAGGGCTGCGGAGAGCGGCCAAACGCTCAAGCAACTGGTGAGCGAGGCGCTGCAGGAGAAGCTCGCCGCCGGGACAGGTACGGCTGGCGCCGCAGAGCCCGGGTGGATGCAGGGTTTCGGCAAGCTGCGCCGGCTGCGCAGGGAAACGAAGCGCATCCAGGCCAGGGTCGACCAGCTCTTCGAGGTCACCGAGCCTGAGGACCGAACGTGATTCTGGACACGAACGCGCTGTCCGCGTTCGTGGATGGAGAACCCGGGGTGCGCGACGCTCTGCGCCGGGAGACACGCGCGGCCATCCCGGTCATCGTCCTGGGCGAATTCCGCTACGGCATCGCGGGGTCCCGCCATCGCGCCGCCTACGAAGCCTGGCTGGAAGAGCAGCTTCCTCATTTCGAGATCCTCACCGTCACGGACCGGACCGCTGTCGCATACGCCCTGCTGCGGGTGGCTCTCCGGCGCTCGGGTCGTCCGATCCCGGCGAACGATGCCTGGATCGCAGCGCTCGCCCTGCAGCACCGGCTTCCGATCCTGAGCCGGGACGAGCACTTCGACGTGGTGGCCGGGATAGAGCGCAGGCGCTGGTAGCTCTGCGGACGGCCTTGTTGGCGTAGCCGGCAAAGCCGTCGTCGAGGAGCCCGTCCCACGCGGCGTTCGAGACCTCGACAACCCCAGGCGAAGACGCGGGCGCGCGGCGCCCTCTAGGAGCGGCCGGCGGCCAACGGGTAGAGAGGCAGGGGAACCGCCCGCGAGCCGGCCCGCGCGCTCATCTCCTGCTCGGTGCACAGGAGGTGCTCCAGGGTGAGCCGGCTCAGGACCTCGTCCACCAGGTCCTGGACCTGCTTCCACACCGGCCGGATCGAGCAGTCGGAGAGGTGCGTGCACAGGAGCTGGGCGCCGCCGTGGCGCTGGCAGAACGATCCGTCGAAGAAGCGGCCGCCCAGCGCGGCCAGGGCCTCCCCCACGGCGATGTCCGGGGCGGGACGGGCCAGGGCGTACCCGCCGGACTGGCCGCGCGTGCTGCGCACGAAGCCCGCCCGGCGCAGGACCCGCATGATCTTGGCCACGTGCGGCACGGAGATCCCCTCGAGGCGGCTGAGCTCGGGGATGGTGAGCACCGGGCCCCCGGCGTGCCGGCCGAGCTGCACCAGGCAGCGCAGGCCGTATTCCTCCTGCGATGTCAGCTTCACATGAGCCCCAATTGCAGCTTGGCCGCCTCGGACATCCGGCTCTGGTCCCACGGCGGCTCCAGCTGGAGCTGCACGTCCGCTTCCTTGACCCCGGGCAGGGCCAGGACCTTGCGCTCGATGTCCTGCCGCAGGATGTCCCCCATCCCGCAGCCGGGGGCCGTGAGCGTGAAGCGCACCGCCACCTTGCTGCCGCCCCCGGGCAGCTCGGAGACCTCGCAGGAATGCACGAGGCCCAGCTCCACGATGTCGACGGGGATCTCGGGGTCGTAGCAGGTCTTGAGCTGGTCCCAGGCCAGCTCCTGCAGGGGCTTGCGCGCCGCCTCCTCGGCGGTGGGGCCCGCCTGCGCCTCCTTGCCGATGGCGTCGGCGTCCTGGCCGTCCAGCCGCACCATGTAGCCCTGCATGGTGACGAGGGTGTAGGCGCCGCCCAGCGACTGCGTAATGATGACCGGGCTGCCCGCGGGGAGCGTGATCTTGTCCCCGTACGGGATGGCGGTGGCCTCCACCTCGCGGGTCACGACGGCCTCTTCCCTCACAGCGCGTGCCCTCCCCCGTCGCCGCTGCTCGATTCCGAGACCTCGGTGGAGACGGGCGTGGGGTCGCCCAGGAGGGCGGCCTTCAGCGTGTGCCAGGCCAGGGCGGCGCACTTGACCCGCACCGGGAACTCGGAGACGCCGGCGAACACCGCGAGCTTGCCCAGCTCGGGCACCGCGCGGTGCTTTGCCTGCGAGGGATCGCTGGTGATCAGGTCGTGGAACCGCTCGAACAGCGCCCCGGCCTCCGGGCGGGTCTTCCCCTTGACGCTCTCCGTCATCATCGAGGCGGAGGAGGTGAAGATCGAGCAGCCGGCGCCCTTGAAGCGGATGTCCTTGATGAGGTCCCCCTCGAGGTCGAGGGCAACCGTGGCCCGGTCCCCGCAGAGCGGGTTGTAGCCCTCGGCCCTGCGGTTGGCGGTGGGCAGCTCCCCGAAGTTCCGCGGCTTGCGGCTGTGGTCGAGGATCGTCTCCTGGTACAGCTCGCGCAGCTCGGAGATCACAGGAAGACCTCCCGCACCTTGTGCAGGGCGCCCACCAGGGCGTCGATCTCCTCGCGCGTGTTGTAGACGGCCAGCGAGGCCCGCGCGGTGGCGGGCACGCGGTACCGCTCCATGACGGGCTGCGCGCAGTGATGGCCGGTCCGGACCGCGATCCCCTCGTAGTCGAGCACGGTGCCGATGTCGTGGGGATGCACGCCCTCCAGCACGAACGAGAGGACCCCGGCCTTCTCGCGGGCGGTGCCGATCAGCCGCACCCCGGGCACCTCCAGCAGCCGGCGCGTCCCGTACTCGAGCAGGCCGCCCTCGTACGCGGCGATGGCGCCCCGGCCGATCCCCTCCACCCAGTCGATGGCCGCGCCCAGGCCGATGACCCCGGCGATGTTCGGGGTCCCCGCCTCGAACTTGTAGGGCAGCTCGTTGTAGGTGGTCTTCTCGAAGGTGACGGAGAGGATCATGTCCCCGCCGCCCTGGTAGGGCGGCATGGCCTGGAGGTGCGAGGCCTTGCCGTAGAGGACGCCCACGCCGGAAGGCCCGTAGAGCTTGTGGCTGGAGAAGGCGTAGAAGTCGCAGTCCAGCTCCCGCACGTCCACCTCCAGGTGGGGCGCGGCCTGGGCGCCGTCGATGAGGACGGGGACGCCCCGCGCGTGGGCCATCTCCACCATCCGCTTCACGGGGTTCACCGTGCCCAGCGCGTTCGAGACGTGGGCGAAGGCCGCGATCTTCGTGCGCGGGCCGATGAGGCGCTCCATGTCCTCCAGCAGGACGTCCCCGCGGTCGTCGAGGGGAGCCACGCGCAGCCGCGCGCCCTTCTCCTCGCACAGCATCTGCCAGGGCACGATGTTGGAGTGGTGCTCCAGGCCCGTGATCAGGACCTCGTCGCCCTTCCCGACGTGACCCCGGCCGTAGCTCGAGGCCACGAGGTTGATGGACTCCGTGGTGCCGCGGGTGAAGACGATCTCGCGGGTGTGCGCGGCGCCCACGAAGCGCCGCACCGCCGCCCGGGCCGCCTCGTAGGCGTCGGTGGCCCGCATGGAGAGCGAGTGCACGCCGCGATGGATGTTCGAGTAGTAGCGCTCGTAGACCGCTCGCTCGGCGTCGATGACCGCCTGCGGCTTCTGCGCGGAGGCGGCGTTGTCCAGGTAGACGAGGGGCTTGCCGTGGACGGTCTCCCGGAGGATCGGGAAGTCCCGGCGGACGCGCTCCACGTCGAGGACCGTAGCCGCAGCCCGCGGGGCGGCCTGGTTCGTGGTGGCGCTCACGCCAGGGCCTCCTGGATCCCCGCGGCCTGCGGGAGACGGGACTGGAGGAAGGCGGTGATGCCCTCCCGGACCGCCTCCACCTTGATCCGGCCCACGACGTCGCTGGCGAAGGCGTAGGTCAGGAGCGCGCGGGCCGCCTCCTCCCCGATCCCGCGGGAGCGGAGGTAGAAGAGGGCCGCGGGGTCGAGCTGGCCGGTGGTGGAGCCGTGCTTGCACTTCACGTCGTCCGCGAAGATCTGGAGCGCGGGCGTGCTCTGCACCAGCGCCTCCGCCGAGAGCAGCAGGTTCTTGTTGGTCTGCATGGCGTCGGTCTTCTGCGCGTCCTGGCGCACGAGGATGGTGCCGTGGAAGACGCCGCGGGCCTTCCCGTCGAGGACGCCCTTGTACAGCTCCCGGCTCGAGCAGTGGGGCCGGGCGTGGTCGATGAGGGTGTGGGTGTCCATGTGCTGCCGGCCGCCGGCCACGAACAGCCCGTTCAGCACGCACTCCCCGCCCTCCCCGGCGAAGACGGTGGCGATGTCGCTGCGGTGGAGCGCCGCGCCGAGGGTGACCGCGTGGTCGGAGAAGCGCGCCCCGCGCCCCTGGCGCGCGGCCAGGGTCGCCACGTGGAACGATCCGCTCCCCTCGCGCTGCAGCGTGTAGTGGTCCAGGACCGCGCCGTCCTCGAGCACGGCCTCCGTCACGGCGTTGGTGAAGTAGACGGGCCCGTCGGCGCCGGCGTAGGTCTCCACGACCGTGGCCTGGCTTCTCACGCCGGCGATGACGATCGTCCGGGGGTTGGTCATCGCCGGCGGGCCGTCGCCGGTCGTGCAGAAGAGGAGGTGGATGGGCTGGGAAGCCACGTGTCCCGGCGGGATTGATACGAGCGCCCCGTCCTCCAGAAAGGCGGTGTTCAGGGCCTGGAACGCGCTCGTTTCGTCCCGGACGGCCGCGTCCAGAAGCGGTTGAAGCCGGTCCGGATCGCGGGCCAGCGCCTCGCGCAGGCTCACGACCTCCACGCCCTCCGCCTCGCCCCGGGACAGCTCCGGGACGTGGTGCCCGTTCACGAACACGATCTCCCGCGACACGCGCAGGCGGAACGGCGAGAGGGCCCGGCCGTCGAAGCGGCCGCGCTCGGCCGGCGCGAACGGGACGCGGGCGATGGGCGCGGCCGACGTGTACTTCCAGGCCTCGTCCCGCGTGGTGGGGAACCCCCGGGCCTCGAAGCGCGCCATCGCCGCCTCGCGAAGGTCCGCCAGCCACCCGGGCTCGGCGCCCCGCGGGGACGACTGCCGGTCGTCGAAGCGGGAGCGGTAGACGTCGGTCTCCGCCGCCACCTTCATCGGGCCGGCGCCTCCTCGAGCCAGGTGTACCCCTTGGCCTCCAGCTCGCGGGCCAGCTCCTTGCCCCCGGACTGCGCGATGCGGCCCTCCATGAGGACGTGCACGAAGTCGGGGACGATGTAGTCGAGCAGCCGCTGGTAGTGGGTGACCACGATCATGGCCCGCTCCGGGCTGCGCAGCTGGTTCACCCCCGCGGCCACGCTCTTCAGGGCGTCGATGTCGAGGCCGGAGTCCGTCTCGTCGAGGATGGCCAGGGCCGGGTCCAGGATCGCCATCTGGAAGATCTCGTTGCGCTTCTTCTCCCCGCCCGAGAAGCCCTCGTTGACGGGCCGCTTCACGAGGGCCTCGTCGATGTCCACGACCTTCGACTTCTCCTTGACCAGCGCGAGGAAGTCCATGGCGTCCAGCTCGGGCAGGCCGCGGTGCTTGCGGACGGCGTTGAGCGCCGCCTTCAGGAAGTAGACGTTGCTCACCCCGGGGATCTCGACGGGGTACTGGAAGGCCAGGAACACGCCCTCGCGGGCGCGCTCTTCCGCGCTCATGGCCAGCAGGTCACGGCCCTTGTAGAGGACCTCGCCGCGCGTGACCGTGTAGCCCGGGCGCCCGGCGAGCACGTGGGCCAGCGTGCTCTTGCCGGACCCGTTGGGGCCCATGATCGCGTGGACCTCTCCGGCGTGGACCGCAAGGTCCACGCCCCGAAGGATCTCGTTCCCGCC
>Ga0214472_10000440_pt1 | contig 51117 bp, 41 predicted proteins | sample RVTome_6_FD_207662 | JGI IMG/M metagenome (GOLD analysis project Ga0214472, IMG submission 207662) | Soil microbial communities from uranium-contaminated site in the Upper Colorado River Basin, Wyoming, United States - RVT140D175 | ecosystem: Environmental > Terrestrial > Soil > Contaminated >...
GGCGCGATCGTGGGCGCGCTCGGCGCCAGCCTCCTCCTCATCGCGTGGATCGGGACACGACGGTCGCAGCAGGTGCTGATGGCGGCGGCCGCGGTGTCGGGTCTCGTCCTGCTCCTGCCGCCCCTCGTCGCGGGGGCCGCCCGGGCGCGCGGGCTCCGCGCGGCGGCTGCCCTCCTGCCCGTGGCCGCGGCCACGGCCGTGGCCGTCCTGCTCATCGCCCGCGTCCCCCCCGTCCCCGGCCTCCTGGTGGCCTACGGCCGCTACAGCCCGACGTGGCTCACCCAGGCGGGCCAGATGCTGTACGTCGGCGAAGGCTTGAACGCGTCGGTGGCCGTCTCGCGCGCCCCGAACGGCCTCATCCACTACCACAGCGCGGGCAAGGTGCAGGCCTCGAACGCCCCGTCGGACATGCGCCTCCAGCGGATGCTCGGCCACCTGACCACGCTCGTGCCCAGGGACCCGCGGTCCGTGCTGGTCATCGGCTGCGGCGCGGGCGTCACCGCGGGCGCGGTCAGCATCGACCCCCGCGTGGAGCGCGTGACCATCGCCGAGATCGAGCCGCTGGTGCCCCGGGTGGTGGCCCCGTACTTCGGGTCCGCCAACCACGACGTCGTCAAGAGCCCGAAGGTGCGGATCGTGCTGGACGACGCGCGGCACTACCTCTTGACCTCCAGGCAGAAGTTCGACGCCATCACCTCCGACCCTCTCGACCCCTGGGTCAAGGGCGCGGCCATGCTCTACACGAAGGAGTTCTTCGAGGCCGCCAAGGCCCACCTCAACCCCGGGGGCGTGGTGACGCTCTTCGTGCAGCTCTACGAGAGCAGCCCCGAGGCGGTGAAGAGCGAGGTGGCCACCTTCTTCGAGGTCTTCCCGCGCGGCGTGATCTGGGGTAACACGCACCTGGGCCGCGGCTACGACATGGTCCTGCTCGGCCAGGCGGAGCCCGCGCCCATCGACCTCGACGCCATTGACGCGCGCCTCAAGGACCCGCGCTTCGGCGCGGTACAGCGCTCGCTGGGCGAGATCGGCATGGGCACGGCCGTGGACCTGCTGTCCACCTTCGCGGGCCGCGCGGTCGACCTTCCCGAGTGGCTGCACGGCGCCTCCATCAACCGCGACCGGGACCTGCGGCTGCAGTACCTCGCCGGCATGGGGCTCAACCAGTACCAGAGCGCGCGCATCTACGCGGACATCGTCCGTTACCGCCGCTTCCCCGACGACCTCTTCGCCGGATCCGAGCCGCTGAAGCAGTCGCTGCGGGCCGCCATCGAGCGCGCTCCCGGGGGGTGAGGGCGCGGGGCAGGCCATCGAGCGCCCGTTGTCCGTCAGCGATGAGCCGGAATCAACGCCTTGAGGGCGCCGATTGTGTGTGGGAGCGTGGCGGCGTCGTCCCTAGAGACGCCCTGATCGCGGCGCTGGCCCTGAACGCCCGGGCACGACTGTTCACGACGGACGAGGACTTCAGGCATATCTCCAGGATCGTGGACCTGAGACTTCTCGAGGAGTAGTACCTACGGCGCCGGCCGGTAATCCGGGTTGCGCGCGGCCCCGGGGCCGAAGGTGACCCGCCACGACTTGCCGTCGGCGATCCGCTGGCGGTAGATGACATACTCGCCCGTGATGTTCGAGGCGAAGGCCAGCTCCGAGCCGTCCGGCGAGTACACGGGGCCGTAGTTCAGCGCGGGCCAGCCCACCAGCACCGTCTCCTTCCCGCTCTCGATGTCGTGCTCCACCAGGCGGCTCTTGTCCCCGTGGTGGCCGCGGCTCACGTAGACGACCTTGCGGCCGTCGGGGCTGTAGCGGGGCTCGCAGCCCCCGCCCAGCACCGGCGACAGCCGCGCGTCGTCGCTCTTGTCCAAGTCCAGCAGGTAGATCTGATGGCCGATGCGCCAGTTGGACGAGAACACGATCCGGCGCCCGTCGGGGCTCCAGTCCGGGTTGCCGAGGATCGAGTTGCGGCCGTGGCGCACCAGCCGGCGCGTCTCGCCCGAGGCGCGGTCCATGACGAAGAGGCCCTCCGCGCCGTCGAGGTTGGAGAGGAAGGCCAGACGCCGGCCGTCCATCGACTCGTCCACCTGCCACTCGGTGTGGGCGTTGGTGCGGACGCGGCGCGCCTCCCCGCCGCGCGGGCCCACCTCCCAGATCTGCCAGTTCCCGCTCCGCTCCGAGGTGAAGAGCACGCTCTTGCCGTCGTGTGTGAAGCGCGGCAGCCCGTCCTGGGCGGGGTGGTCGGTGAGCCGGCGCTCCTGCCCGCCGGCCGCCGGGATCAGGTAGACGTCCTGGTTGCCCTCCACCACGCGCTCGTAGACGAGCGCCGCGGGGAGGTCCCCGCTGGTCCCGGGCGCGGGCGGCGGGGCCGTCTTGGCCCCCCCGCAGCCGAGGGCGAGGACGACCAGGCCGCCGGCGAGGCTGCGGGCCGTCACTCCTCCGCGGGAGCGGCGGCCCCCAGAGTCCCCTTGGCCTTGGCGATGAGGGCGGCCTTGATGAAGCCGTCGAGGTCGCCGTCCATGACCCGGTCCACGTCCCCCACCTCGTGCTTCGTCCGGTGGTCCTTCACCATGCGGTAGGGCTGGAGGACGTAGGACCGGATCTGGCTCCCGAAGGCGATGTCCTTCTTGGACGACTCCACCGCGTCGAGCTTGGCCCGCTGCTTCTGCAGCTCGAGGTCGTAGAGCCGCGACTTCAGGACCTTCATGGCGACCTCGCGGTTGCGGATCTGGCTGCGCTCGTTCTGGCAGGAGACCACGATGCCCGTGGGCAGGTGGGTGATGCGGACCGCGGAGTCGGTCACGTTCACGTGCTGGCCCCCGGCGCCGCTGGAACGGTAGGTGTCCACCCGCAGGTCCTTGTCCTGCACGTCGATCCTGATGTCCTCGTCGATCTGCGGCCAGACGAAGACGGAGGCGAACGAGGTGTGGCGCCGGGCCGCGGAGTCGAAGGGGCTGATGCGGACCAGGCGGTGCACGCCCACCTCGGCCGCGAGGTTGCCGTAGGCGTACTCGCCCTGCACGAGCACGGTCGCGCTCTTGATCCCCGCCTCCTCGCCGGCCTGGATGTCGGTGACGTCGCGCTTGTAGCCGCGCTTCTCGGACCACCGGAGGTACATGCGCAGCAGCATCTCCGCCCAGTCCTGGCTCTCGGTGCCGCCCGCGCCCGCGTTGATGGTGAGGATGGCGTTGGCGCGGTCGTGCTCGCCTCCGAGCATCTTCTTGAATTCCGCGCCCTCGATGGTGGCGGCGAAGCCGTCGAGCGCCGCCGTCAGGTCCCCGGCCACGTCCTCGCCGGCCTGGAGCCACTCCACCAGCACGCGGGTGTCCTCCTCCTGGGCGCGCAGGCGCTTCAGCAGGTCGAGGTCGCCTTCCACGCGCTTGCGGCGCTGGAGCACCTTCTGGGCCGCCTCCTGGTCCTTCCAGAAATCGGGCCCCGCCATCTTGTCCTCGAGCTTCTGGAGCTCGGCCCGGAGCTTGCCGTCCTCAAAGGTAGCCGCGGATGTCCGCGGCCCTCGCGACCAGCTCGAAGAAGCGCTGCGACAGGTCCTCACTCAAGGACACCTCCAAACGATCATCTTAATTCAGGGTGCCGGAAACGGGAGAGCGCGGTGGCGGCCGCGGCCAGGGCCAGGCAGGACCACGCGAACACGTCCCCGTGGCGCCCGTAGAAGGTGAGGCCCGGGACGAAGGCCACGTCCCGCACCAGCATCGTCCGCTCGAAGAGCCCCGTGCGCTGCACGACGCGCCCGTGGGGATCCACCACGGCCGTGAAGCCGGTGTTGGCCGCGCGCACCAGGTACTTGCCGTTCTCCACCGCGCGGAAGGCGGCCATGGCCATGTGCTGGTGGGGGGCGGAGGTGCGGCCGTACCAGGCGTCGTTGGTGATGTTCACCAGCAGCTCGGCCCCCCCGGCGGCGAACTGGCGCACGAGGTCGGGGAAGATGGCCTCGTAGCAGATGAAGGTGCCCACCTTGTGGCCGTCCACCAGCCCCGTGCTGGCCTCCTCCCCGGGGGTGAAGTCGGCCACCTGCTTCACGACCTTGGCGGAAACGCGCCCGCCGAGCGTGAGGACGGACTGGACGGGCACGTACTCCCCGAAGGGGACGAGCCGGATCTTGTGGTAGCGCAGGCCGAGGTCGCCCTGGGGCGTGAGCATCTTGGCCCCCACCCAGAACCGCTCCGTCCGGTCGTCGCGCATCTCCCGGTCGTCGTTGCCGAAGATCAGGTAGACGCCGGCCTGACGGACGAGCCCCTGCAGCTCCGCCGCCAGCGGCGGCGACCGGTCGAAATAGAACGGCACCGCCGACTCCGGCCACACCACGAGGCGCGCCCCCTCCGCGGCCGCGAGGCGGGTGAGGTCCAGGTGGCGATCGATGTTCGTCCACGCGCTCTCGGGCTCCCACTTCTCCTCCTGGAGCACCGAGGCCTGCACGAGGCCCACGCGCACGGGCACCGACCCGGTGACCGGCCGCGACAGGGCCCACCAGCCGTGACCGAGGACCACGGCCATTACCGCCGCCGTGGCCAGCGCGGCCGCGCGCCGCGGTCGCGGCCGGGTCTCGACCACCCCGTAGGCCAGGACCGCGGACACCAGGGCCACCAGGAACGACACCCCGTATACCGCGGCGTAGCGGGCGACCTGGATGACGGGCAGGTTGGCGTGCTGGCTGTACCCGAGCAGGCACCACGAGAAGTTGAAGAGGGTGTGGGCCCGCAGGATCTCGGTGGCCACCCACGCCACCGGGGCGAGAAGCAGGGCCGCGGGTCCGAGGGTGCGGCGCCACGTCCCGACCATCCAGGCGAACACTGAGGGGAACAGGGCCAGGGCCAGGCAGAGCAGGCCCATGACCGCGATGCCCACGGGCAGGCTCAGGCCGCCGTACTGGACGACCACGAGCGCGGTCCAATAGACGATGCCCACGGAAGAGACCGCGCCCGTGATGTAGCCCAGACGGAACGAGTCCAGGCCGCCGCGACTCTCCGCCAGCGCGACGAGCAGCGGGAAAAGCGCCACCCAGGCCACGGTCCCGTGGCCGAACTTGGGGAACGAGAGGGCCAGGAGGACCCCCGACAGCCCGGCCAGGAGCTCCTTCCTCAAGCGAGGATCGGTCCGGTGGCGGGCTGAGGCGAGGTCATACGCGGCTCCCCCAGCTTACCGCGAAGCCCCCGGCGAGGCCGACCTCCTCAGTTCGTGCGCGAACCTACTTCTTGCCTTTGGCCTTTGTCGCCGCCTCGAGCTGCGACCGCTTTCTCTTGCCCGAGACCCAACCCTCGTTTCGAGCGAGCGACGCGTCCTTGTCGTCGGACCAGCCCTGCGTCATCCCCGCCGCATCCCGCTTGCCCTTCAGACCACGCTTGAAGCCCTCGGCCCTGGCATCGTCCTTGTTCTTCGCCACCGGCTCCTCCTGGTTCCCGAGCCGACGAGCCCGCTAAGAGGGCCAAGGCCAATGCATGGCCGGACCCTCGCCAGCCTCATCGCTTGACGATGAACGGCTGCAGCTTTTCCTCCTCGCGAAGGCGCGTCTGGTCCCGCTCCGCGGCGGCCCGGTCGGCGTAGCTGCCGACGCGGACGCTGAAGGGTCCCTCCGCTCCCCCGGAGACGGTGGGCGCGAAGCCCTTGGCCTTCAGGCGGGCCGCGATGGCGTCCGCGCGGGCCCTTTCCTTGAACACGCCGACCTGGATGGCGAAGCTCCCCGCTTCCGCGGGCGGAGGCGGCGCGGCCGTGGGGGTCCCGGTGGGCGGGTTGCTCGACGCCACGCGGGTCGGGGGCGGCTCTGCGGCGCCCGCCGGGCGACCCGGCTTGGGCGTCGTCTTCGCGGCCGGCGGAGCGGCCTTCGGCGGCGGCGGGATCTTGGCCAGGCTGCCCGCCGGCTTCACCTGCTTCACCGGACCCGCACCCGGGCGCGGCCGCTCCAGGGTGTCGTCGACCTTGTCGCCCTCCAGGCGCTGGGCGTAGGTCAGGTCATCGGTGGCCGGACGGACGGGCCTGGGCGTCTCCTCCGCAACGATCCGGTCCTCCTGGAGAGTGCGCGCGGCCTGGACCTCGCCCCCGACCGAGTCCACCCCGCGCCCGACCATCACGCCGGCCAGGAAGCTCAGTATCAGCCCCGTGGCCCCGGCCATGAAGTAGAACACGAGCTGCTTGTTGGTGAGCTGGATCTCGTAATAGTAGTCGTCTTGAGCCAAAGCCCCTCCGCTAATGTGGACCGTCGGTCTGCGTCACGCCACCCCCAGCTTCCGGAACCCGTCCTTGATGATGCCCGAGACGACGGCGGCCTCCTCCGCGCCGCGGCGCGTGCGCACCGCGAGCTGGATCACGAAGACCAGCTCGTTGAGGCCCGACACCATCAGGCTCTTGCGCTGCTCGGCGGGCAGGTCCGCGACGTTGGCCAGCATCTGCTCGAAGTCCGCGCGGCCGTATGCGCGCAGGTCGACCCCGTCGAAGAGCTTGCCGTACTGGCGCGACACCTGCTCGAGGGCGGCGTCCATGAACTCGTCCACGCCCTCGTGCAGCCGCCCCTCGAGGAACGCGTAGATGCGGCCGAACATCTGGTTGAACCTCTCGACGATGTCCTCGAGGTCCAGCTCGCCGTCCCGCTCCCGTGCGCCCTCGCCGGCGATCCGCGCCTCGCCCGCCTTCTCCCGGCGGACCACGCCCAGCACGAGCAGGGCCCAGAGGATGCGGCAGGTCTCGAAGTCGGACAGGTAGGAGACGTGGCAGATCTGCTCGACCGAGGAGCGCCCGTTGACCTGGGCCAGGACCTCCTGCTCCTCCGTGGAGAGGTCCAGCTTGTAGAGGACGTCGGTGTCGCCGGTCGGGAAGGGCACGGCCTCGATGTCGCCGCCGATCCCGCGCAGGACCTGGCTCCAGGAGCGGCAGCGGCGGATGCCCTCCAGGATGAGGTTCTCGGTGGAGAGGTTGAGGGTGACCACGTTGGCCAGGTCCACGCCGCGCAGGTCCACGTCCCTCATGACGAGCTCGTAGTCGCCGCGGTTCCAGCACACGAGGTCCATCAGGATGTCGCGGACGTGCTGCTCGACCGCGGGCACCAGCTCCTCGGGGTCCACCGCCTCCATCTCCACGAGGATGGCCCCCAGGCGGCGCTCGGGCCGGATCATGTTGCTGGCCTGCAGGTACTGGCGGGCGGTGATCTTTCCCCGCACGAGCAGGCTCTCGCCGAGACGCTCGTCCGGATCGCTGCTCGTGCCGAAGACCACGCGCCCCTCCCGGATGTAGACGGTCTTGACCAGGGCGTCGCGCCGGAAGGTCAGCACGCCCGTCTCGCGGCTGACCAGCAGCGAGCGGAGCAGCTCGGGGACGCTCGAGGTCTCGAGGTCGCCCTTGACCGTGAGATCCTCGCCCTCGTAGGGCCGCGGGTCGAACTCGGGGGGCGCCATCCGCTCCCTACTTCCGGTCAAGCATGGCCTTCATCCAGTCGATGGGGACGGGGAAGATGACGGTGGAGTTCTTCTCCGCGGCGATCTCCGTCAGGGTCTGCAGGTAGCGGAGGTGGAGGGCCATGGGCTGGGACTGCAGGACCTGGGCGGCCTCGGTGAGCTGCTTGCTGGCCTCGAACTCGCCCGAGGCGTGGATGATCTTGGCCCGCTTCTCGCGCTCGGACTCGGCCTGCTTGGCCATGGCCCGCTGCATCTCGTGGGGCAGGTCCACGGCCTTCACGGCCACCTGCGTCACCTTCACGCCCCAGGGGTCGGTGTGCTCGTCGATGACCTTCTGCAGGATCTCCGCGAGGCGCTCGCGCTCGGACAGGAGCTCGTCGAGGTGGGCCTGCCCCAGGACGCTGCGCAGCGTGGTCTGCGCCATCTGGCTCGTGGCGTAGAGGTAGTTCTCCACCTGGACCACGGCCATCATGGGATGGAGGACGCGAAAATAGATGACCGCGTTCACCTTCACGCTCACGTTGTCCTTGGTGATGACGTCCTGGGGCGGGACGTCCAGCACCACGGTGCGGAGGCTGACCCTCACCATGCGGTCGATGGGCCAGGCCACGACGATGAGGCCGGGTCCCTTGGCCACGGGCAGGAGCTTGCCCAGGCGGAAGACCACGGCCCGCTCGTACTCGTTCAGCACCTTGACCGACAGCAGCAACCAGAAGACGACGATGGCGGCGATCACCATGGTTTGCATCAGGCGCCCTTCCGGACCCGGAGCGTCAGGCCCTCGACGGAGGTGACGGTGACGTTCTCGCCGGGGCTGACGGGCGCGTCCGCCACGCCGCGCCAGCGCTCCCCGAGCACGCGCACCCAGCCCTCGGGCGCCAGCTCGGTGTCGGCCACCCCGCGCTGGCCGACGAGGCCGCCCTCGCCCGTGACGGGCACGCGGCGCTGGGCCTGGATCACCAGCCGGACGAGCAGGATGGTCCCGGCAGCCATGACCGCGGCCGCGGGCAGCAGGGTCGCGAGCGGGATGCGCAGCCCGGGGTCCGGAGAGTCGACGAGCATCATGGCTCCGAGGATGATGGCGGCCAGCCCGCCCACGGTCAAGAGCCCGTAGGACTGGACCTTCACCTCGGCCGCGAACATCGCGACGGCGAGCAGGATCAGCGCCACGCCCGCCCAGTTCACGGGCAGGATCTGGGTGGCGAACAGGAACAGGATCAAGCAGACGGTTCCCAGGATGCCGGGGAAGAGCGTCCCCGGGTGGCTGATCTCCGCGCCCAAGCCGGCCAGGGCGCCGAGCAGCAGCAGGAAGAGCGTCTCGGGACGCGCCACCAGGGAGAGGATCTGCTGACGCCAGGTCATGGCCACGGAGCTCGTGCGCTGCCCCTCCAGCCGCAGCGTGACCGTGGAGCCGTCGAACCGGCGCACCTCGCGGCCTTCGAGCGCGCGGATCAGCTCGGGGACGTCCTTCGCCACCAGGTCGATGAGCCCCGCGTCCTTGGCCTCCCTCTCCGTGAACGACCGGCTCTCGAGCACGGCCTTCTCCGCCATCTCGACGTTGCGCCCCCGCCGCTCGGCCTTGCTGCGCACGTAGGCGGCGGCGTCGGACGCCGCCTTCTTGGCCATGACCGCGTCCACGTTCGGGCCCAGGGCCGACACGGGGTGGGCGGCGCCGATGTTCGTCCCCGGGGCCATGGCGGCCACGTCGGCGGCGAGGGTGATCACGAATCCGGCCGAGGCCGCCCGCGCGCCCGACGGCCCCACGAACACCGCCACGGGCGTCCGGCAGTTCAGGATCTTGTCCACGATCTGCCGCATCGAGCTGTCGAGGCCGCCCGGGGTGTCGATCCGAATGATGAGCAGCGCCGCGTGGGCGGCGTCGGCCTGATCGATGGCGGCCGTCACGTGGGCGGCGCTCACGGCGTGGACGACGCCGGTCAGCTCGACCACCGGGATGTCGGCCCCCGCGGACCGCACCGACGCCGCGAAGATGGCGGCCGCGAGGAGCGCCCGGTTCCGAGCCAACACGCGAAAGTGTATTGGATTCAAAGGGTTCCTGTCAACCTGGAAACCGTTGTGGTAGGATCGGGGTTGGCAATGATCGGCAGCCTGGGCGGGCCCGAGATCTTCCTGATCCTGGTGATCGCCCTCATCGTCTTCGGCCCGAGGAAGCTCCCGGAGATCGGGAAGGGCATGGGGCGGATGCTCGCGGAGTTCCGCAAGGCCTCGAACGACTTCAAGCGCACGATCGAGGAGGAGGTCGAGGCGGACAAGCTGCGCGCGCTGGCCTCGCCCGACGTCCCGGAGGCGCCCGCCCCCAGGCCCGCCGCGGTGACGGGCGCGCCGCCCGCGGTCGAGGCCGACCCCCACGCCGTGAGCCACGGGCCCTCCCCCATCGAGCCGAAGTAGCCGGGGCCGCCCTTCATGGCGCGGGCCCACCCCGATCGGATGTCGTTCCTGGAGCACCTCGAGGAGCTGCGCGTGCGCCTCATCCGCAGCCTCCTCTCCCTGCTCGTGGGCTTCGCGCTCTGCTGGGGGTTCCGCGAGCGGATCTTCCACCTGCTGACCGAGCCCCTGCGGACGGCCTACCCGGGCATCAAGTTCATCTACACCGGGCCCTCCGAGGCCTTGATGCTGTACATGAAGATGGCCTTCTTCGCCGGGATCTTCGTGGCCGCGCCGTTCATCCTGTACCAGGTCTGGGCCTTCATCGCGCCCGGGCTGTACCCCCACGAGAAGGCCTGGGCCGTGCCCTTCATCGCGCTGGGCTCGCTCTTCTTCATGGGCGGGGCGGCCTTCGGCCACACAATGCTGTTCCCGCTCACCTTCCGGTTCCTGGGCGAGTTCGGGGGGACGGACATGACCTTCATGCCCAAGGTGGACGAGTATTACTCTTTCTATTCGTGGTTCCTGCTCGGCCTGGGCCTGGTCTTCCAGCTCCCGGTGGTCATCTTCGTGCTCTCGCGCATCGGCCTGGTCACGCCCGGCTTCCTCCTGCGCCAGTTCAAGTACGCGATGCTGGCGGCGTTCGTGCTGTCCGCGGTCATCACCCCGACCCCGGACATGGTGACCCAGACCCTGCTGGCCCTGCCCATGATCGGCCTCTACGCGCTGGGCATCGCGGTGGCGTGGGTGTTCGGGAAGCCGCGGAGGCGGGAGACGGCGGCGGTCGCCGCGCCCGCCGACCGGACGGGAGCCTAGGGAAGCGTGAAGTCCAGGACGGCGCCGCGCGCCAGCTTCTCGCGGCCCGCGGTCCCCGCGTTCACCTCGACCACGTAGCTGGCCCGCCGCATGGGATGGTAGACGGGGCACGGGTCGCCCTTGCAGGGCGGCACGCTCGCCGCCACGTCCACCACGCGGCGGGCCTCGTCGAGCCAGACGATGTCGATGGGGAACCTGCAGTTCTTCATCCAGATGCCGTGGAAGTCCGGCTGCTCGAAGACGAACAGCAGGCCGCGGTCGGACGGGAGCGACGGGCGGAACATGAGGCCCATGGCCCGGTCCTCGTCCTTCACCATGACCTCGGACCGGAGGACCTTCCCCGAGGGCAGGCGCAGGGGGATGACGGCGGGGCCGGCGGACGCGGCCGCGGTGACGGCCTCGAGCAGCAGGACCGGGAGGATCGAGCGGCGCGCGCCTCGCATCGTCCTCGATCGTAGCACCCGCGGATGGAGGCGGCCAGCCGCGCTACGCCGCGGCGCGGAGCGCGCGGCGGGTGACGAGCCCCAGGATCACGACCGTGGCGACCAGGCCCGCCCACAGCAGCGCCGGATGGCGCTCGGTCCAGGGGGGCCGGTCGGAGGGGGCCGGGACGCGGACCGGCGGCTGCAACGGGGCCTCCCGGGCCGTCGCCGTCCACAGCGCGGCGTCCCCCACCGTCCTGGGCAGGTCGTACGCCGGAGCGCCCAGGCCCGGCGCACCGTAGCGGAGACGGTAGCGGGACGGCGCCGCGGCCTCGAAGGCCAGGCGCTCCACCGGCGCCCCGACCGTCACCGCGCGGACATCCAGGGGGACGTCGTCGCGGTTGTGGATCCGGAGGCGCAGGGTCCGCTCCCGTCCCGGCAGCTCGAGGCGAAGGTTCTCCACCGTCCGGCCCCCCTCTTCGTACCGGTAGATCGCGCACTCGGCCAGGGCGCGCCAGGGTGGTGGCGGGGGGTGCAGGGCCGGCGGGGACGGCGCCGGATCGGGCCGCGCCTCGAGCGTGACCCCCCGGAAGAAGCGCGCGTCGGCGACGTCCAGCTCGATCGCGCGGAAGGGCTGGTGCCGCGCGCCCAGGTCCAGCGTGAGCAGGGTCTGGCGGCGCTCCACGTCCTCGGTGCGCACCAGGCGCGGCGCGAGAGCGACCTCACGGGGCCGGCGCACCGCGGCCGTGCCCGCGCGCACCTCGCGGATCTCAAGGTCGCCCGTCTCGTCCTCGCCCTTGAACACCGTGACCTTGAGGAACTGGTGGTTGTTCTCGGGCAGGGTCACGGTCTCGTAGCGCCGGGCGATGGCGTCGGCCCCACGCGCGGCGGCCGCGGACGGCGGGACCGCGAACACGTACGCGGCGTCGGTGACGGTCGTCCACGCCTGGTCGTGCGCGCCCTTGCCCTCCACGACCACCCGCCGCCGGAAGTTGTCCCCCGAGAGCGAGAGCACGAGCTCGCGCTTCAGGACCGGGCCCGCGAAGTCGAGCGTCACCGTGGCGCTCCTGCCGCGGACGAAGCCGCGGTTCAGGAGCGCGGGCGTCTTGAAGGCCGGCGGCTCTTCGCCCACCCGCTCCAGGAGATAGGGGACCGGACGGCCCTCGGCGTCCACGACGCGGAGGTCGGCCAGGTCCGCTCGCGCGGCCTCGTAGACGTCCCGGTCGAGGACCACGACCACGCGGCCGGGCCGGGGGACGTCGATGGCCCGCTCGACCGTGGGGCGGCCCGCGGGCGCCGCGGCCAGGCTGATGGCGGCGGCGGCCAGGCCGCTGCCGACCCGGCGGGCGGCGGACCTCACGGGACGGCGGTCTCGGGCAGGAGGCGCTGGCGGAAGCGCAGGTTAAGGTAGGCGCCCGCGAGCAGCAGCGCGCCCAGGGCGAGGAAGGACAGCATCCGGTAGACCGTCTCCAGCGTCGCCAGGTCCCAGAGCACGACCTTGGCCGAGGTCACCGCGAAGAGCGCGTAGCCGGCGTAGAAGAGGGCGCGGCTGCGGGCCCCGAGGCCGGCGGCCAGGAGCCCGGTGGCGAAGGCGGTCCAGAGGACGGAGACCGCGAGCCCGCCGGCGAGCCGCGCCGTCTCCGCCGCCGCGGCGTCGCCCGCGCCGCGCGCCAGCGCCGCACGCTGCGCGAAGGTCTGCTGGGTCTCCCCGGTCAGGAGGCCGAACAGCAGCGCGACCGCGGCCACGGCGGCGAGCACGCCGAGGGCATGATCCAGCGACCCCGCGCGGCGCCGCGCGTCGCGCGCCAGGCGCGCTCCCAGGGCGAGCAGCACGATCACCGCGAGCCACGTGCCGAAGGCGGGGTTCAGGAACGGCCGGAACGCGCCCTCGTGCAGCGGGACGTGGCGGGCGAACAGGCGCAGGACGGCGAGGCCCAGGACGAAGTACCCGCCCGCGCGCGCGAGCAGGGAGCCGAAGCGCACGCCGAGGCCCAGGAGCAGGAGGCCCTCGAGGGCCCAGGCCAGCGTGATCCCATGGAGGCCGAGCTGGACCGGGATGGCCAGGGTCAGGAACGCCGCCGAGAGGCCCAGGATCACCCGGGCCTGGGCCAGATCCTCCCGCCGCTCGCGCAGCGCGACGAGGCCGAGGGCCAGGTAGAGCGTGGCCAGGCCCAGGCAGGCCAGGCCCAGGAGGCCGGCGCGCGAAGGCTCGAGCACGCGATACAGGACGGTCCAGGCCAGGCCCGCCGCCGCCAGGTGGCCCGCGATGCCCGGGGCGCCGATCCTGTGCCGCATCACGAAGCCGCGCGTGACCAACACGGTCAGGTACGCGCCGGCCACGGTCAGCGCGAGCGTCAGCGCCTCGGACGCGCGGTCCGCCTCGTAGAAGCGGTCGAACCACGACAGCACCGCGATGGCCGCCGCCACCGCGCCCGCGGCCTCGGACCACGCCCACCGCCGGCGGGCCAGGACCGCCACGCCGGCCAGGGCGAGCAGGAACGGCAGGAGCAGGGCGGGCCGGTCCGTGGCCGCGGCCAGCGCGATCGAAGCCACGCCTCCGCCCAGCAGCGCCACCGGCTCGAGGCGGACCGTCGACGGGCCGCGTCCGGAGGCGGACGCGGCCACGAGCAGCAACACCGCCCCCGTCACCCACGCCGCCGCGATGCCGAAGCCTTCCGGGCGGTAGTGGGCGGCGGACCACGCCATGTAGGGCGCCGCGAGGGCGGCCGCGGCGACGAGCGACAGCCCACGGCTCGGGGCCGCCGCCAGACGGAGCGCGGCGCCGGCGAGGCCGAAGGAGAGCGCGAGCAGGACCGCGGGCCGGTCCGCTCCGGCCGCCAGCGCCGCGACGCCCACGGCCCCGAGCGAGAGTACGGCGCCCAGGCCCGCGCCTCGCTCCTTTCGCGCCATGCCCAGCGCGAAGAGCGCGGTGAAGAGGACGAGGCCGGCGGCGGCGACCTCGAACCGCTCCGGGCGGAAGAACCGGTCGTACCAGCCCACGTAGAGGACGAGGGTCCCCATCATGGCCAGGGGAACGGTCTCCGTCCACGGCTTGCGCCGGTCCAGGACCAGCGCCCCCGCGTCGAGCAGCGCCAGGTACGCGAAGAGCGCCACGGCCTTGTCTTCGCCCGTGGACAGCAGCAGCGGCGTGAGGTAGCCGCCCACCCAGGCCAGGGTGGCGAGCAGGCGCGCGTCCAGCCTCACCGCCAGGAGGACGGCGTTGACCGTGATCGCCAGCATGAGGAGCCCCGCGGCCTCGCGCGAGACGAGGCCGTAGAAGCCGTGGGCCCCGAAGGCCGAGACGTACAGCCCGGCCAGGCCCGCGCCGGCGAGCCCCTGCCCCAGCGGCCGGTACTCGCGGCCCATCAGCCGCACGCCGGCGGCCACGAGCGCCAGGCCCATCGCGGCGCCGAAGAGCACGCGGCCCGTGGGCCCGACCCAGTTGCTCTCCCAGGCGTACTTCACGAAGAGCCCGAGGAACACCACGAAGGCCAGGGCGCCCGCGGCCACCAGGATCTTCGGCCCCAGGTTCGTCGCGAAGTCGGCCGACGGCGGCACCGGCGGCGGGACCGCGCGGCGGGGCGGCGTGGTGCGCGCGGATGGATCCATGGCCGGGGGCTCGGGCGCGGGCTCCGCCACGCGGGACGGCTCGGGAGGAGCCGCCGCGCGGAGCACGGGCTCCAGGGTGGCCGCCAGGCGGACCTCGAGGGCCGCCACCTGCGCGGCGAGCGACTCGACCCGGGCGCGCAGGCCGGCGGTACGGCTGAAGGCCACCAGCGCCAGGACGGGGCCCACCACCGCCAGGAGCAGCAGGCCCAGCACGAGAAGGGCGATCAAGACCTCCACGCCGTTCCTCCCGCGGCCGCCGGGGCGGCCGCCGCGCACGTGGAATCTACCCTACGGGACCCCCGCCGGGCCGCGCAGCCCCGGCTTGTGACAGTCCACGAACCGTCACTGCCGCACCTTGCCGGTCATGGGGACGAAGCGGACGGGCAGGACGCGCTTCTCCGCGTAGCCGGTCCCCCGCCTGGTGACGACGATGAGCTCCTGGTACTCCTCTCCCACCGGGATCACCAGCCGCCCCCCGTCCTTGAGCTGCTCCTTGAGCGGCGCGGGGATGCGCGGCGCGGCCGCGGTCACGATCACCGCGTCGAAGGGCGCAGCTTCGGGCCAGCCCTGGTAGCCGTCGCCGGCGCGGACCTCCACGTTGCCGTAGCCCAGCCGCGCGAGGCGCTCGCGGGCCTCCTCGGCGAGCGGGGCCACGATCTCGATCGTGTACACGCGGGCCGCGATCTCGGCCAGGACCGCCGCCTGGTAGCCGGAGCCGGTGCCCACCTCCAGCACCTTCTCCCCGCCCCGGAGGCCGAGGGCCTCGGTCATGAACGCCACGATGTAGGGCTGGGAGATGGTCTGGGCGTGGCCGATGGGAAGCGGATGGTCCGCGTACGCCTCCCGCGCCAGCGCGGGAGGGACGAAGAGGTGGCGGGGCACCTTGCGCATGGCGGCCAGCGTGCGGGGGTCGCGGACGCCCCGCTCCTCGATCTGGTCCGCCACCATGGCCTCGCGGGCGCGGGCGGGATCCGGATCGGGCACGGCGCGGGGGCCGGGCGCGCAGGAGAGAGCGGCCGCCGCCAGCAGGGTGAGCACCTCAGTAGGCCTGGGCGAAGTACACCTCCCGCGGGGAAGGCTTGCCGCAGCGGACGCACCCGCCCGCCGCCGCGTCTCCCTCGATGGGGATGACCCGCACCGTGGCCTTCGTCTCCTGCTTGATGGCGGCCTCGCAGGCCGCGTCCTCGCACCAGCCGGCCAGGAGGAACCCGCGCTTGTCCGCCATGACCTGCTTGAACTCGTCGTACGTCTCGACGCGGGTCGTGTTGTCCGCCACGAACTTCCGGGCCCGCGCCAGCAGGTCCGCCTGGAACGTCTCCAGGCGGACCTTCACCGCCTCGGCCAGCCCGCCCAGCGGGAGGAAGGCCTTCTCGCGGCTGTCGCGCCGCACGAGCACGGCCTGCCCCTTCTCGATGTCCTTGGGCCCGATCTCCAGGCGGAGCGGCGCCCCCCGCATCTCCCAGTCCGCGTACTTGAAGCCGGGCTGATGCTGGTCGCGGTCGTCGAGGTGGACGCGGACACCCGCGCCGCGCAGCGCGGCCCGCACCTCCCGCGCCTTGGGCAGGACCGCCTCGTTCCAGTCGCCCTTCCGCGGGGGGATGGGCACGATCACGACCTGGTAGGGCGCGACCCTCGGGGGCAGGATCAGGCCCGAGTCGTCCCCGTGCGTCATCACGAGCCCGCCGATGTTCCGCGTCGACGTCCCCCACGACGTGGACCAGGGCAGCGCCCGCTGCTGGTCCTTGTCCAGGAACTCGATCCCGTAGGCGGTGGCGAAGTGCTGCCCCAGGTTGTGGCTGGTGCCCGCCTGCAGGGCCTTGCCGTCGCCCATCAGGGCCTCGATCGCGTAGGTGCGCAACGCCCCCGCGAACTTCTCGCTCTCCGACTTGCGCCCCCAGAGCACCGGCATCGCCAGCGTCTCCTCGCAGAAGGAGCGGTACACCTGCAGCATGCGCAGGGTCTCCTCCTCCGCCTCCTCCGCCGTGGCGTGGAGGGTGTGCCCCTCCTGCCAGAGGAACTCCGTGGTGCGCAGGAAGGGGCGCGTCACCTTCTCCCAGCGGACCACGTTGGACCACTGGTTGATGAGCACCGGCAGGTCGCGCCAGGACCGCACCCACTTCGCGTACATGGAGCAGATCATGGCCTCCGACGTGGGGCGGATGGCCAGCGGCTCGTCCAGCTCCTCGCCCCCTCCGATCGTGACCCAGGCGCACTCCGGGGAGAAGCCTTCCACGTGCGCCTTCTCCTTCTCGAGGAAGCTCTTCGGTATGAAGAGCGGGAAGTAGGCGTTCACGTGGCCGGTCTCCTTGATGCGCCGGTCCATGTCGGCCTGCATGGCCTCCCACACCGCGTAGCCGTAGGGCCGGATGATCATGCAGCCCTTCACGGGGCCGTAGTCCGCCAGCTCCGCCTTCAGCACCACGTCCAGGTACCACTGCGAGAAGTCCTGGCTGCGGGGGGTGATCTCCTTCAAGGTGCGCTCTTTCTCCATGTCTAGCGGTGCTTCTCCTTAGTGTCGGTCCTCTTCTCCGGCTTGTCGTGGGCCACGATCTCGTGGCCGGGTGGAAGCGGCATGGGCGGCTCGCCCGTTTCCCCCGGCGGCCGCGGGAACATCAGGGACAGCGCCACGGAGGCGGCGATGACCCCCACGATGATCCCCAGGGACCACGCGATAGGGAAGTGCCCCTCGAAGATCCAGTGGAAGACCGTCATCTTCAGCCCCACGAACACGAGCACGATCCCCAGCCCGTACTTCAGCATGTGGAACCTGTCGATGGCCCCCCGCAGCATGAAGTAGAGGTTCCGGAGCCCCAGGATGGCGAAGATGTTCGAGGTGAAGACGATGAGCGGCTCCCGGGTCAAGGCGAAGATGGCGGGCACGGAGTCCACCGCGAACACGATGTCGGTCATCTCCAGGAACAGCACCGCGACGAAGAGGGGCGTGGCGTGGATTCGCCCGCCCACCCGCAGGAAGAACTTCCGGGCGTGCATCTCGGGGGTGACGGGCACGAAGCGGCGGAAGAGCTGGATGAGGGCGTTCTGCTCCGGCTCCACCCCCTTCTCCTGGGCGAACATCATGCGGACGCCGGTGAAGACCAGGAAGGCCCCGAAGAACCAGAGCACCCACTGGTACTGGAGCAGGGCGGCCCCCACCGCGATGAAGATGGCCCGGAAGAACAGGGCGCCCAGGATGCCGAAGAAGAGCACGCGGTGCTGGTACTCGGTCGGGATGGAGAAGTAGTTCAGGACCACCACGAACACGAAGATGTTGTCGACGGAGAGCGAGTACTCGACCACGTAGCCGGCCAGGAACTGGAGGGCGGCCTCCCAGGCCGCCTCGGCGGGCACGAAACCCGGGATGGCCAGCAGCCGCTCGTCCTGGGCGAACCGATACAGCATGAAGCGGTAGAAGCCGAGGTTGAAGAGGAGGGCCAGGGTGACCCACACCCCGCTCCAGGTGGCCGCCTCCTTGAAGGAGACCGTGTGGGCCTTGCGGTGGAACACCCCGAGGTCCAGGGCCAGGAGCACGCCCACGAACGCGGTGAAGCCGGCGTAGAACCACCAGTACTCCGAGACCGGGAACAGCGAGACCTGCCCGCTCACGCGTGCACCACGGCCGGCAGCTCGACGTCCACCAGGCGGGGGCCCGCCGCGTCGAGCAGCGTGTGGCCGCGGAAGCGCGCGTCGTCCGCGCGCGGGAAATCGGTCCGGAAGTGGGCCCCCCGGCTCTCCTCGCGGAAGAGCGCGGAGGCGGCCATGGCCCGGGCCACGTCGGCCAGGTTCGCGTCCTCCGCATCTCCACGGTCCGCCGGCGCCGCCGCGCCGTGCCGGCGGACCGTATCCAAGAATGCCAGGAAGTCTCCAAGCCCGGCCGCGTTCCGTTCCAGCCCGAGCCCCGCCCACGCACGGCGGCGCAGCTCCGCCCGCGTGGCCGCGCGCGGCTCCCGTGCTCGAGACGGGATCGGGGCCGCCTCGGCCGCATCCGGCGGCGGCGCGTTGCCGTCGCCCGCCATGGCCTCCGCCGCCCGCGCGCCGAACACCAGCCCTTCCAACAGCGAGTTGCTGGCCAGGCGGTTCGCGCCGTGGACGCCGTTGCCGGCCACTTCCCCCGCGGCGTAGAGGCCCGGGAGCGTGGCGCGGCCGTGCAGGTCGGTGGCCACCCCGCCCATGACGTAGTGGGCCGCGGGCGTCACGGGCACGGGGTCGCTCGCGACGTCGATCCCGTAGCGCGAGCAGGTGGCGACGATGCGGGGGAAGCGCGTGCGCACCCGCTCCGCGTCGAGGTGGCGCAGGTCGAGGGTGACCGGTCCCCGGCCCTCGCGGTTCTCCCTTGCGATGGCGCGGGCCACCTGGTCGCGCGGCGCCAGCTCCTCGGTGAAGCGCTCCCCGCGCCCGTTGCGCAGGTACGCCCCCTCGCCCCGCACCGCCTCCGAGACGAGGAAGCGCGGCGCGCCCGGGACGGCCAGCGCGGTGGGATGGAACTGCACGAACTCCATGTCGAGGAGGGCGGCCCCGGCGCGCAGGCCCATGGCGACGCCGTCCCCGGTGGCCACCGCCGGGTTGGTGGTCTCCGCGAAGACCTGGCCCGCGCCGCCCGTGGCCAGGAGCGTGGCCCGCGCCAGGACGGTCGTCTCCAGCTCGTCGCCGGCGTCGCCCAGGAACCGGCAGCCCACCACCCGGCCGTCGCGGACCACGAGGTCCGTGGAGCAGGCGAACGACCTGACCTCTATGGGCCCGGCGTGCCGCGTCTTCTCGAGCAGCGCCCGCACCATCTCCCATCCCGTGGAGTCCCCGCGGGCGTGCAAGACGCGGTCGCGGGAGTGGGCGCCCTCCCGCGTGAAGTGCAGCCGGCCCGCCTCCCGGTCGAAGCGCGCGCCCCAGGCCGCCAGCTCGCGGATCCGCTCGGGGCCCTCCTCCACCAGCGCGCGGGCGGCGGCGCGCGACACGATCCCCGCCCCCGCCCGGACGGTGTCCTCGAGGTGCAGGTCCACGCGGTCGTCGGCCCCCACGGCGGCGGCCACGCCGCCCTGCGCGTAACCGGTGTTGCTCTCCGTGGGCTGGTCCTTGGTGACCACCAGCACGCTGCCGTGCCGGGCCAGCCCCAGGGCCGCCCGCAGGCCGGCGATGCCCGATCCCAGGACCAGGAAGTCCGCGCGGAGCGTGTCTGCTGTCATCGGGGCGTTCCGAGGCTCAAAACGTGGAATTCTATCAAAGATGGCGCAGGCTCCCGTTCCGCCTTGACCGTGCACGCGCGGCGGTGATACGGTGTGGCCGGCCTCGCGGACGTCCCACCCCCATCCTCCCATCGTCTCTCCCGGAAAGGTTTGTCCGGTGAGAAAGAGTCATGTCGTGGCCTGTCTCTTGGCGGGCCTGTGGCTGGCCTGGCCAGCCGGTTCTGAAGAGAAGAAGCCCGCACGCGTTTACACGAACGAGGACCTGGACGCAGTCAGGCCGTACCGGGACGAGACCGGCGTGGCCTCGAAGCCGGCCGTGCCGGAATCCGAGCGTGCTGGAACCCCTCGACAAGAGCTCGGCGGAGACGGCGCCGCCGCCGGGCGGAAGCGCCGCTCCGCCGAGAGAGATGCCGAGGAAAGATGGCGGAGTGCCGCCGAGCGCCTGCGCGAGAAGCTCCAGTCCGCGCGCGACCGGGCCGACGACCTGCGCCGCAAGATCGAGGAGCGGCGACGGCAGCCCGGCGTCCTCCCCTACAGCGACCCCCAGATCGTGGCCGCGCAGCGACGGCTGGAGGTCCTGGAGCGCCGCATCCGCGACGCCGAGTCGAGCTTCGAGGACCGCGCGCGCCGCAACGGCGCGCTGCCGGGATGGATTCGATAGGCGTGCTATTCTGCGGGCCAGATGATCGAGATCCCCGTCGACCTCGGCGAGCGGAGCTACCCCATCACGATCGGGCACGGCCTGGCCGCCTCGCTGCACGACCTGCTTCGGCCCCTCGAGGGCCGCCGCATCGCGCTGGTGTCGAGCCGCCGGGTCTGGGCGCTGCACGGGCGGCGGGTGGAGTCGTCCTTGAAGCGGCTGGGGACGGTCAGCCGCGTGCTCGTCCCCGACGGGGAGCGGCACAAGACCCTGTCCACCCTGGCCGCGGTCCATGACGGCTTCGCCGCCGCGGGCATGGGCCGCGACGGCCTGGTGGTGGCCTTCGGCGGCGGGATGGTCGGCGACCTGGCGGGCTTCGCGGCCGCCACCTACATGCGCGGCGTGATGTGGGTGCAGGTCCCGACCACGCTCCTGGCCATGGTGGACAGCTCGGTGGGGGGCAAGGTGGGCGTGAACCACGCCCGGGCCAAGAACCTCGTCGGCGCCTTCCACCAGCCGAAGGCGGTGGTGTCGGACACGACGCTGCTCGAGACCTTGCCCCTGCGCCAGCTCCGCAGCGGCGCCTACGAGGTGCTGAAGTGCGGCGTGATCGCGGACGAGACGCTGTTCGACGGACTCCGCAGCGCCCCGGCCGGCCTCGCCGGATGGAGGGGAATCGACGTCGAGAACGCGGTGGCCTCGGCGTGCCGCATCAAGGCCGAGATCGTGGAGAACGACGAGCGCGAGGACGGCCTGCGCCGCGTCCTGAACCTGGGCCACACCCTGGGCCACGCGCTCGAGGCCGCGACCGCCTACCGGCGGTTCAGCCACGGCGAGGCGATCGGGTGGGGGATCGTGGGCGCGGCCTGGATCGCGAAGGAGCGGGGGCTGCTCGCGGAGCCCGACTGCGACGGGATCGCCTCGGCGGTGGACCACCTCGGGGCGCGGCCGAGGGTCTCGGACCTGCCGGCCTCGCGGATCCTGGGCGCCCTCCGCCAGGACAAGAAGGCGCGGGACGGCAAGGTGCCCTTCGTCCTGCCCACCGCCATCGGCCGCGTCGTCATCCAGCCGGACGTCCAGACGGCGGAGATCCGCCGGGCCCTCAAGGTGATGGCCTCGCGGGAGGCGCGGCAGGCCTAGCGGGCAGCACGCGTGGTGGACGTCAGGGCGCGAGGCGTCGCGCCGGAGCGCGGGCGTCTGCTTCCGGGCAACGCGCCCCGCGCGATGGCGCGCACCCTCGCGCCCTACCCTCCCAGGAGCAGCAGCAGCACCGCCTTCTGCACGTGGAGGCGGTTCTCGGCCTCGTCGAAGACCACCGACTGCGGGCCGTCGATGACCTCCGCCGCCACCTCCTCGCCACGGTGGGCGGGCAGGCAGTGCATGAACACCGCCTCCGGCGAGGCCGCGGCCATCATCTCCGGCGTGACCATGAAGCCGTCGAACGCCTGCCGCCGCGCCTCGGCCTCCGCCTCCTGGCCCATCGAGGTCCACACGTCGGTGTAGACCACGTCGGCGCCCGCCACCGCCTCCATGGGATCGTCCACCACCACCGGTGCCTGCGTCTTCCCCTTCTGCGCCTCGCGCGCCGCGCTCCTCACGATGAGCTGGTTCGGCTGGTAGCCGGCGGGGGCGGCCACCGTCATGGCCAGCCCCAGCTTGACCGCCCCGAACATGAGCTCGTGGCACACGTTGTTGCCGTCCCCCACGTAGGCGACCTTCAAGCCCTCGATCTTGCCGCGCCGCTCCAGGAGCGTGAAGTAGTCGGACAGGGCCTGGCAGGGATGGAGCAGGTCCGAGAGCCCGTTGATCACCGGCACCGTGCCGTGCCGCGCCAGGTCCAGGACGTCCTGGTGGGCGAAGACGCGGGCCATGATGCCGTCCACGTACCGGGAGAGCACCTTGGCGGTGTCCGCGATGGTCTCCCCGCGGTGGAGCTGGATGGTGTCGGCGCCCAGGAAGAGCGCGGTCCCGCCGAGCTGGGACATGCCCACCTCGAAGGAGACGCGGGTGCGGGTGGAGGGCTTCTGGAAGATCATGCCCAGGGACTTGCCCCTCAGGCCGTCACGGTAGGCCGCCTTGTCGGCCTTCACCTTGCGCGCCAGGTCGTAGATCTCCTCGATCTCCGCGCGCGAGTAGTCCTTCAGCGAGAGCAGATGCCTCTGCTTCATCCCGTCACAGCTCCTGGAGCGCGTCGGAGAGGTCGGGGCGGCCGACCTCCTCGAGCTCGTACCGCACGCGCAGGGCGGGCTTGCTGATCCGCATGATCCGGCGCAGGTCCACGGGCGTCGCCACCAGCACCAGGTCCGCCGGCGTGGCCTCGATGGTGGCCTCGAGGTCCCGGATCTGCTCGTCGCCGTACCCCATGGCGGGAAGGAGGGGGCCGATGCCGGGGTAGGCCTCGAAGGTCTTGCGGATGCTCCCCACGGCGTAAGGCCGAGGGTCCACGACCTCCGCCGCCCCGTGCTTCCGGGCCGCGAGCACGCCCGCCCCGTAGCCCATCCCGCCGTGGGTCACCGTCGGTCCGTCCTCGACGGCCAGGACCCGCTTGCCGGCGACGGCCGCCGGCTCGTCCACGGAGATCGGCGAGGCGGCGTCCACGACCATGGCCCGCGGGTTCAGCGCGCGTATCGAGCGCTTCACGGCCTCGACGCCCCCCGGCGGGGCGGTGTCGACCTTGTTGACGACCACGACGTGGGCCCGGCGCAGGTTGGCCTCCCCGGGATGGTACGAGGTCTCGTGCCCGGGCCGGTGCGGGTCCGCGACCACGATCTCCAGCCGCGGCCGGTAGAACGGCAGGTCGTTGTTGCCGCCGTCCCAGACGATGACCTCCGCCTCCCTCTCGGCCTCGGCCAGGATGGCGGCGTAGTCGATGCCGGCGTACACCACGCAGCCCGCGGCGATGTGGGGCTCGTACTCCTCCCGCTCCTCGATGGTGCAGCGGTGGCGGTCGAGGTCCTCCATGACCGCGAAGCGCTGGACGCGCTGCCGCGCGAGGTCCCCGTAGGGCATGGGGTGGCGCACCGCCACCACCTTGCGGCCCTTGTCGCGGAGGATGCGGATCACGCGACGCGTGGTCTGGCTCTTGCCGCTGCCGGTGCGGACGGCGCAGACCGACACCACCGGCACCTTCGACTCCAGCATGCTGGCGTCCGGACCGATGAGGCGGAAGTCGGGCCCCGCGGCCAGGACCTGCGACGCGATGTGCATGACCGTCATGTGGGAGAGGTCGCTGTAGGCGAGAACGACCTGGTGGGGCCGCAGGTCGCGGATGAGCCGGTCGAGGTCGGCCTCCGGGTGGATGGGTATGCCCTCGGGATAGCGCGGCCCCGCCAGCTCGGGCGGGTAGCGGCGGCCCTCGATGTTGGGGATCTGGGTGGCGGTGAAGGCCACGACCACGGAACCCGGGTCGTCGCGGAAGACCGTGTTGAAGTTGTGGAAGTCGCGGCCTGCGGCTCCCATGATGATGACCCGGGTGACCAATGACCCTCCGGAGGACCGGGCGCCATAATACCGCGGATGCGGATCGTGGCGGTGGTCCTGGCCGCGGGATCGGGGAGGCGCATGGGCGGGCCCAAGGCGCTCCTGCGCTTCGGCGGCGAGACCTTCCTCGCCCGCGCCGCGCGCCTCCTGGCGCGGCCCGGCGTGGCCTCGGTGCTGGCGGTGGTGGGCCGCGAGGCGGCGGAGGCCCCGCCGCCCGAGGGAGTGAAGACCGCCTTCAACCCCCGGCCGGACGACGGGATGCTCTCCTCCGTCTTGCGCGGGCTGGACGAAGCCGAGGGCGATGGGGCCGATGCGGTCCTGCTCCATCCCGTGGACCACCCGCTGGTGGAGGCGGCCACCATCGATCGCGTCGTGGCGGCCCTCCAGACCGGGGCCGTGATCGCGGTGCCCACCCACGGCGCGCGCCGCGGCCATCCCGGAGGCTTCGCCCGCCCGGCGTGGGCGGCGCTGCGCGCCGCGCCCGCGGACCGAGGGGCCAGGGCCGTCCTCGCCGACCATCCCGAGTGGGTCGTCCACGTCCCCGGAGACGCGGGCTGCGTCCAGGGGATCGATACGCCGGCCGACTACGAGCGGTGGATCGCCGGCGTCAGTCCTTGAGCGCCGCCTCCCGGGCGGTGAGGCGGAACTCGTCGAGGAGCGCGCGGAAGGCGCGGGTGGACAGCCTCCGCAGCGCGCGCAGGCGCCGCCGCTCGCGCAGCGTGCGCGGGAGCGCGCGCAGGGCGGAGGCGTAGGCCGAGAGCGTCACCACCGCGAGGTGCGGCAGCGACCGCTTCTCGGCCAGCCGGGCCGCGGCCCCGCGCCCCGTCAGGGCGCCCCAGCCCTGGAGGGCCAGGCGGGCGGCGGTGTAGGCCGGGCTGACGGCCACCAGCGGGGCCGGGAAGAGCTTGAGGAGCACGAGCACGCGGTTGCGCTCCACGTAGAACGCCTTCAGGCTGGAGTGCGCGCCCGCCGTCCGGGAGTAGTGGTGATAGGCCACGGCGCGGGGAGCGAACGCGCACGTCCATCCCGCCAGCCGGCCGCGGAGGCCCAGCTCCGCGTCGTCGCCGTACAGGAAGAACGTCTCGTCGAACAGGCCGATCTCGTCCAGCATCGCGCGGCGGTAGAGCGCGGCCGCCCCGCTCGGGAAGAGCGCCGTCCGGCAGGCGTCGTATTGCCCGCGGTCCGGGTCCAGGCGCCCCCGGCCCCGGTTCAGCCCGTCGGGATAGAGCAGGTGCCCCGTGGTGTCGATCACGTCGCGCCGGGCGTAGTCGAGGACCCGGGCCGCCACCATCCCCACCCGCGGGTCGGCGTCGGCGGCCGCGATCATCTCCCGGGCGAAGGACGGGGCCGCCACCGCGTCGCTGTTCAGCAGCAGGACGTGCCGGCCCCGAGCCTGGCGGATGGCCAGGTTGTTGCCGGCGCCGAACCCCAGGTTGCGCCCCGCGCGGATCAGCCGGACCGCGTGGCCGAAGCGCCGCTCGACCGCGGCGTCGGACCCGTCGCTCGACCCGTTGTCAACCACCAGGACCTCGATCCCCGGCGCGTCCTGGTCGAGCAGGCTCCGGACGGCCTCCTCGACGTAGCCGAGGCCGTCGTGGTTGACGACGATCGCGGACGCCGCAGGGGTCACGGCGGGCCCAGCTGCTGCTGGAGGCTGGTGATCCAGTCGGCCTCTTCGCCGTCGACCTCCAGCCTCGACGCCTCCTCGAGCAGCGCGCGGGCCCGCGTGCGGTCGCCCCGCCGGGCGAGGATGGCGGCCAGGCGGATCCGGGGCTGGGCCAGGGCCGGGGTCGAGGCCACCGCCGCCTCGTACTCCCGGGCCGCGTCGTCCTCGCGGCCCAGGGCCTGCAGGACCATGGCCAGGTTGTCGTGGATGCGCGCGTCGCCGGGGAAGGCCCGGGATGCCCGCCGCATGGCCTCTTCGGCGTCCTTCAATCGGCCGCGCTCCACGTAGAACGCGCCGAGGTTCGTCCAGCTCCGGCCGTCCCCGGGATCGAGGGCGGTGGCCGCGCGGAACGCCCGCTCCGCGCGCGCGTCGCCGCGCTGCGCGTACGCCTCGCCCAGCGCGACCTGGGCCTCGCTCGAGCCGGGCGCCCGGGCCACCGCGTCCTCCCACGCCCGGACGGGATCCGCCAGCACCCTCTGGTAGCGGACGGCCCCGGCGGCGTACAGCGCCACGAGCGCGGCGAGGACGGGGCCGCGGCCGGGCCGCCACAGCAGGAGCCCCAGGGCGAAGGCGACGCCCGCGCCGCCCAGGTAGGCCCGATGGTCCACGACCATCTCCTTCAAGGGGACGACCGAGGACGAGGGCAGCAGGCAGGCGGCCATCCACGCCGCGGCGAAGGACCATTCCGGGAAGCGCCGGCGCCATGCCACCGCGGCCGCGACCACCGCCACGGCGAACGTCCAGCCCAGGACCGTGGCCGCGTCCGGCGGCCAGGGCGCCGCCGGATGGCCGCGGTAGAAGGCGGGGTCGACGGGCACCACCGCCCGCAGCAGGTAGAGAGGATAGGCGGCCACCTGAGTGGCCAGGTATCGCCCGCGGTCGAGGGCCGCGGGCGGAAGCCAGGAGCCGGTGGCCGCGCGCCGGGCGGCCAGCCCGAGCACGGGGAGGAGCAGGAAGAAGGCGTGCACCCGCGCGCGGCGCCACACCTCGGAGGCTCGCCGCCCGGCCACGAAGAAGTAGTCGAGCAGGAGCAGGAGGAGGGGCAGCGCCGCGGCGTCCTCCTTGGTGGCGGCGGCGAGGACGAACAGCGCGAGGGCGGCCGAAAGGCGGCCCACGGAGAACCGCTCGAGCGCGCCGACCGCCACGCGGAGGCTGGCCAGCATGAACAGCGCGGCGAGCGCGGTGGACCGGCTGGAGACGTAGGCCACCGTCTCCGCGGCCATGGGGGTGGCCGCGAACAGGCAGGCCCCCAGCAGGGCGGCGGGGCCCGGCCGCGCGCGGCCCGACCGTGAGGCCATCCAAGCGAAGAGGGAAGCCAGCAGCGCGGCGTTGCCGGCGTGGATGGCGACGTTCACGAGGTGGTAGGACCAGGGCGCCAGGCCGGAGGCCGCGTAGTTCAAGGCCCAGGTCAGGCTCAGGAGCGGGCGCGAGGGGTCGGACCGGAGGACCTGGCCGAGCGCGCCGATGTCGCGGATCGCCCGGTTGTCGAGGACCACGGCCTGGTCGTCGTAGAGGAACCCGCCGCGGATGGAAGGCAGGTAGGCGACGAAGGCGACGGCGGCGGCCGCCAGCGATGCGTGGCGGGCCCAGGCCGAAGTGGGCGGCGGCGCGGGGACGGAGGCGGGCGCGCCGGCCTTCGGGCCGCGCCGCTTGTCCCGGCGCCTGCGGCTCAACCGGCGGCCCGGGTGGGGCCTCCGGCCGTGGCGGGCGCCGGCGTGGCGGGCTGCTCCGACCACGCCTTCAGGACCCCGCCGTAGACGGCCTCGACGGCCCCGGCGGCCCGGTCCCACGTCAGCTCGCGCCGCGCGAACTCCGCCACCGCGGCGGCCTCGCGCTCCCCCGCCGCGCGGTCCGACAGCCGGGACTGCACGGCGCCCGCCATGGCCACGGGGTCGTCGGGAGCGACCACGCACCCGCCCGCCTTTCCGAACCATTCCCCGCAGCCGTGGCCGCCGGCCACCACCGCGGGCGTGCCCAGGAGCGCCGCCTCGAAGGGGACGAGCCCGAAGGCCTCGTTCACCGCGGGATGCACGAGGAGGTCGGCCGACGCGTAGGCCGCGACGAGGGCCTGTCCTTCGAGCGGGCCGCTGAGGGTCACGCGGTTGGCGAAGGGGCCGAAACGGCGGGCAAACCGGCGGCCGAAGCGGCCCACCACCTGCAGCCGCACCGCCGGCAGCTCGGCGAGGAGGTCCGGGAGGAGGTCGCTCCTCTTCTGCGGGCTGTCGTTGCCCACGAAGAGGAGGCGGTAGAAGCCGGGACGCTCGGCCCGCCCGGCGGTCCCGATCGGGTCCACGCCGTTGGGCACCACGTGCGCCTCCCGCGCGAGGTCCCGCGCCTCGGCCTGGCTCACGGCCAGAAGCGAGTGGGCGAGCTGCAGCATGCGCCGGCCCCACAGGCTGTCGAAGGCGAGCTTGGGCAGCACGAAGTTGTCGTGATGGGGCCAGCTGCCGTGGGGCTGCAGGACCCAGGGACGGTCGGCGGCCTCGCAGGCGCGGTAGGCGGACACCGCCATCCCGCTGCGCACGCCGTGCAGGTGGACCACCTGCGCGTACTTCAGCTCGGACTTGAGGAGGTTGCGCAGCCCGGGGGCCCACGGGGCCAGCACCCTCTTGAGCAGCGCGGGCACCCGGCGGACGCGCACGCCGTCCAACGTCTCCAGCCGCGGGTGGGCGCCGTCGAGGAGGGCCGTGACCACCGTGACGTCGTGGCCGCGGCGGACGAGGGCGCGGCAGAGGCCGCCGACCGCCCGCACCATGCCTCCGTAGGCCCACGCGGGCTCGTAGAACGGAGTCACGTGGAGGACCTTCATGATGGGTGCTCGATTATAGGTCCGGGGGCCGTGTTAGATTGCGGCCCGCCGTGCCGCGGATCCGAGGGGACGACCGTTGAGCCCGACCGCCCGCGCCGGCGGCGTCGCGTTCCTCACCGCCGCGGCCACGCTCTTCCTGCAGGTCCTCGTCCACCGCATCGTGTCCGCCAAGCTCCTCAACAACTTCGCCTTCCTGATCATCTCCTTGACCATGCTCGGCTTCGCGCTCTCGGGCGTGATCCTGACGAGGTGGCTGGATGCCTTCCTGGCCCGCCTGGAGGACGCGCTCTCGGGCTGCGCCGCCCTCTTCGTGCTCACCGTCCTCGCCGTGGCCGCCGCCTTCTACCATGCGGAGGTCGGCCCGCAGTTCCCCACCCTGAACGGGAGCTCGATGGCGGGGTACCTGCTGCGCTGGGTGCCGCTGGCCCTTCTCTTCGCCGCGCCCTTCGTCTTCTGCGGGCTGATCCTCGGGGCGTTGCTCTCGTCGCCGCAGCTCCCGGCCCGGCGGATCTACTTCTTCGACCTCGTGGGATCCGCGGTAGGAGCCTTCGCGGTGGTCCCGGCCATCAGCGGATGGGGCGTGGAGCGGAGCCTGATGGCCGCCTGCCTGGTGCTCCTGGCGGGGACCGTCGTCCTGGCGCCGCCCCGAGCGCGCGGACCGCGCGTCCTGGCGGCGGCGGCGGCCGCGGCGCTCGCCGTGGCCGCGGCAGGGTCCGACGCGGTCTTCGACATGCGGTACCCCGCGGGCTCGATGCTCGCGCACGCCCGCGCGCTGGGGGCCATCGAGCACGTGGCCTGGGACCCGGTGGCGCGCATCGAGGTCTCCCGGGTACCGCCGCCGGACCCGGACCAGATGAAGTTCCCCTCCCTGATCGGCCGCGACCGGGCGTTCCTCGAGCGCTTCCGCCTCATGCTGACCCAGAACAACTACGCCTTCACCTACGCCGTTGACTACGACGGGCGGCCCGAGTCCCTGGCCGGGATCGAGAAGACCATCTACGCGGCGGCCTATCCCGCCGCGGTCCCGAGCCCCCGGGTCCTGGTCATCGGCGTGGGAGGCGGGTTCGACGTCCTCACCGCGCTGCGCTACGGCGCCTCGAGCGTCACCGGGGTCGAGATCAACGGCGCCACCGTCGACATCCTGACCCGCGCCTACGAGGGCTACTTCCGGCGGTGGGTGTCCGATCCGCGCGTCCGCCTGGTCCGGGCGGAGGGACGGCATTTCCTGGCCACCACCCCCGAGCCCTACGACGTGATCCAGCTCTCGGGGGTGGACTCCTACAGCGGCACCGCGGCCGCCGCCCACGTCTTCTCCGAGAACTACCTCTACACGTCCGAGGCCTTCGACCTGTACCTCTCGCGGCTGTCCGAAGGCGGGATCCTGAACGTGATGAGGCTGGAGTGGCCGCTGCCCCGCGAGATGCTGCGGGCCCTGACCACCGCCGTGGCCGCGTTGCGCCGCGCGGGCGTCCGTCGTCCCGCCGACCACATCGTGATGGTCAGCCAGCGCAACGGGATCTTCACGGCCATGCTCGTCAAGCGCGCGCCGTTCACGCCGGCCGAGCAGGACCGGCTCGACGCCTGGGCGGCGGCCAGCCCCCTGTTCGCGATCTCCGCGGGCCCCCGCGTGAACGGCCGCGGCGAGAACATGTACCAGCTCTTCCTCACCCGGGACGACGCCCGGCAGGAGGCCGCGTTCGTGGCCGCCTATCCCGTGGACATCTCCCCGCCCCCCGACGACCGCCCCTTCTTCTTCCACTTCTCCTTCTGGCGGCACCTGTTCCGGCCCGATCCGGTGGCGCCGGACAACTTCCCCGTCATGGAGTGGAGCCTCCTCCTGCTGACGGGGATCGTGGGGCTGGTGGCCGCGCTCGGGATCTACCTGCCCTTGCGCCGGCTGGCCGCGGGCGGCCTCGCGGGCCCGGGCGCGTGGCGCTACGCCGCGTTCTTCGCGGGAACGGGCGTCGGTTACATGGCCCTGGAGATCGCCTTCCTGCAGAAGTTCGGGCTGTTCCTCGGCCATCCGAACTACGCCCTGTCGGTGGTCCTGGCCGCCCTGCTCCTGGCGACGGGCGTGGGATCGCTCTTCTCCGCGGCCATCGTCCGGATGCTGGGCGGCGAGCTGCGGTTCGTGAGCTACGCCCTGTCCGCCGTCGTGCTCGTCGAGCACCTCGCGCTCTTGCCCCTGCTCCCCCGCCTCCTGGCCCTTCCCTTCGCCGCCCGCGTGTCGATCGCGGTCGTGCTCCTGGCCCCCGTGGGATGCCTCCTCGGGGTGTTCGTCCCCACGGCGCTGGAGCGGCTGAAGCCGGAGGCGCCCGCGTTCGTCCCCTGGGCCTGGGGGATCAACGGGATGTTCTCGGTGCTGGCGCCGCTGCTCAGCGTGGCGGTGTCCATGACCTGGGGCATCTCGGCCCTGCTGCTGGCGGCGATCCCCGTCTACCTCGCGGCGGGCTGGGTCTACCCGCCGCCGGCCGCGGTCAGTCCTGCGGCGCCGCGGCCTTGAGCCGCCGGGACAGCGTGGAGACGCTGATCCCCAGCCGCTCCGCCGCCGCCGCCCGGTTCCCGTCCGTCTCGCTCATGGCCTGCTTGATCGCCTCGTCCTCCGCGCGCGCCGCGGCCCGCGCCGCGACCTCCGCCAGCGGCCCGGAGAGGTCGATGACGTCGGACAGCGTCGGCCCGCGGTCCGCCTCCGCGCGCAGCCGCAGGTGCTCGGGCCGGATCTCGAGGCCGTCGCACAGGATGGCCGCCCGCTCCAGGCAGTTCTGCAGCTCGCGCACGTTCCCCGGCCAGGAGTGCTCCTGGAGCGCCCGCCGCGCCTCCGGGCCCAGCCGTAGGCCCTTGCGCCCCATCTCCTTCGCGAAGCGCTCGAGGAAGGCCTCGGCCAGGACCGGGATGTCGGCCCGCCGGCGCCGCAGCGGCGGGATCTCCACCGGGAAGACCGAGATGCGGAAGAACAGGTCCTCGCGGAACTCCCCGCGGGTCACCGCCGCCCGGAGGTCGCGGTTGGTGGCCGTCACCACCCGGATGTCCACGGTGAGGGTCTGGTTGCCGCCCACCCGCTCGAACTGCTTCTCCTGGACGAGGCGGAGGATCTTGCCCTGCAGCGGCAGCGGCAGGTCCCCGATCTCGTCCAGGAACAGCGTCCCGCGATGGGCCAGCTCCGCCTTGCCCTCCTTGCGCGCGTGGGCCCCGGTGAAGGCGCCCTTCTCGTGGCCGAACAGCTCGTTCTCCAGCAGCGCCTCGGGTATCGCGGCGCAGTTGATGGCCACGAACGGGCCCTTGGCCCGCGGGGAGAGCTGGTGCAGGGCGCGGCTCATCAGCTCCTTGCCCGTGCCGCTCTCCCCCAGGATGAGGACGGTGGTGTCGGTATTGGCCGCGCGCTGGATGGCGAGCATCGTCTCCTTCATCGCGGGGTCCTCGCCGAGGACGCGGGGCAGGCCGAAGCGGCGCTGGTACTCCTCCTTCAAGAGGACGTAGTCGGTGACCAGCCGGCGGCGGTCGATGGCGCGGTCGAGCAGGAGCAGGAGGTGGTCGGTGTCCACGGGCTTGGTCAGGAAGTCCGCGGCGCCCTCCTTCATGGCCTTGACCGCTTCCTCGACGGTGCCGAAGGCGGTCATCACGATCACCGAGGTGGCGGGGTCCGCTTCCAGGGCCGCGCGCAGGACGTCGAAGCCGCTGCCCGCGGGCAGGCGCAGGTCCGTGAGCACCACCAGGAAGCGGGAGGCCTGGATCCTGCGCCGGGCCTCGTAGGCGTCGCCGGCCTCCTCCACGGTGTAGCCGCGGGCCTCGACGGTCTTGCGCAGGACGGTGCGCAGGGACTCCTTGTCCTCGACGACCAGGACGTCAGCCATGGGCGGCGGAGGGGCGGCGGCCGATCAGGGCTCGCGCAGCCAGCCGGGAGGGACGCCGGCCTTGCGGGCCTCCTCCTCGAGGTCCTCGAGGTCCTGCCGCGCCTTGGCCAGGCCCTCCTTCGCCGCCTCCAGCTCCTGCATCGCCTTCGCGCGCTCGGCCTCGAGGGTCTGCAGGCGGTTGGGGTCGAGGACGTTCGTGGGGTCGCGGTCCACGAGCAGGGCGTCGAGCCGGGCCTGGACGGCCGCGACGTCGGCCTCGGCCCGCGCGATGGCGTCGCGCCGGGCCTTGGCGTCGCGCCGCCAGCGCTGCGCGGGGTCCATGGTCGCCGGGGGCGGCGACGGCGCGGCGGGGGCCGCGGCGGACGCCGGGCGCTCCCCCGCGGAGCGGGCGTCGCGCAGGTCGTCGTTGGTGTACACCTTCGCCCCGGTCCCCTTGCGCTCCTTGTTGGTGCGGGCGGCGACCTCCCCGAGGCTCTGCGCGGCCACGGGCCCGGCGGCGATGGCGGCGAGGAGGGTCAAGGGAACGAGACGGCTCATGGCGGCCCCCGCTCAGGACTGTCCGGCGAGCCTCTTCTCGAGGCTCGCCGCGCGCTCCTCGAGCTGCTTCGCGTCCGCCGACTGCGGGGCGAGGCGCGCGTACTCGCGGTACTCCGCGATGGCTTCCGGTATGCGGTCCGACCGCTCGAGCAGGCTGGCCAGGTCGCGGTGCAGCCGCGGCGCCTGCGGGTTCTGCGCGATGCCGGCGCGCACCAGATCGATGGCCTCCTCCTTCCGGTCCTCGCGGAAGAGCAGGTCGGCCAGCAGCCCGCGGCTGTTGGCGGCCTTCGGGTTGATCTGGAGGACCTTCTGGTAGGCCTCGATCGCCTGCGCGGTCTGGCCCGCCTTCTCCAGGGCGTGCGCGAGGTCCTGCTGGATGATCGCGCTGTTGGGGGCGACGCCCGCGGCCCGCCGGAGCGTGTCGAGCGCGCGCGGCTGGTTCCCGGCGGCGGCGTACAAGGAGGCCAGGGACTGCAAGGGCCCGGGGCCGGGCTCGATGGCCACCGCCGCCTCGAGCTCCTCGATGGCCTCGGCGTTGCGCCCGGCCGCGCCCAGGGCCCTGGCCAGGTCGGTCCGGTAGGAGAGCGTCCGCGGCGACAACCGGGCCGCCTCCCGGTAATGGACGAGCGCCTGATCGCGGTCCCCGGCCTGCCAGAGGGCCTGGGCGTAGGCGTACTGGGCGGCGTGGTTCGACGGCGCGTCGGCCACCGCCTGCGCCAGCAGAGGGAGGGCCCCGGCGACGTTGCCCTGGGCGAGGAGGTTCCGGCCGTCCTGCAGGTCCTTCTCGCCCGGCTCCGGCATGTAGGCGGCCGCGGCCTGCGTGCTCGGCGGGACGGTGGGAGCGGTCCAGATCCCGGGGGCCGGGCTCTCCGGGACGCCGCGGTAGTTCCTGTAGAAGTAGACGGCCGCCGCGAGGAGGACGATCGAGGCGCCGAGGGCCAGCCAGGGAAAGGGCCCCGCCTCCTCGAGCGCCTCGGGCTCCGCCGCCGCCGCCGTCTCGGCCGCGGGGATACCGAGCGCGACGTCCTGGAGGGACTCCCCGCAGTTGACGCAGTAATCCCACTTCGGCTTGTTGCGGGTACCGCAAGCGGGGCAGACCCGGACGGATTCGGCCTTCATCGGCTTCCAGCCTGGCGGCGGGACGGCCTCCGCATCGGCCTAGAGTATAGGCCTTTCGGCCCCGGGATTGAAAGCGTTTCTTTAAGCCCCGGGGACGGCGCCGGCCCGCCCCTCCCGCTGCCGGGAGGGGCGGGCTTTCGGGCTGATTTACTGCGAGCGGCACACCGCCGAGCTGGGCTTCAGCGCCAGCGTGATGAGGAAGGGCGGCGCAGGCGGAGCCGGGGGAGGCATGCCCGCCGCGGGCGGCGGCGGCGGGCCGGGCGGCGCGTTGGCGCCCCCGCTCGCCGAGATGCCGCCGCTCTCGCCCACGATGACCTGGCCGGCCACGACCTGGACGCCGGTCGCCTTGTTCCCGACCAGCCTGGCGAACCCCTGGCCGCCCGTGGTCACGTTGGTGTTGGTCGTGAAGTCGTAGGCCGCGCCTCCGCTGGAGGCGCCGAAGGCGAACAGCAGCGTCTCGAACGTGCTCGCGCAGCCGTTGCCGGTGAGGTCGGGGATGTACCGCGTGCCGGCGAAGAACACCCGGCCCACGGTGAGGCTGGTGCTCGCGTCGGTGGCGAAGCCCGTGGTGGGCTGGACGGTCCCGCGGAAGCGGTCCGCCCCGTTGACGAAGGGGATCGGGAACGCTCCCGTCGCCACGGCCGCGAACGTGCCGTTGATGGGGTCGCCACCCCTGTCGTCGAACCCGAAAGCCTGGAACGGCGGCGTCAGCCCCAGCGGCACGCGCGGGTCGTTGCCCGACTCCGCGAACACCAGCTCCTGGCTGCCGTCCGGCAGCTTGAGGAGCGCCATCGCGTTGGCGAACGGCTGGGTCGGCCCGAAGTCGCCCCACGCGTTCGAGCTGGCCGGGAACTTCCAGATCCGGCCGTGGAGGTCGGGGACGTAGACGCGCGTGACCTTGTCGTCCGACCGCTGGGGCAGCGTGGGGTCGTCGAGCTGGAACTTGTTGAAGCCCGCGGGGCTGGCCACGAGCGCGTTGTTCGCGATGTAGGTCGGCGTGCCGTCGCCGACGTCGCGGACGGCCGGCCAGATCTGGCTGTCGGTAGTGGTCACGGTCACGGGGGCGCCGGTGAGCGCGTCCAGCATGTAGAACGCCGTGCCCTCGGTGGCCGCGTTGACGCCGGTGCCGTAGCCCGACCCCGTCCAGGCCACCCATTCGGTCTGCCCGGGGTTGACGGAAAGGTTGCCCACCGCGGGCACCGACCAGGTCTGGCCCATCTGGTCGTACGCGTCCACCACGTCCTCGACGTTGCCCTGGTTCCACATGACCCACGGCGGGTTGGTCTTGAGCGCGTTGCGCGTGAACGGACCCGGCGCGGTCACGTCCAGCGCGGTGTAGAACTTCCCGCTCACGCCACGGCCGAAGAACAGCACCGTCCGCCAGCGGCCCGTGAACGTGATCGGGGAGGCGCCGGGCGGCGGCGGCGGCGTGAACGAGCCGGGCACGAAGATGTCGGCCACCCGGATCGAGGAGGCGATGCCGTAGGTGTGGTGGTCCCGATCGTTGGGCGGGTTCACCGGGTCGGGGTCCACCTCGGGGAGCTGGGGCCCGCGGATGACGTACCCGCGCGAGGTCGGATCCGCGAAGTCGTAGCGCAGGATCATGTCCTTCTGCCTGTGCAGGAGGTCGAAGGGAGCGAAGCCCCACAGCTCCTCGCCGCCCTGCTCCTTGCACTGCGTGGGGTCGGGGTCCCCGCAGTTGGGGCCGGCCCGGAACGCGTGGAGCATGTCCTGGGCGCCGATGTAGATGGTGGTCATGACCGGCTTGAGCGTGAGCTTCGCCTGCGGGAACGCGTCGTCGAAGTCCGGGTTGCGGAGGCCGAAGCCCAGGTCGAGCTCGTTGATGCCCTGGCGGTTCTCGTCGCGGCGGCCGTCCCGGAACAGCACGAACTCCGAGACGTGCTTGTCCGGCGTGGACCGCAGCGGCGGGGTCACGACCGCGGGGGTGCTGTTGGTGGTGTCGGGCAGCGTCCACCCGCGGTCCTCGAGGAAGAGCGTGCCGGGCGGGTCCACGGGCGCGCCCACCGGGGCGCGCATCGGCCGGCCGTCGTTGAGCGAGCGCTTGACGCGGGCCCCGACCATGTGGGCCAGGATGATCTGCCGGGTCTCCTTGCGCGCGGTCGCGAGGGCCAGCACCGGGTCGGCGATGTTGTCACACGAGGCCGGGAATCCGTCGAGGGTCGTCGGCAGCGGGCCGTTGCCCGGGTCCGAGGACCGGTCGCAGGCACCGAAGCGGGACTTGAGCTGATCGAAGGTCAGGACCTGGGACGAAAGCGGGCCGATCCCCAGCGCGTCGTCCAGCGAGACGCCGGTGGCCACGGTGGCCTCGACCATCGGGTCGTCCGGGTCCACGTCCGCCGTGTTGCCGAGGCCGGGCTGGCCGGGTCCGTCCGGGCCCGGCGGCCACAGGGCCACGACGTTGCGCCCGCTGGGGGCGCCGCCGTCGTACCCGCTGCCGGCGCCGAAGGCCGGGTTGCGGCCGGTCTGGAAGTCTCCGATGCCGGGCGAGGTGAAGACGCGGCGCTTGATCAGAGCCCCCATGCCGGGGGCCTGGTCGATGTCGTCCACGGTGGCCCCGCCGTGCAGCTCGGCGAACACGAACTCGTTGAGGTTGCCGTTCCGCCCGGCCTTGTTCTCCATGCCCTGCGGCGCCTGCGAGGTCTTCTCGAACATCGTCTCGCCCGCCTCGAAGAAGCCCTTGGTGTTGTTGTTGCCCACGGGCTGGAACGTGCCGTCGTTGCGGAAGCCGAGGAGGTGCCCGCGGAAGCCGGGGACGTCGAAGGTGGACTGGTACAGGATGTTCACGCGCTGGTCGTACCGCGTCCGGGGGTCGAGCGGGTTGATGGGCGTCCCGCTGATGGGCGAGGCGCCCCGGCCGAGCTCGAACACCGAGGCCACGATGGGCTGGGCGGCCGAATACGTCCCGCCCCACATCGCCCGGTCGATGGCGGACGCGATCGCCTGCTCCAGCTCGGTCTGGATCGCCGCCGGATCGTTGCTGTTCACGGCCACGAAGGCGTCCTTGCAGCGGGCGGTGGGGTCGGAGGGCGTGCAGAGGTTGGGGACGAGCCCCCCTCCCGTGCCGGCGTGGGCGAGGATGTTCGCGCGGTCCACGCTCACGCCGTTGGACGCCGACCCGAGAGCCACCACCAGGGTCTCGATCGCCTTGCCGCCGGTGAAGAGGCCCTGGGCCACGGCCGCGGCCTGGAGCACCTCGTCCTGCGCGGTCCCGCCGCAGTCGTGCGCATCGGCGGCCTTCTCGTTGAGGGAGGCTGTGCTGAAGTTGTCGGTGATGAGGATGATGTAGTCCTTCTGCGCGGCCAGGGGCGACGGGAGGAAGCCGCCGGCGGCCGCGAGCGCTTCGCTCAGCGACGTCGGCTGGTCGGCCCGCAGCCCCACCACCGCGGGGTTCGTGTCCGCGATCACGGCCGGCGCGGCGGCCACGTTCGTCGGGTTCCCGTTGGCGTCGAGCAGAAGCTCGGGGCGCAGGTGCAGCTTGATGTCGGGGACGCTGTCCGCGGTGCAGGCCGCGACCGGCGTGGCGGCGGCAGAGGCCTGGCCGCAACCATCGGGATTGCCGCCTCCCGTGGCGAGCCGGAAGATGCCGGACCGGTAGCAGTAGACGGCGTTGTTGCCGCCGCCGTCCTCGAAGGCGAAGCAGTTGGCCGGGAACGCGCCCGGGGTCTCCGCGACGAGCACCGGCGGCGTCACGGTGGTGTCCCAGATGAAGAGCGAGCCGGCGGAGCGCAGCAGGCGGGACTGGATGTAGTAGGTGCAGGTCAGGCCCGGCACGCAGCCCGCGGGATGGCCGGTGTCGTAGGGGGTCGTGTTCATGAAGCTCTGGACTTCACCGAGGAGCGGCAGCGTGTACTGAGCGGAGTTGTCGCTGACCGCGTTGAACCGGCCCGCCCAATAGGCCCCGTTGGCGTCGGTCGTGGCGTAGACGAGCGGTCCGTCGAAGCGGCCGTCGCCGTCGAAGTCGTTCGGCGGGTTGTTCGGCCCCGACAGCGTCTTGTCGTCGTCGTCGGCCTGGAAGGTGGCGAGGCCGAAGTTGGCCTGCCCCTGGTAGACCGTCAGCGCGTTGGACAGCGCGTCCTTGACCAGCTTCAGGCGGCCCACGGGGTCGTCCGCCCCCACGCTGAGCAGGTCCTGGTGGACGGACCACTTCATGGAGCCGGAGGTGTCGACCAGGATCATGATGTTCGACTTGATCCGGGAGTTGAGGACCTCGAGGGGGTCGATGCCGATGAGGGTGGCCGTCTGCGCGCCCTGGTCGCCGGTCAGGATGAGGGCCAGCCCCGCGGCCAGGCCCAGCCACGCCGTCTGGGCCCACCGAGACCGTCTCCGCTCCATCATGGCTACCGCCCCTCCTTCCAAGGTCCTGCTCACGCCGGACGGCCGTTCCGTTGCGCTCACTGGACGCCGCCGATGCCCACGACCCCGCCCAGGATCCCCTGCTCGCGGATGGGGTCGCACTGGTCGAAGCCGTGGCCCAGGGGCCCGCTGCCCGCCTGCGCCGTGCGGTTCTCGCAGTCGCCCGGCGCGATGCGCTGCAGCGTGACCTCGAGGATCCGCATGGCCCGGTTCGCCTGGCCGAAGGCCGACGCCGCATTGGCCCCGGAGTAGGGCGCGATGCCCTCGGCGGTGAGGATGAGGCGGTCGTTGCGGATGTCGTCCTCGAGCTGCGGAGGATCGTCGGCACTGAGCGTATACGGCCGCCGTACCCAGAGCGTGAAGCTCCCGCTCAACGTCTGGCCGAGGAAGCTGGTGACGTTCTCGAAGGGCACGGCGAAGTTCACGTCGTCGAGGACCATCCCGTAGCCCTGGTAACCGGCGGCCGCGGCCACGGTGGCGGCCTGATCGCAGGCGTAGTTTTCAAAGCTGCGTGTGGCGCGCTCTAGTGCGGGTTGTGGACAACGGCCGGGCTCAGGGCCTTGGGCACAGTTGCCGCCAAAGTATCCACCATCGATCGGTGCCGTGCGCGCTGGAGGCAGTACGGTCTGCCATTCGATCTGCCGGAGGTAGCGCTTGCCCAGCTCGATGCCCGCCTCGGCGTTGTAGAGCGCCTGCTGGCTCCAGCGGTAGTTGGTGGCGATCTGCAGCTCCGTGGAGCTGGTGGTCGCCAGCGTCAGCCCCAGGAACGTCAGGAGCATCAGGCTCAGGATGGCCAGGACCAGGGCGAAGCCCGACTCGCCGCCCGCCGCGTCCACCGTCTTCACTTGCGCCATGACGTTCCGGTTCTCCTCAATGTGTTTGCGGCCCATTGCCGTGTCGATTACCGCCACAGGGGGGTGGCCGCCTTGCTCAGGGCGAACAGGGCCGCCCGCGGCGAGGTGACGCTTACCATGCTGGCCCGGACCTTGGAGTCGGGGTCGTTCGTCCCGTCCCTCCCGCCCTGGATGTTGGCGGCCTCGGAGCGGGCGGTGAGCGTCACCCGGACCTCCTTGACCAGGGTCGTGTAGTCCCCGTCCAGGACCTCGTCCGGCGTATCCGCCACGTCCCCGTCCGCCATCGTGTACTGGATCTGCAGGTCCTCGACGCCCTTGGCCACCAGTTGCCACGCGTCCTCCAGCTCGCTGCCCGCGCCGCAGGCGGGGCCGCCGGCCGCGGCGGCGATGTTGCCCTCCGGGCTCCGCCACAGGTTGGGCGTCCCTTCCGCGTCCACGCGGATCTCGTAGCGGACGACCTGGACTGGGAGCATGATCGCGAGCGGCTCGGGGATCTGGGCGCCGCCCGGAAGGTTGTAGTTGGGCGCCTGGCCGGGAGGGAAGTTGGCGCAGGCCACCGCGCCGCAGCTCCCGGCACCGGTGCCCCTGGGGCAGGCGACTCCCACCGAGTACGGTGGGATGGCGCCCGGCTCGCCGATGAGCATGACCAGCCCCGGCAAGCGGTAGCAGTTGGGGAAGACCTCGATCATCCGGACCACGACGCCGGTGGCGTCCTCTTCCGCCTGGGCCTCCGGGCACTCGCCCGTGTTCCCGAAGATCTGGAGGAAGTCGCTCTCCACGCCGTCGGGGCCCATCGGCCCCAGCCCGTTGAGCGGAGGCGCGGGGGCGCCGCTGGGGCCGTCGCCGCGGGTGAAGGCCTGGACGAAGTCGGACATGGCCATCCCCGCCGTCGCGACGTCCTTCTGGATCAGGTCCATGGCCACGCGGATGTTCTGCTGCCGCTCGCTCAGCTCCGGCTCGCGCCGGAACGCCGTCTTCCCGCCGGTCAGCAGGCCGAAGATGGCCCCGCTGACGATCAGGGTCACGAGCATGGCGATCGTCAGCTCGACCAGGCTGAACCCCGAAGCGTTCTTCGTCGACTCGGCCTTCATGTGTCTCCTCTCGAAGCCGTGCTGCTTCATGCTCGACCTCAGAACGGGCAACCCGCGACGGTGCAGGTGCGGAACGTGGTGTACTCCGAGCGGGACCGGATGCTGGCCAGGGCCGCCGTGCTCTGGGAGCGCACCACGATGTAGAGGGTGTCCGGGCCGCCCGCGCCCGGCCTCACGATCAGCCAGCGGGTCTTGATGCGGCCCACGCCCGGCACGTCCCGAGCGAGGTTGTAGTTCCCGGGGATCACGCACGACACCGGGATGGCCGGGGGAGGCTCCTCGACGCAGTCCGTGATGCTGCCCGCGTCGGCGTCGAGGTCGCCGTCGGTGGACCCCGTCATGCCGCCGGTCAGGTCCAGGAAAGGGATCGACTTCAGCCGCTCGAGGGTCTCGGTGGCCTGCCCCGTGGCCGCGGTGCTGTGGTTGCCCACCGCGTTCGAGGTCGAGGCGACCACGAACAGGTTGACGATGGCCACGATGCCGACCACCAGGACCACGATGGCGATGAGGGCCTCGATGAGCGTGAACCCGCCCTCCGAGGTCCGCGGCGCCTGGGTGCCGGCCTGCGTCGAGACAGTCATCTCCGCTCCCTTCACCGCGGCACCGAGACGCGGCCCCCGCTCAGCACCCGCACCGTCTGGGTCAGACCGGTGCTGGGTTGCGTCAGGTTGATGAACCATCCGGTGTCGGCCGCGGAGTCGGTGCCCGTCGCATACCTCACGTAGTCCGCGCCGATGGCCACGTCCGGGCACAGGACCGTGTCCGAACCCGGATCGCACGCGATCCCCAGGCGGGTGAACCGCACGGACGCGTCCGTGGCCCCCGTGGGGCTGAACACCACGTCCCCGGGCAGCGTCCGGATCGGGTCCATGATGTTGGTGGTGGGCGTGGCGGGGGCCGCGGGGTCGTCCTCGATGACGACCCGGTAGGTGGTGGGGCTCAGGGTCACGAAGAGGACGCCCCAGTTGACGTTCTTCATGATCGCCTTGGTGCGCGCGGTCTGGATCTCCGCCGCCACCTCGCGGGCGGCGTTCCGGATCTGGTAGTTCCGGAAGTAGCGGCCGATGGCGGGCAGGCCCACCGCCGCCATGACGGCGATGATGCCCACCACGACGATCAGCTCCACGATCGAGAAGCCGGATTGCCGGCTCCCGTGGCGTCTACGACACACTGTCTGGCGCATCGAGCCTCCTATAGAGCAAGGCGTGTACCGCACCCCTAGCTTAAGCAGTAAAGCATTCAATTGCAATAATTTACTTACGGCTGAGGTCTCCGGTCCAACTCGATTTCGGCATCCGAACGCTACAGATGGTAACACCCCGTTCATCGCGCCGGACCGTTCAGGGGCAGCCGGACCGCCACCCGGAGTCCCCTCGGCGGGCGGGTCGAGAACACCAGCTCGCCCTCGTGCAGCCGGACGATCTTGAGCGCCAGCGGGAGGCCGAGGCCCAGCCCGCCGGCCTTGGTCGTGAAGAACGGCCGGAGCTTCTCCCGCGCCTCGGGCGTGAGGCCGGGACCGTCGTCGCTGACGGTGACGACGGCGGCGCCGGCGTCGCGCGCCACGTCCACCCACACGTGCCCGGCCGGGCCCGCGGCCTCGCGCGCGTTGCGGACCAGGTTCTCGAAGGCCCGCTCGAGCAGCGCCTCGTCGCCGGCCAGGGTCCCCAGGTCGCCGCGGGCCAGCGTGACCTCGCCTCCGGGCCCGCCCCGCGATTCGCGGGCCACGACCCGCGAGAGCATCCGGCCCAGGTCGAAGGCCTCGACGTTGAGGGTCTCCTCCTTCATGAACTCCATGAAGCGGCGGATCACGGTCTCGAGCGTCTCGCACTCCGCGCGGATGCCCGCGCCCGCCTCCCTGGCCTGGGCGAGGGACGGGGCCTGCTCCAGGAGCCGCGCGTAGCCCACCACCGTGCCGAGCCCGTTGCGCACCTCGTGGACGATGCCGGCCGTGAGCTCTCCGGCCCGCGCCATCGCCTCCCGGTCCCTGAACAGCTCCTCCAGGCGCCGGCGCTCGGCGTCGTGGCGGCGCGTGAGCGCCTGTCCCTCGTCGCGCAGCCGGCCCATGGCCGCCTCGTAGGCGTCCAGGGCGCGGCTGGGGGCGCCGCCGGGGCCGGAGCGGGCCGGCAAGAGGGCCATGCCGCCGGCGATGACGACGATCAGGAGGGCCGCCGCGTGGACGACGAGCAGCTGGCGACGCTCGCGCATCTCCTCCACGAGGTCCGGGACGGCCATGCCGAGACGGAGGATCACCGGCGCGCCGCCGGAGTCGAACGCCGCGTAGGTGAGGACGCGCGTGGCGTCGCCCGCCACCGGCCCCACGGCCACCACCTCGCCGGACCGCAGCCTCTCCGATTCCGCCGCCGCCGGCCAATGCGCCACTGGGGCCGCTGCGGGGTGGGCCAGCAGGCGTTGGCCCGCGTGGTCGAACAGCTCGGCCTCGGCCGCGTCGGTCGAGCGCAGGGACTCCTCCGCGGCGAGCTGCCACGCCTGCCGTCCTCCCGGGCGCAGGGCGGCCTCCACGAGGTGCCGCGACCCGGCGAGGGCCGCGGCCGAGGAGCGGAGCACCCGCGCGCGCTCGCGCGCCTGCGAGCGGACGGTCTGCACGAGGGTCAGGACCTCGACCAGCCCGAGCACCAGGATGGCCAGCCCCACGCCCAGGCGCAGCGAGGGCCGGTGGAGGTCAGACACGGAGCAGCCCGCGGTACCAGTCCAGGACCGGCTGCCCGGCGAAGACGACCGCGATGCCCGCGATCCCCAGGAACGTGCCGAGGGGGAGCGCGTGGCGGCTGCTGCGGCCGCGGAAGGCCATGAGGGCGAGGCCGACCAGCGTGCCGCCGAGGGTGGCCGCGAAGACCGTGAGCAGCAGCTTCTCCCAGCCCAGGAACGCCCCCAGCATGGCGGTCATCTTCCAATCGCCCTGCCCCAGCCCCTCGATGCCCCGCGTGCGCTGGTAGGCCTTGGCCACCAGGAAGAACGCGAGGTAGCCGCCCGCCGCCGCCGCCGCCGCGGAGAGCGGCGTGGGCGGGCCGGGCAGCGCGCTCGCGGCCAGGCCCGCCGCGATGCCGGGCAGCGTGACGGCGTCGGGCAGGAGCTGGTGGTCGTAGTCGACGAGGCTCAGGACGAGGAGCGCGGTCACGAGGGCCATGGCCACCGCCGCCTGCGGCGTGGGCCCGAGGAGCCGCGCCAGGGCGAAGTACATCGCCCCGTTGGCGGCCTCCACCAGGGGATAGCGCGCGGAGATGGGCTCGCGGCAGGCCCGGCACCGTCCGCGCAGGGCGAGGTAGCTCAGGACGGGGACGTTGTCGACGGCCCGGATCGGGGCCTCGCAGCGCGGGCAGCGGGAGCGCGGCGCGACCACCGATCGCCGCTCGGGAAGGCGGTGGATGCAGACGTTGGCGAAGCTGCCCACGATGAGCCCAAGGGCGAGCGCCACCCAGGGCCAGAGCGCCGCGAGCGGGTCCAGCAACCCGCTATCGGTCATTCACCACGGCGCGCGGGCGCGGCATCGCTGGTGGATCTTCCCGCCCGTCCACCGTCGAGTCAAGGCTGCGGCCGAGCGCGTAGTATGATCGCCCCGCATGGACGGTCCTCCCCGGCGGGGAGCCTCGCGCGGCCCGACCGAGACGGCCCTTCCTGCCAGCCGCGCGCGGCCCTTCCTGGTGCTGCTGGCCCTGGCCGTCAGCATCGTCTTCGTCGGGTTCATGCTGGCGGCGACGAACGGCCACTTCGTGCCCCAGGTCGTCGACCTCTACGTCGTCTGCCAGTACGCCCGGTCGTTCGCGGAAGGCCATCCGTTCCGGTACAACCCCGGCGAGCCGGCCTCCACCGGGGCCACGAGCCTGCTCCACACGGTGCTGCTGGCGGCCGCCCACGCCCTGGGGGCGCGGGGCGAAGGCCTGGTGGCGTTCGCGATCGCCACCGGCGCCGCCTTCTACATGGGCTCGGTGCTCCTCGCCCGGCGCGTCGCGGCGCTCCTGGGCGGCGGTCCGGAGGGCCTCCTGGCGGGCGCGCTCCTCGCCCTGGGCGGGCCGGTGGTGTGGGGCTTCCTCTACGGGTCCGACATGGCGCTGTTCATGCTCTTGTGCCTGTGGCTGCTCGAGCGGCTGCTCGCCACCTGGAACGGCGGGCCGTTCGGCTGGGCGGTGGCGGCGGGCGTGCTGTGCGCGCTGGCGCGGCCGGAAGGCCTGCCGCTGGCGTTCCTGCTCGGCGCGGCGTGGACGCTGGGGCCCCAGCGGCGGGCGCGGGGGGCGGCGCGCGCGCTGCCGTGGCTACCGGCGGCCGCGGCGGTCCTCGTGCTGGCCCTCTACCGCGCGGTCACCGGCTTCTGGCTCGGCACGTCCCTGGCCGACAAGTCGCTCTTCGCGAACTACGGGCTCGCGGAAGGCCTCGCGCTGGTCAGCGAGTACGGCGTCGACGTGATGCGCGGCCTGCTCTTCGGGCTCTACCCGTCGCAGACCCCGGTGGGGCTCTCCCGGGGGTGGGCGCCCTACTTCTTCATGCCCCTGGCCCTGCCGCTGGCCGTGCTGGCGCTCCTCCGCTGCCGCGAGCCCTACCGGACGCCGCTGCGGCTCTGGGCGGCGGCGGTCACCCTCGTGGTCGCGGCCTCCGCGGGGAACACGTTCATGGGCGTCCACTTCAGCCGGTACCTGATGTGGGCCTTCCCCACCGTCCACGTCCTGGCGGCCGTGGGCCTCGCGATCCTCGTCCGGCTGCTGGCCCCGGCGGACCCGCCGCTGCGGAGGTCGCTGTTCCGCGGCGGCGCGGCCCTGGCCGTCGTCCTCGCCCTCCTGGCCACGACGCGCTTCGCGGTCGTCTACGGGGCCATGGCGGGAGACGTGTACCGGCGGGACGTGGGCGCGGCGGAATGGATCGTGCGCAACCTGCCGCCCGGGGTGGCGATGGCGAACCTGGCCACGAGCGTCGAGTACCTGACCGGCCACCGCAACCTGAACCTGCACGGCGTGACCAGCCCCTATTTCCTCGGCAACCGCACCGCGGAGCGCGAGGCCGGCGTGTGGGAGTCGCTCGGCCGGCTGCCGGCCGCCGAGCGGCCGAGCCACCTCATCACGACCGTCGCGACCCAGGACAGCTTCCCGACCATGCGCGAGATCGCCCTCGCCCCGCCGCTGTTCCAGACCAACAGCTTCCTCGACGAGATCCTGATCTACCGGATGCGGTACGACCTGGTGGGCAAGAACGCCCGGATGTTCCTGCCCGAGTCGCTCCAGGCCGTGAGCGGGCTGCGCGAGGTGGACCGGCTCAACGTCTGCGACTCCGCCGACGAGGCCTCCCACTCCTACCGGTACGAATCGAGGCTCGGGAACCTCCGGCTCAACGGCACCGCGCGGGTGGACCGCTACGCGGCCGAGGGCGGCGCGGGCGAGGTGGTGGCCGACGGCGGTCGCGCCATCCTGGGCAGCGAGACCTTCCGCGTCCGGACCCGGAAGGGCACGGACCTCGTGGTCGTCATGCGCACGTCCTCGTCGGTGAACGCCAACGTCATGCGCGCCGGCGGCAGCGGCCAGTACGGGGTCGAGATCGCGGAGGCGGGCCTCATCGTGGACACGGGCGGGCAGGTCTCGGCGCGCCTGGCCTTCCGGCCGCGTCCCGGCTGGGACGAGCGGACCTTCCGGATCCCCGGCCGGTTCCTTTCCGACGGGAGCACGTCCATCACCCTGTCGGGACGGTACGCGGCCTTCTACTACTGGTTCTTCCAGTAGCCCATGCGGCGTCGGTCCGGCGCCGACCGGGGCAGGTGACGGCCGCCGGCCCATCGCGCGGGCGCGTCTCCCTGCCCGGCCGGGGCGATGCCTGGGCGCTCGCCGGCCTGGCCGTCGTGGTCGTCTTCCTGTTCCAGGACGTCGTCCTCCGCGGACGCGTCCTCTACGAGCGCGACATCCACATCGCGTGGCACGGCCTCGTCGAGAGCTTCGTGCGGTGCGTGGCCTCGGGGTCCTGGCCGGTCTGGGATCCCTACACGTCCTTCGGCCGGCCTTTCCTGGCCAACCCCGCGACCCAGGTCCTCTACCCGTGGACATGGCTGAACATGGTGGCCCCTCCCGCGCTGGCGTACACGATCTACGTCGTGGGCCACCTGCTGCTCTCGGGGATCGGCCTCTATCTCCTGGCGCGGCGCCTCGAGCTCTCCCGGATCGCGGCCTTCGTGGGCTCCGCGATCTGGGTCGGCTCGGGACCGCTCCTCTCGACGGTGAACTTCTGGAACCACCTCGCCGGGGCCGCCTGGATGCCGTGGGTGGTCCTGGCCGCCGACGGGGCGCTTCGTTCTCCCGGCTACGGCCGCTCGCTGACGGCGGGAGCGGCCGTGGCCGCACAGATGCTCGCCGGCTCCCCGGACATGTGCCTGATGACCGGCGCGGTGATCGCGCTCCATGCGGTGACCTTCCTCTTCCCGCGTCCCCGGGCCTTCCGGCCCGTGCGCTCCCTCCTGCTGGCCATGGTGTTCGCGCTGGGCCTCTCCGCGGTCGTGTGGATCCCCGCGGTGGAGAGCGCCCGAAACTCGGGCCGGTGGGAGATGAGCGAAGGATCGCGCGCCGCATGGTCCCTGCACCCCGCCAACCTCCTGCAGGTGGTCCTGCCGCTGCTGCCCGGCGACTTCCCGGCCAGCGGCCTCGTCCGGCAGACCCTGTTCGACAGGCCCGACCCGTTCCTGGTCTCGCTCTACGTGGGGTTGCCGGCGGTGGCGCTGGCGGCCGCGTCCTTCGCCGGCGCCCGGCCCCCCTGGGTCTTCGGCTTCGTGACGCTGGCGGCATCCATCCTGGCGCTCGGCCGGCATACCTGGGTCTACTCCCTGGCCGCGCAGCTCATGCCGCCCCTCACGATCCTCCGTTATCCGTCCAAGGCGATGGTCCCGGCTGCCTTCGCCGGCGCCCTCCTGTGCGCCCACGGCCTCGATGCGTGGAGGCGCCACGACGCCGCCCGCTCCAGGCCGTGGCGTCTCCTCGTGGTGATTCCCGCCTTCCTCGGCGCCGGGCTGGCCTGGTCCGCGACGTGTCTCGCCCTCCATCCCGGGACGTGGAACGCCGGCCTGCTCGAGGCGCCGCGGGCGGGCGGCAGCCTCGAGGAGGCCATCGCTCCCGCGGTGCGCAAGCTCTTCGCGGCCGGGCTGCTGTCGACGGCGACGGCGCTGCTCGCCCTCGGCCGCCTCCATTGGCCGCAGCGCGCGGACGCGACGGCGCGGGGCGTGGCCATCCTGGCCGTGGCCGGTCTCGCGTGGGTCCACCGGGACCTGCACGCGACGGCTCCGGCCGAGTTCTACGGCCAGAGACCTCCCATCGTGGACGTGCTCGAGAAGGACCGGGCCAGCCGCATCTACGTCTTCGAATACCACTCGCGCGTCATCGGCAAGGCCTACCGCCGCCAAACGCCACCCGACATCTTCTCGGCGGGGCCCCGCTCGCCACTCGAGGCCGCTTACGGCCTGCAGGCCTATCTGATCCCGCATACGGGGAGCCGCTGGGGGCTCTTCGGAAGCTACGAGAGCGACCTCTATTCCCTGTTCTCCCCGCAGCTCCGGAGCCTCGCGCTGGTCCTGCGGGCCGCCGAGGAGACGCCGCTCCACGACCGCCTCCTGCGGATCGGAAGCGTGGACCACGTGGTGGCGCTGCACCAGGAGGGGCTGGAAGGCCTCCAGGAGGTCGCCGTCCTGCCGAGCCCGTTCACCGCGCCGATCCGGGTCTTCCGCGTCCCCGCGCCCTTGCCGCGGGCCTACGCGGTGTCGGGGGCCCGCATCGCGGACGGCCCCGATGCGTACCGGACGCTCGCGGATCCTTCCTTCGACCCCGCGGGTGAGGTCGTCCTGGCCGAGGGCCGCGAGGAGCGGGCCGTGGGGCGCGCGGGCGCGGCCCGCATCCTGGATCTGCGCCACGACCGCGTGCGGATCGCCGCGGACCTCGACCGCGACGGTCATGTCGTCCTCGTGGACAGCTACGATCCGGGGTGGAAGGCGACCGTCGACGGGGAAAGCGCGCCCGTGCTCCGGGCCAATGCCGCCTTCCGCGCCGTCCGCGTCGCCGAAGGAAGGCATGTCGTGGAGATGGTGTATCGTCCCATGTCCATGATGGCGGGGGCGGCACTCTCGACGGCCGCGGTCCTCATCGGCCTGGCCGCGGGGGTAGCGCGGGCCGTGCGGCGCTGATGGGAGCCGGGCCCGCCGTCCCTCCCTCCCCCGCGGCCCGCGACGCGATCGTCGGCGAGGTCCGGCGGTTCTACGAGGCGAACCACGAAGGGATCGAGCGGGCGCGCCGCGCGCGGAGCTACTTCTACGGCTACCTGACGAGGGTCCTGCGCTCCCGGATCCCCCCCGGCCAGCGGATCCTCGACATCGGGTGCGGATCCGGGCACCTGCTGGCCGCGCTGGAGCCGTCTTCGGGCGTGGGCATCGACCTCTCCGCGCCCGCCGTGGCCGCGGCCCGCGAGCGCTACGGGGGCGGCGGCCTGCGCTTCCTGGAGGGCGACGGCGCCGATCCCTCGGTGCTGGCCAAGGCGGGCGGCCCGTTCGACGTGATCCTCATGGTCAACGTGGTCACCCACCTCGACGACGTCCAGGCGGCCTTCGAGGGCCTCGTCCCCCTCTGCCACCGGCGCACGCGCATCTTCATCTATAGCTACAGCCGCCTGTGGCAGCCCTTCCTGCGGCTGGCGGAGATCCTCCGCTTGAAGTACCGCCAGCCGCCGGAGGCGTGGCTGCCTCCGGAAGAGATCCGCACCATGCTGTCCCTGGCCGACCTCGAGGTCGTGCGGAGGGACTCGCTGGTGGTCTTCCCCGCCCACGTCCCGCTCCTGGCCGACCTCCTGAACCGCTACGTCGGCCGGTTCCCCGTCCTGTCCGGCCTGTCCCTCATGTACGGCATCATCGCCCGGCCCGCGCCCGCGCTCTTCCCGCCGCTCCCGGGCCGTCCCTCCACGAGCGTGGTGATCCCGTGCCGGAACGAGGCGGGCCACATCGGCCCCCTGGTGGCTCGCCTCCCCGACCTCGGCGCGGGCAGCGAGTTCCTGTTCGTGGAGGGGAACTCCGCCGACGACACGGAGGGGGCCATCCGCGACGCCATCGCCCGGAACCCGGGGCGGCCGCTGCGGCTGCTGAAGCAGAGCGGGCACGGCAAGGGGGACGCGGTCCGCCTCGGCTTCGACCAGGCGAAGGGAGACGTCCTGGTCATCCTGGACTCCGACATGGGGGTGAGCCCGGAGGACGTGCCCAGGTTCGTGAGCGCTCTCGTCCGCGGCAAGGGCGAGATGATCAACGGCTCGCGCATGGTCTACCCCATCGAGGGCCGTGCCATGCGGTTCCTGAACCTCCTCGCGAACAAGCTGTTCGCCGTGCTCTTCTCCTGGATCCTCGAGCAGCAGGTGCGGGACACGCTGTGCGGGACCAAGGCCCTCTACCGGGAGGACTACCAGCGGATCGCGGCCAACCGGGCGTACTTCGGCGAGTTCGACCCTTTCGGCGACTTCGACCTGCTGTTCGGCGCCGCCCGCTTGAACTTCAAGATCGTGGACGTGGCCGTGCGGTACCACGAGCGGCGGTACGGCGAGACCAACATCTCCCGCTTCCGCCACGGCCTGCTCCTGGCCCGCATGAGCCTGTTCGCGGCGCGCAAGCTGAAGTTCGTGTGAAGGAAGGGGCGGCGCGTCTCGCCGAGCACCGGCGCGTCTGGCAGGCCAAGCCGGTCCTGTCCCGCGTGTACGCCGTCTGGTTCGACGCCCTCCTCGCCAGCCTGCCGCCGCGGCCCCGGGTGGTGGAGGTGGGGGCCGGCCCCGGGTTCCTCTCGAGCCACGCCCGCCGGCGGTTCCCGGGCATCCCGTGGGTGGCCACCGACCTCCTGGAGACGGCGTGGAACGAGGTGGTGGCGGACGGCCTCCGCCTGCCGTTCCGGTCGGGGGCCTTCGACGCCGTGGTGGGCCTCGACCTCGTGCACCACCTCGCTCGTCCCGCCGACTTCTTCGCGGAGGCCGCCCGCGTCCTGCGGCCCGGAGGCCGGATCGCCGTGATCGAGCCCTGGGTCTCGCCGCTGTCGTACCCCGTCTACCGCTGGCTGCACCACGAGGGTTGCACCCTTCGGCTCGACCCCTGGAACCCCTTCGGGCGCGAGGCGGCGGACGGGAAGGACCCCTTCCGGGGAGACGCCGCCGTGTTGTGGCGGCTGGTGGGCGGCACCGCGGCCGGGCGTTGGCGGGAGCTGGGGTTCGAGCCCCCCGTCGTGACCCACCTCAACGGGTTCGCCTACCTGCTGAGCCTCGGCTTCCGCGAAGGGTCGCTCCTGCCCGGTCCGCTGGCCACGGCGCTCATGAAGGCCGACCGCGGCCTCGCGTCCCTGGCGCGGTACGCGGGGATGCGCGCGCTGGCGGTGTGGGAGAGACGCCCGGCCTAGGGACGGAAGATCTCACCCAGGCGGATGGGGTCGATGATGCCGATCTGGGCCTCCTCCACCTTGCCGCCCGGCCCCACGCGGACGGTCATCGGCGCCCGCTGGACCTTCCAGGCCGTCAGGAACTCGCGGCCGGGCGAGCGGACGACGGGGAACGCGATGCGGGTGGCCTGGTGGAAGCCGGGGGGCTCGCGGTCCATGAGCACGCCGATCACGTTCAGCTTCGGGGGCCGGCGCTCGTAGGCCCGGTTCCACTCGGGGATCATCTTGTGGCAGGTCGGGCACCCGCTCAGGAAGAAGAGGAGGACCGTCGCGGACCCTTTCGGGTAATCCACGCGCTTCATCACCGCGTCCAGGCCCAGGGCGTCGAACGGCATCACGGTGTCGCCCCTGCCCAGCGCGGCCGGCGCCGTGTCCGCCGCCGGAGCCGGCGAGGCCAGGGCGGCGATCATCCCGAAGACGACCCACCAGCTCGCGTCCTTCGCTGTCCGCGGCATCACAGGTCAGGCCTCCAGAG
>Ga0214472_10000441_pt1 | contig 51114 bp, 41 predicted proteins | sample RVTome_6_FD_207662 | JGI IMG/M metagenome (GOLD analysis project Ga0214472, IMG submission 207662) | Soil microbial communities from uranium-contaminated site in the Upper Colorado River Basin, Wyoming, United States - RVT140D175 | ecosystem: Environmental > Terrestrial > Soil > Contaminated >...
CCGCCTCCTGCCGCACCTCACCGCCTGCCCCCTCTCGGCGCCGGACCCAACGGCCTGCGGCGAAGTCCGTCCCAACGCGGAAAACGAAGCGTGCTCCGCCGCCTGCGACGGCCGCAATCAGCCCACCTGCCCCGCCACCCACCCCCCATCTCGACCCACCCTGCCCCAAACGACCCCCTGCACGCCGTCGGCTTCCCGCTCCGCACACTCTGACCGGGGAGGAACCGACGATTATGGCCTCTGGGCCAGCGCTTGACGCTTTCCAGGCGTGACCCCTACGGTCTCCTCTGTCGCGCCCCGGCCCACACCGTCGTGGTTGAACCTCGCACCCTGTCATCACAGCCATGGAGGTCACCGACTACCACGCCAAGTACCTGGCTCACGAGCTGACCCGGCGGTGCGCGTCGGACAGTGTCGAGAAGCTGGCGGCGGTGCTCGCGGATGCCCAGGTCGATCTCAACCCCCACCAAGTCGAGGCGGCGCTGTTCGCGTTCCGCAGCCCGTTCTCCAAGGGGGCGATCCTGGCGGACGAGGTGGGGCTCGGGAAGACCATCGAGGCCGGGTTGCTCCTGGCGCAGAAGTGGGCGGAGCGCAAGCGACGCCTGCTGGTCATCCTGCCGGCCAACCTGCGCAAGCAGTGGAGCCAGGAGCTGGTGGACAAGTTCTACCTGCCGTCGGTGATCCTCGAGACCCGCAGCTTCAACGACGCCGTTCGCGCGGGGAACCTCAACCCGTTTCAGCAGGATGCCATCGTCCTGTGCTCTTTCCAGTTCGCGCGCAACAAGGGGCACTACCTTCGTCAGACACCCTGGGATCTCGTGGTCATCGACGAGGCCCACCGCCTGCGCAACGTCTACAAGAATTCGAGCAAGATCGCGGCGGCGATCAAGCAGGCCGTCGCGCCGTTTCCGAAGGTGCTGCTCACGGCGACGCCGCTGCAGAACTCGCTCCTGGAGCTCTACGGGTTGGTCAGCATCATCGACGACTTCGCCTTCGGCGACGTCCAGAGCTACCGCACGCGCTTCGCGCGGCTGGGCAACGACGCGGACTTCGCCGACCTGAAGCAGCGCCTCGCACCGCTGTGCAAACGCACCCTCCGCCGGCAGGTACTGGAGTACGTGAAGTACACGAACCGCCACGCCCTCGTGCAGGAGTTCGTGCCGACCCCCGAGGAGCAGCGGCTCTACGATCGGGTCTCCGGCTACCTCCAGCGGGAGACGCTCTACGCCCTGCCCGCGAGCCAGCGCCAGCTCGTGACCCTCATCCTGCGCAAACTCCTGTCCTCCTCAACCTACGCCATTTCCGGCACCCTCGACGGCATGGTCCAGCGGCTCGAGGCGGCCGCTGCGGCGGCGGAGGCGGTGGACACCCTGCCCGAGACCGTGCCGGACGACTGGGAACAGCTCGACGAGCTGGCGGACGAGTGGGGCGAGGACGGCGGCGGCGACTCGCCTGCGGAACGGCCACGGCTCACCCCTGAGGAGCTCGTGGGCCTCAAGCGGGAGATGGGCGATCTGCGCGAGTTCCACGCCCTCGCGAAGTCGATCCTCAAGAACTCCAAGGGCGAGGTCCTCCTCACCGCCCTGCGGCGCGGCTTCGCCGCCGCCGCCGAGGCCCAGGCCGCCCAGGGGAGCGCCGCCCTCCAGCAGAAGGCGGTCATCTTCACCGAGTCGCGCCGTACCCAGGAGTACCTCTTCCGGCTCTTGGAGCAGACCGAGTTCGCCGGCCGCGTCATGCTCTTCAACGGCACGAACAACGACCCGACCTCCAAGGCCATCTACCAGCGCTGGCTGGCGCAACACGCGGGGACGGATCGGGTCAGCGGCTCGCGGAGCGCGGACCTGCGCGCCGCACTGGTCGAACACTTCCGCGACGGGGCGGCCATCCTGATCGCCACCGAGGCCGCCGCCGAGGGCATCAACCTCCAGTTCTGCAACCTGGTCGTGAACTACGACCTGCCGTGGAACCCGCAGCGCATCGAGCAGCGCATCGGCCGCTGCCACCGCTACGGCCAGAAGTTCGACGTGGTGGTGGTGAACTTCCTCAACAAGGCCAACGCCGCCGACCAGCGCGTCTACGAGCTGCTCGACGAGAAGTTCCGCCTCTTCGATGGCGTCTTCGGCGCCAGCGACGAGGTGCTCGGCGCGGTCGAGGCCGGGGTGGAGTTCGAGAAGCGCATCGCGGCGATCTACCAGCAGTGCCGGACGCCGGAGCAGATCCAGTTCGAGTTCGACCAGCTCCAGCGCGAGCTCGCCGGCGAGATCGCCGCCGGACAGCAGGACGCGCGCGAGAAGCTGCTCGACAACTTCGACCAGGAGGTCGTCGAGCGCGATGGAGACCGAGGACCACCTCTTCCTCGCCGGCTCGACCGACGCGGGCGAGGCGCTCGACGACGCCTGCTGCCGTCGCCTCTTCGATCTGCCCGCGGCGGTGGAGTGCACGTGCAGCGTCCCCGATGCGATCGCGGCGCGGCTCGCCGACGCGCACGCACGCCACGAGCGCGAGCTCTTGGAAGAGCTCGCGGCCCGCAACGGCCGCTGGTTCGACCAGGAGATGGACAAGCTCGACCGCTGGGCCGAGGATCGGCGCTCCACGCTGCGCGCCGCGCTGGACAAGCTCGACGCGGCCCTCAAGGCGGCCAAGCGCGCCGCGCGCGTCGCGCCGACGCTGCCCGAGAAGCTCGAGCGCCAACGCGAGGCCAGGGCACTCGAGGTCCAACGGGACGAGGCCTGGCGGGTCTTCGACCAGGCGAGCCGGGACCTCGACCGACAGAAGGATGCGCTGCTCGACGACATCGGGACCCGGCTCGAACAGACCGCGCGCATCGAGCCGCTGTTCACGGTGCGGTGGTGGCTCGAGTGAGGTAGTCGAGGTCGCGAGGGCCGCCACGTCGCGGCGCGTCCGGTCCGCGCGGACCCGCGATCCGGCCGCGCGTCATGCCGAGAACCCCGACGGGCTAGCGAACAGCCGACGTGCCAACTGACATTCAGCCGCCCACTAACATTCCAATCAGCCAGCACCCTGGCTTACACTTGGCCGCCATGCCAGCCGACACCCTCCACCCCCGCTTCGCGGAGGCGCCCCTCGTCGACGCGCTCGGGGACACGCCGGTGGTCCTGATCCACGGCCCGCGCCAGTCGGGCAAGACCACGCTGGCCCAGAGGGTCGGGGAGTCGCGCGGGTACGCCTACTTCAGCTTCGACGACGGCGTGCCGCTGTCGGCGGCGCGGGCCGATCCGCTGGGCTTCGTCGCCGATCTCCCGGAGCGCGCCGTGCTGGACGAGGTCCAGCGCGTGCCGGAGCTCTTCACCGCGCTCAAGTCGGCCGTGGACCGCGGCCGGACTCCGGGACGCTTCCTCCTCACCGGATCGGCCAACGTCCTCCTGGTTCCCCGGCTGGCGGACTCGCTGGCGGGCCGCATGGAGATCCTGCGACTCCATCCTCTGGCGCAGTGCGAGCTCGCGGGTCGGCGGCCCAAGTTCCTCGACGCGCTGTTCGCGGGCGGTTTCAAGCTCCAGCGCTCCGAGCGGCTCGGCCCCGCCCTCGCCGAGCGCATCGCCGCCGGCGGCTACCCGGCCGCGCTCGCCCGTCAGGCGCCCCGGCGCCGGACGACCTGGTACAAGGGGTACATCGAGGCGCTGGTCCAGCGCGACGTGCGCGATCTGGCGCGCATCAGCGCCCTGGACACCCTGCCGCGCCTGCTCGCGCACGCAGCCGGCCAGACGGCGCGGCTCTTCAACGCCAGCGACCTGGCCGCCCCGTTCCAGCAGAGCCGCCCGACGATCCGCGACTACGTCACGCTGCTCGAACGGGTCTTCCTCCTCGAACTCTTGCCGCCCTGGCACACGAACCGCCTGAGCCGGCTGGTCAAGCGTCCCAAGCTGCACATGGGCGACACCGGCGTCGCCTGCGCGCTGCTCGGCCTCGACGCCGCGGCGCTCGCGAAGGACCGTGAGGCGCTCGGCCCGCTGCTCGAGACCTTCGTCTTCCAGGAGCTGCGCCGGCAGGCGAGCTGGCATGAGCACGCGGTCACCTTCCATCACTTTCGCGACAAGGACGGCACCGAGGTCGACGTCGTGCTCGAGCGCGGCCCGCGCGAGGTCGCGGGCGTCGAGGTCAAGGCATCGGCCACGGTCCGGGAGAGCGACTTCCGCGGGCTGCGCAAGCTCGCGACGGCGGCGGGCAAGCGCTTCGTCGCCGGCGTCGTGCTCTACGACGGCGAGGCGACCGCCGGCTTCGGCGATGGGCTCTACGCGGTGCCGATCCGCCGGCTCTGGGAGACGACATGACCAAGAAGGACACGAACGACGCAGAAGCGCCCGAGAGGCTCGACCTGCGCTCGCACGACGTCGCCGCCGACCGGCGCCGGGAGCTCTTGCGCCTCTTCCCGGAAATCGCGACCGAGGGCGGCAAGCTCGACTTCGAGCGGCTGAAGCTCGCCCTCGGCGAGGCGGTGGACATCGGCAAGGAGCGTTTCGGCCTCACGTGGCCGGGCAAGGCCGACTGCTTCCGCACGATCCAGGCCCCGAGCCTCGCCACCCTGCGCCCCTGCCGCGAGGAGAGCGTCGCCTTCGACGCCACCGAGAATCTGATCCTCGAGGGCGACAACCTCGAGGTGCTGAAGCTCCTCCAGAAGTCGTACCTGGGCAAGGTCAAGATGATCTACATCGACCCGCCCTACAACACCGGCAACGACTTCATCTACCCCGACAACTACACCGAGAGCTTGCAGACCTACCTCGAGTACACCGCGCAGGTGGACAGCGAGGGGCGAAAGTTCGGGACCAACACCGACACCGACGGCCGCTTCCACTCCAAGTGGCTGAACATGATGTACCCGCGGCTGTACCTGGCGAGGAACCTGCTGCGGGAGGACGGGGTGATCTTCGTGTCGTGCGACGACAACGAAGTGCACCACCTGCGGGGACTGATGAACGAGGTGTTCGGGGAGGAGAACTTCATCGCCGCGTGCATTTGGCAAAAGAGGTACTCGCGTGAGAACCGTGGGGCGATTGGGGATGCTCATGATTACTTGATTGTCTACGCCGCACACGCCGAGGCTTTCGAGGCCGCTCGTAACCTCGTGCCGATGACCGAAGAGCAGGCGCGCGTCTACAAGAACCCCAACAACGATCCCAAGGGGCGTTGGCGTGCGGTTCCAATGACCGCCCAGGGATATCGCCCGAACCAGATGTACGAAGTCGAGACTCCATCCGGCGCATCGCACAAGCCTCCGGAGGGGCGATGCTGGTCGATGACTGAGCCGGAGTACCTCAAGCTGAAAGCCCTGGGCCGCATCTACTTCGGGAAGGACGGGAGCTCGCAACCGGGTGTCATCCGGTACCTGAGTGAAGTCGATGGTCTCGTTCCCTGGACGTGGTGGCCATCCAAGGAGGTCGGCCACACTGATGAAGCTCGTAAGGAGATTCGAGCGATCTTCGGTTCGCAGACGGTCTATGACACGCCCAAGCCGGTCAGGCTGCTGCGTCGAATCATCGAGATCGCCTCGACACCTGATGGCCTCATCCTCGACTTCTTCGCCGGCTCCGGCACGACGGCCCACGCCGTCCTCGACCTGAACAAGCAGGACGCCGGCAACCGCAAGTTCATCCTCGTCCAGCTCCCCGAGCCCACGGGCCGCGAGGATTACCCGACCATCGCCGACATCACCAAGGAGCGCGTGCGCCGCGTCATCCAGAAGCTGAACGACGACGACGCCGGCAAGCTCGACCTCGACGGCGGCAGGAAGCCCGACCGCGGCTTCCGCGTCTTCAAGCTGGCCGAGTCGAACTTCACGACCTGGGACGCGGATCAGTCCAAGGACGCCGACGGCCTCGCCCGGCAGCTCGAGCTGCATGTGGACCACATCCGCGACGGCCGCACCCCGGATGACCTGCTCTACGAGATCCTGCTCAAGAGCGGCTACCCCGTGACCGCGCCGGTGGAGGAGCTATCGCTTCCCCCTCACCCCGGCCCTCTCCCACGAGGGGAGAGGGAGAAAGTTGTGTACAGCGTCGCGGGCGGTCTGCTCTTCATCTGCTTGGAGCGTGACCTGACCCTGGAGCTGATCCGCGCCATGGCCGACCTGAAACCGGAGCGCGTGGTCTGCCTCGACGCGGGCTTCGCCGGCAACGACCAGCTCAAAGCCAACGCCGTGCAGATCTTCAAGACCCAGGGCGTCACCAGCTTCAAGACGGTGTGAGGAGGCGATATGCCCGAAATCAGCCGGTTCTTTGGCATTATCATCAGCATGTATTACAGCGATCATAACCCGCCCCATTTTCACGCCCGCTATGGGGAGCATAAGGCTGAGATCACCATCGGCACCCTGACCGTCATCGCCGGGCGCTTGCCCCCCAGGGCGCTGGGCCTGGTCATGGAGTGGGCGGCATTACACCGTGACGACCTCATGGTGGACTGGGAACTGGCCCGCCAGGTGGCCGAGTTGAACCGCATTGCCCCATTGGAGTAACCCATGTTCCTGATCGATGTCGTAGAGGCTTATGCGCTGGATGGCCATAAGCTCGAATTGGTCTTCGCGGATGGCCTGCGGGCGGTGGTCGACCTGGATCGGGTGATCCCGCGGTTTGACGGCGTCTTCGCGCCGCTGAAGGACGCCGACTATTTCCGACGGGTCCGCGTCGATCCCGAGCTTGGCACGGTTGTTTGGCCGAACGGCGCCGATCTCTGCCCCGACGTGCTTTATTCCTACGCCTCCGGCCAGCCCATCGTCGTGAACGGTGAGCGGGTCTTAAACTGAGTGAAGCTGCAGTTCGACCCCAACCAGGGATTCCAGCGCGACGCGGTGGCCGCGGTCACGGACCTGTTCGACGGCCAGCCACAGGGGGCGCCCGAGTATGTGGTGATCCAGATGGGGGATCAGGGCGGCCTGTTCGCCGGGCAGGAGCGCACCGCCCTCGGGGTGGGCAATCAGTTGCTCCTGGCGGACGACAAGCTGCGCGAGAACCTGCGCGCCATCCAGACCCGCAACGACATCGAGGTGGCCGCCGCCGATGCCCCGCCCGAGGCGTGGGAGCTGTTCGACGGGCCGGCCAACCGGGCGCGGCCCTGCCCGCACTTCTCGGTGGAGATGGAGACCGGCACGGGCAAGACCTACGTCTACCTGCGCACGATCTTCGAGCTGGCGCGGCGCTACGGTCTCCAGAAGTTCGTGATCGTGGTGCCGAGCGTGGCGATCCGCGAGGGGGTGCTGAAGAACCTCGAGATCACCGCCGACCACTTCCGCGCCCTGTACAACAACCTGCCCTGCGAGCACTTCGTCTACGACGCGAAGCGGGTCAACCGGCTGCGGCAGTTCGCCACGAGCAGCACCTTGCAGGTGATGGTCATCAACATCGACGCCTTCCGCAAGAACTTCACCGGCAGCGAGGAGGAGCGGAAGAGCAACGTCATCTACAAGGAGAGCGACCGGCTGTCGGGCCGGCAGCCCATCGAGTTTGCGCAGGCGGCGCGGCCGATCGTGATCATCGACGAGCCGCAGAGCGTGGACTCCACCGACAAGGCCCAGGAGGCGATCAAGGCCCTCAACCCGCTGTGCACCCTGCGCTACTCGGCCACCCATCGGAACCCGTACAACCTGGTCTACAGGCTCGACCCGGTGCGCGCCTTCGAGATGAAGCTCGTGAAGCAGATCGTCGTCGCCAGCGCGACGCCCGAGGGCGCGGTCAACGACGCGTTCGTGCGCGTGGAGCGGATCGACTACAAGAAGGGCATCAAGGCCAAGCTCCGCATCCATGCGCAGACGGCCTCGGGGCCGAAGGAGAAGTCGGTCACGGTGAAGCAGGGCGCGGACCTCTTCGTGCTGTCGGGCGAGCGTGCCTGCTACCACGAGGGCTTCGAAGTCGCCGAGATCCACGCCGAGCCGGGGAGCGAGTCTCTACGTTTCGCGAACGGCCGGACCCTGCGGCTCGGTGAGGAGCTCGGTGGCCTGCGCGAGGATGTCTGGCGGGTCCAGATCAAGCACACCGTCAAGAAGCACCTCGAGAAGGAGCTTCAGGTCGGCTCGCGCGGCATCAAGGTGCTCTCGCTCTTCTTCATCGACCGGGTGGCCAACTATCGGGACTACGGAGCCGATGGGCAGCCGCGCAAGGGGAAGTTCGCCGAGGCCTTCGAGGCCGAGCTGGCGCAGCTCGCGAGGGACGAACACTACCGGGAGTTGACCTGGCTCCGAGAGCCAGTGGAGCGGCTGCACAACGGCTACTTCGCCCAGGACAGGAGGGGCGCGCTCAAGGATACGCGCGGCGACACCCAGGCGGACGACGAGGTGTACAACCTCATCATGAAGGACAAGGAGCGGCTCCTGTCGCTCGACGAGCCGCTCCGCTTCGTCTTCAGCCATTCGGCCCTGCGCGAGGGTTGGGACAACCCGAACGTCTTTCAGATCTGCACGCTCAACGAGACGCGCAGTTCCGTGAAGAAGCGCCAGGAGATCGGACGCGGCCTGCGTCTGCCGGTGGACCAGAGCGGCGTGCGCATCTTCGACGAGTCGGTAAACCGGCTCTACGTCATGGCCAACGAGAGCTACGAGGACTTCGCCCGCGCCCTCCAGACCGAGTACGAGGAGGATTGCGGCGTGACCTTCGGCAAGGTCCCGTTCACGGCGCTCGTCCGGCTGACCCGCATCGTCGACGGGGTGGAGTTGCCGATCGGACGGGAGGCCGCCAAGGCGATCCGCACGGCACTCGTCGAGCAGGGGATGCTCGATGCGGACGGCAGGATCCAGCCAGCCTTCGATCCCCGGCGCAAGGACTTCGCGCTCGCGCTGCCGGATGCGCAGCGGGACCTCGGCCCGGCGGTCGTGGACCTCCTCGCCTCGTACCAGATCGAGCGGCACATCCGCCGCGACCGGGATCAGGGGGCGAACCGCCTCAGGAAGGAGGTCGTCCTCAGCCCGGAGTTCCAGGCGCTGTGGGAGCGGATCAAGCCAAAGACCACCTATCGCGTGGAGTTCGAGACGGATGTCCTGGTGGTGCGAGCGGTGGATGCCGTCCAGCGAATGCCCAAGGTGGAGGCGCCGAAGATCCACGTCGCGGCAGGTCACGTGCGGGTGGGAAAGGGCGGGGTGACGGCGGCGGCCGTGAGTGTTGCCGTCGAGAGGCCGGCCTGGGGTCCCCGGGGGCTGCCGGACATGCTGGCCTACCTCCAGAACGAGACGGAGCTGACCCGTTCCACCCTCGTGCGCATCCTCTCGGAGTCGGGCCGCCTCGCGGAGGTCTTCGAGAATCCGCAGCAGTTCCTCGATCAGGTCGCCGCGATCCTCAAGCACGAGTTGCATCGGTTGCTGGTGGACGGGATCAAGTACGAGCGGATCCTTGGCGACGGCGCCGGCGCCGCATGGGAAATGGTCTTGTTCAAGAACGAGGAGCTCATCAGTTACCTCGACGCGCTGCGGGTCGAGAAGTCGGTCTACGAGTACGTCGTGTACGACTCGGAGGTGGAGCGCGAGTTCGCGCAGAAGCTCGACGAGCGCGAGGACATCAAGCTGTTCGTCAAGCTCCCGGGCTGGTTCGAGATCGACACGCCGGTCGGCAAGTACAACCCAGACTGGGCGGTCCTCAAGCACGACGGCCAGGCCCTCTACCTCGTCCGGGAGACCAAAGGAACGCGTGACTTCCTCAAGCTGCGCACCGCGGAAGCGGACAAGGTACGGTGCGGGCAGAGGCACTTTGACGCCTTGGGCGTCCCGTTCGCCGTCGTGGTCAGCGCCGATGAGGTTTGACAAGGGTGGCGAGTGGAGCCACTCGCTGAGAAACTCAACGCGCCACCTTTGGCCGCGAAGCGAGGCGGTGGCCGTGGAGGCGGTCGCGGTTATTCTTTGCGGAGAGGTTGACCCAACCAGGAGGCAATGATGGAGGCGATCGAGCGACCGGTGTTGCGGCTGGTGTTGGTCGGGGAGCTGGGGCCGGAGCAGGCGTATCGGTTCGGGGGGCGGACACCGCACGGCGTGGTGGCGGTGGACAAGGAGGGGCTGGACGAGGTCGTCGGTCGGTTTGTCGGGACCCTGCGCCTGCGGGTGGCCAACCGCATGGCCGCGGTGCCGCGTGAGATCGAGGTCGTCTTGCCCGTCACGGGCCTCAAGTCGTTCCGGCCCGAGGCGGTGGCCGACGCCATCCCCGCGATCGCCGACCTGACGCGCCTGCGCACCCTGGTCGAGGGTCTCGCCGCCCGGCGCCTCACCGTGGAGCAGTTCGAGACCCAGGCGCAGGAGGCGCTCGGCGATGCCGGTCTCCTCGCCGCGGTGCGCCGGGCCTGCGGCGGCGCGGCGGCGGCCGGCGCGCCCCGCGCTGGCCAGGGGCCGGCAGCGCCGCCCTCCGGGGATGCCGGCATCGACGCGATCCTCGGCATGGTCGATCTCCCGGCCGGCGTCGCGGCGGGCGAGGCCCGTCCTCCGGCCCTTGGGGCCACCGCCGCGCCATCGCCCCTGGACGAGGTCCTGCGCCAGATCACCCGCGATCGCCAGCACGCCGCCGACCCGGCCGTGGCGCGGGAGGTGGCCGCCGACCTCGATCGGCGCATCGCTGCCCAGCTCGACGAGGTCTTCGCCCACGCGGCCTTCCGGCGGCTGGAGGCGGCGTGGCGCGGCATCGCCTTCGTGGTGCGGCGTGCCGATCTGCGCGAGCCGATCCGGATCGAGTGTCTGCACGCCGCGCGCGCCACGGTGATCGAGACCCTCCGTGCCGAGGTGGTGGAGCCCGCGGTGCAGGGCGAGGTGGTGGTGGCGCCCGGGTTGATCGTGGTCGACCACGCCTGCGATGCGACCGTGCCGGACCTCGCGATGCTGGAGGCCCTGGCGGAGCTCGGTGGCGAGGTGCAGGCGCCGGTGGTGGCGAATCTCGCCCATACCTTCTTCCAGGTCGAGGACGCGGCCGGGTTCAATGCGATCCCGTCGCTCGACCTTCACCTCGCCGGTGACGCCTTCATCAAGTGGCGTGCCCTGCGGGGCAAGGAGGCGACCCGGTGGCTCGTGGTCGCTTACAACCGCTTCGCCCTGCGCGCCCGGTACGGCGACGAGCAGAGCCCGACCCGCGGGTTCGCCTACCAGGAAGGGGGCGAGGAGCAGGCGTTGTGGGGCAGTCCCGGCTGGCTGGTCGCGACGGCCGCGTGCCGCTCGTTCGCCGACACCGGGTGGGCCGGGCGTCTCGACGGCGAGATCGGTGACCTGCCGTTGATCGGTCCGGCGGACCGCGCGATGGCCGCGGAGGCGGCGATCGGACCCGACCGTCTCACCACCCTTGCGGACCACGGCATCGTCGGCGTCGCGGGCCACCCGCGCCGCGACGCGGTGCACCTGGTCGGGCTCCCGACGACGCATCTTCCGCCACGCACGCCGGACGAGGCGGCGAACGTCCTGGCCCGGGCCCGGGCCGCCCTCGGCGCGCAGATGGTGGTCGCGCAGCTCGCCCGCCTGCTATACGACCTCGCCCCCCTGTGTGGGGCTGACCGGCCCGACACGGCGGTTGCCGACGCCGTGACGCGGCGGCTGCGGGCCTGGTTCGGTGTACCGGCCGGGGACGAGGCGGTGCAGGTGGACGTCGGTCCCCATCCGGACCGGGTGGACCGCCGCCTCCTCCATGTCCACGTCCGCCCCCCGGCCGCGGTGCTCGCCAGCCGCGCCCGGGTGGAGATGGCTTTGGCGATCCCCGGGTAGAGCAACAAGCCAGAGATCGGGGCACGGCATGCCGTACCCCGACGATCTCGCGGGTCGAGCCGACCCTACGGGATCGCGCCACACCTGTAGGGCCGAATTCATTCGGCCAACGGCCCGTCGCCCGACACCGCTGGCGGGTTGAAACCCGCCCTACAGGGACGCGACCGATCCGCCCAGATCGGCGGCGAAAAGACGTGACCGCAGTCGCTGCGGCCTACGTGACCATCGCCCGTTGCATTGCCGCGACCAGGTCGGTTAGCAGGCGGCCGGCGGGCCAGGCGAGGCGATCGAGGTCCGGGTGGTCTGCCACCCAGGTTGGGGCGAGGGAGAGGGGGAGGAGCCGGGGCGCGGGCAGGGCGTAGAGGTGGGCGTGGGCGCGGGCCAGGACCTCGGAGAGGCGCAGGGGGCTGGGGATGGGCTCCACTGGGTTGGCGAACGGGTCGCGGCACAGGGCCGGCGGCGAGCTGACGTTGTGCTCGCGGCAGATCGACGGGCGGAAGCGGTGGAAGGAGCAGCTCTCCTCCTCCAGAAACGGGCAGGGGACCTCCAGGGCGAAGTAGTCGCGCGCCGTGGCCGCGGCGGCCGCGTCGTCCGGCGGCGGCCTCATGAGCCGCGCGTGCCGGTCGGGGCGTGCCGCGAGGGTCTCGGCGGTGGCGGCGAAGCGCTCGGTCACCCGCTCGCGGAGGTCCGGGGGCAGGGCGCCGACGGCCGCGGTCACCGCGAACGCCTCGGGTACGGAGACCGGCACCAGTTGCCGGCAACAGGCACCACAGGCCGGCCCGCAGGTCACCGGTCGGCCGTCGTCGGCCGCACGGCGCAGGGCCTGGGCGACCACCTGGCCGCCGATGCCCATCGCCACTGGGACGATCTCGGAGAGGCGCACCGGCCGGTCCGGCAAGGGCAGGGTGCCGCGCACCGCCCCGTTCGGCGTCTGCAGGTCGAGGGCGAAGGTGCGCTGGCCAGCCACGGGGGATCTCTCGGCGCGGGTGCCACGCCAGCCCACAGCTCTCACCATGAACCGCCTACGACCGCGCCATCGCCCCCATCGCCTGCCCCGAGTCCTCGTCCAGGTTCTCGATCACGGGTAGGAGCCGGTTGCACCGGCGACCCGCGGCCACCGGCCGCGGCAACGCGGCGCCGCTGGCGCGGCCGGCCCTGCGGGCCGGGTCGCCGAAGGGATTCGGCTCCTACCGCGGTTCCGGGACGCGGCGCGATTTCCCCACCGAGGGTAGGAGCCGGTTGCACCGGCGACCCGCGGCCACCGGCCGCGGCAGGCCCGCTCGGGCCGGGCCGCGCTGCCGCTGTCTGCGAGTTGGCGCGACGATCCATGGTGTGCACGCCGAGGTCACTCCGCGAGGTTGCCCAGCTCCGGGTAGCGCTTGAGCTTCTCGTAGAGGGTCGAGGTGGCGATGCCCAGCGAGGCGGCGGCCGCCCGGCGTTGCCCCTTGGCGGCCCTGAGATGGGCCTCGATGGCGAGACGTTCCACCTCTTGCAGGGGCATGCGCGACAGGTCGAAGAGCTCGCCGGGCTCCTCCTGGTGCAGCAAGAAGGTGAAGTCGTCGGCACCGAGCTGGCGTGAATCGCTCAGCAGGCTGGCGCGCGACAGGGCGTTGCGCAGCTCCCGCACATTTCCCGGCCAGGGGTAGCGTTGCAAGGCCGCCAGCCCCTGGGGGGTGACCTGTGGCGGAGCGGCCCCGGATGGGGTCTCGCATTGCAGGAAGTAGTCGATCAGGACGGGGAGGTCGTCGATCCGCTTGCGCAGGGGCGGCAGCTCCACCGGCGCCACGTAGAGGCGGAAGAAGAGGTCCTGGCGGAAGCTTCCCGCCTTGACCTCGTCGGCCAGGTTGCGGTTGGTCGCGGCCACCACCCGGAAGTCGGAGCGCAGCTCGCGATTGCCACCGACCCGCTTGAAGGTGTGCTCCTCCAGCACGCGCAGCAGGGTCGCCTGGACACTCGGCGGTAGCTCGCCGATCTCGTCGAGGAAGATGGTCCCACCGTCGGCGTCGGCGAAGGCGCCGTCGCGGCTGGTCACCGCATGGGTGAAGGCGCCCTTCTCGTGGCCGAACAGCTCGCTCTCGATCAGCTCCTCCGGGATCGCCCCACAGTTCACCACCACCAGGGCCTGGTCGCGGCGCCGGCTGGCGCCGTGGATCGCCCGGGCCGCCAGCTCCTTGCCGGTGCCGGTCTCGCCGGAGATCAGCACCGGCGCATCCGAGCCAGCGATCTTCCCGAGGAGGCGGTAGATCTCGCGCATCTCCGCGCTCCCACCGACCATGCCGTGGAACAGGGCCGGCCCGCTCGTGTCCGCGGAGGCGGCGCGGCGCCGCGCCACGAGGCGCAGCTCGCTTGCGCCGAGGCGCAGCCGGACGCCGGGACGGAGCAGGGCCTCCAGGACCTGCACGCCATCGACGAAGGTGCCGTTGGTGGAGCCGAGATCGCGGACGAAGAGCAGGTCGTCGCGGGACTCGATCCGGCAGTGGTGACGCGATACGGTGGCGTCCGACAGGGTGATGTCGCAGTCCTTGGCCACGCCGACGGTGAGGGGCCGTTGCACCACGGGCCAGCGCCGCCCGCCGATCTCCTCCAGGTGAAGGGGGGCGGCGGCGCCACCGGCGCGGGCCGCCACCTCGTGGGCCTGGGCGATGTGGGTCGGGGCCAGGGCCGGGTGGAGGGTGGTGCCGCTGCCGCCGGCGCGCACCATGAGCTGGTGGCGCCCGAGGTCGACGCAGGTGCCGTCGCGGAGCTTCACCTCGTCGACCAGGGCGTCGCCGTGGGAGACCTTGCGCCCACCGAGGAGCCGCAGGGTCCAGCTCCCGTCGCCCTTGGGTGCCACCTCGGCGTGCTGGGCGGCCAACCCCGGATCGTCGAGGGTGATGTCGGCGCCTTCGCCCCGCCCGACCGTGACGGCATGGGTCTGCAGCACATGGCGGGCGACCACGGTCTGGTCACGGTAGATGAGCAGGAGGAGGGACATGGCAGCGGATGGGCCAGACGGGCGGGCATTAGACACCGGCGATGGTGCCCGGTCTAGGCGCCGGGCCAGCGCCGGGTCGCCGCCATGGGAGCGGTCGCTAGGCGGGCCTCAGCGCGACAGGATCGGTTGGACCCGTACCACCGACTGTTGCACCGGCCGGTAGGGGCGGGCAAGCCGTGCCTCCGGCCTGTTCCAGGCCGGGGAGAGGTTGCCCTGCGGCGGAATGACGCCGCACGACGGGCGGGTCGCGGCATTGTGGTGCCCGCCCGTTGACTGATGGCACGAGGGGGAGGTAGTTATCGCGCAATGCATTAGAATGAATCCACGCCGTGCCGGCATGAGTGCGGCGCTGCCGCCGTAAGGCCATCGGGGTGCAAGCCTGAGAGGGGGACGAGATGGGAAGGTGGAGACGGCGGCGAGATCGCCGCGCCGCGAGTGTCGATCAAGCGGGTCGCGGAGGGTGTCGCCGGGGCGGAGGAGAGGCCGGCTCCGGGCGTCCGGTGATCGCCGCCGGGCTGTTCCTCTGCTCGCTCGGGGCGGTCTTTGCCCCGGCGGCCTGGGCGCAGAACACCGACGTCATCCTCGACTTCCAGTTTCCCCCGGGCTTCGAGGAGACCAACCTGCCGGCCATCGTCGACGAGACGCAGCAGGAACAGCTCCTCTACAAGGACTTTCTGACCACCTCATCCATCACCCTCGGGAGCCGCCAGGAGAGCCCCGCCACCGACGCTGAGGGTGGGCAGGTGGCCACCGCCGCCGGCGCCTTCGGTATCGGGTTCGATGCCACCGTCACGAAGGATCTGGAGCTCTTCACCATCCCCTTCATGTACCGCCCCATTCACAGCGTTCCATTGGGGCTGGCCGTGCCGTTGATCCACCGTAGCGGGAAACACGGCGATGTGTACGGCATCGGTGACATCTCGGCGTCGGCCGGATACCGGTGGGGCACCCCGCTGAAGGTGCTCGGTATCACCACCGCCTTCATCAAGGCCCCCACCGGCGATCCCAACCGGGAGGACTCGGGCGAGTTTCTGCCCCTGGGTAGCGGCTCCTGGGACTTCGCCCTCTATCAGACCTTCATCAAGCGGTTCGGGTATTCGCGCGGCGAGCTCACCGTCGGTTACCGCTTGAACACCGCCGCCGATTTCGACGCCGACGTCAACTTCGACGGCAGCGATGACCGGGTCGATCTGGAATACGGGGACGTGATCAACGTCATCGTCGGCGTCGATCGCGAGATCCGCTCGGTCTCGGGGCTGGTGGGCTCGCTCCAGATCGATACCCGCCGGATCCTGGCGACCGATCTCAAGGTCCGCGACGGAGCGACGGACGCGGAGATAACGACGGATACACCCGGCGCAACGACCCTGGTCGACGTGCTGCCGCGGGTGAAGTACTTCGTCGCCCCCGGCACCCCCTTGACCATCGGCCTGCGCATCCCGGTCAACCACACCGACAATCGCGAGGTCGCCCTCGACTTCGGCGTTCACTACGTCTTTTGATCGCGCGTCTTCATGACCGTTCCGTCGCGAATATGGCGACCCTACCCACGCGCACTGGACAGCCAGAGACGTGATCGATTCACCGACCCGGCGGTCGCCACCACCTGCACGAACCGCTTTCTTGCTGCACCACAGGGTAACCACCCGCTGGGCGTCGCCATGACCCGCGTCGCGAACAGCCGTCACGTCAGGAAACACACCATGCGCTCCGTTCACGCACTGTCCGTCGCCCTCCTCCTCCTGCAGGTCGCGTGTAGCGGAGGGGGCGCCACCGATCCCCGGGAGGGCTCGCCCGCCACCCCGGAGACCGGCGATCCGACGGTCGGCCTGACCGTGCAGTGGCCCGCCGCGTTCGCCAACACGGGGGACGTGCACGCCTCGGCCATCACCCTGCCGAGCCAGGTGAACTCCCTGGACATGACCATCCAGGTGCTCGGGGCCGACTTCCCCGGCCGGACCACCGAGGTCCAGGTGAGCCGCGTCGACGGTGTCGACGTGACCACCATCAATGGTGTGGCCGATGAGTCCGGTCTCGCCGGCATCACGATCTCGGTCCCGGTCGGTGACCCGCGGCGCGTCTTCATTACCGGCTCGGCCGAGCTGACCGGGCCGCGGACCGTCTCGTTCTCGGGCTTCGTCGACCTCACGGTCACCGCCGATCCCGACCAGCGGGCGACGGTGACCCTGTTCGAGGAGGGTGGAGGGCAGGTACCGACGTTCGAGACCGTCGATCCCACGACTCCAACCGGCCTGCATGTCGGCGACGCGACCGACCTCATCGTCGTCGCCGCCTTCGACGACGGCTTTCAGGTGGATCGGCCCGGCGGGACCTATAGCTCCTCCGACACCGGGGTGGCCACCGTGGACGAGCAGGGCCACGTGACGATCGTGGGCCCGGGGACGGCGATCATCACCATCACGGTCGGCGGCGTGACGGTTGAGGTGACGGTCATCGTGGAGAACACCGCGCCCGTGCTGGCGGCGGTGGCGGATCAGAGCGATGACGACGGCGCGACGGTGAGTCTCGCCCTGTCGGCCTCGGACGTGGACGACGACGCCCTCACGTTCACGGCCACCGGTCTGCCGACGGGTCTGGCGATCGATGCGGCCACCGGGGAGATCTCCGGGACCATCGACCCGGCGGCGGCGCGCACCAATGCCGTGAGCGTCACGGTCAGCGATGGCCAGGACGAGGCCAGCCAGGACTTCACCTGGGCGGTGATCGACATCACCGACCCGGTGGTGACGGCGCCTGCGCCGGCGACGGTGGAGGCGGTGGATGGCTCGGGTACGCCGGCTGGGGACGCGGCGATCCAGGCATTCCTCGCGGGGGCGACGGCGATGGACAACGTCGACGGTGCGTTGGTGCCGACGAATAACGGCCCGGCGACCTTCCCGCTGGGGGCCACGGTGGTGACGTGGTCGGCGACGGACGGAGCGGGGAACACGGGTACGGCGACCCAGACGGTGACGGTGACGGACACGACGGCGCCGGTGGTGACGGCGCCATTGGACGTGACGGTGGAGGCGACGGGGGCGCAGACAGCGGTGCTGTTGGGTGCCGGTACCGCCAATGATCTGGTGGACGGGGCACTGGTGCCGACGCCGGATGATCCGGGGCCGTTCGCCGTCGGGATCCACGTGGTGACGTGGTCGGCGACGGATGGAGCGGGGAACGCCGGCACGGCGACGCAGACGGTAACGGTCACCGATACGACCGCACCGGTGGTGACGGCGCCGGTGGACGTGACGGTGGAGGCGATGGCGGCGTTGACGCCGGTCGCCCTCGGTGCGGGCACCGCAATCGACCTGGCGGACGGAGCCCTGGTGCCGACGCCGGATGATCCGGGGCCGTTTGCGGTGGGCATCCACGTGGTGACGTGGTCTGCGACGGACGGAACGGGGAACACCGGCACGGCGACGCAGACGGTAACGGTGACCGATACGACGGCGCCGACGGTCACCCCGCCGGCAGACATCACGGTCGAGGCGACCGAGCTACCCATGCCTGTGGCCCTCGGAGCGGGCACGGCGATCGATCTGGTGGACGGGGCACTGGTCCCGACGCCGGACGATCTTGGGCCGTTTGCCATCGGGGCCCACGTGGTGACGTGGTCCGCGACGGACGGAGCGGCGAACACCGGCACGGCGACGCAGACGGTGACCGTCACCGATACGACGCCGCCGGCAGTGACCTTGATCTTCCCCCTGGGCGGGATCGTCGGCGCGACCACCGACGTGACGGTCCTGGCGACCGATCTCAACGGTGTGGACTCGGTTTTGATAAATAATGTCGGCGCCGTGAAGGATGCCGTGGTGGCCGACCAGTGGACGGCACCAAATGTCCCCGTACCAGCGTTGGCGACCGACTTGACTGCGGTGGCTACGGACACCGCTCCCATCCCCAACGCAACGCCAGCGCTCGTGCTCACCACCGTCGATAACGGGGATATCGTGCCGAAGGGGTCGGGACCCGACGAGTTCCAGAGCCTCGGTGATCTCGTTCTGGAGGTAGACGGGAACGGGTCGGTCACTGGGGTGGTGGTGGCGGACGAGGGGTCGCTTCCGTCCGGCCTGCCCGTGGATGTACACCTCGGCAGCGTCCTGCGTGTCGACCCGACGACCGGGGCCAGGACGCAGGTTGCCGGGCCCGTCGACTTCTCGTTCAGCGACAGCCTGGTGGGCGGGGACGTGGATACCTTTACGATTTTTAAACTGACGCCTGGGGATCTCACTCCCGGGACGAATTTCTACGCGTGGACCTACAATGCGGTCGGCAGCCCGTTCCCGGACACCCTCCTGGGTACCTTCGACGACGCGAACGGGCTCATCGCATCCAACGATGATTTCAGCCCGATCGGCGATGGTTTGGCCTCCGGCCTTGCCGGTACGGTGAACGCGAGCGGCAATATCGTCCTCAAGGTGACCGGCTACACGGACACGAATTTCGACGGGCTGGACGACTCTAGCGGCGCAGCCCACGGCATCACGGGGAGTTACCAGCTCTTCGTCGCCGTCGCGGCGCCCGACGGGGCCAACCCGTTCATCACCCCGGATGCGGTGACCATCAACGCGGCCTCGGAGCTGTTCGTCCTCGACGGCGGGGTGGACAATACCGGGGCGGGTGGCGGCTACGGTGCGGTCCTGTCCTCGGATGGCTCGTTGGTTTCGGCCAACGCCGACCCTTCGGGCACGGTCTGGGCTGATCTCACCGTTGATGCCGCGGGCACCATCGGTGGCGTGGGCGACCTGCTGATCTTCGATCAGACCGAATGCTCCAACCTTATCCAGGTCGATCCGGTGACCGGCGCTCAGAGTCTGGTGTTCAGCGGCATGAACCCGTGTTACCCGCTCGCCATCGATGTCGATGCCACGAGCCTCCTCGCGGCCGGCGATCTCTTCCCGCCGGCTCCGGACCTGTATCGAGTCCCGGCAGATGGAAACGGGGCCGTGTTCTCCGGTGGTGCCGTGGGCAGCGGTACGGCGTTCAACGATACCGTCAACGTGGCGGTGGCCCCCGATGGTCAGCTCTGGGTGGTCGATGGCGGCCTGGCCGCGGTCTTCGCCGTGGATCCCGTGAGCGGCGACCGGACCCTCTTTAGTGGCGGCGGCGCAGGGCTAAACGGGCCGCTGTTCTATAGCCCCATGGCCGTGGCCGTGGACTCGCGCGGGCGGGTCTTCATCGTTGCCCTCGGCGATGATAGTAGCTTCTGTACCTACGCGGGCGTGTGGCAGATCAACAGCGCCGTGGAGGACCTGGGCGTGGATGGGACCCAGCCGTTTGGGTCCCGTGCCCTGATCTCCACCACGTTGCTGACCTGTGGCGGTAGCGGCTGATCACCGCTGCGCCTCGGCTAGCGGATAGCGCATCGAGAGCCTGTAGGGGCACGGCATGCCGTGCCCCTACGCCGGCTGCCGGGCACAGGTGCCCACCCGTAGGGCGGATGCCCGCAGGGCGATCCGCCGATGCCGGCACGGCGATCCGCCATCCGGCGATGACGCCGCAAGGCGGAATCGCCTGTGGCGTTCAAGGCGGAACCGCCTGCGGCGTTCGGCGGAACCGCCTGCGGCGTTCGGCGGAACCGCCTTGCGGCGTTCCGCCCTACGTTGCGTTTAGCCGCCGGGCCGCCGCGAACAGGGCGGGCCACAGCTCCAGGACGAGGCCGACGCGGCGCAGCAGGTCGCGGGTGGCGGCCAGCCGCTGTGCCGGCTCTCCTAGCTCGGCCGGGAGGCACTCTTCCGGCCGGAGGAGCGCCTCCCGGCCGGCGGCGATGGCGGCGGTGACGTCGTCCGCCCAGGGCTCCGGACCGCCGTCGTAGAGGCGCAGGGACTCGTCGAGGTGGGCGATGTGGCGGCCGATCTGGGCGAGGCGCTGGAGGTAGAACAGCTCCAGGAGGTCGGGGTCCGGCAGGGCGGCGATCTCCTGCAAGCCGCGGCCGGTGCGCCCCAGGCGGCTGGCGGGATCGCCCCCGGGGGCGAGGGGGACGGCGGTGAGGCACAGGATGACCGCCTGGGACGGGGAGAGGCGGGTCAAGGGGGCGTGGCGCGCGTCGGGTGCGAAGGCCCGCGCCTCGGGCGGGTCGTGGTAGATCGCCCATGGCAGATGGCCGACCAGGGCGTCGGGCGCGACGGTGCGCAGGAGTTGGGCAAAGACGCCGTCCTCGTTACGCCCCACGGGCAGGAAGGGGGGCAGGAGGGCGGTGGCGTCGAGGCCCACGCAGGGGGTCATGAGGAAGGCGCCGGTGGAAAGGGTCGGACGGGTGACGGTACGCACCACGGCGCGGGTGTTGCGGGCGGTCGGGTAGTCGGCGAGCAGGCGTTGCCGGCTGGCGCCCCTCAGGGTGAGGTAGTAGGCCGGCGAGGCCATCCCCGAGTCGCCGGCGAGGCCGGTGGCGGTCACGGCGACCCGGCCGCCGGCGCCCAGACGGCGCAGGAGCGGGCCGTCGGCGTCGTCGAGGTCGAGGCCCGTGGGATCGGGGAGGGCGGCGACGCAGGCCGCGGCCGTGCGGCCGAGGTAGCCCTCGTGGAGGGCGAGGGGGTCGACGTCCTGCCACTCGGCGTCACCGAGGGCCGCACCGCGGTCCGGGTAGAACCAGAGCTGGCTCGGGTCCGGCAGGGACGACAGGGCGAGGCCGTCCTCCCTGGCAGGCGCCGGCGCAACCCGGCACACGGTGTCGTCGTCGAGGGAGAGGAACGGCTTACCAGCGAGGTGCAGGAGGAGGGCGTTGCGGTTGGCGCCGGGGGTGATCTGGCCGGTGCTGCCAAACAGGGCGAAGTGCACGGTCTCGTGGACCTCGCGGTCGTCGCCCAGCTCCCGCAGGAGGGTGGCGGCGAGGCGCTCGCGCTCCCCGCGGCCGACGTGGGTGACGGCCGGGCAATCCCTCGCCAGCCATCCGATCTCGTCGCACAGCCGCGCGGCATTCGCCGGGTCGCGGGAGTCGTCGGAGACCACCACGGCGGGCTGCCGCCCATGCCGCCGTGCGGCCTCGATCACGCTCTCCACGCAGCGCAGGGCGGCGTCGGGGCGGTCGCAGGTGACGATCGCCACGGTGGCGATGGGCGGCGGGATCGGCTCGGCCTCGGCCCCGTGGCCCGCCACGGCATCGCGCCAGACTTGGGTATGGGGGATGAGGAGGCCGAGGGTGGCGAGCCGCGCCAGCTCCTGGCGCACCGGGGCGTGGAGGCTGGTGTCGAGGTGCAGGTCGCGGAGCAGCGCCTGGCAGTGGTCGTCCAGGGTGCGGAAGGGGGTACACCGCTGGAGGAGGTCGACGGTGCTCTCGGGCAGGAGGTGGGTGTCGCCGCCGCGCCGGTAGACCAGGGCCTCGCCGTCGCCTGCCGGGATCGCGGCGATGTCGGCGCAGCGGTAGCGTTCGGCGGCGCTCCCGGGCGGCGGCGGGGGTGTGGCCGCGCTCTCCGACTCGGTGTCCGCGCGCTCCTCAGGTTCGTCTCGTCGCCACCAGCCCATGCGGGCGAGCTTTCCCGCGCTAGCCGACCGCCGTCAAGGAGCGCCGTTCCCCCGCCGCGTCTCCGCCCCTCGTCGCAACCCCGATGATGGGCGGTGTCGCCCGGTCGGGGCACGGCATGCCGTGCCCCTACGCCGGGTGTACCGGAAAAAGGCGGTCGTCCCGGCGGCGGCCAGGGCCGAACCTACGGGCGTCCCGGTGGCCGATCGATTGCCGGCAACGCCGGTCTCTGCTATGTACCCCGGCGGTCGCGGGGGGATCGGCCTGCGAGAATGGTAGGCACGGCAACATAGCGAGGGCGCATGGTTTCGGACGACGACCCGGGTGGGACGATGATCGCCGGCAGTGGCGGGGGCGACCCCTTGCTCGGGCGGACCCTCGGCGGCGATTTCCGGGTCGATCGCTTCGTCGGCGCGGGGGCCATGGGGCGCGTCTATCAGGGCACCCAGCTCTCCGTGGATCGCACCGTGGCGATCAAGGTGTTGCCGGACGACCTTGCCGCGAACAAGGGGTTCGTCGCCCGCTTCTTGCAGGAGGCACGGCTCGCGGCGCGGGTGGAGCACCGGGCGGTGGTGCGCATCTACTCCGCGGGAGAGACCGACGGGATCTACTACATCGCCATGCAGTTCCTGCGCGGGGAGAGCCTGCGCGACTACCTGGCGCGGCAAGGGGCCCTGTCGGAGAAGGAGGCGGTGGCGCGGGTGCGCACGGTGGCCGAGGGGCTGGCCGCGGCCCATGCCGTGGGAATCGTCCACCGCGACGTGAAGCCGGATAACATCATGCTGACGGCGAGCGATGCGGTGAAGCTCACCGATTTCGGCATAGCCAAGCCGAGCGAGACCCCGGATGCCACCCGCGCAGCGTGGGCGACCCGGGTCGGCGAGCCGGTGGGATCGCCGCACTACCTCTCCCCCGAGCAGGCGCGTGGCGACCTGGCCAAGATCGATGCGCGCAGCGACCTCTACTCCCTCGGCGTGGTCCTTTACGAGATGGTCACCGGCCGAGTGCCGTTCGAGGCGGAGACCGGCATCGGCGTCTGCATCCAGCACATCGAGAAGCAGCCCGAGTCGCCCACCACGATCCGCCAGGACCTGTCGCCCGCGCTGGAGGCAATCATCCTGCGCCTGATGGCCAAGGACCCGGCCGAGCGCTTCCAGGATGCCGTCTCCCTGATCGCGGCCCTCGACGACGCTGTGCGGCCCCCCGACGAGGCCACCACCGGAGCCATGCCGGTGGTGCCGCCGCCGTCGCGCACGGGGATGTGGGTGAGCGTGGGGGTCGTCGGGGTGGCCGTGGTGGCGGCCGCGGCGTGGTTCTTCACCCGTCCGCCGGCCACCGAGATGGGCACGGGCCCTCCGGTGGCGGTCGGCCCGGTCGTGCGCGAGGGATATCTGCGGGTCGTCACGGAGCCGCCCGGGGCCGAGGTGGGGGTGGACGGCAGGGGCCTCGGGGTCACGCCGTTCGACGGTCCGATCGAGGTCGGTACCTACCGCCTGACCGTGACCCGCAACGGGTTCTTGCGGGTGGAGGAAGAGGTGACGGTGGCGGAGGGGGGCGAGCTGGCGCGCACCTTCCAGCTCGAGGTGGCACCGGCGACCCTGCGTCTCGCCACGGAGCCGGCCGGGGCGCGGGTGACCCTGGATGGGAAGCGGGTCGGCGAGACGCCGGTGGAACTGCAGGACGTGGCGCCGGGCACCCACCAGATCGTCATCGAGGCCAAGGGTTTCTTCCCGTACGAGACCAACATCGAGCTGGTCGCCGGGCAGGAACTGGCGCTCCATCCGATCCTCAAGGAGGACACTCGGGTCCTGTTTCGCGGCGTCTTCATGGAACCCGAGGAGCGGGATGCGATCCTGGTGCGGGAGAAGCGCGAGATCGCCACGATCGTCAAACAGGCCGTGACCCACTTCGACAAGGGGCAATACGATCTGTGTATCGCCAAGACGGAGGAGGTGTTGCGCCTCGACGCCGGCAACAGGGATGCCAAGCGCTACAAGAAGATGGCGGAGGACAAGAAGAACGAGATCCTGAAGAGCTGGGGCGAGGCGATCCAGGAGCGCGACACGACCCTCAAGACGAAGAAGCGGCCAGTGGAGTAGGGGACGGGTCCGGCGCCGCGGGTGAGCAAGTCCCAGTCGCGTCATCGTCGGCGATCGTTTCTGTGGCTCCCGAGGAGACGCTCCCCGCAGGGAGAATCTCCCTCGGGGTGTGGTCATCGACCCCCTACAGGGTGACGTGGTCGCCACGGAATCCACGGAACCGCACGGAAAGCGTGGCGTGGATCGGCGAGCCCCTCTCACAGGGCTTACCAGCGGCGTCCCGAACGGGTGCGGGTAGGCACCTTGTGGAACGCGGGAACCCAGGAAACCGGGAAAACAACCCATCGGAAGTCGCTCTTCCCGGTTTCCTGGGTGCCCGCCTTGAACGGCCTCCGGTGGACCGGCTCGATGTGGCGGGCGACCCTCTCGCTAAAGTGCGGCTGACAGGTAAAATGAGGAAATGCTCTGCGGGGCGATCTTCAAAAAGAATCTCCGCCGCCCGGAGGGGGAGGGCGGATCCGCCCAACGCCATAGGCCAACACCGATCCGAGGAGGACACCTGACATGATGACGGCGATCTACGACGCGACGCGACAATTCGGGGTGTGGCTGATCTTGCCGCTGCTGGTGTTCACCCTCGCCTGCGCCACGACGGAGGAGCAGAAACTGGACAAGAAGTACGTCGGGGCCGGGGTTGGCGCGGCGGTGGGGGCGGTCATCGGAGGCCTGGCCGGCCACGATGCGACGTCGGTGGTCGCCGGAGCGGCGGCCGGGGGCGCTCTCGGCTACGGTATTGCCTGGCTGGTGGAGAAATACCAGGCGCGCAAGGTACGCGACGAGGCGCAGATCACCCAAGTGTACGGGGAGGTGCCAAAGGAGGGTCCACCACAGATCCACGGTTACAAGACCTGGGTCGATCCCAACGCCATCCGCCGCGGCACCGAGGCGGGCTGGATCTCCACCTTCGATATCCAGGTGCCGCCGGGCACGACGCTCAACGTCACGGAAGAGCGCGCCTTCATCGATCCGGACGGCAACACCATCAGCCGGCGTACCTACGACTACAGCCAGGACGTGACCGGCACCGGCGGCTACGAGTTCGAGCTCACCATCCCGATCCCGGAGAACGCGCCGGAAGGGAAGTACAGCTACGTCACCAAGCTGAACGTCAACGACGGCAACGGCACGGATCTCGAGGGGACGTTCCAGATCGCCGCCGACGGCACGCTCCACGACCTCACGGTCGCGATGGCACAGTAGGTTGGGCTGCGCCCGACCGGGTAGGGGCACGGCATGCCGTGCCCCTACGGTGGACCCTGCGTCAAGGGGCGGTAGGAGGCGGTGGTAGCGGCGATCGGCGGCCGTGGCGCGGCAGGGCCCCCTGGGCCTGGGTCGCCGAAGGGATTCGGCGCCGGCCGCGCGCGGGCTTGGGCGTGCACCGCCCAACACGGCAGAGCCCGCACCACCATGCACCTATGGGTTTGCCGGCGGCGTCGAAGGCTCGACGGCGACCACCACCGCGGAGACGTTGTCGCGGGTATCGCGCGCATTGGCCAGGTCGATCAGGGCCTGGGCGGCCTGGGCCGGGGGCTGATCGCCCAGCACCACGGCGATGTCCTGGTCGGTCAACACCTCGGTCAGGCCGTCGGAACAGAGCAGGAACCGATCGCCCGCCTCCAGACGAATCGGTGGGTCGACCAGGTCCACCTGGACGGCCGGTTGGGCGCCGACGCAGCGGGTGATTACCCCGTGGCGAGGATGGGTGTTGAGCTCTTCCTGGCCGATCAGCCCCTGGCCCATGAGATACCAGACGAAGGAGTGGTCGGCGGTCACCTGCCGGCACACCCCACCGCGGACCATGTAGAGGCGGCTGTCCCCTGCGTGAGCGGCCAACGCACGGTCGCCGACACATAGCAGGACCACCGCGGTGGTGCCCATGTTGCCGGCCTCGCCCACCTCCGTGGCGAGGTCGTAGACTGCCTGATTGGCGCTCTCCAGGACGTTGCGCAGCCAGGCGCCATCGGGTGTGCCATCGACCTTGGCCGCCTGGGTGAGGACTCGCTGCACCGCACGCCGGCTCGCGGCCGCGCCGCCGGCGTGGCCGCCGGCGCCGTCCGCGAGGACCGCGATCTGGCTCGCAGGTCTGCCTACGGCCGCGGGGATCTCGGTCCAGCCGATGGTGTCCTGGTTGTCGGGACGGTGGTGGCCTTGATCGCTCGCCCCGAAGACCTGGACCATCAGGGGGGACGGAGGAGGGGTATGGTCGTTCATCGGGGTTTGCGGGGAGCGGCGCCTAGCGTGGGCGGACTCTAATGGATCGGCGCGGGGCTCAACCTACCAGCGAATGAGGCTCGCCGCCCAGGTGAACCCCGAGCCGAAGGCGACCAGGGCGACGAGGTCGCCGGTCTTGAGTCGCCCGTCGCGCACGACCTGATCCAGGGCGATAGGGATGGTGGCGGCGGTGGTGTTGCCCGTGTAGGCGATGTTGTTGACCACCCGCTCTGTGGGCAAGTCGAGGGCCCCTGCGAGGGCATCGATGATGCGGGTATTGGCCTGGTGGGGAATGACGAGGGCAAGGTCGGACACCTGCACCCCGCAATGCGCCGCCACCTCGCGCACGGCGGCCGGCATGGTCTCCACCGCGTTCTTGAATACCAGGCGCCCGTCCATCTGTAGCCGGTGGCGGCGCTGTTCCAGGTGCTCCGGGCCGATGAACGGGCGGTTTACTGTGCCGGGGCTGGGGATGGCGAGGGCGTCGGCGAACCGGCCGTCGGCGTGCAGGCGGTGGCCCAGAAGGCCCCGCTCGGGGTCGTCGCTGACCCCGAGGACCACGGCGCCGGCCCCGTCGGCGAACAGCACGGCGGTGTCACGACCCGCGGTGGTCAGGTCGAGGCCGGCGGACTGTACCTCGGCGCCCACCACCAGCACCCGATCGTACTCGCCGGCGCGCACGTAGAGATCGGCCACGGACAGGGCGTAGAGGAAGCCGCTGCACTGGGCCCGTACGTCCAGGGCCCCCACCGGACCGATGCCCAGCTTGTGTTGCAGGAAGCAGCCGCTGCCCGGCACCAGGTAGTCGGAGGTGGAGGTGGCGAAGACGATGAAGTCGATCGACTCGGGTGTCAGACCGGCTGCCTTCAGGGCGCGCTGTGCGGCGATCAGCCCGAGGTCGCTGGTGGCCTGATCAGCGGCGGCGAAATGCCGCTCGCGGATCCCAGAGCGCTGCTGGATCCACTCGTCCGTGGTCTCCATCCACTGTTCGAAATCGTGGTTGGTGACCACGCGCTCCGGTAGGTAGGAGCCCACGCCGAGGATGCGGCTGCGAAGCATCTATTGATCCTTGTGTGGGTAGAGATGGCGTCGACTCAACCCTCTCTCACCGGTGGGCGGGGGGACTGGCTGCGGGCGTTTAGACAAGGGCTCCCGCTCCCTCCGGGAGAGGGTAGGGGTGAGGGCGGCGGCGAGTGTTGCTGTGTGCCGGGCTCCCTCCCCCTGTCCCCCTCCCGGTGGGAGGGGGGACTTGCTGCGGGCGTAGTGAGGAGACACGGGGAATGGCATGGAGGCTACTCCTCCTCCGCCGGTCGCTCCCGGAAGAGCAGGGCGGTGCGGCCGATGCGCCCCACGACCGCGGCCCGGTGGTCCACCGAGAGGCGATCGACGGTGCGCTGGCACGCGTCGCGATCGTCGGTAGCGATGCGGATCTTGACCAGCTCGTGGTCGATCAGGGCACGCTCCAGCGCCGATCCGACCCCTGCGGTGACACCCGACTGGCCGACGGTTACGATGACCGGCAGCTTGTGGCCGCGGCGGCGCAGCTCGGCTCGATGATTGCTTGAAAGGGGGGTCAGCGGATTCATGGAGGAGTTCACCTTTCCGTACCAGGTCGCGTACGGCGACGCGGATGCCGCCGGGGTTGTTTACTATGCCCGTTATCTGGAGATCATGGAACGGGCACGATGGGCGTGGTTGGCGGCGCGTGGTCTCGATGTGGCTGAGCTCCACCGGGCCGGGGTGATCTTCGTCGTGGCCGAGGTCCACCTGCGCTACCGGCGATCGGCCCCCCTCGGGGCGCGCCTCGTGGTCGGGGTGCGAGTAAAACGGCTGGGGCGGGTCGCCATGACCCTAATTCAGGACGTCCGGGACCCGGCGGGGGGCGTGTTCGTGGAGGGCGAGGTGCGGTTGGGCTGTGTTGACGCGGCTGGTAAAGTGCAACCCCTCCCGGACCGCGTCGCCGCTGCCCTCGCAGCGCCGCGCCCGGCCGCTTCTTCCTGAGGCCCGCTATGAGCCGCGTATTCATTCAGCATTGCTACGAGACGGTCACGGCCGGTGGGGCGATCACCGTGGCGGAGGCGGAGGAGTTGATGGCCCTCCAAGGGCCCGACGTCTTCGACCTGCTCGCCGCCGCCAATCGCCTGCGTCATCAGTTCAAGGGTCGCGAGATCCACCTGTGCTCGATCGTCAACACCAAGTCCGGCGGCTGTAGCGAGGACTGCTCTTTCTGCTCCCAGGCGAGCCGCTTCTCCACCGGGGTGGCCAACTACGGCCTGCTCTCCTCCGAGGAGGTGGCGCGCGCCGCGGATGAGGCGGCGAGGAATGGCGCCCAGGCCTTCGGCGTGGTGGCCGCCTGGCGCGGGCTGAAGGAGGGACCGGTGCTCGATGCGGTGTGCGAGCAGATCGCCGAGATCGCCTCCCGCGGTGACCTGCACGCCGATGCGTCGCTGGGCCTGATCGACTCGCCGGTGGTGGCGCGACGCCTGAAGGAGGCGGGGCTCGCGTGTTACAACCACAACCTGGAGACCGCGCCGAGCTTCTTTCCCGAGATCTGTCAGACCCACACCTTCGCGGATCGCCTGACCACCCTGCGCCACGTGCGCGACGCGGGTATCCACGTCTGCTGCGGCGGCATCCTCGGCATGGGGGAGAGCCCGGCGCAGCGCGTGGAGCTGGCCTTCGCCCTCCGGGAGGTCGCGCCGGACATGGTGCCAATGAACTTTCTCGACCCGCAGCCCGGCACGCCGCTGGCCGGTCGGCCGACCCTGGCACCCATGGAGATCCTCGCGGCCATCGCCGTGTTTCGCTTCGTGCTGCCGGATCGCAACATCATGGTCGCGGGTGGCCGCGAGCGCGGCCTCGGCCCGCTCCAGCCGCTCATGTTCCTGGCCGGTGCCAACGCCACCATGACCGGCAACTACCTCACCACCGTGGGCAATCCACCCGCCGCCGACCACGCCATGATCGAGGCCCTGGGGCTATCCTGGTCGCCGGGCGAGCCGGTGGCGGTGTCATTGTGAATCGTTCGCCGCGTATGGACGCAAATGGATGCAAATCGGGAGAGTCGGCGACGATGGCTTCGGTGGCGTATGTAGGGCGGACTTCAGTCCGCCACGCGCCTCTCTCGCGAGCCGCCGGCATCGGCCGGTTGAAACCGGCCCTACAGATCGCTATTCGTTCCGGGCGGCATGGCCGGGGAAAGACGTCGTCTCGCGGAGACGCGAACCCATTCGCGTCCATTTGCGGCTAAGGCTTTTTGGAATCGTCGTCGTGCTGGCAACAGCACCGATCAAGGAGGTGACACGATGGCACGCGTCGGTGTGATTCTCTCGGGCTGCGGTTATCTCGACGGTGCGGAGATCCAGGAGGCGGTGTTGACCCTGCTGGCCCTGGATCGCGCCGGGGCCCGGGTCTCCTGCTTCGCCCCCGACGTCGACCAGCTCAAGGTGGTCAACCATCTCACCGGCGAGGAGACCAACGAACGGCGTAACGTCCTGGTGGAGTCGGCGCGGATCGCGCGCGGCAAGATCAGCGACGTGGCCCGGGCGAATGCCGCGGACCTCGACGCCTTGATCCTGCCGGGCGGCTTCGGTGCGGCCCTCAATCTATGCGACTTCGCGGTGAACGGGCCGGATTGTACCGTGCACCCGGATGTGGCCGCGCTGGTCCAGGCGATGCATGGGGCGGGCAAGCCGATCGGGGCGATCTGCATCGCCCCGGCGCTGATCGCCAAGGTGCTCGGCCAGGAGGTAAGGGTCACGGTCGGGAGCGATGCGGGCACGGCCCGCGCGATCGAGGCCATGGGCGCCACCCACGAGGCGTGCCCGGTGGAAAATTTCGTGGTCGACCGAGACCGCAAGGTGGTCACCACCCCGGCCTACATGTTGGGTCCAGGGCCGAAGGACGTCGCGGCGGGGATCGAGGGGTGCGTCGCGGAGGTTCTGGCGATGGTCGGATGATCCGCGGATCCCGCGCGCACGGATGGTGACCCCTTCATGAGCGAACGCGTCCAGGCGGTGAGCGACGGGGCGATGACCTTTCGCTGGAAGTTCTTCGGCTACATCGCCCTGCTCATCCTGTTTATCTGCGTCGTCTTCGGTTTCATCATCCACTCGCAGCAGAGCTCGATCCTCAAGGCCGAGCTGATCCGGCGCGGGGAGGTGATGGCGGCGGCCGCGGCACAGATCGTCACCATGGAGCGCGACCCACAGGCGGGACTGATCGCGGCCGCGCACTCCTACGTCGCGGATGGGGCCGTGATCGGCCTGGCGGTGTACGACGCCGGCGGCCGGGAGGTGGCCGCGGTCCATCGCAACGGCGATGGTGGCTGGATGGCGGGTCGCGCGCCGCGCCTGCCGGCCTTCAACCTGGACGGCAATCCGAGCCGCCTCCCCAGCCGCTACCTGCTGGAGCTAGGTGAGGGTGGGGTCGTGTGGTGCTTCACCCACCCCCTCCCACCCCTCCCCGCGGCCCCGCAGGGGGGCAATAGCACAGTGCGGGGATGGGCCGAGGTCCACGTCGCGCCGCCCTACGCCGAGCACCGCCTCGAATACGTGCTGAAGGTCGGGCTTCTCACCCTCACGGTCTTCCTGTCCTTTGGCCTGTTTGCCGTCTTGTTTCTCTCCAAGCGCGTGACGGGCCCCATCGCCGAGCTCTCCCTGCGTGCCGACGAATGGGGCAAGGGCAACCTCGGGGCCCGCCTCGCCATCCACACCGGCGACGAGTTCGAGCTCCTCGGCAACACCTTCAATGACATGGCCGCCAGCCTGCGCGGCACGATCGCCCAGCTCCAGGAGAGCGAGCGCAAGCTGAAGGAGCACACCGGCGATCTGGAGCTCAAGGTCGCGGCGCGCACCCGGGAGCTGGCGGAGAAGAACGTCGAGCTACAGAAGGCGATGGAGCTGGCGACCGAGTCCGATCGTCTCAAGTCGGAGTTCATCTCCAACATGTCCCACGAGCTGCGCACCCCCCTGAACGGCATCATCGGCTTCGCCGAGCTGCTCCTCATCGGGATCGACGGCACGGTCGAGGGCAAGGTGAAGGAGGACGTGGAGCAGATCCACGAGTGCGGTAAGCACCTGCTCCACCTGATCAACGGCATCCTCGACTTCTCTACCATCGAGGCGGGGATGATGACGGTCCACAAGGCGGAGACCAATGTGGTCGCCCTCCTGGACGAGGTCGCCTCGGTGGCGCGCTCGCTCGCGGCGAAGAAGGCGATCACCTACCGCCAGGAGGTGCCGGAGGAGATGCCCGAGGTGTGCATCGACCGGATGCGCATCAAGCAGGTCATCCTGAATCTCGTGAGCAACGCCGTGAAGTTCACCGAACGCGGCGAGATCGTGGTTCGCCTGGCCCTGCTGCCGGACGTCCCCGGCCTCGTGGATATCGTACGCGAGGTCTATCCAGCGACCATCTTCAACCCCGCCGACTACTTGTACATCGGGGTGTCGGACACCGGCATCGGCATCAAGCCGCAGCAGCTCGATCGTATCTTCCAGAAGTTCAACCAGCTCGACGGCTCCGTGCCGCGCACCTACGGCGGAACCGGTCTCGGCCTGGTGATCAGCCGGCAGCTTGTGGAGCTGCACGGCGGTTGGATCTGGGTCGAATCCCAAGAGGCGGCAGGGTCCACCTTCCATGTGGTGTTGCCGCGTTACAGAGGGACGGACTCACCGGGGGAGGCGGTCACTCCGGGCGCCATCGAGATGGTGACAGACGAGCCACCGCGCTAGAGCCGCCGGGGGTCAGAGCACGACCCCACCCGCGACCCATGGGACGCCTCTTTCTCCTCTTCCTCCTCGTGCCCCTGGCCGAGCTCTATCTGTTGATCCAGGTAGGGGAGGTGATCGGGGCGCTCGCGACCATCGGGCTGGTGATCGCCACCGCCTTCCTGGGTGCGACGCTCGCCCGGCGCGAGGGGCTGCGTACCTTCATCGCCATCCAGCAGAGCGTCGCCGCCGGTCGTCTTCCCACCGACGACCTGATCGAGGGGGTGATGATCCTCCTGGCCGGGCTGGTGCTCCTCACTCCGGGCTTTCTCACCGACGCCCTCGGGTTTCTCATCCTCATCCCGGTCACGCGCCGCTGGCTGCGCCGCTACCTCGTGGCGTGGCTCAAGCGCCGCACCGACCTCCAGGCCAACATCATCGACGTGGACTTCCGGTAGGGAAACCTCACCCGCGCCCGCGACAGGGGTAGGAGCCGGTGGCACCGGCGATCCGCGCCGCCGGCGCGGCAAACTGGCACCGCTGGTGCGGCCGGCCCCATCGGGCCGGAATCGCCGACCTGCCGGCAGGCAGGACGGATTCGGCTCCTACCGGGGTTCCGGGAGCAAGCCGCGATTTCCCAACCGAGGGTAGGAGCCGGTTGCACCGGCGACCCGCGCCACCGGCGCGGCCGGCCCTGTCGGGCCGGAATCGCCGAAGGGATTCGGCTCCTACCGGGATTCCGGGAGCACGCCGCGATTTCCCAACCGAGGGTAGGAGCCGGTGGCACCGGCGATCCGCGCCTTTGGCGCGGCGCACGGGCGCCGCTGGCGTGGCCGGCCCTCGTGGGCCGGGGTCGCCGACCTGCCTGCCGGCAGGCAGGAGGGATTCGGCTCCTACCCGGTGGAACAACCAAAAAGGGCGCCCCGCTTGTCGCAGGGCGCCCGTTTGCGCTGCCAGTCGCCAGGGCGTTACGCCAGCGCCTTCTCTTGCTGCTGTTTCAGGTAGTTCAGGGCCGAGCCGGCGTGGAACCAGTCGATCTCCGACCGGTTCAGAGTATGGGTGCAGGTCACGGTGTCGGTCGAGCCATCCTCGTGGCGGACGGTGAGGGTGACCGCCTTGCCCGGGGCGAGGCCGGCCACATCCTCGATGGTCACCCGGTCGGCCTCCTGGAAGAGGGCGTAATCGGCCTTGTCCGTGAACCACAGGGGCAGGATGCCCTGTTTCTTGAGGTTCGCCTCGGCAATGCGCGCGAACGAGCGGGCCATGATTGCCCGGCCGCCGAGGTGGCGTGGCTCCATGGCGGCGTGCTCGCGGGAAGAGCCCTCGCCGTAGTTCTCGTCCGCGATCACCACCCAGCCGAGCCCCTTCGCCTGGTAGTCGCGGGCAATCTGGTTGTAGTCGAGGCCCGTCCCCCCGGTGAGGATGTTGCGCCCCTTACCGGCCTCTTCCGTGAAGGCGTTGACCGCCCCGATGTACATGTTGTTGGAGATGTTATCGAGGTGGCCGCGGAACTTGAGCCACGGGCCGGCCGGGGAGACGTGGTCCGTGGTGCACTTGCCCAGCGCCTTGACCAGGATGGGCAGGTCCTGGAAGTCGTTCGCCTCGTCGCGCGGGCCGAACGGCTCCAGCAGGGCGATACGGTCACTGGCGGGGTTGACCGTCACATCGCCGCTCTGGGTTGGCTCGACGTAGCCGCCCTCCTTGGTGGCGAACCCCCTCTCGGGGAGCTCGATGCCCACCGGGGGCTGGAGCTTGAACCGCTTGCCGTCGGCGCCGGTGAGCTCATCGGTGGCCGGGTTGAACCGGGTGGTGCCGGCGATGGCCGCCGCCACGACAATCTCGGGTGAGCCGATGAAGGCCTGCGTATCGGGATTGCCGTCGGCACGTTTCTTAAAGTTTCGGTTGAAGGAGGTGATGATCGTGTTGACCCCCGGCTCGCCGTCGCGCTTCCACTGGCCGATGCACGGGCCGCAGGCGTTGGCGAGGACCACACCGCCCACCTTCTCAAAGTCCGCGAGGATGCCGTCCCGGATGATGGTCTCCTGGATCCGGTCCGAGCCCGGGGTCACGTAGAACTCGGCCTTCGCCTTCAGGCCGTGCTCCGCCGCCTGGCGGGCGATGGAGACCGCACGGGTGAGGTCCTCGTAGGAGGAGTTGGTGCATGAGCCGATCAGGGCCGCGGAGATCTCTGTCGGCCAGCCGTTCTCCACCGTATCGTCGCCCCACTTGGAGATCGGCCGTCCCAGGTCCGGCGTGTGCGGCCCGACCACCTGCGGCTCCAGGGCCGAGAGATCGACCTCGTACACCTCGTCGTAGTACTTCTCCGGGTGGGCGTGACAGTCGGGGTCGGAGCGCAGCTGGGCGCGATGGGCATCCGCGAGGTCGGCCACCGCGGCGCGCTCGGTGATGCGCAGATAGCGGCCCATGGCGTCGTCGTAGTTGAACAGCGAGCAGGTCGCCCCGATCTCGGCGCCCATGTTGGTGATGGTGCCCTTGCCCGTGCAGGAGATCGCGTCGGCGCCGTCGCCGAAGTACTCGACGATCTTGCCGGTGCCGCCCTTCACCGTGAGGAGCTGGGCCACCTTGAGGATCACGTCCTTGGGCGAGGCCCAGCCGGAGAGCTTACCGGTCAGCTTGATGCCCACGAGCTTGGGGGCGCGGGTGCCGAAACCCTGGCCGGTCATCACGTCCACCGCATCGGCGCCACCGACGCCGATGGCGACCATCCCCAGACCGCCGGCGTTCGGGGTGTGGGAGTCGGTGCCGACCATCATCATGCCCGGAACGGCGTAGTTCTCCAGCACCACCTGGTGGATGATGCCCGCCCCGGGTTTCCAGAAGCCCATGCCGTACTTCATGGCGGCGGAGTAGAGAAAGTCGTACACCTCGCGGTTGCTGTCCAGCGCGATGGTCAGGTCGGCGCCGGCACCGGTGTGGGCTTGGATCAGGTGGTCGCAGTGGACCGTGGTCGGTACCGCCGTGATCGGCATAGCCGCGGTCATGAATTGCAGGATCGCCATCTGGGCAGTCGCATCCTGCATGGCGACCCGGTCGGGTCGCAGGAGCAGGTCGGAGACGCCGCGTTCGAGCGGGGTGTTTTCCGGGTCGTCCATGTGGGAGAACAGGATCTTCTCCACCAGGGTGAGGTCGCGGCCAAGCTTGGCGCGCATCTTGGCGTGGGTCGACTCGAGGGAGTCGTACAGGGTGCGAACGGCATTGATGTCGATCAGCATCGGCATCTCCTCATGGGGGTTGGCCAGGTTGGACAGGACGTCGCTACGGCCGCGGCCAGGCGAACCCGAATTGTGATTGGATCGTCCGCCACCGAGCAACTGGACCGCAGCCCACTGGGTGCCTTCGTCAGCTCCACAGCGTACGGACGGCGTCGTAGTGCTGGATCGCCTCGTCTGCCGTGACCAGAGTGGCCGCCTGCAGGCGGACGGTCGCGACGATGATCTGGTCTGCCGGATCGTTGTGGAAGCTCCCTGGCAGGCGTGTTGAGCCGATGGCCACGTCGGGGGTGATGGGGAGGATGCGGATGAACTCCGGCCGCAAGGCACGGGCCATCCACTCCTCGAGGGGGATCGTGAGTACGATCCGCCCTTTCTCCACCAGCTTCGCCATCTCCCATAGGCTGATGGCCGACAGTCCGAAGGGCAGATCTGCGGCCTTCCCCAGAGCTGCCCGTGTCCGTGCCGGAATCTTCTCCGGCATTTCCAAGGCCCAGAACCAGGCGTGGGTGTCGAGGACGTAGTTCATCGTGCCGCGTCCCACTCACCCTCGGCCACGGGGGAGAGGATGTCTCCCACGTAACTGGCGGTCCCCCGCAGGGAGCCGAGAAACTCCCCTCCGCCGCTCTCCTCCTGCGCCGCCGGCGGCACAACCACCGCGATCACCACACCCCGATTGGTGACCTCCACGCTCTCCCGCGACGTCGTCACCTGCCGCAGGATCTGGGTGCATTTGGCCTTGAACTCACTCACGCCGATCTTCATGGTCTTTCCCTCAGGGCGATTGACCACATCGTATAGTCAGGACGGCGTACCAGCAACTGCCGCCCCGCAAGTCCGAGCCACCAGGCGATCCCTGGCCTGGCGAAGACTCGGGGTGGCCCCGTCGATTTTGTGCAGTCCTGCGCTGGCAGCAGATGCATGGTGAGGAATGCGGGCCAGAGGTGGCGTTCCACCGTTGCCGGCTGCCCCGAGGGTGAGCCGGCAGGGTCATTCACGTGCGCGTCTGGCCTTGATCCATCCGGCGTGGCATCCAATGATGACCAATACTTGTGCGCCTGTGTCTCGCCGTCGCCGTGCGGCTGCCCCCGCGCCTTCGTCTGCTACCCCGTCCGTGAGCACCTTTCCCCTCAAGACCGGCGTCCTGTTGGTCAACCTGGGTAGCCCCGTGGCACCGACGGCGCCGGCGGTGCGCTTCTTCCTGCGCGAATTTCTCGGTGATCCCCGGGTGCTCGACATGCCAGGCATCGCCCGCGCCATCCTACTCAACCTGGTGATCCTGCCGTTCCGGCCGCGCAAGGCGGCGGAGGCGTACCACAAGATCTGGTCGGAGGAGGGCTCGCCCCTCATGGTCCACGGCCGCGCCTTGCGTCAGCGGGTCGCGGAGATCCTCGGCGACAGCGCGCGCGTGGAGCTCGCCATGCGCTACGGCCACCCTACCATCGAGGGCGCCCTCGACCACCTGCGCTGGACGGGGTTCGACCGGATCGTGGTCGTTCCCCTTTACCCACAGTTTGCGGCCTCCACCACGGGCTCCATCCTGGAGGAGGTCTACCGCCAGGCCGGCCGGCTGTGGAACACCCCATTCATCCACGTGACGGAGCCGTACTACGACCACCCCGGCTTCATCGACGCGGCGGCGGAGGTGGCGCGGCCCGAACTCGACGCGGCCCAGTCGGACTTCGTCCTGTTCAGCTACCACGGTCTGCCGGAGAAGCAGGTCCGCAAGGGGGATGATACCGGCCACCGGTGTCTCACCGCCGACGACTGTTGTGACCGGCTTTGGGAGGGCAACCGCAACTGCTATCGCGCCCAGTGCTTCGCCACCAGCCGCGCCCTGATCGCGCGGCTCGGCCTCGATGGGCAGGCGACCGCCACCACCTTCCAGTCGCGCTTCGGCAAGACCCCTTGGATCCAGCCCTTTACCGACGTGCAGATCGAGGCCCTCGCCCGCCGTGGGGTGAAGCGACTGGCGGTGCTCTGTCCCGCCTTCGTCGCCGACTGTCTGGAGACACTGGAGGAGATCGGCATTCGCGGGCGCGACGCCTTCCTCGCCGCTGGTGGCGACGAACTCACCCTCGTCCCCTGTGTCAACAGCCATGAGACGTGGGCTCAGGGCATCGTGCGCATCGTACGCGATAGCGCCCCCTGGCTCCGTTAACCCGCATTTCTCACCATGAATCTGCTGCGCCTGCGCACCTGCCCGCCTCTCCCGGCCGTGTCCTCGTCAGCGACCGGCCGCAAGCCTGCCTGTGGGCCCGCACTTGCGTGCCGACCAGGATCTACGGCCGCTTGCACGGGCTCGCGACGATCCCTGATGAGAAATGCGGGGTAACTCTCTGCGCGACGCACCGCAATAAGAACAGGGAAGAGGGGCAGGTGCCTAACATCACCCCCCTTCCCCGATGAGGGGGGCGTCTTCGGGTTGCGATGCCGTCCTCCGCCCGGAGGGAGGGATCCGGGGGGAGGGAGCGTCACATCGCGCCGCCGTCGACGTCCCCCTGCCGGACTCGTCAGGCGTGCATATGCATCGGTCGGGCGTGCTCGGCCAGGTCGTGGTCCAGATCCTCGACCAGCCGCACGAGCGCTGCCATCCGCGGTTCCCGCTCCTCCGGCGGTAGCCCTTCCACTGCCGCGGCCTCGACGGTCAGTCTGCGGAGGCGCGTGCCGAACCGCTCCTTCTGGGTAACCGGCAGGTGCTGGTACATCTCCGTGGCGAGCTCAAGCCGTTTCTTGATGGTTTCCATGACCACCTCCAAACGCGACGTTGGACGAGGTGCACACCGCTCCCCGGCCAAGGTCGCCATCACATTCCGTCCACATCCTCCATCGTCATGACGAGCTCCTCTTCCTGTTCCGGGTAGGGCGGCCACTCGGCGGTCACGCCCTCCTCCCGGAACCGTTCGACACACGCCACCAACCAGGCGGCGCCGTCGCGCATGGCGCGGGCTTCGTTGAGGGTCTCGTCGAGGATCTTGCGCAGCTCAATCCGACCGTGGCGGACCTCGGGGTGGCCTTCTCCGAGGGTCTCCGCGGCACCGCTCAAGGTCTCCTCGATCTCCAGCAGGCACTCGCCTGCTGCCTCGAACGAGGCCGCACGGACCAGGTGGCGGAACCGGCGCGCGGCCACCCCCGCCTCTAGCAAGGCGATCTCGTGGTGGAGAGCACGCAACGCAGGCTGCCCGTGTTCTTCCTTGGTCCACCGATGCGGGGCCAGAAGCTCTCTGGAGTCCTCCCGGAGCCTCTCAAGCCGCGGCCTCTGGCTCTCCGCCACCTGGCGAGTCAGGCGCTGGAGACGGTCGGTGAAGTGGCCGAGCACCTCCACGCTGTCGCCGTAAACGTCGAGGATTCGATCAATCCACTCCCGTCGCAGCAACATGGCGAGTCTCCTTTCTCCCCCAAAGGATACCCGACGTTCGGGGTGCTCGCCGGGCGGCGGTGGAAGGTCCGTGCCGAGAGACAGGTTTGGGAAAAGGGCCCCGGGGGTCAGGGATCAGAGGCCAGGGATGGTTGGCCGCTGTGCGGCCAGCCGATTCCGTCGCGGCGGGTCCCGACTGGCATCTCATCCAGCCCGCAGGGCTGTCCACCTCTGACCCCTGACCCCTCCCTCCTGACCCCTGGCCCTACGCTATCCCGAGCACCCGGTCGATCTTCGCCTTGTCGAACCCCTTGATCGTCTTGCCCTTGAGGATGATCACCGGCACCGCTGTGCCACCCGACCTGCGCTGGCACTCCTCCAGGGCACGGGGATCTTTGGTGATGTCCTTCTTCTTCACCGGGATGTCGAGCTTCTTCAGGTAGTTCACCGCCTGGGTGCAATAGCCGCAGGTCGGGGTGGTGTAGATGGTGGCGTAGAGACCCATGGGAGACTCCTGCTGCCGGTGGGGGAGATGGTTAGCCCGCATTCCTCACCAAGAATCGTCGCGAGCCCGCGCGACTGGTCGTAGATCTGGCGGGCCCCCTGCTTGCCGGCAGGCAGGACGGTAGGAGCCGAATCCCTTCGGCGACCCAGGCCCGAAGGGCCTGCCGCGCGGATAGCGCGGGTCGCCGGTGCAACCGGCTCCTACCCTCGACAAGGACACGGCGAAAAGATGCGGGCAGTGGCGCGGGCGTAGCAGAGTCATGGTGAGAAATGCGGGTTAGGCCGCGACCATCTCGCCGCGCCGGTAGACGAGACGGCCGTCGACCAGGGTGTGGGTGGCGCGGCCGACCATGGTGTGACCCTCCCACGGGGTGTTGCGCGACTTGGAGAAATGACGCTCGCTGTCGTAGATCCAGCGCTCGTCGGGGTCGAAGAGCGTCACGTCGGCCGCGGCGCCTACCCCGAGGTGGCCGGCGTCGAGGCCCAGGATCGCGGCCGGGCCCGAGGTGAGGCGGGCGACGAGGTCGACCAGCGCCATGCCGTGGTCGCGCACCAGGGTCAGGGCGAGGGGGAGGCAGGTCTCCAGTCCGATGATGCCGAACGGCGCCTCGTCGAATGGTCGCTCCTTCTCCTCCGGGGCGTGGGGGGCGTGGTCGGTGGCGATGGCGGCGATGGTGCCGTCGATGATGGCCGCACGCACCGCGTCGCGGTCCGCCGGCGAGCGCAGGGGCGGGCTCATCTTCCAGTGGGTGTCGAAGGCCGGCATCTCCTCGTCGGTGAGGAGGAAGTGGTGCGGTGCGGCCTCGGCGCTCACCGACAGGCCCCGGGCCTGTGCGCGGCGTACCAGATCGACACCGCCGCGGGTGGATAGATGGGCGACGTGCAGGGGGGTGCCGGTCAGCTCGCAGAGGCGGATGTCGCGGTCGATGTGCACGTCCTCGGCGGCGTTGCAGATACCGCGCAGGCCGAGCTCCGTGGCGCGCCACCCCTCGTTCATCACCCCATGGTCGAACAGGCAGTCGTCCTGGGCGTGGATGATCACCGGCACGCGGAACGGGCGCAGGTATTCCATGGCGTGGCGCATGACCAGGCCGTCCTGTACACCGCGTCCGTCGTCGGAGAAGGCCACGCAGCCGGTGTCGAATAGCTCGCCGAGGTCGGCGAGGACCTCGCCCTTGAGGCCGCGGGTGAGGGCGCCGATGGGCCGCACCCTCACTGGCGCCGCCTCCGCCCGCTTCAGCATCAGGCGGGTGACCGAGGCGTTGTCGTGGGTGGGCGCGGTGTTGGGCATGGGACAGATGGTGGTGAAACCGCCCGCCGCCGCGGCCCGGGAACCGGACAGGATGTCCTCCTTCCACTCCTGCCCTGGCTCGCGCAGGTGGACGTGGAGATCGATCAGGCCGGGGCAGACGATCAGCCCTGTCGCGTCGAGCGTCTCGCGCCCCTCCATGGTGCCCCCCACCTGGGCGATACGACCGCCGGTGATGGCGAGGGCGCAAGGACGGTCGATGCCGTTCGCCGGATCGATCAGGTGGCCGTTCTTGATGACGAGGTCGTACATGGTCTCACCGAGGGCTGCCAGGTTCGAGCGGCGCCGGTACGCGTCGCCATGATCGCGGTCAGGACCGCCAGGAGATACGGTTCGCGAGCCAGCTCGCTCCTACCTTTTCTTCTTGCCCCACATCACGTAGAGCACGGCCATGCGCACCGCCACGCCGCTGGTGACCTGGCTGAGGATCAGGGACGGGGCGGCGTCGGCCAGCTCGTGGGTGAGCTCGACCCCACGGTTGATCGGTCCCGGATGCATGACGGCGCAGTCCGGGGCGGCGAGGGCGAGGTGGCGGCGGGTGAGGCAATAACGCGCCGCGTATTCCCGCAGGTTGGGGAAGGTGTGGCCGCCCTGACGCTCCATCTGGATGCGCAGCATCATCACCGCATCCACCCCCTCCACCGCCTCCTCCAGGCGCGTGCACACGCGGCAGCCGTAGCGCTCCACCGCGGCGGGTAGCAGGGTGGGAGGCGCACAGACGCGCACCTCCATGCCCATGGTGCGCATCGCCAGGAGGTTGGAACGGGCGACCCGGGAGTGGCTGATGTCGCCGACGATCGCCACCTTCAGGCCGGCGAGTGGCCCCTTGGCCCGGCGCAGGGTGAAGAGGTCCAGGAGGGCCTGGGTGGGGTGTGCGTGGCAGCCGTCCCCGGCGTTAATCACCGGCACGGCGAGGTGGTGGGCGAGGTAGGCGGCCGCACCGGAGGCGGGGTGGCGCACCACGATCAGGTCCGTGCCCATGGCCTCCAGGTTGCGCGCGGTGTCGCGCAGGCTCTCGCCCTTCTTCACCGACGAGCCCGTGGCGGAGAAGTTGATCACGTCCGCCGACAGCCGCTTGCCCGCCAGCTCGAACGAGGAGCGAGTGCGGGTGGAGGGCTCGTAGAAGCAATTCATGATGGTGATGCCGCGCAGGGTCGGCACCTTCTTCACCGCTCGCTGGCCGATCTCGTAAAAGCTCTCCGCCTGGTCGAGGAGATACTTGATGTCGGCGGCGGTCAGGTCCGCCGTGTCGAGGAGGTCCGTATGGGGAAACGGCTTGGCCGGCGTCGCGGTGGGTGGGTCGATGACGTCCGGCATGGGGATCTCCTCGACGGGCGGCTAGGCGACGGCCGGTTTCTCGGGCAGGGCCATGAGGCACACCGCGTCCTCGGGTGCGCCGTCCTCGACGAACCGCACCCGGATGGTCTCCGTCGGAGCGGTGGGGACGTTCTTGCCCACGTAATCGGCACGGATGGGTAGCTCGCGGTGGCCGCGGTCGACCAGCACCGCCAGCTCGATGCGTGCGGGGCGGCCGAGAGCCATCAGGCCTTCCAGGGCCGCGCGGATGGACCGGCCGGTATAGAGTACGTCGTCGGCCAACAGGACCAGGGCGCCCTCCAGATCGACGGGGATCTCGGTGCGCACCAGGTCGGGATAGTCGCTACGCGCGCGCAGGTCGTCGCGGTAGAGGGTGATGTCCAGGGTGCCCACCGGGACCGCGATGCCGGCGATGTCGGCGATGCGCCCGGCGAGGCGCCGGGCGAGGTGGCTGCCACGGGTACGGACACCGATCAGGACGGCGTGGTCGAGATCCTCGTGGGCCTCGAGGATCTCATGGGCCATGCGACTGACGGTGCGGCCGAATGCCTCCCCGGTCAGGGGACGGGCGATCTCCACTCGCGGCTCGGGAGGCGCCATCTATGCCCCCCTCACGGCCCGGTCGCGGCGAAAAAAAGGCGCCCCCGCGTTCTCGTACAGGAGAGTCTCGGAGGCGCTGCCACGCATCGGGATCACTCTTTCGAGCCTCACAGGGCGCCGTTTAAAGAGTGACCGGAGGCTACGCGCAGGTCCGCCGGGAGTCAAGGTACCCCTCCCTGGGGGCGGGGCGAGAGCGGGGCTGCGGAGATCTCCCCGAGCGCCCGGCGGTGCACCTGGGTGCGCAACGCCGCCCGTTTCGCTCGCGCCGTCCTACCGGCGCGGGCCGACATTGTGCGCGACGCCGGCGTTCTGTCCATGGTCGTCGACTCGGACCCGGAGGCCGTGCCGTCTCTGGCCCCCGGTGGTCTTGGGAGCGGGCTCGCTCCGCGGGGTGGGCCGGCCGTCTCCGCGCTACTCGAACACTCGCGCCTCGTCGACGCGGAAGTCGACGTGGTATTCGAGGTCGAAGGGGAAGAAGACGTACGCGGTCCAGTCGGCGTATACCTTGACCTGGTTGTCCGAATAGGTGACGCGGACGTCCTGCTTAGGGTCCTCGATCCACGGGTTGCTCGTGCGCGTGACCTCGTAGATTCGCGCCTGGAACTGGTTGCGGCCGATCGCGGGAGCGACCTTGACCAGCTCGCGCACCTCGTCCCGGTACTCGAAGAACGAGAGCCACGGTCTCGCAACCTGCCAGCCGACCCACCCGCCCGTCACCACGAGGGTAAGGAAGAGGAGGCCACCGATAGGGATTTTGCCGGCATTCATGGGAGTTGCTCCTGCGCTGTATCTCTGTACCCGTTTCGGTACAGGCGGGTGCGACTGGAGTCCGCCGCGACACGGCGCGAGGGTTTCCTGGTAGCGCGCACGCCGCCGCTCTTGGAAAATAGGGGACATGGCCGCCCCCTACTTGACTCTGGGTGCCCACGTCTCTACTTCGGGAGGCGTCGACAAGGCGCCGTCGCGCGGTCGTGAGATCGGCTGCGACGGGATGCAGGTCTTCACCCGGAACCAGCGGAGCTGGCGTGCCAGCCCGCTGGAGGCGGACGAGATCGCCGCTTTTCGCGAGGCCCGGGAACGGCTTGCCATCCGCACGGTGATGAGCCACGACAGCTACCTCATCAACCTCGCCTCGCCCGAGCCGGACAAGCGGGAGCGCTCCATCCAGGCCTTCGATGCGGAGTTGGTCCGGTGTCACCAGCTCGGCATCGAGCTGCTCAACTTCCACCCCGGGTCGCATCTCAATGCCGGGGTCGAGGCCGGCATCGCGATCCTCTGCGACAGCCTCAACCAGATCTGCGCGCGCCATCCGGAGGCAACCGACGTCACCCTCGTGCTCGAGACCGTGGCTGGGCAAGGGACAAATATTGGCCGTACTTTTGAGGAGATCCGTGCGATCCTTGATGGTTTGTATGAGCCTGAGCGGTGCGCCGTCTGCGTCGACACCTGCCACGTCTTTGCCGCCGGCTACGACATCCGCAGCGAGCCGGGGTGGGCATCGACCTGGGCGGCCTTCGACGAGGTGCTCGGCCTGGAGCGGCTCGCCGCCTTCCACGTGAATGACTCGAAGGGCGCCTTCGACAGCCGCAAGGACCGCCACATGCTCCTGGGCCGCGGCGAGATCGGCCCCGAGGCCTTCCTGCGCCTGGTGACCGACCCGCGTACCCGCCACCGGCCGATGTTCCTGGAGACGCCGACCGACCCCGAGGGCTATGCCGCCGAGCTGACCTGGCTACGCCGGATGGCCGTGGCCGGTGCGGTGCCGCCCCTGCCAGCGGTCAAGGAGGGGCGGGGCGGCCTGTGACCAGCGCAACCCAGGCACCTCGGTGACCAGGCGGGTGTGGCCGTGTCTCGCCGGCGTCCGTAGATGATGCCATAGGGCCACAGCATGCCGTGCCCCTGGGCCGCCCGCTGGTTAGTGCGCCTTACCGGTGGTGTCGCAGCAGCTTCAGCGCGAGGATGACCACGGGCGTCGCGTGCAGCACGAGGTCGAAGATGTCGAGGGGGCGGGTCAGGTCCCCGCGCGACAGCATCTTCAATTTCTCCCAGAGGTGGGGCTCCGGGACGAAGGGGGCCAGGGCCATGAGCACGGCGACCACCGCGAGGGGCGCGAGGGGGATCCGGTCGAGCCAGTTCATCGGGGTCTCGTTGCGGGGGCTGTGGGTGCAGGAAAAAAGTTGGCCCACGCTCCTGAGGGGGGAGGAGGCGTGGGCCGATCCAGGGGGTTTATGAGGAGGGAGTAAAACCCGGTTGCCTGGATAACCTTTGAGAGCCTACCTGCAAAGCGGAGATTCACCTGCCGATTCTTTTTCGTGCGGCGGTTACTCTGCCCTTCGTGGCTCGCCAATCCGGTACCCCCGAGATGGTGAAGAGGGGCGTCTCCGGCACACGTACCAGGCGCGCCGTTCCCGTACCGCGTATGTGGCGTGCGGGTTAAGCGCCTGTCATCGTCGGGATCTTCAGCGTGTCCCCGGGCCGGATGACGGCCGAGCCGCCAAGGCGGTTGTGGCGCCGCAGGTCGTCCACGGTCGTCTTGTAGTGGCGCGCGATCTCCCAAAGAGACTCGCCGGAGACCACCTCGTGGACGACGAACGGCCGCGGTTTGAGGCGCAGGATCTGGTCGGGTTGGAGGGTAGCCGAGGTGGCGATCCCGTTCCATATTGCCAGGTCCTCCATGGCCACGCCGAAGCGTCGGGCGATGGTCCACAGGGTGTCGCCGCTGGTCACCCGGTAGTCGGGCGGTAGGGGCCCGTCGGGGTCGTGGCGGGCGACGTGTCGCCGTGCCTTTGGACGGGTCCCCTTGGGGACGTAGAGCAGCAACTCGTCGCCGGGGTGAATCACCTCGCGTTTGAGTAGGCCGTTCCACTTGCGCACGTTCTCTGCGGTGGAGTCGTAGCGGCTGGCGATCGTCCAGAGGCTCTCGCCGGAGGCGACCTTGTGAGTGACCCGGGTGTAATCCCGGAAGGCGGGCTTGCTCCCGTGCCGCTTGATGCTGGCGACCTTGGGCAACGCCCGCCCTTGCGGGATGGGTATCACGAGCTCCCGCCCGGCGCGGATGGAGTGGAGGTCGGGCAGGTTGTTGAATCGTGCGATGTCCGGGGCCGGAATCTGATACCTCTTGGCGATCAGGGAAAGCGCCTCGCCGGGCCGCACGAGGTGTTCGGTCCAGCGGGTGTAAAGGGTCTGTGGGGCTTCCGCCAGCGCGACGGCGAGCATCTCGCCGGTGCCCGCCGGTACCCTCAGGGGGTACGGCGTCTCTTGGGGCGGGGTACACCCCTGGAGGAGGGCCGGATTTAGGGTGCGCAGGTCATGCTCCTCGACCTCCAGCTTACGCGCCACGAAGGCCAAGTCGACGCTGCCCTTCACTGCCACCTCGTCCGTCGGCGTCGGCGGTGCGTCGGGAGCCAGGAGGAGGCCGTAGGCCACCGGCTCGACGGCGATCTGGGCCGCCGCCACGAAGCCGGCGACGTAGTTGCTCGTCTCCCCCGGGGTGCGCACCGAACGCACGATCTCCCGGTAGTCGCGGGAGCCGAGACGGCGGATGATTCCCAGGACCCGTCCCTCGCCGCTGTTGTAGGCCATCAGCGCCACGGGCCAGTCGTCGAACATGCGGTACAGGTGGGCGAGATAGCGCCCGGCGGCATGGGTCGAGATGTGCGGGTCGCGGCGCTCGTCCACCCACCGGTTGAGGGTCAGGCCGTAGTGGCGCGCGGTCGAGGGGATGAACTGCCAGTAACCGCCGGCGGCCATGATCGACGTGGCGTTGGGGCGGAAGCCGCTCTCCACCATGGGCAGATAGCTCAGGACCCGCGGCAGGCCCATCTCCGCGAGGACCTCCTCGAATTGCGGCTGGACGAGGGCGCCGCGCCGCAGGCTCCCCTCCAGCCAGGCTCGACGGGTCTCCAGGTAGGCGCGGCGCCACTGCGTCACGCGGCCCTCGTCCGCGAGCACCGCGCCGAAGTGGGTCTCGAGCTCGGCGAGGAAATCGCCGGACTCGGCGAGGGAGGCCTGGGGCCAGACGGCCGCCAGGCAGAGGAGCGCGACGACGAGGAGCGGTCCCCGCCTCATCCGCCTGCCCCCAGCCGACCCATGAAGATCACCGCCACGCCGAGGAGCATGACCACCACGCCGATGGTCTGCAGGAATCCGTTCGAGAGGTGGGGTAGGACGGTGGCCAACTGGCGTACCTTCATCGGAGCGACGGCGTACGGCAGCCCTTCGATCACCAGGGCCAGGCCGAGGGCCGACAAAAAGAGCTCCATCCACACTCCTCCGAAAAAACGCGCGCACTATATCCTCCTTGATCATTTCAGAACAGATCGGCCGCAGGCCACCATCACGGAAGAGTGCCTGGCAGGCAATGGCCACGGCGGGTAGACTCCCACCCCTTTCCGTCCCAGGATCCCGTGCAAGAAGAGCTCACCCACGCCCTGCGCGGCGCGATCGCGGCCGCGGTCGTCGCAGGCGCCTTGCCGGAGATCGCGCCGCCCGAGGCGATCCTGCTGGAGGTCCCACGCGATCGTGCCCACGGTGACTGGGCCACCAACCTCGCCATGCAGCTCGCGCCGGTGGCGCGCATGGCGCCGCGCAAGATCGCCGAGGCGATCCGTGACCACCTGGCCCTGCCCGCCGGCGAGGTCGAGGAGGTGGCGATCGCCGGCCCCGGCTTCCTCAACTTCCGCCTCTCCCGGGGCCACTGGCACCGCCGCCTGCAGGCCATCCACGACGCCGGTGCGCAGTTCGGCCGGCTCGCGGACGGCCACCGTGGCCGGGTGCTGGTGGAGTTCGTCTCCGCCAATCCCACCGGACCGATGCACATCGGCCACGGCCGCGGCGCCGTGGTGGGCGACGTCCTCGCCCACCTCCTCGCCGCGCGTGGTTTCGACGTGGCGCGCGAGTACTATGTCAACGACGCCGGCAACCAGGTGCGTACCCTCGGCCGGTCGATCTGGATCCGCCTCCGCCAGGCGTGCGGCGCGGAGGTGGCGCTGCCGGACGATCACTACCCCGGCGACTACGTGGGCGAGATGGCCGCGGCGTGGCGTGTCATGCACGGCGACGACCTCGCCAGCGCCACGGAGGAGGACGCGCTCGCATCGCTGGTCCCCTTCGGCGTGGAGCAGATGCTGGTGCGGATCCGCGCCGACCTCGACACCCTCGCCATCCACTTCGACCGCTGGTTCTCGGAGAAGGACCTGGTCGCCTCCGGCGCCGTCCCGACCCGTCTGGCCGAGCTGGAGGCGGCAGGCCAGGTGAGCGTCACCGATGACGGCGCGCGGCTGCTGCGCACGGCGGACCACGGCGATGACAAGGACCGGGTGGTGATCAAGCGCGACGGCGAGCTCACCTACTTCGCCACCGACATCGCCTACCACGCGGACAAGCTTGCCCGCGGCTACGACCGCTTGATCGACATCTGGGGCGCCGACCACCATGGCTACATCGCCCGGGTGAAGGCGGCGATCGCCATGCTTGGCGCCGACCCGGCGCGGCTCGACGTCCTCCTGGTGCAGATCGTCAACCTCTCCCGCGACGGCGTGCCGGTGAAGATGGGCAAGCGCTCCGGCGCCTTCGTCTCCCTCGCCGAGGTGGTGGAGGAGGTGGGCGCCGACGCCACGCGCTTCTTCTTTCTCCAGCGCCGCTGCGACTCGATGCTCGACTTCGACCTGGAGCTGGCCAAGCGCCAGTCCAACGACAACCCGGTCTACTACGTGCAGTACGCCCACGCCCGGGTGCGCAGCCTGTTCAAGCTGGCCGAGGAGCGCGGCTACCGCCTGCCGGACGGCGCGGCGCCGGTCGCGCTGCTCATCGAGCCCGAGGAGATCGAGCTCATCCAGCGCATGGACAGCTTCCCGGCGGTGCTGGAAGGGGCCGCGGTGGCTGGCGAGCCCCACCGGCTGGTGCCCTACCTCACGGAGCTGGCCGGCGCCTGCCACGCCTACTACTTCAAGCACCGCATCCTCGGCGACGCCCCGGACCTCGCCTGCGCTCGCCTCTACCTGATGGAGACCGTGCGGCGGGTGGTGGCCGATGGCCTCGATCTCCTCGGCGTGTCGGCGCCGGACGCGATGTAAGGGGCGCGGGGTCGTCCCCTCACACGCGGGGGAAGGCGGCAGGTAGGGGCACGGCATGCCGTGCCCCGACGTTCGGCGCCAACTGAGAGTAGGGTGCTGATCCGTCGGCCGCGGGAGGAGCCCGCCTTACGGGTCGCCCGTTCTCTCCACCTCGCCCCGGGCCGGCGCCGTGTGGTAAATGGAGGCGCTCGCCTGTCCCGCCCGTCTGTGTACACCTGGAGCAGTCATGCCGCGTCCCCTTCGTGATGAAGACAAGATCGTCGAGCGCACCGAAGCCCCTGGGATCTCGAAGCGCGCCCTGATCATCCTCGGGACCGTGGTCTACGTCCTGGGCATCGCCTCCGGGGTGCGGATCGCCAGCGTGATGGGCGTGGGAGTCGGCTCCCCCCCGGTCGTCGATCCCGCGAGCCTCCCGGCGCCGAAGCCGGTCGCCCCCGCACCTACTCCCCAGGGGGTCCCGCAGGTCCCCCTGCCGGTCCCCGGCGCCGCGGGCCCCAGGGCCGCGCCCGCGGCGACGCCCGGCGCCGGCCTCTCCGCGCCGAGCGAGCCGGCGCCGCCGATGCCGGCCCTGGCTACCCCACCGGCAGTGGTCGCCGCCACGCCGGGTCAGGCGTACGCCATTCAGGTGAAGACCTTCGCGGATCTGGAGGAGGCCGGAGATCTCGCCCGCCACCTCAAGGAGGCCGGCTATCCCGCCTTCGTGGTGAGTACGATCCTGCCGAACAAGGGGGAGATGCACCGGGTGCGGATCGGGGAATACTCGAGCCACGCCGCCGCCGAGGCCGCCGCGACGGACCTCGAAGAGAAGACCGGTCTCACCTCGTTCGTGACCGTGAGCCTCGACTGATTGCTAGGGCTCGCGTGGTGCCGACCCTTGCTCCGCGGAGGGGAACAAGACGCGTTGAGAAACTCGAAATGGGGGATTAGGGGGCGGTTGGCCGCTGCGCGGCCATCGCATATTTGGGTCTCACTCATCCATCCCCGCATCCGCCATCCCGCTTCGTCATTGGGGCCGCGGAGAGATTGGCCGCTGCGCGGCCAGCAAATTTCTTGTCGGTCCCTTGCTTCGCCCCATCGCCCATCCCCCAATCCCCATCCCCTCGTCCATCCTCGACTAACGCAGGCGTGCGGTACCACCGCGGGTAAACAGTCGGAGCGACCACCAGCCATGCAGATCGAGCTGAATGCCGTCGAGGCGCGGGTCCTCGGCGCCCTGATCGAGAAGGCGGTCACCACGCCAGACTACTACCCCCTCACCCTCAATAGTCTCACCGCCGCGTGTAACCAGAAGTCCAACCGCGACCCGGTCATGGCCCTGGAGGAGACGCAGGTGGTGCGCGCCCTGGACCACCTGCGGGACCAGGGGCTCGCCGTGCAGAAGACCCTCGTGGACGCGAGGGTCCCGAAGTACGGCCACACCATCGAGCAGCGCGTCGAGCTCTCGCCCGGTGAGCGAGCCGCCCTGTGTGTCCTCCTGTTGCGTGGCGCGCAGACCCCGGGGGAGGTCCGCGGCCGGACCGGCCGGCTCCACGAGTTCGGTGACCTGGCCGAGGTGGAGGCGACCGTCGACGGCCTGGCGAGCCGCCTGGACGGGCCGTTCGTGGTCAAGCTCCCGCGCCAGCCGGGGCGGCGCGAGCACCGCTACGCCCACCTCCTGTGCGGCGCGGTGGAGATCGACGTGGCCGAGGCCGCGGGTCCCGCCCTGGAGCCTGCCACCCGCGCGGTGCGCGCCGAGGACGAGCGGATCGCCGCCCTGGAGCAGGAGGTCGCCGCCCTGCACGACGCCGTGGCCGAGCTACAGCAACGCTTCGGCGATTTCGCGCGGCAGTTCGAGTAGGACGCCGGTCCGCCAGGGTCGCACGCGCCGCGGATCCTCGGGCAGACGGCACCGGCAACGGAGAGGAGCCACCATGGCATCCGAGACCCGATCGGACACCGCCTGGCGCCACCGCCTGCACGAGGTGATCTTCGAGGCCGACACGCCGGCGGGCAAGGCGTTCGACGTCGCGCTGATCCTCGCCATCGTGGCGAGCGTCGCCGCAGTGATGCTCGACAGCATGGCGGGTATCCGTCGCGCCTACGGTCCGCTCCTCCTGGCGGCGGAGTGGTTCTTCACCCTCCTGTTCACCGTCGAGTACCTGCTGCGGCTGTTCTCGGTCCGGCGGCCGATCCGCTACGCGACGAGCTTCTTCGGTGTGGTCGACCTGCTGTCCGTGATCCCTACCTACCTGAGTGCGCTCACTCCCGGTAGCCGCTACCTGCTGGTGATCCGCCTGCTCCGGGTGCGGCGGGTCTTCCGTATCCTCAAGCTCGCTTAGTACGTCGGCGAGATCCGCCACCTGAATCGCGCCCCGCGGGCGAGTCGCCGCAAGATCACCGTCTTTCTCGCGACGGTGCTCACCCTGGTAGTGGTCCTCGGCTCGCTGATGTACGTGATCGAGGGGGTCAGGGTGCCGTGGCGGACATAGTCGTGGGTGGCGGTCTTGATAGGGCCGATGCCCAGCGGCAAGCCCGGCTGGGTGCGCTCCCATGCCTGGCACTGGGATTTCTCGTCGCAGCACAGCACCAGCGCCTTCTCCGGCGGATGGAGATAC
>Ga0214472_10000442_pt1 | contig 51054 bp, 45 predicted proteins | sample RVTome_6_FD_207662 | JGI IMG/M metagenome (GOLD analysis project Ga0214472, IMG submission 207662) | Soil microbial communities from uranium-contaminated site in the Upper Colorado River Basin, Wyoming, United States - RVT140D175 | ecosystem: Environmental > Terrestrial > Soil > Contaminated >...
GTCGTGCAGGTTGTGCATTGGATAAATCAATTTTTTCGAGATTTTGTTTTCACTTGGGGGTGTCCTGAACTTGTGGTTGACAAATGCGATGCGTCCAATGGGCAGTGTAACACATGCACACGAAAACAGCCACGACCAAAGAAACAAGAAGAACAAATTTGCAAAGAAAGTAATAGGCAACAATGTAACCAAAGAAGGACCCAACGATGATGATAGTAAGCATGGCGAGTACCATCAGGAACGAACAAATCTCAGCAGTCGAAATTTCATTTGAACACGTTGAACACCACGTGTTTGAGCGTCGGCGTGGAGGACAGATTTTGTTGCAAATCGTGCACAACACGAAATTCAGGGACAGTGTCATCATCACCGTCATGATGATCCAAAACACAGGATGTGGTTCGGCAAAGGCACGAGATCCCATGTGCTTCGCAAGTTCTTTTTGCAACGCAGGAATCGGAATTGTGGGAGAACAAGATGAAAGTTCTTGATGCAGACATGCTGATGTGGTTGGAAATTTGACCAGCAATTGTGAAACATCCAATTGTGCAGTTGAAGAAGTCACAAGTGTGGAGCACCAGGATAAAAAAGCAGAAGAGCCAAACACAGTCAAAGCGAGACAAACTATCATGGCCAGCAACCACCCGAGTGCTTTGTCAACGGCATGCGTCATTTAAAACGGAAATTGACTCTTTGCTCTTTTAAGAAGAATGAATTCGCCGAAATGATTCTTTTCAGCGCAAATCCTTTCAGCGATGGATCATCAAATAAATGCCAATAAAATTGAAAGGCAACACGTTTTCAAGCCCAAGATGCAAAGATTGCCTGGAGGCAACACCTTTCCGTTTGTGGCCGTCCCGCCGCCACCAATCATTCCGATGCCAAGGCACCATTCGCCTCCTCTTGCAACCAGAGCAGGCCCAAAACTCCCTTCCTATATGGAAAACTCCCAAAAAATGGGCGAGTCACTTTTCCACCGAAGCAAAACAAATGGCCCTCGTTGACATTCTCTGCACTCCATCAATCGCCTTTGCTTTGCAATAAACGATTTATTTGACAAATTGTACAAGTTCGGCATGCTCAATCCCACTGTGTGGCGGTGGGCACGAGTTCAGGCGGAAAGGCCACCACAGTGCGTGCATAAGTGATCATGTCTTCCTCAAACGCCGAAATTAAAACCTCCAGGCAGGCTTCAAGGCTGCGGATTTGGTCCGCCGAAAGCGTGTGCTTGGTGGAAGATGCAAGCGCGCGTCCCAGGTCTGGAATGGATGTTTTCACATCGACCCATCCCAGTCTCACCCATTGCATTTTGGAGTCCAACCTTTGGCCGTCGGCTCTTGCTTTGCGTGGCGGCTTTCCAACGGATGTGGCAACTTTTTTCGTGAATGCTTGGCAGCCCTCCAACTCGAACACAGCAGGCTCAAGTTTGGTCAGCCGGCTCAACATGGATTCCCGACACTCTTGCAAAATTCTGGCTCGAATGAGTTTTGCTTTCACCAGCATGCGATGCTTGAACAAAACTTGCTCAAACTTGCTCCAAAAGTCGACCACGTCTTGGTCTTCTTTTGCTTCCTCATTGGAGTCAAAGTGCAGGCCATGAATCGAAAAAATGTTCAGCACCAAAGATCCCATGGTCTGACTGAACATGTTGTGCACCATGTCATCGCGGAAGTTGTCCAAAATCCCTTTTGGGACAGTGTTCTCGAAGGTTTGCAGCGCTTGCAACAATTGCTCCATGATTTGTGATTGACTGGAACACATTTCCTTTATTTCAAACAAAACGCATGGAACAAAGTTCAATTGTAAAGAAAAGTCAAAAGTCCACTCACTGAACATGCAATCGCTTTTTGAACTTGAACATGATGATTTTGAGCCCCATTGGTGAATCACTGAAATGCATTTCCTTTGTTCCAAATAAAACCTGTGGAACAGGAGGTCAGACCCACTTTGCTTTTATCATGTCCAACGCTCCTCCAATTCCTGGTTCTGCAATGACACGTCTTCCAATTGCCGCTCCATCGTCGACGTCGGGTCATGTTGCCATCCCGCCACCAAAGCACCCAGGATGGCCTAGAACAATGCCCTCGTGGGTGGAGGATCCAAAAGGCTGGCACCAAAAGATGATTCAAAAGAGGCTGCGAACAAAGTGAAAACTCAAAAAGTGAAATTTCACTGCCTCGTTTCCCCCAGATTCATTCATTAAATGGATTGTAGATTGATTGCATATGTGTCACCTCGCCTTAGACAACGTATATGACATCCTCCCCTTTTGCTCCCTTCCAAAACTTGCATTACTTTCCAGCACATGCGCCACGTTTCACGCAATAGCGAAACAAGAATTGCTGCGTGCTGGGTTGCGCGTGCTGCTGCATGGCCGAGATCCGACCCGAGATCCGACACAACAAGCAAAAGTCCACGTTGTGGGAATGTGCAGCATGCGCGCCTCGGCCATGTTACGGCGCTTGTGCACCAACCATCAGTTCGACATCCTCAAGTTTTTCATGCACAAGCACCCACGCCTGCTCCAAGTTTGGTTGCTGCCATGCCTGCGCAACGCAATTGAGGCGCGCGACTGTGAACTGCTTCGATTTCTGACGCTGCGTGGCGTTTTTTGTCCACATTCCTTCAACTACGTGTGCTACATGGGGTACCGGGACATGCTTCCCATTTTGTTGGGAAAAAGTCATGATCATGACGTGTTGAAGGGACAGCTGGTGGCATGCAGCAGAGGGCACCTCCAAATCCTGCAGCTGCTCCTTGCCAAAATGTTTCCACACGACGATCATTTTGACAATTTGCTGAACTCTGCGTGCCGAAATGGGCAGCTCGAGGTTGTGCAGTATCTCGTCGATGACGTGCGCGTGCGGTTAACCAAGGATCACTTGCACAACACGCTGTTGGCGCATCAGTATGCGCTGATCCCATTTTTATTGCAACGCGGCGTGACGGTGGACCGAGAAGCCCTGCTGCTGGCCACGTCGTTGCACAAGCTTCCGATGCCCATGATGTGGCAAATGCTGTTGCAAACCAAAATCGGTCTGGTGCCGCAGCATGTGAAACAATTCGAGCGGGATCTTGGCAAGAGCGTCATGAAACAAATTCCGGTGTGGGTGGATGTCCGCATCATCAACTTGCTTTCCGGCTGGCTGGCAAAAAATGTCCACCGCTTGGATCGCATGCGCGCAACGCCCGCGGCGCAGGTTGATCGACACGTCCTAGCAATGTGGCGGCAGGTTCAGCACTGCATCCCCTTTCTGCACAACTCGGTGCATGCAGAAAAAGTGGCACCTTTTTTTCTTCACGTGCTGCACCTCAGCCAGCAGTGGCCCCGGATGCCCCGCTTCCAGTGCGCCGAGTTTGTGCTGGCCACCTGCTCCGCAACCATTTTTTCTTTCATTCAGTGAATACGATGCACATAAAATGTGATTTTCTGTGATGAAGGTATTCACTTCGTCATGTCCATGTTCAGTTTGGAAAACACGGTGTACATTGCGATCACAGGCATTTTGATCGGGTTTTTGCAACAGTTCATCCAAGCATGTTTTTCAACTGGCAACTCTGCCTTCGCCAAGGCCCTGAATTACATCTTTAGTCTGATATGGTGTCCGCACGCGAAAGAATACCATCTTGTTCGCAAACTTGAACAAAAAACGAATGCAGTCAGCCCCGATTCTTGTTCAATCGACGTATTCAAGCCCCTTTATCACAAATTTTCGGAGCACATTATGTCAAAACCAGTCTCATCCCGGTCAAAAAAGATTTATCAAATGCTCTCTTCTGGTTGGACTCTCAATGGTCATTGGATTGAAGTGGAAAGTGGCATTTGGATGAAAACGGGTTCCGCAATTGAAAAGCAAAAGCATGGAGATTGGTGCGTGGATGAACTTCAAATCTACACCACACATTCACATGTCAAACTTGAATTATTCATTTCCGAATGCAAACGAAAATATCAAGATTGGTGTGACAAAGATCAAAATTTATATTATTTTGCAAATGGCTTGAACTCGGAACATCAGCAAAGGTGGCTTCGATCAACACTTTGTTTTGACCCTCAGCTTTGGAAGTCATTGTATGGATCAGAATATGCGGAAATTTCCAACATCGTTTCATGTTTGGATGAGAGACAAAAAGTTGCATTGCTGTTGCACGGGCCGCCCGGATGTGGAAAAACGTCAGCTATTCGTGCTCTGTCACAACAAACAAACCGACACATATTCAACCTGAATCTCAGTCTCTTTGGATCAAATTCTGAACTGATGGATCTCGTTTTTGGGGACCCCTGGCTCTTCACATCCAACACTTCTTACAAAAAGCCCAAAAAGGTGATATTTGTGTTTGAAGAAATTGATGTTCAATTGCGCGAATTGGATTCACAAAAAGTCATCCGCAAAAAACAGAAAAAGAAAAAAGAGAAAACCGTCACAGGAACGAAATTTCGCAAAGAAAGAGGAGTCACGTTCTACGGATTGTTGAACCTTTTGGATGGCATCATCCAGCTGCGAGATGTGATCATTGTGATGACCACAAACTATGTTGATCGAGTGGACCCGCGTTTGTTCCGCCCGGGTCGTATCACACACCGCATCTTTCTTGGATATACGAAACACTGTGATGCTGTGGCCATGGTTCAATCCAAGTTTCCAGACGTGCAGCCGGGCCAAGTTCCAGAGGACGTGCATGAAAGATTTTGCCCCGCGGCCCTCATGCAATGGTTACAAGATGCTGCCACGTTTGACGATTTTCGCTGCACCGTCACCAAAGAGCTTGAGTGTGTGCGACAAAAGGAACAAGTTGAACGGGATGCGTGCAAATGACTGACTGTGAATGCGGGAGAATTGGATCGGAAACACCCTGTTTTGGCGGAGTTGTATGTTTTTGTCCAGTCAATGATGCAATAAAAGTTGCGTTTTGAAGAAATTTTATCATCAACCGTTTTTAAAGAGATAAAATGCAGATCAAGCTTCAGTTTAATGTTGCACATGAGGGAGAAATCCAACCCTGTCCTGTGATTGAAAACCTTCCCATTCGGAAGATGATCGTTGCAGAGGTGACGACGGGAAGTCGAAACGGTTGGTGCTTGCAATTTGGGAACGCACCACACGAGTTGTTTCAAAAACAATCTCAAGGAAGCATTGTGGATTTGGAGCAGGTTTCCGATCGACGATTTTTCACTGTAACCTGTGGATGTGAACATCACACGGATTTAAGTCGATTGGACGGATTGCAGATCTGTTTTGAGCGGCCATTGAGTGCAGGTGACGAGGTGGAAATCACATATTTTGTCTAAAGCTGCGTGCAAAACAACAGATTTTCACTCGCTTGGATTGTTCGCTTTGGTTTAAAAAATAAAAATTTGTTTGCAAAAGAAAAAAAGTAATCCTGTGCTTGCACACACAAACCAAAGAGATTAACTTGCACGTTTACTTTCTCTGGTTTTTTAACAACTTGGTTGTTAAAGAGTTTTCATTCTTGGACTCGCTGCTCAGTTCCCTTCCACACCCCTCCTTCTTCCATGATCTCCGACTCTGACTTTGACTATGAAATCGATGAAGACCGACTCATGCTTCCCAACTTTATGGGCGAGGTGCTCACGCCTCGATCGCAGGTGACGCAGCAGCCGCGCAAATCAGACGCTCGTTTTATGTTACCTGATGCGCAGGAGGTGCTATACGATTCCGGCGAAGAAGATGACATTCAGCTGGTGCAAAACATGGTGGATTTTGATAACATGTACGTGCACAACCTGCGTGAACGCGCGGAACAAGCTGGATGCCAGAACCGGCGCAACCGGCGGCAGCTGAGCAAAGAGCAAGAGCAGGACTTGAGCACGAATTTGGAGCGCATGGCCCTGCCAAGGCAGCCGGTGCGCAATGTGACGGACTTGCAGCCTGCGGAGGAGGAGGATGAAAGCCAAGAGGGCAGGCGCAAAAAAAGGGAGGATGTCAGGCTGGCGTGGGCCACCAACGAAGTGCACCAGGAAGACATGAGCTTCCAGGGCAGCACGCTGAATTACCGCGGATGCGAGTTTACATTTCCCTTCCCGCTGCACCTGTTTTACCAGCACATGCAAACCGAGCTGGAGGCGTACCAGCCGTTTCAACAAATGCATCAGTACCTGCGGGAAATCATGCCGGCACAGAACCACGCCTGCTGCAGCCGCTTCCTGCTGAAGAGCGAGACTGAAGCGGAGGGCGACTCGGACCAGGAAGCCGACCCCGAGTTTGACACCTTTTTCAGTGCCGAGGACGACGACCCAACCAAGCCCACCCTGCGGCAGGTCGGCGCACAGTCCGTTGTGCATGAAAAGTGGCGGGACGGCGCGTTCCCTGTCAGCGAGGGATTGGGAAAGCAGCTGCATGCGCAGAATGCGTACCTGCGCCTGTACGGCATCAACGTGTACGACGAAGCGCAAGCGTGTGAGCAGCTGCAAGCCCTGGACGACGCATTCCTCATCGGCCGCCGCAAGATGCTGCAGCTCCACTTTCAGTGCATCCAATACTCGCTGTTCGTGAAGGGCTTGATGAACGCGTATGTGCTGGAAGACCGGGAAACCGGCGTGCTGTACCGCGCGTGGGAAGCCATGCTGCTCATCAATGACTTTATCGGCATGGGCTACAACCTGACGCACAGCCTAAAGTCGTGGCAGGGCTTTCGCATGGGCAAGCGCGCTGACACCAACATCATCTCCGTGGAGTGGCACGTCAAGTACTCGGACTACCAGTTTGCGTTCATGGCGCTGTGCGAGCTGCTCATCCGCTGGGGTAACCGGCTGAACGCCGACCACATGGTGTGCTCCGAGCTGGTGAACGAGCGCAACCAGCCCACTTTCTTCTGGACGGAAGTGAGCACCATCGCCGGCTTTATTGAGCAGCACGTCACGCTCAAGGAAAACATGCAGCTGTGGCAGCTGGTGAAGGGGCGCTACCAAGCCCGGCTGGAGAAGGAGCTGGAGCTGCGCAACGAGCAGACGCCCGTCATCTTTGTGCGCCGCAGTGCGTTCAGCTTTGAGAACGGCGTGTTCGATGCGTACACCATGCGCTTCTACTGTTTTGACAATGTGCGCGAGGTGCAGGAGCTGTACAACATGCCGCCAGTGGATGAGGCGCTCGCTGACGGGGACGAGTACGACGTGACGCACCCTGCCAACCAGCCGTTCACCAGCACGGAGCGCATGTGCACCGCCCGCTTTTTCACGGCCAAGGTGTACGGCCAAAACGCCATGTTCCGGGAGGGCTGGCAGCTGCACTTGCAGGACGTGAGCCCGCGGCTGAATGCGGCGCTGGCAGCGCAGACCGTGATGGCGCGCCTGGGCTTGGTGCACGAGGAAAAAAGTGCCGAGTACGAGCAGGCGCGGGCGAACACGCTCGACTTTTTTAACAGCTACATGCTGACCTCCAATCAGTTCCGCAAACAGCTGCAGCAGCGCATGACGCAGTACACCAGCGGCCGCAGTCCGTACCACAAGTGGTTTAGCATGCTCACGTCGTTCCACCGCTGGGCGCATCACTATAAACTGGACGTGGAAGGAAAGCCGGTTCGCTGCAACATGGGTGAACTGTGCCCCGTGAACAAACAAGTCACTGAGCGGGACCCGGTGCAGGTGTCCACCGTGAAGACGACCATGGACTTTTACAAGTACAGCACGGTGGACGTGGACGGCGTGATGAGCCGCGAGCTCTGGGGCTGCATGCCCGCGTCCTTTCTGGAAATCCACACGCCCAACATTGACAAGGTGTTTGCGGACCAGGACCTGCCGCCCGGCGTGCTGGTGATGTGGTTCGTGTTTGTGGGCCGGCTGCTGTACGACATCAACAAGCTGGACCAGTGGCAGATGACCACGTACTTTGAGGGCATCGCCGGCACGGGCAAGAGCTCGCTCATGGTGCTGATTGACCACATTTTTGACCAAAAGTATGTGGGCTCGTTGACCAGCTCCGCGCGCAACGACTTTTGGGGCTCCAACCTGCTGGGCAAGTTCATTGCCATGGTGGGCGATGTGGGCGAGACGTGGACGGGCGCACAAGCGGTGCTGCAGCAAATGATTTCCGGGGAGCGCACCATGGTCGAGCCCAAAAATAAGACGCCGCTTAACCTCAAAAAATGGGTGTGCCACATCATCATGTCCGGCAACGTGTTCCCCAGCTTTACCGACACGTCAGGCGCCATCCCGCGCCGCTTCCTGGTGTTCCACTTTAACAACATCATCACGGAGAAGCTGTCGGGCTTTGAGCGCGCGCTGGAGCAGGAAGTGCCGGCCATGCTGGTGAAAGCTGCCATCATGTACAAGTGGGCCATCGTGTACTTTGGCAAGTCCAAGCTGGACTCGCACCCGCTGCTGCCCTCCTACTTCAAGCACAGCATGAAGACCGTGAAAATGAAGATCAACCCGCTGTACGACTTTGTGACGGAGAGCAAGATGACGGGCATGCTGCACCTGGCCTGCTTGTCGTACCGCAAGCCCAAGCTGCTGTCCAACAACAAGAACCTGTATCTGTTCCAGAGCGCGCTGGACACGGAGCAGCTGAAAAACATCCTGCCCTGCCAAAACCTTGAGGTGTGGAACCTGAACGGCTTTTTGGTTCAGGCGGGCATTGTGCCGTTTCTGGTGCGCGCGTACATCGAACTCACCCACGATATCAGCGCCGACAGCGATGAAACCGAGTTTCACGACGCGCACGCCGCCATTCCGTCCGTGTTCCAGCTGCCACCTGTGCCGCATGAACTGCTGGACATGTGCAGCATTCACGACGACTGCGCGCTGAAGCTGCGCGGCTACAGCTGGTCCCGCCCCTCGCTGGCAGAGCTGCGCAAGCCCAACGGCTTGATTGAGCTGTGGAAGCACTCGGCGGAAGTGCTGTTTGACGAACCGCGCGATGCGCTGCACTTCAAGTCCGAGTTTTTCAACACGCTCAACCTGGCGTTCCAGTTCATGCGGGGGCACACGTGCGCGTGTCCGCTGCCCATCAAGCAGCGCGTGTTTTTCTACTTGTTCAACGCGTTTTGCACGCCGCTGGACACGTTCAACACCAACTACTCGGTGTGGGCCACGCGCAAGCGCATCACCATGAAAGACAAGGCCGCCATGCTGTCTCGCAACGACACCAGCGCCATGGAGCTGTTCCAGCGCCTGAAGCTGCAGTTCACCACGCTGGAAAACCTGGGCTACAAACTGAAAAACGAGCTGCACGTGGTGCTGGGCATGAGCATGTGCAACTTTAAGGCGCTGGCTGGCGGCGGTGGAGGTCGAGCGTCGGTTTCAAACCCGCCCACCGACGGCGCCGCGGGATCAGGCCCGGCACCCGCACAGGCTCTCAAACCCATGCTGTTGAGCGATTTGCTGGGCCCGCATCCGCTGGGGCACGTGCGCTTTTCGTCCCAGATGCATTCCGGCGAATTCAAGCTGCAGCTTCCGTTTCCTCCGGCAGTTGGCGTGCGCAACGAGGACATACCCAACAACTGTAAAATTCTGAAGCAAAACCCGCGCAAGCGAGCTCGAGTGAATTAATGATTTCGTTCCCTTTCTTTGTTCCTCTTCTTTCATTTCCCATAGAAAAATAAAATGCAGTCATGTAAAAACGTTTTGCCTGGCATGAGTTTGTACGGAGATCAGGCGGGGCTGGGAATCAATGAAACGTTCATTATTCCTCCCGCTCCATACAGGTATGGCGGCTACAAGCCCCCAAATCCATACAGGTATGGCGGCTACAAGCCCCCAAATCCATACAGGTACAATTATAACTATGCCCGCGCCAATTATGTGCCCCCAGTGGCACCTGCTGGGCCGGCGGCGTTGCTGGACAAGCCCGGCAAGGCGCTGTACAGCGGCATTGCCGAACCCACGCTCAACCTCAACCTGGAAAGCACAGGGTTTGGCCAGGCGTCGTGGTTCACGCGCCTAGAAAACACGCTGTGCAACCTCTCCTTTTCAGAGGCGCTGCGCCGTGCTCTGACTGTGAACGTGGTTAACGTGGGTGTTTTGCTCGGGCTGATTGTGCTGTTAACACTGCTTGTCATTCCGTACACCGGCAACGATTGCTACAACTGGTTCTGGGGCGCGGTGGTGGGCGCCATTGCCTACCTCCTGTTTTCCACCACGCTGCGCTGCATGCTGAACGTGTAAAAATATTTTATTGCCTTCTTGGGAAGAAAGAAAGCAATGAGCAGTCGACCTCGAACATTCCGGTTTATTCGCAGCGCAGCAGCGCCGCCGCCAAACGGTGGTATGGACACCGACAACGAGGAAGGAGAGGAGGGCGGCGCGCCCGCGGGGGAGATGTTCGTTATGGAAAGCATGACCAGCCGCAGCGGTGGCTGCCCCGGCCGAGCGGCGGGCGAACCCAGTCCACGCAAGCAAAAAATGCAGTGCCTGATCAAAACTCTGTACCCCTGCTCGCTGGCCAACTGGATGATATTCCTCACGCTGTTGCTCGTGTTTGCGTTTCTGGTGCTGCCAGAAGAGCTGGATGAGGAGAGCAACGAGCTTGTCCCAAACTGGACGCACTCCATCGTGCTGGCGCTCATCCTCTACTTTCCCATTTCATTCAGCTATCACTACGTCACCAACTGCATGCCGGAGGGAGAAGAGGAGGAAGAGGGGGCAGAGTGAGGTGAATTCAGTGAAATATTACTAAAAAAGGAAATTTTATTCAGCTTTTGAGCTCGAGTGTTGAAAAATTGCAGATGATGCGCGGTGCAAGTTCACCGAACCCGGCGCACAAAGCAAGCGCATTAACCCCCAGTTGCGCATTCATTTTCCAGACACCATGGCGGACACGGACCCAACCTTGACTTGTACCACCACCGCTGTCATGGCTTCAAGTGATTGTGATATGGAAATTGCGGAGCGCGTGTTGCCTGATACCGCCAACAACCAAAGCCTGGTTTCCACACATTCGTTTTCAAATCCTCAGGAAATAATGATGCTGCAAACTTTGAAAAGCGCGCTTGACGGCCCGCAAAACATGCTCATGACTCTGTCTCAATTGCAAAAATCCGGATTCCAGTGGAGCGATGAAACAACTCGTGCAATCAACGAGCGCATCCAGCAAGTGATGATGACAACCCCGACAACCATGGGTGAAGTGCCGGGGGCCATGGCCCAAATGCGGGACGATTATGTCAGAGCTCAAGAAAAGCTGTGGAGACTCAAGGAAAAACAAATGCTTGACTACTCAAAGGGTGTCAGGTCGGCTGCAACCACCGCAGAGGGAACCACCCGTGCAACCACCGGTTTGATTGAAGACAGTGTGAAAAGACATGTGACCCCGCTGAAACGGAGAATGGGTGACCTGCACACTTCGATCACGAAACTCAGCCAAGCCTTGACTTCAACTGAATCAAAAAAACGCAAGCGGGCTGCGCAGCCGGCACCCGCAGAGCTGGAAATGGACGCCTCGGATGATGATGAAGAAGAGGAGGATGAGGAGGAGGAGGAGGAAGAAGAGGAAGAAAGCGAGTGCGAGGAGCCAGCCAGCAAAAAACGAAAGGTGGAGCAAAGAAGGCGGCAGGGGCGAAGCAATTTGCGGCAATCCAATGTCAAAATCGTCCGTAAAAAGGCTGCCCTCCAGGTTGGCGTTCACCCCCTGCTCATGTTGTGCTGTCGCAACGACAAGGTTTACAAGAAGTTCGACGTGCGAATGAGTCAATTGACACAGCGGTTGTTGGAGGAGCGCAACCGCGAGTGGGCCACCCACCTTCCTTCCTTTGCCGGGAAATACGGTCATCTTCTTCCACCGGATGCCGAGCCAGAGCAGCAGAACAGCAGCTATGTCACATTTCACAACCTGGTGCGAGGCATTCAACACAACTGTGAGCCGCCCGAGAACATGTTGCCGTGGCAACAGCTCTTTGCCGTGATTCGCCTGCATTGGTACATCAACCAGGTTGTGAAGGAGCTCATAAAATCTGGCAAGCCCAACCCATTTTTGGACGTGTTTTCCTCCCCACTTGTGGTGGTCGACGACGCAAATAACCACGCCTACATCGTGCTTTCCACTGTCCGCGCTGCTTACTACCTTTTGCAGTCTCTTTTCTGCCACTTGCTGCCTTCACGATGCAGTGCGGAGAATTTGGAGGAGCTGAAGCCGCTGTTCTTGGATCAACCCGTGTTCTTCCCCTCCGACCTGGATCACAACATGCACAGTCTGACTTTTGCAATGTTGAAAAGCATGTGTCGGCCCGAACTGCTTCGGTTGCTCCCGCTCGGCCGGTCTCCAACGGTGCATGCCGCGCATCTCATGTTCGTCATGCCCGCCAGTTTATTTTTCATCTTTCTGGCTCAAATGAACGGCTGCATCAAGAAGAGTCCAAAGGGCGGAGCTGGCACGGGAACTGCGCTGCTGGACGAGTTGTTGACCACGGGCTTGGCAAACAAATCGGGGCTGGATTTGTTTGGGAAAAGCATCCAACAAGAAGTCAACGCCATGAGCACACCAGCGCACCGCAAGGAAATGCAAGCCACATTCAAAGACAACCGCCAAATTGTCATCGGCCTTCAGCTTTTCTTGGCGCAGCATGGTCTCTGGCATTGTCCCAGCATTGTTATCGCTCCGCCCCCAGGCACCAATCTCCCAGTGACCGAGTTGTTCAGCAAGAGCGTGAATCGAATTTATGCGGGCTTGCCCCATGACACAAAATTGGCTGAGCAGCAGTTTGCAGAGCTGTCGTGGTTTGGCTCTCATCCACAATTCAAAAGGTACACGCAGGAACCAAAGTTAAAAATCACCTTGGACATCACTGCTTCAAACCAGCAGTCAGTGCCGCCGGCTTGCTCTTCCTCATCATCACCCTCCGAACGCGCCAACGACGAGGATTCGGGTGTGGAGTCGTTCTCAGACCATGATGACTCGGCAACTGGCAACCCGCCCACTCCATCCTCTGAAATTTAATGTCCTTCCTCCCCGTTTGCTTTTTCTTTCTTCTTGTACATTGTTTTTGCGTTTGTGCCGCATTTTTAGTTTTTTACCATGCAATACATCAAACCCTTTTCTTTTTCACACTTTCCCAAATTGTTCCAAAACTCTTATTCTCGCATTCTCAATGTCCGCTCCTTTTGATTTTCCGCCGTCGCCAAAACGTCACTGCCCCAGCCCCCCAGCCAGCGTCCCGCCCATGCAAGTCTTCACCCAACATGTGACTGCTGCTGACGGTCTGGACCGGCTCATGCAAGACGTGCAGCAAAGCGAGAGCACGACCACCCCCCAGTCCACAGGGCGGGACGCGCCCTCGGCAGTCGCACCTGCTGCCATTGCCGACGAAGACAACGCGCCAGCAAGGGCCAAGCCGGAAAATGTGCGGCTGTTGGACATGGACATGTCAAAGTTTGAAGTTTTGCCCAAAAAAGAAGGGAACGAGTACTTTGAGTCACGCTACGGCTTCACGCCTGGGTGCAAGCGCGTGCCTCTCATCCAGTCACCCAAGTGGTACATGAAGTTTAATCCCACCACCAACATCCACAACAAAACCGGGAAGGTGACGGGACACACGCTGCGCGCCGCATTGTTGGATGTGCGTGACAACAAAAACGACCCGGCGCACCGCGTGAAAGGCACACCCATCCCAGACAACGCGAAAGAGGGCACGAAGAACGCGTGCCTGTCGCATGACAAACTGCTGGAAATGCAGGAGAGCGTGGTCAAGCAATTGTTCAACATGAAAGCGTATCCGGCGCACTTCACTCTGGAAAAGGCAGGCCTGCGGATGCGCCCCTTTGTCAGCTCCAAGTACGACGATGCAGTGGATCCGCCTCGCGGGTTCCCCGCCACCGTGGCTTTCTCCGTGTTTGGCAATCACTTGAACATCACCTCCAGCTCGGGGGCCAAGTACAAGATTGAGGACCTGAGCGAGCCGTTCATTCCAAACAATCCCAACAAAAAGGAGCCGCTGAACAAGTTTGTTTCCATTGGCTTCACCATTGATCGTGTGCCCATCCTCAACCCCGCCAGCGCCACAAACAAGGGCAATTTCATGCACTCCATTCGCGCCACCGCACGCTCCATGCACATCTTTGATGACCAGGACAATTTCGAGGATGCGGAAATTGATGTCAGTCTTTGTTGAACCTCCCGACCACAATGTTTTTATTCACCGAATCTCTTTTTGAAAATAAATACACGCTCCTCTCATCCTTTCCTGTCTGCTGAGGCATATGAAGCCCCGAAAACATCGCGCGGGGCATGACGACATATATGATTACATGGTCATTGTTCTGAAGGGGTTTGGGTGCTTGCGCAAATCTGAGAACGGGTTTTACACATGCGACCAGCCAGTGATCAAACAAGTGCTCGTCGAGTTTCGAAAATTGTGCACAAGACTCGACAAGTGGTGGATGGTCAAGTACAAAGAACGACACCGCCGCATCATCGCCGACTCTCTCTTCTCAAGGCTGCGCGTCGGCCACGCTTTTCCTGAAACTTCATACATTGAACACCATGCGGCGCACGTGTGTTCCCGGCGAAGGGGAAATCCGGAGCAGTTCATCACAGATTTGGAAGAAATCACCATCGAATGGGCGGCGTTCAAAACCGACTTTGTCCACGTAAAGCTCGACCAGATTCAAGCCGCCATGGACTGGAGTTACGAGCGCAACCTGCATTTCAAGCGTGCTGTCATGACCGTCATTAACTTAATCGCAGATGCCGAAGATTGGGGCGAGGAGCTGATGAACGCATCTGGTCATGTTCACTGAATCCATCCATTGACTTCAATAAAAGCGAGCCCCTTGTTTATCATTTCTTTGTTGCAAATGTTTCGAAAAGCATTCTTTGGTTCCGTAATTCTGAGCATACCCGCCAGAATTTGGCTGCCTCAGCTTCACTTGGCCGGGACCGGAGTTTGTCTTTTGATTGGTGTGACTTCGTTACCCAAGCTTGTTTCCCTTGTTTTTGGCGCTCGATCGCTCCGTCGGGAAAACACAAAGGAGTGGCATGCTGTTTTGTTTGACACGACATTTTGTCCTGCTGCTTTGCTTCTGACGATTGGCCTTGGCTGTGCAAGCACGATCCTGGCTGCCCTCACTTTTCACGTTCTGTCCATCACGACTCTTTGTGTGTGGAACCTGGGGTTGTGGAAGAACGGAATTGCTCACTGAATGGCCTTTTCATTCAGCTTTTTACCCAGAAGAATCATCTCTGTTCACTGAATCTCATTGACTTTTGAATATAAGCACCACGCTTTTTCCCAGACCGCATTTGCAAATGTTTAGAGAAACATTCTTTTGGTCGGCAATTCTGAGCATTCCTGCCAACATTTGGCTGTGTGCAACCTTTCCTGGCAACGGCAACATGATCCACTTGATGACCAGCGGCGCTTACCTGTTGCTTGGTCTTCCATGTTTCCCACTGACTGCACATTTTGTATTTGGTGAAGCGGGACGTGGACAAAAAGCATCGAGTCGTTTTGTTGATTGTCTGCAAATCCTGAATGTCGTGTGCCTGTTGTTGCTAACGATTGGCGCTGGCTCCGGTGCAACAATTCTTGTTAAGTTGACTTGCCGGTTGATCAGCGCGTTTGCTCTTGTCAACTGACCCAGTGCAAAATAAAAACAATGCAGCTCTTTTGTAAAGCAAGCAACATGGCATTTATTAATCAGCAGGCAGACCCGCGTGTGCACACCCACTACTTGCATGACCACTACCAGGCGTATGTGCGGGGGCAGCCCACCGGCACGTACTTTGACCTGCCAAACGAAGATTACCGCAAGGCCATTGATCGGGATTTGCACATTAATGTGCTGGACACGCGCCACCTGGTGCCCACGCGCATGCTCGTGCCGCCCAATGTACCCGAGGGCACCGACACTTTTTTCAGTCACATCTACGACTGACCAAAAAAATTTTTGGCTGTCCAGAAAAAAATATCAGTGCTATAACAAAAACCACCCGCTTGGGAAAAAAAGATTGCTCACTGTAAACAACAGATACTTTTTCAAGCATGAACTTGGGTGTTGTCATCGTGGCCATTATTTTGGTCGGCATCGCAGTGCAAATGTACCGCCGGCGCATGAGCATGCAAGGCGCAACCGACGAGCTTTACGTGCAGGAACCCTACAACGGGCTGATTCAGAAGGAGGCGCCGGGGAGCATGCCCGGCCAAAAGCTCACCGCGGCGCAGGTGCTGGTGCCCGGCGATGAAAACTTTCGCCCCCTGATGCCCGGCAGTCTCAACTCGTACGACGAGGATCCTGCGTTCAAGTACCCGCGCTACATTGTGAAGACACAGGACTTGGTGCGCGTGGGCGATCCCCGCAACGCACCCAAAACCATCATCGGCGCCGGCGTTCCATCCAACGACCCGCTGGAAGTGAACATGCTGGGCGTGGCAACCGACCGGGTGAACTCGTACAAGGTAAACCCGTTCAAGGATTATGGGGCCATTGATCTGGGGCTGAGTTCCGTGGCCATCCTAGATGCTGCGGCTGATTACGACACTGTGGTGTCAAACACGCGGTACCAAAAGATTTTTGGGGGCACGTCTGACCTGCGCGCGCCGCCCATTGTCGACCCCAACCCCAGCAACGTGCCAATTGGCGCCTCGCCCGGACCCAGCTTCTACTTCCCCAGCCCCGACTACTTTGCCGCGCGCTCGCACATTGTGTAAGAGGTGTGCGTTTTTGTGGAATAAAAAACATTTGTGTCCTTGGTCAATTGCTTCAGCATGAGCACAACCAGAGGCCAGCATCACACGCCTGATAGTCCCAGTATTTTCGTCAAGCTGAAGCACATGATTTTCCGCTTGTTCAGCTGTGTGCGAACACCAAAGTGAACTACTTTCTTTTCACTGAACCATTTTTGAATAAAAGCTTGTGCGTTCGTTCGCGCTGCATCTGCACAACATGCACTTCTTCCTAAAACTCTTTGTCTCGGCTGCCATCCCATTATTTGCTTACTGGATTGGGTCCATGTTGGCCAACTTGCTTTTTCGAGCAGTCATAATCTCCCGTTTATACACAACCTCCACCGTGTTACATCAGCCGTCGTTTCCAACTTGGAAAATGATCTTTGATCAATCTGAGTTCATATCTTGGAGCAAACTGCTGTGCAATCGATTTGAGTTTCGAATCTGGCGCGGCTTTATGACTGGGTGTGCGTGGAGCGGCTTCCTGGTCGGAGGCTGGTTTGTTTGGAATGAGTGGCACACGTTTTAGGTGAATAAAACAACAACCCCATTTTATTCATTCAGTTCAATAAACACAGCGCAATATTGTACGTTTTTCCTCCCTCCTCCAGATTGCTGCGGTGCAGCCGCATGCAACGCACTTTTGTGCGCGTCAGACTCTTGGTGCTTACGCCTACAGTCCCAGGTGCTACATAGTCCATTGCACTCACCGTGTCGTCCACGCGCGTCAGGATCTGCCCCAGCATACCTACACACGTCCATTCCTTCGGCCGCTTCCCTCGATCCACATACACCGACTCATTCGGTTTGTAATCCGGGTTGATTTTTGGCTGGCGATTGGTGGGACGGTCACTCTCGGTCTGTCCCGGTCCCGGGCGCCACGATGTCTCGGGCACATCCTCAAACACCAGCTGGTTCCAATCATTCCGGAGGTGCGCGCCCTGCCAGTGCAGTTCACACCCACCCGCTTTCAAGGCGGGGTTTGATGACACAACACCCAAAATATCACCGGCAGCATCAGAGGCTGTGGCCACGCGAACCTTATCCCCCTCCAGTGCCACAAGCGTGCCGTATGGAATGGCGTTCCCCTTTACATGGTTCTCGAAATATTCGGCGTAATCCGGGACTGGATTGGCGACGGTAAAGGCGGAGCCCATGAGTTCACCGGTGTTGCTGTTGAGGAGCCAGTTTCGCGTGGTGACGCCACCAAACACAACATTGTTGAATCCAATGGTATTGCTGTCAATGCCAGTGGAGGCGAGGATGACCGCCCTCAGAGTTGTCCCTGAGGTGTCATTGAGTTGGCAGTCATCGCAGCCAATGATGCTTTGAAATTGATAAGCACCACCGCTGAGTCCAATGATGCAGTTGTTGGAGGCGATAATAGATCCATTTAAAATCGCACCAAGTATGTTTGACTGGCTTGACGCAATGATTGCATTTCTTGTTGAATCATCGATTTGCGCACCAAAACTGTTTATACTGCTCGAAATGCTGGCGGCAATGAAATCACTATCCCCATTATCATGGTCAATTATACACGCCCTAGACGCTACAATTGTACTGAATCGAGCCTCCTGGGGAGTGCCGATAATGGAGCTGTTTTCTGACGCGATGATGGAACTATCTACAGAATTGTTGATCGTTCCACCTGTGCTGGAGATGATAATCGTCCCAGATGTTTCGCTTGTGAAGGTGCTGCCCGTTGACTGAATAGAAAAGATGTTACCTATCATGTTGTTGCTGTCGTCCACTGTGATGTTCGAGCCTTGCAGGTTGGTGGTTCCATCATAACGTGTCAAGCGATTGTCCAAGCTGGGTGCAATCAACGAGCCCGCATTGGAAAGACCAAAGGCAAACGAAAGCACACCCGCACCATTCGTCACAATTGTCATTCCAGCGGAGCCGTCCAGAATGGGGTAGGTCAGACCCGTCAGAATAGCAGTGCCAGAGGCGTTGATGTTCACAATGCCCGTCAAGTTCCCGCTGTCGTCCAGAGTCACGGCGGAAGATTGAATGGCAACGCTTCCATCCCAACGCGTGACCCGGTTGTCCACCCCCACCCCGGCTCCTTGCACACCACCAGAGAGTGATACCGCGCCAAAGCTCAGGTTGCCCGCACCATCGGTGATGATGGCAGTGCCACTCGCACCATCTGTTGAAGGGTAGGTGAGTCCCGACAGAATGGCAGTACCGGAGGCGGTGATGTTCACAATACCTGTCAAGTTCCCGCTATCGTCCAGAGTCACGGCAGAGGATTGAATGGCAACGCTTCCATCCCAGCGCGCGATCCGATTGTCCACACCCGACCCGCCGCCAAGGACGCCACCAGAGCCCGACACCGCGCCAAAGCTCAGGTTGCCCACACCATCGGTGATGATGGCCTCTCCGGCTGCACCATCCACAGCAGGAAAACGGTAGTTTGCAACGGTCAAAGAACTTGCTTCCACCGTCGATGAATTTGGTAACTCTGGAATTGGCATCGTTTCTTTCTTTTATGGATCAATAATTTTCTTTATTTTTGTCATTCATTCGTGAATAAAAACTGAGTGGAACAAGCACAGCGCAATGTTGTACGTTTTCCCTTCCTCCTCCATATTGCTGCGGTGCAGCCGCATGCACCGCACCTTTGTGCGCGTCAGACTCTTCGTTCCCACCCCCGCCACCCCCGGTGCCACATAATCCGTGGGACTCACCGTGTCGTCCACACGCGTCAGGATCTGCCCCAGCAGGCCGACACACGTCCATTCCTTCGGCCGCTTACCTCGATCCACATACACCGACTCATTCGGTTTGTAATCCGGATTGATTTTTGGCCGCCGACTGATGGGGCGGTCTCTCTCAGTTTGTCCCGGTCCCCGACGCCATGATGTATCGGCCACATTCTCGAATACCAGCTGGTTCCAATCGTTTCGGAGATGCGAGCCCTGCCAGTGCATTTCAGAGCCCCCGGCACGCACCGCGGGGTTTGAGGACACAATCCCCAAAATGTCTGTTCCGTCATCAGAGGCTGTGGCCACGCGAACCTTATCCCCCTCCAGTGCCACAAGCGTGCCGTATGGAATGGCACTCCCCTGCATATGGTTCTCGAAATATTCGGCGTAATCTGGGACTGGATTGGCGACGGTAAAGGCAGAGCCCATGAATTCACCGGTGGCGCCGTTAATGAGCCAATTGCGCGTGTCTACTCCACCAAACACAACGTTATCAAGACCTACCCCACTGTTATCAATATTACTTGAGGCAAGCATGCATTGATGCAACAACCCCGATGCGTCGTTCATGTCGCAATTGACTGAGCCGACAATAACACACTGTTCATGTGTGCCCGTGTTGACACCAGTGTTTGGTCCAATATTGGCGTCAAGGCTGGAAATTACTGTGGACTGGAGCATGCCGGCACGCAGGACAGAAGTTGATGATGCGATAATAGCGTTTCTGTTGCCACCACCAGATGACACACCAGAGGTATCAATATCGCAAGCAACGGACCCCGCAATAAAATTGTTGGCAACACCATCGGCGTCAACACTCCTGATATCACAATTGATCGATCCCATGATTGCACTCCACCGGTTGCTTCCAGTGCCAGAATGTGTGATTGTAGAATCTTGGCACGAAATGATGGCACAGTCACCCACATCAATCAACTCGTTCTGCGCACCGCCAAATATGACACTCCCTGAAGAAGTGGTCATCACAGTGAAAAAACCTGAGTTTTGGATTCCAAGTCCCCCCGTGGCACTGATGTTGTTGCTGTCGTCCACTGTGATCAGCGAGCCCTGCAGAGCGGTGGTTCCATTGTAGCGCGTTATACGGTTGTCAACGCTCGCCGGGACAGTTATCCCACCCGAAATTCCCATTCCAGAGGCAAAGGAAAGTGTGCCGGCACCGTCGGTGACGATTGATTGCCCAGCTGTGCCGTCGGTAATTGGGTAGGTCAGACCCGTCAGAATAGCAGTGCCAGAGACCGTTATGTTCACAATGCCCGTCAAGTTCCCGCTGTCGTCCAGAGTCACGGCGGAGGATTGAATGGCAACGCTTCCATCCCAGCGCGTTACTCGGTTGTCCACACCCGACCCGGCGCCAAGAACCCCACCAGAGCTCGACACTGGAGCAAAACTCAGCATTCCTGCGCCATTGGTAATGAGGACACTGCCACTCGCGCCATCCGTTGAAGGGTAGGTTAGTCCCGTCAGAATGACGGTGCCAGAGGCGGTGATGTTCACAATGCCCGTCAAGTTCCCGCTGTCGTCCAGAGTCACGGCGGAGGATTGAATGGCAACGCTTCCATCCCAGCGCGTGACCCGGTTGTCCACACCCACCCCGGCGCCTTGCACAACACCCGATCCCGACACCGCGCCAAAGCTCAGGTTGCCCGCACCATCGGTGATGATGGCATTGCCACTCGCACCATCCGTTGAAGGGTAGGTGAGTCCCGTCAGAATGGCGGTGCCGGAGGCGGTGATGTTCACAATACCCGTCAGGTTCCCGCTATCGTCTAGTGTGACGGCGGAGGATTGAATGGCAATGCTTCCATCCCAGCGCACAATCCGATTGTCCACACCCGACCCGGCGCCAAGGACGCCACCAGAGCTGGACACCGGGCCAAAGCTTAGGTTGCCCACCCCATCGGTGACGATCGCTGCATTCACAATCCCGGGGTCCAATGCGGGAAAGCGGTAGTTTGCAACGGTCAACGACCTTGCCTGCGCAGCCTGCCTTTGTTGTTGTCTTGGAATTGGCATATTCGCCTTTTTGTACATAGATTTAATTTTTGTTTTGACGAAATTGGCGAGTCAACAAAACCCAAAAATTCATTGATCGTTGTTTGGCGTGCGTTGCATACGTTTTCAGTGAATAAAAAGAACAAGAAACCTGAAATTCAAACATCTCCTGTTTTTGATTCATCATCTGTTCCAAGCCATCATGTCAACTCGAACCAAAACTATGACCGTGACCAATGCCACTCAAGCACAAGCAGAAGATGAAAAAGAAGAGAGTGTGTCGTGGTTGAAACAGCCCAATGATCTTCAGCAAGTGCAAACGGTTCAGTTGTTTGACCAGAATACTAAAATTCTGGTTGCTGCTGACAACAGTGGCTCGACTGCAGGCGCTGTGTTGCAGTCCATTCGACAGCTGTGTTCGGATTTCAACAAATCGATGCAGGCCACATTTTCACTCTGGAATTCCTGCGTGCATGCTCCCAAAGCGTTTCAACATGTGCAATGGGGCTCGGGTGGTGGAACTGACCCACACCTCATCTTTCAGAACAGCGCAATCCAAAACTTGCTGCCGCATGTGCATTGCTTTGCCTTAATTACGGACGGCGAAATTGATTCAATGTCGGTGCAACAGTGTGCACTTTCCTGCAACGTCGTTGCGCATCTGCCCTGCATTTGCATCATTGTGAGTCCACACGCGGATGTGAGCGTTGTCTCCCCAATTTTCCATGTGTCCAAGAATGCGGTGTGCTTGCAGTACACGCACAACAAACTTTATGTGTTGCAAGGAAAAGGCGCTTGGAGTGAACTTGAACCGCAGGCTGTGACAAGCATTGCCCAAGTTTTGGAAATTGCTGGCACCATCCAAACCCTTCCTCCTGTGGCTCAGCATTCCATTGTGTTGGACGAGTTGCGTGGCGCGCCGATACTACACGTGAAGAAAATGCTGCAGGACAAAAAGCAGTTGAACTTGGAAGCCATTCACCAGGTGTTGGCCAACGTGCCCAACTTGGCGCAACTGTGTAAGGATTGGGGCCTTTCGGCGAAGCTACGTGCATTTTGTGCGCGCTGCAATGCCGAACTGAACCAAATGAACCAAGCCGTGCCAGCCGCCACGTCGGATATTGATGCCTCGATCACCCAAACCATTTCGCGCATCAAAAATTCGAACGACGTATCGGAAAAGCAACACCTACGCGGCCTTTTACTTTCCATGTTTGCGGAAAAGAATGCTGCAGTGCAAGCCAGCGCCAGCACCGGAAAAATGAATGTGAAAAACATGCGCCGCTTGGTGGGTGCGGTGGTTGAGCGGCTCACCGAGCTGGAGCGCAGCGGCTACGACGCCAGCAGCCTGTCAAACCGAGCAGCACGGGCCAAGCTGGTGTCAGATGTTGATTTCAGCTCCTTGCAGCAACAGAACAAATATGTTGCACCCGAGGAAGCCGAGTGTCTCATCTGTGCCAATGCTGGTCCGGATGTGACGTGGGCGGTGTGCACGCGCGCGGTCCGAGAAGTGGAACAAAATACCAACGACTATGCGCTGAACTGGCCGTTGGTGGTGTGCTCGTACGATGTGAACCGCAGCGTGTTTCTGCCCGACAGTGCACTCATTTGCTTTGATTGTGCCAAGGCGTGCCATTCCTCTCCGCTGACGCGCGAAGATGTGCTCATGGTCATGCCACTTGTCAGCGTGGGCGGCAACAAAGATCTGTGGAAAGCATTTGTGGCACGCTCCTTCTTCGGAGACCGCTTATTTGGCACAAACATTCAATTCTTTGCGGGTGTGCTCAGCAGCTTGCTGGAATCGGACGTGGGATTGATGCATGACCCCCAGCGTCAACAAGCATTTCGTTGGATGCTGAACCAAGTTGTGGACAGCTTTTCGGTACCCGCGCAATTCAACGACGGCGCGCTCTCGCCGTTCCGCGAGGTGTTGAGCAACTGCTTGTCCGATCCGCTGGCGCTGGAACTGCTCAAAGTTCATTACCCAATTCAAGGCGGGTGGCGAATTTTGTGCCTGCAAGAGCAGCTCGGTTGCGCACGCCCCTTGGATGCTGGGCAAAGCCTGCTTTGGAGCCGAATGATTTGCCACATGCTGAGCAACGTGTTGCAAGTCATCAAGAAGCCAGAGCCAAACACTGCATCACCTGCTCAACAGGTGCGTGCCCTCATGTTTACGCTGCGGTATAACACACCGATTGCCGGAACCGGGCATCTCCTGCCGGTGCAACCGCTTTTGTTTCTGTCTCCACATCAAGCTGCCTGTGCTCCCAAAAACCTGGATTCGTTTGCGCTCAAGTTGAACGTGTTTTACCACCACGTTGAGCAGGAAGCCTTTGATGCCAACATGAGCGTTCAAACCGCACTCGTTGCTTTGCTTGACAAGGAACCTGCGCTGCTGGCGGCACTGCCGGAAACCACTCAACCGGAAGAGGTGCTGACTGAGATCAATGCACCGTACCAGCGCCCAAGAAGTGAGCATGGCGGACTGAATGTCCCGTTTGTCACGGTTGGGGGTGCCAGCTTGCTGCGCTGTTCTTGTGGCTATAATTTTGTGAAGCCACGTGAGCGTCACGAGCTGAGTGTGGAAAAAATGGTACACGTTGGCAACGAAAGAATGGTGAAGCACTTTAAACAAGTGTACAATGATGTGGAGCAGAATGCGCATCCCAACGCCAAGTCCAGCTTCTGCTCTGTGCACTACGCCATGATCCAAACCTTTTACAACCTCTTCAATGCTCATCCTTCACCAAATTGGACTGACTTTGTTGAAAAAGTGGAGGAGTTCATTCGCAACCGCGGGCCCTCCACTGGCTACGTTCACCAACCAAACTTGGAGTCTGACATACAAATGCTCTTGCCGTCCTTTCAAGCTGTCTTGGCGCAGCACAACTTTAAAATTCCAGAGCCGCACATGACGCGCGAAGCCCGCATCGCTGAAGAATTGCACCTTCAGCAATGAATCCATTCCTCCCAATTCAGTGAAAAATAAGCAAATTGTATAGAATTCAATAAAAAGGACATTTCTTAATTCGTTGTTATTCTCGAGAAGAGGCAGCAGTGTGTCATGACCACGGGAATCATTGTTTTAATCATTGCCATTGCTTTCTTCTTTGCCGTTCCTTTCGTCTTATGTTGCTGCTGTTGTTGCGAATCAAGATCCGGCCACAAATCCGGTGCGGCGTCGTCAAGTGTCGATGATGATTATCAATCTCCTGTGTCAACAAGTTCCATGCCACCGTTTATGATGCTCGCAACGACACCCACCACATCACACTACGAGCACAACACCTTTCACAACGCAGGCCACACCGCCCACCACGACGCCGGATTTTCTCATTGTTAATCCGAGAAAGAAGTGCATTTATTTGCATAAAAAGTAAAGACAAATCATACACATGATGATGAACCCGAATAAAACAAGCTGATTCACTCTTTTCTGCGGGATCCTGTTCGTTTCCTTTGATTGGAAACAGACAATGCGCACATTCTTCTCGCACAGGTTGAAGCCTGCTTCCCTCGGCATGGCATCCATTTCTGTCAACAAGTTTGGAGTCACTTTGCCAATTTCACTGAGCCAATCTGTGCTGGCGTCATCATCATCAGCATCGGTCAAATAGGAAAACAGGGAAGCCATCGAAACAGGAGAGTAGATCCGGTATCCAGCCGTGTTTCTGTCCAACACATGACCATTTAAACAAGTCACGGCTTCGATGTCTTGCAGCCGGTCCAACTCCAGGAGCTTGTATCGCCATCGTCCCTTCTGGACGTGCAGAAAGAGAATCGATTGCGGAATTTCCTGTGGCCCCACGGCTTGTTGCTGCATTGGGCAATTGGTTCTCTTCCATTTCTTGGGATTGCTTGAAATTCACCAAACTTGTTTATTTTGTGTCCTCGTTACTCTTCACAGATGAGGCAACGCGTCCAAATGGAAGGAAAGCGCGTGCGGCTGGAACGGCGCGGTTGTTGTTGCGCTGCCTCTTCTCTCTCCACGATTTGCACGTCTTCTATCGTGACAGTCCGTCCGGGCTGGGGTTGACAACACCAATCAAACGCGCGGGCCGTTGCGCCGCCCTGGCTGTCCACCTTATCTTGAATGAGCACCCGATACCAAGCCTGTCGATTTGGAGCAAGGGAGTTGAATGCGGCAGCCAAGTTTTCGGTGGAGACGGCCTGACTCCCTGCCGCATTCGACAGCCAAAATTTGATGACCGTCTCTCCCGCGCCTGCTTCCTCCTTTTCAGCTGGTACAACAAAGTGATAGTTTTCCGTGGCCGTGAGAAGGAAGCCATTTAAAAACTGCGCTTTTGCCTGGCATTGTTCCAGACTGGTGCTGGCTGCAATTTCTTCCAAGTTGGTGGAAATGACAAGAAGGAAATTTTTCAGAGACACGCTTGCATCACTCGACTCGGCATTTGCAGCCGTATTGGTAAATCCCATGAAAAAGCGCTGATCTAAAAATACAGGGTAAATTTTTATTTCACATAAAACACATCTCTGGGGCTACGCCTCCACTTCCCGGGGCTTAGTCGTCCAACTCATCCAACAAATGTATCGGATTATCGGCATCGCCATGCACACTTTGCCCAGGTTTTTCTTTCCCTTGTTTTTCGGGGCCGGTTTCGGAATCAATGGTAGGCGAAGGAGGAGGAGTTTGTTTCCGTCGTTTTTCAGGGGTTGGACCAGAAGACGGCAAGCTGCCTTTGCGCTTTCGAGGTGTGTGTGTTTGCGTCTCATTCACCACAACTGTTCTGATGATCTTGGTATAAGATTGATTTCTCGTGCTCGTCACATTTGTTACCGTCGGCGGTCTTCGTTGGCGTGGTTCATTGTGGATGTTGTTCAGTGAAATCTCAGCTCGACATTCTTCCTCAGGATTGTGGGGAGGGGATGATCGATGGGGACGCAAAGGCACAGCCGCAACCAAAGGTGGGGGAAGGCTCGTGGAAGAAGGCTCGTCTTGGGGTTCCGTTGGATCCACACTCATCCACACATGCTCTCGTTGACATTTTAGACACTTGAACGGCGTGTGCGGCGGCTTCGTCCTCTTGTATTCATCCACGCACGCCTGATGGAACTGCGCACCACAGCAATTCATGACCGTGATGATTGATGACTTGGACGTGAAGATATCCATTTCCTTTGTGCTTGATTGCGGCTTTTCGACTGCTTCCATACAAATGATGCACTCCACACACTCTTCTTTTTCGCCGAACGTTTCCTCGTACTGCTGAATGACTTTTTCGGTGAGGGTGAGTTCATTTGCCAACGGGCCCATCACAGTTTTGATGTGGTTCAGCAGCTTTTCGTGTTGGTTGTGCACGCAAAAGAAGGCATTCACCCAATCTGGCAACAAAGGCTTGCTGTCCATGGACGTGTCCACGCATCGCTGACTCGTTTCCACAAGTTGCTCCACGCATTTCAGATACACGCCGTAGTTTTTGCAAATCGGGTGCAACCGCGCATAAGCCATCTTCACGGTTTGCAAAATGTCGGGCACAAATTCGGGCGAATGGGTGTGCAACAACCCGTCATTGTTCAAACGCTTCTGCAGGCTGGTTCTGCCGCCCCGCATCAATTTGAGAAAGTTGGTGCATTCTGCACTCTCTGCGCGTTGCTCCGGGTTTTGCATGCTGCTCAACAGTTTGCTGCTGGTACAACAGTGCGGTGCATGGTGGCTTGGCGGCGTGTTCATGTCAGTTGACCAATATTTCGGGAATTCGTCGTACACAAGTTGCAGATCATCGGGTGGAGGCCAGGAGGGCAACGGGTCCGTCATGGGTTCATCAAAAAACAAAGGTGACGCCGCACGTTCAGGCGGTTCCTGGCCAAAGTCTGTCATGCTGAGGGGAAACACTCTCGACAACCAACCCACAACAACAAAGCTGAAAAAGCCGCCTCCCTTCCCTTGTTCGGCCACTCAATCATTTGAAGATACATAATCCATGCACATAAATCATGGGTGCTTTCCATTCAAAAATATGGAAACCCAGAAATTATTCAGCAGTGAAAAGATAAAAGTATCAAAAGTTGTTGCATGTCTGATTCAATTGCCTTCACTGAATTGAAAAGTCGTTCCTTCCTCCCACAACGCCGAAAAGAAAAGAATAAAAAAAATGGTGACACATGGAAAAAGATTGAAAAATGGCGCAAAGTAGCTCAGCCATTCAGCCAAACACCGCGTATTACGTGGCCTTTCCCATAAACGCGCAGCAGCTGTACCTGAAGAGCAACGACGCCAGTTTTGACAAGCCGCGGGAGCAGGAGGCGCAGCTGTGGTGGGGCGTGGATTTTGAGAAGCAAAAGGTGCTGTGCACGCCCGCCTTTTCCACAACGAGTGTGGTGTTTGAGCCGGTCAGGAAAATTGCGGGCGAAGATCCGATTGTGTCGAACCAGCTGACCAAGGTGCGCGTGCGCCTGTTCATCCCAGCGAGTAAATGGGTGCAAGGCAAGCTCACCGCAGCGCCGGGGCAGCCTGGAGAAGAAGCGTACGTGTTTTGGTGTCAGAATGAAAGGCATTTGAAGTTCAGCCGCAGCAGCAATGACCGTGCCATCTGCACGAAAGGCGAATGCAGTGACAACTGTCCAGACTGCGACTCTCCCGCAGCCACGTGTGCGCAAACCTATGAATTTAACCTGCTGCCACAAACAGCGAATGCATTTCAGCTTTTCAGCAACGAAAGCCTGACCGGCACCGGCAACCCAAAATTTAACGGTGTGCAAGTGCCCATCAACGTGCAACTGCAGGACAAGTGCAACGATTACTTGTGCGGAGACCTTGGGTTCAATGCAAATGCCCCGAATCGCGGGAGCAACAACACGTTTTATGTGCACCCCGCCATTGCGCCGTCAGTGGCCGCCGCGGCAGCGCTGCAGCGCGTGGAGTTAACGTTTGATGTTGCGCTGCGGGACCAGATAGGCACGTGGAAGTTTTGGGTGCATGACTGGCCGTGGAACCAGTTTGACAACCCGTACACCCACCTGAAGTTGGCGTTCCTCATCTTCCTGGGCGTGATTCTGCTCTTTTTTATGGCCATGCTGGGTGCGCGCTCCGGCTTTATTTTGCTGCTCATTGTGGCCGCCGCATTTGCAGTGTTTTTGGGTGTGCTGTACTACCGCCGACGCCGCGCAAGTGACGAACAAAAAACGGCAAGCGAGGCAGCATCAACCGTTGTAGAGGTGCCCAAGGTGGGTGAAGGAAACGAAATTGTGGAAGAAGTGCAGACCTCCTCAGATATCCCTGCTGGATCGCGCTACGCGGACGCGGGCACGCCAGGACCAGGGCCACGGCCAGGGCAGACCTCCTCAGATATCCCTGCTGGATCGCGCTACGCGGACGCGGGCACGCCAGGACCAGGGCCACGGCCAGGGCAGACCTCCTCAGATATCCCTGTTGGATCGCGCTACGCGGACGCGGGCACGCCAGGACCAGGGCCACGGCCAGGGAGTCCATCGCCCCAGACAAGCCGTACTCCCATCTCGGGTTGGAAAGCTGGGCCGCACCCCCAGACAATCAGCACCTCTTCCGAAATCACGTACGGACCACGTCCAGCGGACGTAGACACGCCAGTCGGGCCACCAGACGCCTGCAGTCTCGGCTCCTTTGGCCGAGATACTGGAATCATGCGCGTGTACACAAAACCTGAATGCGACGCCCTGGGCGGCAAGTATTTTCAAAACGGCGAATGCTTGAAAGCCGAGGGCGGATCTTACAGCTGGGATTGCCGACGCCAAGCAGCGCAGACCATGTAATCCGTTCAGCGAATAAAATCGAATTTTATTAAAGTGGAGCAGTGTGGTTTGCTTTGTTCCATGGCGTCGGCTACCTTTCCCTATTGCGTTGAGCATGAGCACTTTTCACGTGGCGTGCCCAACGAGGAGGGGGAAGCGTCTTTGCTCAATCGGGTGTCTGCCAAGTGGGAGGAAAGCGTGGACACGTGGAGGAAAAGATATGAGGAAAATGGGAGGAGAAGGGAAAGTTGGAGAACCCCGCTTGGACATCATGAAAACAAGTTGATGAATTTGCAGCGCGCGTATGACATCTTTAAGCTGACCCCCATGCACTGCATTGCCGTGTCTTGTGATTCACACCTTTTAGCCTGTATTTTATTTGAGATCAATGAAGCAAAGGAGGTGTTGCTGATTCACTTTGCCGCGGTTTTCCATGACGGGTGTGGGCACCGTTCGCTGGCCAAGTTGCTGCGCTATTGTCAAGCAAATTTCGCACTGGGCAACCCGCGCCGCTTGTATTTTGTGGCGGAGCAGCAACCCGAAAACCGTTTGCTCATGACCAGCGCCGTGCAAATGCTGATGGAAGAAACGTGGGCTCGCATTCAAAAAGGGTGCACAGAAAGTGAAGATTTAATGTAAAGGTGCAATAAATTCGTTTCTGTTTGCCAAAGAAAATGTGGAGGGAAAGAAGGATTGAGATGCCAAAGGCGCCAGTGAAAAAAGCAGCACCAGTGAAGAAAAAGAGCGGTGCTGTTGCAGAGGGGAATGTGCATCCCAGCCGCGCCAAAAACTTTGAGCCTGCGCCTTCCATGCTATCATACGCGCCGCTGCCTTCGTACGTGGAAGAAGAGTACGTGCCGCAGTTCACTGCGCTGCCTGCGCATGAAAAGGGTACGGTTGCCCAACTCAGTGCCATGACGCCGCATGAAATTGCCACCCTAGCCGGTCAGCCCTGCTCTTGCGCTGATTGCTGCCTCAAGTGTATCAGCATTTACGCAGCGCCGCGTCGATTAAGCAGCAACGCCGCAACCAAGCAGCGTCTACACAGCTTGCTCGGCTTCACGTCGTATTATGTGGACGTCGTGTCGGGCGTGGACAGTCAGTGGACACCCAAGGAGTGCAGCACCTGGACGCGGTGGCTGCGAGAAACCAGCGCGCGCATCGCAAATCGCAGCTTGCGCATGGAGGAGGCGCTCATGTTATTTGCAATCAACCCGCAGTTTGAGCAAGACATAACTTTCTTGGCTGGCCGCGCCGCAGGACCGCGTGCGATGCCTGTGCATGCGCCGGTTGCTCACAGCTTGACGTCTCCACCCTCTTCTCCCTGAGCGCCACCCCGTTTACATGTTTCTAAAAAAATAAATGTGCAGCGTGAAAAACAGAATGAGCTCTTACTTTTCCAGTGTATTGTATTACTTTTCGGGTTGGGTGCCGGGCGCTGGGCGCAACTGCCAGCGCAACGACGTGCAGTACATCAAAGACAACCACGCGCAGCTTGTGCTGATCACACAAGAAATGGTGAGCACGCGCCTGGCGGAACTGAAGCACGTGGACCAGGAGCAGGAAGCGCAGCGCCGGGAGCAATGGTTCGCACCTGAAACACTGTTGGACTACATGGCCAGCCACCCAAAGTTCACGCGCTGGTCGGGCCAGAAGCGCCAAACCAATTTGTACAACATCGTGGCACACGAAGCACAGGCCCCCGCCGGCTTTCAAGGCGAGGACGAGTTTGCAAAAAAGACGCACTTCCTGCGCTGGTATGGAGGGCACGTGCGCAACCGAGCTCGTGTGCTCAAAGCCTGCACCACATTCGATGCATCTCGACTCAAAAGTGTGGGTCCCGTTTCCCCGCTCCCTCCGTCCACTCGGCAGTCAACCCACTGGACAACCCCTCTTTCCCCTGTGGAGCGAAGGCATTCAAGACGCAAATGGAGGATCAGGAAGACAACCCCTCTTTCCCCTGTGGAGCGAAGGCATTCAAGACGCAAATGGAGGATCAGGAAGCCAACAGTTCGAATATAATCAAACACATGAGCGCAATTGTTACGGAAATTAAAGCGTTTCCGGTGGTGCCTGGAGCTGCATACTTTTATACAACTGCACGTCTCCCTTTTATCGGTGTGGATGAGGATGATGTTCTGCAGTTTTTCGACGCCAAAGAAACTTTACTGGCGTCGATCAACGGGAAGCAACTGCAGATCCTGGAAAAGCTTCTGCAAGCCGCAAAGTTGGAGTATGCCAATCTACTGGACTCATCTGCTGCTCCAGTATGCCCCAGCAGCATAAAAGTGCCACATCAGTTTGAGTACAGCCATCAGGTTGAACACATTGTGCCGCGGGTGTTGTACATGGACTCAGCAGGTCGGGCCATTGCCGAAGGTCGCATTGACAAAGTGACTGAAACAGAGCTGCGCATACGCAACATCCCACTGCACGTTAATGGCACTTTTTTACGCAACAACAAGATTTGTGTTGATGTGGAAGACGAATTATTAGCAAAGAATGATGAAGGAGGTACAAGAAAGCTTGTATTCAGCTATATATTATGACGCACTGAATTTTTCCACTTTCAACATCCCAATAAAATCATGCTTATACGCCCTCAGTCATCAATCCGAACAGACGTCTTGAATGTTTGTTTTCATGAGAACAACTGCAATACAAAGGAACCTAATCCAGGCTGGGCGGCGGAGGGGGAAGTGCAGTCGCCTTCTTCTTTCCTGCCCCACCCCTTTTCTTGGGCGCTTCCTTTGGTTTTGGTGGAGGCGGAACCACCGGTTCGGCTGCCTTTGGTTCAGGCTGCTTTGGCTCTTCTTGTTCATCCTCCACCATCACCTCCTCAACCCTGGCGGTTTGACGGGTACGTGGCTCTTGTGCCTCGCTCTCGTCTTGGGGCATATGCACGGTGATGACCGTGTCTACACACTCGTTGTTCATGCTTCCCATAAATTGACTCATAAACCCGCCGACCATGTCCAAAATAGGGTTCCTGGGCATTTCAGCAGCCGCCGCGGGTGCGCCTGTTTGTTGAATTGACGTGACGGGAGCTGGCCGCGGAGGTGTTGCTGTTGCTGTCGGCGTCTGTGTTTGTGTTGGTGTGGTGGCAAGAGGGACGTACGGCGCGCCTTGAACATTGGCAAAGAAATCGCCCACCGTTTTGAGCGCTTGCTGCATTTGGGGTGCCGGCGCTTGAAATGCGGTTTGGCGAACGGGTGCAGGAGGCGCATGCTGTGGCTGCTGTTGCTGCTGCGGGGGCACAGGGTATGGAGATGGTTTGGGTGCTGCTTGTGGCTGCACGGGGTGGGTAAAGGCGGCGGGAATAAATGATTTGGCTTGGTACGGACCACTGGCGTGCTGCTGCGCTAACAGCATTTGGTGTTGTAGCGCTTGCAACTGCCGCCGGTGTTCCTCTTCCTGACTCTCACACACGGCGCGCATGTGGTTGCAGTTGCGGTAAAAGTGGAAGCATACGCCCAGTAAAGCCATGCCGGCGAGACCTGCACCGCCAAGCATCAGCCACTTTACTTTACTGTTGTCAACCAATGACTGGCTGACGGGCCCCGCCTCTGGCACGCGTCGGCTCGTCCGGCTGGGTACGACATAAGGTGCGGCTCGACGGCGGCGGCGCGGGGCGTAGCAATCTGAAAAGCTGCTTTCGCTACCACTGTCAGAGAAGCCGCTGCCCTCGGAACTGTTGCTTAAAATTGACGTGTTTTTTGAGCGCGGCATAAAATGCTAATTTGACGTTTCCTTTTAAACTCTTTTTCACGCAGTAAACGCAAGCAAGCACCAAAAAAAAGCAATGAACATTCCAGCCAGCATGTACTCGGATTGCCTGGGCAGCATGCCCCAGTTTTTGGAGGTGTTTCGCTTTCCGGTGCACCTGCCCAATGTCAAAGACGTGGACACAAACGGACCGCTGCCCCCCATCCACACGGCGTTGCACGGACACTTTAGATTTCCAGGTTCCAGTGACTTGAATATGGTGCCGGCGTGCTTGGCCACTGGTCAGCCCCTGTTTTTCAATGAATGCAACACCTTTCTGCTGGGCTTTGGCCATCCGACCAACCTGAGCGTGCGCTTGGGCCTCCCTCCCTTCAACGCCCTGTCCGCTGCAGCATACAACGATTTTATGCAAATGTTGCTGTTGCCGCACATTGAGCCGGACCCCTTGTTTCAACTGCGCCTGGAAAAGAATGTGGGGCAGCTGACTGCGGGTTCCGCATCGGCGGATTGTTGGTGCCACAGCTGCTGCTTGGCGCGGCGCACGCACGACTTGGTTTGTGTCCTGGACCGCTTTGCCTTTATACAGCTGTTCCTGTGCACCGGCCACCAGATCCCAGTTTTGAAAGCGCTTGCATTGTGCACCTGCTTTCATCCACAGTGGCAAGACGGCGCTTGCCGCTTCTTTGAGGACACGTACCTTTTGGCGTATACCAACGCCATCAACGCTGACGGCGTGCGCTACTATCACGTTTTTTGGGGCACTCAAGGCGTTCATCGGCTGTGGGAAACGGTGCAGTCTCACACGCATCCATCGTTGCTGGAGCGGGACCGCTGCGTCTCATTTCCCGACTTGAGCGTGGGCGAACCAAAGTTGCTCAAGATTCGGCAGGGCATCACGCTGGTGGGCTCCAAACACATCGGTGAGCGCGCCGTTGCCTTTGTGTATCAACCGCGCACGCTCATTGTCACATGTGGCGGCATGGTGGATGGATGGATGATGGACAACCGGGTGCATGTCATTCCGGATATTTCTGCTTGGATCAGTGCGTTTTGGAAGGAAACGGGCTGCTCAGAGGAAAAGACGATTGTTGTGCCCCTCCACGTATTGCTGAACCAGACGTACATGGCCATGATGTTTGGCAACTTGGGTGAGGCGTCCACCCGTGGCAGGACGTTGCTGAACAAAGATTTCTTTAACATAGGCGGCCAAGTGCAGACGTGGAGCGCCATCGAACAACGACTGAAATTGGCGTGCAATGCGGATGTGGCCCCGCAGTTTGCTTTTCATCTGTTTGAATGGGACCAGATTTTTGTGGAGGAACCCGAGTTCATGTTTCAAGAGCTGGAGCGCATTTTCGCGCACCACAACCTGGGCGTGACTTTTGTGCACACTGCCATCACGTGGCTCACGTCCTTGCTGCACCTGCCCACCAAGTGCATGCACCACGTCGTGATGAAGCGCTTTGTGCCGGGGAGCACCTGGATGCAGCTGTCCATGTGGCAACATTATCAGGCCATCTACCCACTGCATGTGAACGTCGTGAAGAATGGCAGCACGAGTGAAGACGAGTTGAACGCGCTGCCCTTCCTGCACTTTTATTTACTGCATCGATTTAAAGCGGCGCCCGATTTGCCACGCTACACTCAAGTCATGCGCACCGAACTCACACTGCCGCCGTATCATCCGAATGAGGAGGCGTTCTTCACCGCGCACGATTTCAAGGCAGACTGTGTGCACCGCCGCGTGCTGCCTCCCACCTGCACAAATTCCGTGGAATGCTTGCAATTTTCCAGGTTTGAGAGTTTGCGTGAAGCATTCTGCCAACGCGCACTCTGCCTGCAAGCCGCATGTCGAAAAATAGCCGCCTCCCTCAAAAAAAGCGAGGATAAGCGGGCAGCACTTCAACTCCTCATTCAAGCGGAAATCGCTGAAGAAATCTGTGCGCACCCCGAGCTGCACGCCGGCATGAGCCACCTGCTGGACTGGGTCACGAAAGGAGAGGCGGCGGAGGCTTCGCTGGAAAATTTTGCTGCTGCGCAATCGGTGTTGCGTGTGAACTGCTTGTTTCAGTGGGAGCTGGAGCGAGTGCGGATGCGCATTGAAGAAAAGCAAAAAAGACACGCCGAGTTAAGCTGCCTGAAACAGTTTGTGCAGCAATGCATCACCGACGACGAGGAATGCCAGCTCAAGGAGTGCCGCATTTGTTTTTCAAACTACATGGAGGAGACGGAAGAAGAAAATGGTTCCGCGTCAAGCAATGCACTTGGTCGGGGGGTCACCTGCATCCCCCCCAATTTCTTTCACCCGCAACTGAACACGTACATTCCGGAACAACATCCGCCCATAGAGTCGGCGGTGGGCACGTGCTGCGTTCTGCACTGCGGGCACACGCTTTGTTTCAAGTGCTTGATGACGTCCATGGCGCACAAAGACGAGCTGGAAACGGTGCCGTGTCCTTTCTGCCGGGTGCCCACGCCGCTGAGCGTATTGATTACGGTGGAAACCCCGCGCGCACAGCAATACATGCGCCAATGTATGACGGCGTTGGCCTGCCCGCTGGAGTTTCTTGCTTATATTCGGTGGAGATTCGGGCCGTTCGTACGACAAATCATGGAAGTGTTGTTCCAAAAACAAAGCCGCAGTGTCGTCATCACTGCTCAAATGCGCACCTTGTGCAGCCTGCATTTGGCGTTCGCGCAGATTTTCAAGAAAAGCGTGTTTGACCTTTCACTCACACAGTCACAACAAAACGCGCTTGAAAAGCTGTGCATGGTGCTGACCGTGTGTAGAATATATGACCACCCGAACTTGCCGCCCACCTTCAATCCACATTTCAATGCCGACACGCCGCAGGACGAGGTCAAGCTCTTAACACTGGTTGCAAGCAGTCCAGCATCGCACCACCTGCCACCCAGCGTCTCTGATGAATTGTTTCCTGTGACACACATCTTTTACACTGAGCCCGATGTGTCATTTGCCGACATTCCACTCCCCTGTGGACTGAACAACGACGCAAGCCTCAACAGCGTGCAAGAGTTTGCGGTCTGCTTCGAAACCGACAAGGAGATGGAACAAAGAGTGTGCGCAATGGAATCATGAGTTTATTACGTCCTAAATGATTCGGAGAGATAACAGGGTTGAAGTTCCAAACTCGGATTGCGTCACGGTTAAGTAGACGCGAGGGAGCCCTTGTTCGTCCTTGTGAAAAAGAATAAAAGATGGATAGGTTGACCATGGCCACACCGCGTGACGGATACTTCTTTGCTCCACTGTCCAGCCAGGAGGCAAGCCAAAGACAACCCACGGACGTTCTCCATAAATCTCATAATTCATGCTCAGCAGCTTCGCCTTCACCTCATCGTTTAACAGGAACTGTAGATGAAATCTGCGGCTTTGCTTTCGGGGGCTGCTGAGCATGGAATGTAGTGACGTATCATCTTGAGGTGCAGCCATGGCCAACAGCGCCCGTGCGGCCTTTTCTTGCTCCACCTCTTCCGTGAACTTTTGCAAGGAATCGGCGCCTCTTTGCATGATGTCTTGGACACCAGGAAGTCGGACGCGCCTGCTTTCTTTCTCCATGGTGAGGGGTGGTTGGAAAACGGAGCTTGCACATTTATTGTTTTCGGCAGTAGGCAGCTTTCTTTTGAGTTCGGTGAATGGGTAGAAATCCTGCAGCCAGCAAACACGCGTCCACCGCGCCGTGATCGTACTGCTGGATGTCGTCGTACACCAGGCAGCCGCCGCGCTCCATGCGGTCCATAAAGAATTTGGTTTCATGAAGCACAGCTGCCGTGGTGTGCGGGCCGTCAATGTGCACAATTGCGTACGTTCCCAGCACCCGCTTTTCATTCCGAGTGTAGACCGGCACACCGCTGCCAAAGCGCGTCTGAAACTCTGTGTCTTCCAGCGGAAAAAATATGAGGTGGCGCTGCAACTGCTCCGCTGCGGCGTACAGATGCTGCATTGTGGCGTAAAACATGGCGTCGTTGTACTCGTTCAGCCGATCGCTGCGCACCTCCCAACTCTTGTACTCGATGTTGCCGTACGGGTCAACGCACACATGCACGCGGTTGGGTGGACCGTGTTTCATCATCAAGTAGGAGCCGTGGCCCTCGCGCACGCCCACCTCACACCCCAACCCGCGCACGCTCTTACACTCCTCCAACGCCTGTAGTAGCGCGGTGTAATCCTCCTTTTGGTAGTACTCGCTTTGTTCCGGCTGCTCGTAAAAGCTGTTCATTGAGCCAAGTGCATTTCAATTGTTGAGAAGAAACGCGGTCACTTATACTCTGTTGCAACCATCTGTGTAACCGCATCTTTTGTGGTGTGCAATACATGTTTCATGTGTTGTTGCGCCTCCTCCATGTTTTGATGGTTCTTGTAAGACAACTTCAACAATTCCATATACTTGTGGCTGTTCAAATAGATTGATGTGATGTCGACATCCATGCAGGTTTGAAAGCGTTCGCATGATTTTATGGGCACGTGTATGTTCATGTACAGCCCCCACCCCTTGCAAACGTCCTTGTAAAATGGAAAGTGAATCGGATTTAACCCCGTCTGTGTGTATATGACCACATCGCAAAAGATAATTTCTATTTCAATCCCATTTTGTTCTTTGACAGAGAGGAGTTCTTCAAGTTTGGAATCAAAGTTCATTCCGATGAGAAAGGAAGAGCAGAGATTCCCAATAGAGTAGAGGTAGGTACAGGTTGGTTGATTTTGATTCCGAGGCCGGCGGTACGGGCTGATGGAATGACAGTCGATTAATCCATCTATAGTCGTTTCAATTTCCTTAAAAATGAATATGGGGATGGTTGAACGGCTTCTGTAATACTCTGGGATATCCTTTTCCAATGGGATCCGCACGTCATCGAAATGCTTTAAAGCCAATTTGCCAATTGCTTCAACCATTTCGTCCATTTCACACTCAACCCCATGAAAAGAATATCAATAAAACGCAATGAAGTTGTCAATTTATTCAAAGCTGTAAAACTTCACAAGCAAATCAATCTTCTCCAGGCAGCATATCCCCCTGGAACATTGGAATTGTTTGGAAAGAAGGCGGCGAACTCCCGCTTCTTTCAATTTCATCAGTTTCGCTGCGGTTTCCTGACATGCCGGGGGTCATCGTTGTCTGCCAGCCAGTCCAAGAGGTCGATGAATCGCACCTCAATGCCAAAGCATTCCAGATTCACAATGTCACTGGGGGAAGTGCCCAGCAAGGGCTGCGGCGAGCTTGCATTCAAGCGCGGTGGCGTCGGAGACGATGAACACATAATTGTCTTCTTCGCCATCGTCAAACAAGACCAGATGATGTGCTTGGGTTCCTTCTTCCGCCACACTCTTGTCATCTTCGCCGGTGGGTTTCTTTTGATTCATTTGTTTTTGTTGATGGATGGATTGATGGAGGCGGTTGCTTTGTGCAGATATTTATTGTTGCATGCACAGTGGGTGAACAGGCGATGATTCCGCAAATGGTTGAAATCACTGCACTTTGCTGAAACTGATTTCATTTTCTTTACGTTTTGCAGTCAACTTCCTCACCATTTGCTGAATTCTTGCCTGTTCACCCACTGTGCATGCGACAATAAATGCCTGCATTGTTGGCTCACACTTCACATCACCAAAATGGGGTTCTTCCTGCGTCGGCGAAGAAAACAAAAGGAAAGAAAAGAAAGAAAAGAGCGCTTGCGTGAATTGCTCAAAGTTGACATTGTCAATGAACTGCAAGAAATCAGAGGAGCAATAGATACACTGGCAGCTTGCACAGAGGGTGCTGATGGTTTGTTTCGTCTGATGTTTACTTTATTTTCAACTTTTTCACAAATTGTCTGCATAGCAAAGGCAACAAAGCTTGAAGTCCTTGTTGAATGCTGTGGCCGCGCATTGGAAAGGTATCGGCTTGGTATCGAATCGCTCAATTCAGAGGTCACTTTCCTGAAGTGCCGAATGGGAAGCATTGAGACTTTCAGCACTGGTTTTCCGCAACACACGGAACGCTTTGGGCACACAAGTTGCAAAGTTGATTCGACTGAGAAAAGTTATGAAAAATAAACTTGACTTCACTGAAAGAAGGAACATGAAAAGGCAAGTTCTTTTGCTTCGGCTCAAGAAACGTCTCAACCATGGTTCGCTTTTTCAGGTGGTTGAGACGAAAGAGGCAGCAACAGCCGTTGGAACAGGAACAAAATGGGTTGATGTTGATCCAAAATGATATGGTGATGCTTTCTCGGCGAGTCGAAGTGATGGAAAAAATGCTTGATGATCTGGCCCAGTCCGTTAAAAACTTTTATGGTGAGCACTGCTCATGTTTGAATCATTTTATTGCAAATTCATTGACCCATTGTTCCAAGACGGCTATCAAATCTTTCGACAGAATTTGGACGAGGCGCGCATCCCATTTCTAGAGCATTTGCTTCGTCAATTGTCAATTGAAATCAAAAATCAAAGACAGCTCCTTCAAGAATAAATCACAATGTATTTTTTTATGCATTCCCCCCGAGTTCACAAGTTGGAAAAGTTGGGCAGCGTGGGCTTCACCGCAGACGACACCGACTTCTTTGTGGACGCTGGCGCAAAAAAGTAAAACATGAGAAATGCCAGCACCACCAGGCCCACGCCCATGAACACCATGCTGTTCTTGCCGCCCATGCTGAACGGGTTGGCCAGGTCGTACCTGCGCTTGGGGCGCCCCAGGTCTCGCACCGACACGCGGTTGGGAGGCGCCACGTCCTTGGGCATAGGCATTGGCTGGCCGCCACGCAGCTGCGCCATTTCTGCGTTGCTGATGGGCCGCGTCTCCCCGCCAGGAGGAAAGCCCTGCGACGCCCAGCTGTCCTGGTTGGCGGTTGCGTTGTAATACGGGTTGAACGTTTGCTGACTGGTTGCGGCTTCAATGTTGTAGCCGGGTCCGCCCACGCCAGACGGGTTGGGCACGCCCTCCAAAATCTGCTCTTTGCGCTGCTCCGTGGCAATCGTTTCCGCTGCCATCAGATTTTTCAGTGAATAACCAAGGCCGCCGTCCATTTCTGTGAAATTTCAGTTGATTGATTTCAATTTAAACGAAACGCCAATTCTTTTTTTTTCACTCCGCCTTCTGCAATGTGCACCCTCTCGCGCGAAGAGCTCACCGCTGATCAGCACCTCGAATTTCGAAGGCTGGTGAACACAGATGATGTGCACGAAGTCGAGCGCGTCTACATTTTACATGGCTTGTCAAGCACCGACCTGCGTGCCTGCGGCAACGACGCCATCCGCTGCGCTGCCCGTCACCAAAACTTGGACATGCTGCGCTTTCTCAAGAAATGCGGCTTGAATGAAAATGATGTGATCGACACAAAGAACTTTTGGCTGTCCCGTGTCTGGAAGGCCTTGTAATAAACGCCAGAGTTGGTGCGTGTGTCAGTCTTCTGCGTGCATTGCTTGCCAGCGTGTGAGGTCCGCGCCACGATACTGCGGCTTAAAGATGGAGTCAAATGTGGCCATCAGCCCGGTGCTGCCGCTTTTCAGCACTTTATCACAGTTGTAGAAATAGTCGTACCACGCCATGCCCACGTAGGAAATCACAAATATTGGGAGCAGCATCCACTTGTTGACCCGACATGCGGAAAAAATGTACACCGCGCACATGAGCGTGCCGAACACCACGCACTTGAGGTTGAAATGAAATGCTTGCTTGACGTAGATCCCTTGCGGCGGTTGCTTGGCCATGTTTTTCACAGAGAGTCCAATTTTTTCTTTTTCACTTGGCTCAGCGGTTCCAACAACTGCAAGCAGTCCAGGCCGTTGCATGTGTAGAGGCGCGGCAGCCCCACGAGCACTCCGGTTTTTGATGCACTCCAATCCCGCACAGCATCGCGGATCAACTTTTTGGTGCGCGCATGCTTCTTCTTCTTCCAGCACGCCAAGCGCATGCGGAACTTGAACTTGAGCCCCGGAAACGTGTCGTTCATGGTTTCGTAAAATGCCAATGGAAACAACAGGCGCAGCTTCCAGAGAAAGAGCAGCTTCAGCCCGCTGAATCCCACATGCCGCACTTTGAAGCTGGCATTCTTTTTCGCAGACGCCGCATTCACCAACGCGTCCTGCAAGATGCCCAAGTCTCGGTGCACGCACATTTCCCATTGTTCAAACGACTGGTAGCCGTTCATCTCGTTAATATTCTTGATTTCCATAAACTTGATCACATACGCAGCGGGCGGCAGCAGAAGCACGTGCTGGTGGATGTCTGGGATGGCGTTCAGCCGCGCAAACAACTCCATCTTTTGCTCGAGGTTGGTGAGGGGAAGGGAGATACTGATTTCTTTGTATGCACTGCACCAGCTGCCCTTTTCCACCTTTCTGATCATCTCTTTTGCAGGGGGCACAATTTTCTCTTTCTTGACGAAAACATACCGCGCAGTCAGAAATCTCCCAGCGCCTCTCGTTTGCATGCGGTTTGCAAATCTTCTCGAGGAAACAGGTTGCATCGATCGCGGCGCAGGCGTCCATAATCCTTCGTGTACACGCGCCGGTCTGCCTTGTTTTTGTCCACCCAATCCGCAAAGCCGCCAAGTTGTTGGTGCAGCGTGAAGCCGTCATTCTCGCACTGGCTGCGCTGGTCTTGGCGTGCAATCTCGTCACAGCGCATGGCGTTCACCCAAGCAAAGGGAGTGTTGTCCACCGTTTCCACCACTTCCGCCGCCACCACTGCTTCTTCACCCGCCGTGTTGCCAGCACTGGAGGGCTGTGTGGAGGCGTGCGTGCCGAGAATTTGAAACACCAGCAGCGCAAAGGAAATGAGCAGGAGCGTCAGAAGCAAGTCTTGGACTCCGGTGGACGCCAGCATGCCGAGAAGCAGCGCGAGAATGAGCAAGCTCACAAAAGCAAACAAGTACGTCCGCACGGGATGAATGAGGGAAAGCAATGCTTCCGAGCGAGAGCCTCCTTGGTCTGACATGCTTGCTTCCTGCAATTGGATTTCTTTTGGTTCATTTCATTTTATTTCTTTTTCCATGCCCGAGTGGCACGCGTTTAATTCGGGACAAAAAATTCAAAAAAAGTGTGTTGGCTGCAAGAAAACAAAGTGTTTGTACGCAGGCATGGCATATCGAAATTGGCTGCGCAATAATTTTCAGGGCCAAACTGAGATCGTCATCCCCGAGTTGGACCTGAGTTCCATCAAACCTGGCAGCCTCATTTTCATTCTGGGCCGACGTGGATCCGGTAAGTCGTACCTCATCAACACCATGGTGTGGCAGTTCAAGGATTATGTGGACGGCATGGCGTTCACGGGCACCTCCAAACCTCGATACATAAATGGACAGGCACAGGAGTGGTCGTGGGAGCACGCCTTTCCCGACACGTTTGTGTACAACTCCTACCACCCCGAGCTCGTGGAAGCGTTTTACGAGGACAAGGACAAGCAGCTCATGCAGGGCACAGTGCGGCCCTCGCTACTCATTTTTGATGACATGTCGTACCAGCGCAAGAAAATGAAAGAGGATCCCACATTTGACAAGATCATGCGGAATGCGCGGCATCGGCTCATCACCACAATCGTGGTCCTGCACGACGCATGTGACTTGCCCAGTGATGCACGCACGCAAGTGGACTACCTTTTCTGCTTCAAAGACTCCAGCTGGAACAACACGGAGCGGCTGTACAAAAATTTCTTTGGCGTGTTCAACTCTCCCAACCTGTTCCGACACGTGTTCAATGAGATCACGGAGGGGTACACGTGCATGATCAATTTTAGGGGCGCAAGGAAAAGTTCGATTGAAGACTCTGTGTTTTACTATTGTGCGGAAGCCAAGGCAGACTTCACGTTTGGGTGCATGGCGTTTTGGGACTTTCACTTTCGAAACTACAACAAGGAGCACGGCAAAAAGGGGGAAGAGCTGCAGCAGCTCATTTATACTCGTTGCGCCGCGTTCCCGGAACTCAAGGTCAAAAAGTTGGCCCGCGTTCCCTCGCCATCCCGTGACAGTGACAGCGCAGACAGTGAGGAGAGTAGTGACAGCTCTGATTCCGACAGCGGAAGTTGGACAGATGAAGCGGAAGATGAAGACGAAAATGTCACAGGCAATCAGAAAAGGGTGTTTATTTAAGCAGAAGGTTGTGTGCTTTGAATGTTTTTGACCCGTTCCAGCAAAGCCGCCACGCGATCACTGGGCTCAAGCAGGGCCACTTCCTCGGTCACTGAACTCTCAGCTTGTGGTGGTGTTACTTGTGGAGTTTGCACTATTTCTGCGGCCTGTGGAGCGGGTGGGGCTGGCGTCGCAGGCAACGGTTGTGGAAGGGGCGTCAGTTCCTCAATTGGGGGTTCAACTGGCCGGCTTTCTCGAGCCTGTTGTTCTTGCAAAGTGCCCACAATCTCCTTTGCTTTTCGGTCAATGTCCGCGTATAAACCGTCCATTATTTCAAGTTTTGATTTCTCCAGTTGCTGCGTTGCTTCTGGGCCCACCTCCCTTTTCAGCCTTTCGTATTGCTCATTTAATCTGGCGCGGTCGGCTTGTAGGCGCGTCAATAATGATGCCATCTCTCGCACAGATGCCTGCAGCTGCCGAATCTGGTTGTCCCGGAAGCGCATCCTTTGAGCCGCTTCTTGCAGCTTTTGGGTGGCCTGCATCGCCATCTGGTTGGCACGCTCCACTTCTTTATCTTGCCGCATTTTGCGCTCGCGCAGCTCCACGTCCACTCGCTCGTTGACTCTGCCCTTGAACTCGTTCACCTCCTTGGTGGCAGACTCGAATTGGGAGCGCACGTCCCTGAGCCGCACCTGCAACGCGTTCTCACTTTCCTTCAGCGCCTTGTACTTTTTGTACAGCTTCGTATACTCGGGCAGGCAGGGGATGGATTTGCCCTGCACATCTTTTTGCTTTTCAAACACGCTGGGGGAAAGGGGCTCGGCTTCGTCTCCTCCACCGGTTCCAGCATTTGCGCCTTGGACATTGTCAGTTGGGGAAGGGGCAAGGTCAGGCTGCAAGCGAGAGCCGGGCTGCTGGAATTGCTTCAGAAATTGATCAGTGGTGGATTGCAAGTCTGCCATCTTTTCAACTTTTGATTGAAGTTTTGCTTTTCATAGAAACGTTAATTTTTTCTCTTTTTTTTCAGTTGTCGCAATCCGCAACCGTCATAATTTTGAAATCTTGCTGCAGCTGCTGCACATTCTTCTGGCTTTGCAGTTTGTGACACTCTGAGCTCAGCCGCGCAAAGTCGGTGCGAATGAAATTTTCCCTTGCCGTGATCCGGCCACACTGCTGCAAAAACGCGTCGAGTGTGAGCGTGCCCTTCATATAGTTGCAGGGGCTGCAGCACGGCACAACGTTGCCCACACGGTAGCAGCACTCGTTCAGCACGCGATCCAGTCCGTGGTAAAAGTGGCGTGCCGGCTGCGGCAACCCCCCGCAATAAAAGCAGCACCGATTCACCAACTGCGAAAACTCCGCCAGCTCAATCTTCCACTCAATGTTTCGATGCGCAGCGGAGCGCTGGTACCGCTTCCACAACGCAACCAACGGACGGGCAAAGCCATTTTTAAAGTATTTCGACGGTTGCATGGGTTCACACTGAGTCATAAATAAAAGAAATTTGCCCACTGCAAACATGCGGCTGCTTGACAACTACAGCTTGCTCCACTTTGCAGTGGGCGTGCTGGCTTACTTTTGGGGGGTCGGCTTTTGGACATGGAACTTTTTGCACGCGCTGTTCGAGTTGCTTGAAAACACAAAGACGGGCATGCACATCATCAACACCTACATCACGGCGTGGCCCGGTGGTAAATCCAACCCCGATCCAGTCATCAACAGCGTGGGGGATGTGATTTCCGGTGCGGCGGGTTGGCTTGCCGCCGCGTTGCTGAGCAAGTGGTTTCGATCAAATCCCCCATCTCCATAAATAACAAGTTTCTGGCTTTCAAATCGGAGAAGATTTTTCTTTCCACAGTTGGAAATATGCAAGTGCAATGCAAAGGGATTTCCTTGCACAAGGTTCAAGCCAAAGCATCAAACTACAACGTGTGTAATTTGTGGGAGTTTGATGCACCCGCCGATTACCCCGCGCGTTTGCAAGAGGTGTTCACCCACAACTGGATCAACAGTCTACACCCCGAAGGGTACAAAACTCTCGAGATTCCGGCGAAATATTACAGTTTATTGACCGATGCATTTCGAATTGGCAACATCACCGGGTGCGTGCCCGGCGTCTACGCCTCCGACCTTCACGAGCTGGCGCAGCACTTGGCAACCGCCCACGCACATCTGTTTGAAAATGGGCAACACTATTTTGTGCGCGGCGAGGCAACAAGCTTAAAAACCGGGATGCACGGCGTGGGGCCATATGCAAACTTTATGACCATCTTGGAGTCAATTGTGACATGCACCGCGCAGCACAACGTGTTTAATCACGTCTCGGCTCGAACGAAAAGGTTGACTCTGTACTTTTTGCCCTGGAATGCGGACCTGGACCCCGATCTGGAGTTTCGGGCATTTGTGGTGCATGGACAGCTGACCGCACTGTCTCAACAGTCGTGGTTTCGTCACAGCCCAAAGTTGCAGGCGTTGCTTCAACATTCCAATGTCATCCACGATTGGGTGGAAATGCTGCAGCGCGCTTTGGCAACCACGGTGAGCAGCATATGTGAGCAGCTGCCGCAATTTGTGATGGATGTGGCATTCATTCCTGACGGCGAAAACTGGACCATGTTTCTGATTGAGCTGAATCCATTTGGGGCGGCATACAGCTCCGGCTCGGCTTTATTCCACTGGAAACGGCATGCTGCCTTGTTAAACGATGCCACGTTTTGCGATGTGCGTTTTGTGCAAGCTTGAATAAAGCAAATGGTGTGTGTATGCTTCACCAAGGAATGTACTGCGTCACGTGCGTGGGGTCAATGGCGCCCCAGTCCAGGTTGTCTCGCTTGCCAATGTAGCGGTTGACCTTGGTTTCGTCCCACTCGTCATCAAACGGCATTTTAAACAGGCGCTCCGCACGGGATTTTCGCCCCATGTTGGACATGCGGAACTGGCGGTCGGGGTCGTCGAACAAGCCGTTGAACTGGTTCATCATGTAGGTGTCGTACACGTTCTTTTCCGCGCGCTGGTCTTGCAGGTACTGGTTCAGCACCCACGCATTCCATTTTGCAATCTCCGCGGCGCGTGAAGTGGGGATGGGCCGAAAGTTGGTGTAGTAATCCCAGCGCATGAAGCGGTTGTAGGCCAGGTCCAGATAGCCGCGCAGCGCAGTGGGGCTGGGTTTGGGAAAGCCGTACGACGCCACAATGTTGGCGAGGTTGTCAACATTTGCAGGCGAAATGAACTCCTCGTACTGCGGCGTGATGAAGCGGGTGCTGTTTTTGTATGTAAAGTTGGGGTACGTCCACACTGGGGATTGGATGCCAACCGCGCGCCATGACCGCCCGCCACTGTCTTTTTGTTGTTTAACCGGGTACTGCAGCACCACGTTGTTGAAGAACGGGTCTTTATTCAGATCCCACACCATGACGAAATTGGGTGCTTTTTGTTCACATGATGAATTATTTTTTCATTCAAACAAAATAAAAAATGGATTTATGCCAAAAGGTGAGCTCACCGAGATGATTGACCTGGAAGCCGATACCTGGGGGCGCATCCTGAAAGTGTTTGTGTTGATGCCGCTCTTTAGCACCATCATCTTTTACTTTGCGTATCCTTACATTGACCCGTTATTCCCCGCAGAGCCTGAGAAGCAGTACAAAGACGACAAAGCGTACGTGGTTCCCGTGATCAAGAAGGTGGTTGTGCCGCGCGTAATCGGCACCTTTTGGCTCAAGGGCATCCTGTCCGCACTCATCATTCGGACGTGCAGGTTCTTGCTGCTCGGCGCGTCTTGGCTGTGAAAGTCAGGTGGAAAATGCGGTTTGCGTTTCGGTGGCAGCAGAGAAAACGCTAGCTTCACAAATTTCTGTCAACATGACCGCTCCAGTGCCCGAGTTTGTTCCCATCAATCCAGTAGTGTATGGTAATCCCTTTGCAAGCCTGTTCCAGTCACCCTGGTCCATGCTCATCCTGGGCGCACTGTTGTGTGGCGTTGCCTTTTTTGTGTACACGCACTTTAAGAAAAATGACGGAACCCAAGGACAGCAGCAACAGGGACAAAATATGGCGTGGATGCAACAAAACATGGCCATGCAGCAGCAACAGCAGCAAGCGGAAATGATGCGGCAAGCCATTCAGCAACAAGAGCAAGCCAAAATGGCCGCCCAACTGGGCCACTCCAACCCAAACGATCCATACTACAACAAGCTGTTCACTGACTCCCACGGCTTTTCAAGCAGGCAGGGCAACCCTGGTATTGGGTCACAAGCCGGCGGTGGACCCGACATGTTTTCCGAGCGCCTCAATCAATACTCGCCCTCCTCCGGCGGCGAGCAGATCGCCACACAAATGGCAGGCATGAGTCCGCAACAAGTGCAGATTGCCAGCCAAATGGCACAGGGCGGTCCCCCTTCCCAAGGCGGACCATCCGGGATGCCGCCCATGATGATGGGTCTGGACGGCATGGGTGGCCTGGGAGGTGGCCTAGGAGGGGGCATGGGCAGCACTCCAATGAGTTCGTTGTTCAACCAACCCATGGCAGCTTAACCGAATTTTTTGCAAGGGAAAGCCGATTCGGTGAATCATGCACAATCTGTTGAACCAAATGTCCGCAATGGCAAGACAATTCGGTGAAGCATGAGCCGTGTTTAAATAATGCAACCGGTGCGGGCTTCCCACTTGAACTTGACCATCCATGGCTTCGTTTCGGTTTCACTTGGGCGAAAAGGCGCATGAGATTTTGTTCAACATTTTTTCGTCAGTGTTGCTGCCGGGCGAGGTTGAGTTTACGCGTGAAATACGCATTGCTTTGCTGGAGCATTTGCAAAAATTTGTGGATGACACGCATTCCACACCCACCCTTGACGAAATTGTGTTCGTGTATGTGAACGTTTTCCATGTCATACGCCACCGCGCTGACCACATTCCTCCGCCCTGCATCAACAAGTCCACATTGCGTCTTTTGAAAAAATTGTTTGCAATTTATGGATTTACGTTCTCTTGCACGCACCCTCAGCCGCGTCGGTTTGTGTTGGCACCCGATGTTCGTGTTACAGTGGAACAAGAAGAAGAAGAAGCTGCTGATGCTCCGAGCACGCCGTTCCCTTCTCCATGTCAATCACCTTCTTTGGATTCACCGCCCTCCCCTCCATGTGCCGTGTCTTCTGACCGTGACCGTTCACCGCCTGCCTCTCCAACGCATTTGCAACAGCTGCTTCCACTTTCTTCTTCTCCTCCCGATCCTCCTGCACCTCAGCCGCCGCAAATGCGCTCCAGCTCTTTCGCTCCTGTTTCCTTTGCGCCACCGGATCATTCCGTGCTTTCACCTTCTCCCACCTCTGCCAGGGATGAGAGCCAGGTTGCTGAGTTTCTCACACGCATCCGTGCTTCCGCCTCCACGGATGATGACCTGTCCTCGTATTCCTCCATGACTGAAAGCGAAAGCAGTGAGGAAGAATCGGAAGACGACGAGATGAGGAGGCGCACCCGAAAAAGAAAGAGAGGCCGTCCTTCGAAGCATGATGAAAAGAGAGGACGGTTGACCTTGACCGATGAGAGGAGGGCCGAAATTTTAAAGTGCATGCCCGAGGATGGCGGCTGGATCACCTCTGAAGATTTGCGTCGAGCCCTGAATTGGCCGTTTCCATCGCAGTCCATCAATAACTGGCTGTCCTCAATGGTTCACCACCGAATCCTTGAAAAGAAGAAAGAAGCGGGCGTCGTGAAATTTTGCAAAGGCATTTCGAAACTGCGGAAAGAATGCGTTTTGCAGTATGTGCCGGGAGACGGGCAGTGGGTCAGTCTTCAGGAGTTGCGGCAGAAATTGAATATTTTTCCTTGCGAATTGATTGAAACTTGGCTCATTTGTTTGTGTTCTGATGGAACCCTGCGATGCCAAGTGACAAACGGCTGCCGCATGTATTGTCAGGGTGAAGGCAATTTGTAATCACAACCGTTGTTTATTTCGTGTTTCCATCATTTTGGGACGGTGAATTGGCAAATACATTGAACATTTCAGCTGCCGAGCCTTCGATTTGTTGGAATTGCTGCGGATCAACCGAACCTTGCATCATTGGAGTCATCATTTGCATGGCTTGGCTTATGAGGGCTTGGCGCTCTCCAGGATTCATGCTCTGCACCACCGTGGCCATTTCCGTCATCTGGCCTTGCAGACTTTGCAACTCCTTCCACCCAGAATCGTTGGAATTGCGGAGCAGCTGTGTCATCATCGCCATGGGACTCATTCCGGGCGTCAGGCCATCCATTGCATGGCTGTTTAAGCAAAACGATTTCAACATGTCCAATGCTTGCGTGCGGACATTGGGCGCGAAAATCGTGCGCTGCAGTGCAGGGGGAAGGACTTGCCACCGTTCATTAAATTGCTCTGCGACGTCAAAACAAATTGGCAGGCCATGTGTTTCAATACAGCGGGTGAGAGAGTTGATGAGCACCGCACTGTTATTTGGGTTCAGCATCACCCGCTCCAGGATTTGTTTTGCATACGTGAGACACGGCGCAAGCAACGCGGTTTGCGCATCGGGTAACTCAACCTGAAATCTTTCAAGCGCAGCTGGAAGCATGTCCAGGGTTTGGATGCATGCGCGCAAGTCCTGCTTCCATAGATGAGGAAGCAACGCAACGGCAGCGCATGTGCCAACCATTGCCAGACGAGGCTTGCTCTCCAGCCCCACTTGGACAAGTTTTTGCAGCACTTCCAGTGGAATGCCGGCAGCGAGCTGCACAAAAAATGCTTCATCTTTTTTGGCAATTTTAAAGCATAAATAAAGCACTTGGCGCAGGGCATCCAACAACGCTCCAGCACGCAGTATATAAACTTCCAAAAAAGGGCTTGGTTCCATTGAGTCTTCGACGAATAGCTGGAACAAGCGTTTCAATTCACTGAAATGAACATCAAAAAGTTTTGACTTCCACTGCTCCACAATTGCACTCACGGCATCTGCCATTTCCACCGTTGGCCATGCAACGAATATTTTTTATGGGCCCCAAACGCAAGCGGCAACCGCCTGTGCCAGCCACTCGACTGAAAGCACCGCGCGTCGGGCCTGCGCTCCGAAAAGTTGCACGCACAAGTGTTGGCGGTATCCGTGAAGAAAAGCCGCGCATTGAAGAAGTGCAGGACGAACAAATTCTGACACACTTGGCAAATCTGGAGCCGAAACCAGAGTGCCTGGAAGCGGAGGATGAGCATGACATTTCGATTGTGATGGGGGAAACAATGGTGGAAGGCGTGCCGGAAACCAGCTCCCAAATCCAGGTGAGCCAAGTTCAGGATTGGCAGGACTTGCTGCAACAAGCCTCAAAATTGGAGACGCAGCTGCCCCGCTTGTGTGCGCCGCAAGTTTCGGCCATTGCGCAGCACATCATCTCTGCCCCTCCCGTAAAACCGCTGCTTGTGTACGGCGGCACGGGAAGTGGGAAAAGCAGCCTCATCGCGCAACTGTCCAACCATTATCACATTTCCGTCAAAGACATCACCAACGATTTGCATGAAGTGTACGTGGACCAGGTTGTGCACGCCGACTTTGCCGGTCACAACACTGCACAGGAGCAAGCGCAGTGCTTGTGTGACACCATCTTGCAGCTGCTCTTGCAGCCCATGGGCAAGAAAACGGGCGTCGTGGCCATTGATGACACACACTGCTTGCCACCGGCCGTGCTGCAGTTGCTCATCCACCCAAAAAAGCAGGTGCTGACCTGGCTGGGCCGGAAAAAGTGTGTCAACCATTTGTTGCTCACAACAGCCGTGTTTTATGAGCCGCCAATGCGCCGTCTGCACCCGCTGTGTCAAGTTTTTAAGCTGCCTGATATCAGCTTCCACAGCTTGTGTCACATCATGTACTTGATCAACGGCGTGTGCAGTCCTTGTTTACGCCGGCCGCAAGTGATGGCCCACGTCCAAGACTTTGGGCACGACCTGCGCTTCTGCCTCATCAACTTTCTGATGGAACTGAAAACAGACAGCACAGCGGTGCAATCGTTTGCCTCTGACGCGGAAGCCAAGTTGCTGCAAATCCGACAAGAAGCGCCAGACTCTGGGTGGCAAGCCCTGGCTACGCGCTACGGCAGTGAGCAGACCGTGACCAAAACTGCGCTGGTTCCCGCAGACGAGCAAGAAAACGGGGTCAACCTGAGCCACGTGCGCCAAGGCTCGGTGTACATCATGAACACATTCAGAGCC
>Ga0214472_10000443_pt1 | contig 51054 bp, 49 predicted proteins | sample RVTome_6_FD_207662 | JGI IMG/M metagenome (GOLD analysis project Ga0214472, IMG submission 207662) | Soil microbial communities from uranium-contaminated site in the Upper Colorado River Basin, Wyoming, United States - RVT140D175 | ecosystem: Environmental > Terrestrial > Soil > Contaminated >...
GTCAGCGGCGTGTCGGACGCGGGCTTCAGAATGACCGGACAACCCGCCGCGAGCGCCGGCGCGATCTTGCGCGTCGCCATCGCCGCGGGGAAGTTCCACGGCGTCACCAGCACGCTGACGCCGATCGGCTGTTGCAGAACGACGATGCGCTTGTCGCCGCTCGGCGCCGTCAACAGCTCGCCGTAGTTGCGCACGGCCTCCTCGGCATACCAGCGAAAGAACTCCAGCGCGTACGCGGTTTCACCCCGCGCGTCGCGCATGGCTTTGCCGTTCTCGCGGGTGATGCATTCGGTGATCTCGGCCTGGCGTCGGCTCAATAGTTCCCAGGCGCGGCGCAGCACCTCCGCCCGATCCCGCGGCGCCCGCTTGGCCCAGGCCCGGCCCGCGGCGTGGGCGACCTCGACGGCTTCGAGGGCATCGTCGACCGTGGCGCTCGCCACCTCGGCGATGATCTCCTCGGTCGCCGGATCGGTGACCGGGAACGTGCTCTTGTCCGCGGACGGGCGCCACCGGCCGCCAATAAATAATTCAGTCTGCATAGAAGCTCTTTGCTAGTTTCGCCACGCGGACCCGCCGTCCGCGAACACGTCGCGCTCCGCCGTGGCGACGTCGGCGGTGGGCGAGGCCCGCGCGATCTGCGTAGCCTGCTCGACCTCGGCCTCGCCCGCCGCCTCGATCTCGCTGAGGCGCGCTTCCTCGATGCCGATTCTCAAAAGGCGCTGACGATAACGCGGCACCGGGTCGCGCTCAAGCCACGCCTTGACCTCCGCATCGGGGCGGTACTTGCCGGGATCCGCGCGTGAGTGGCCGCCGTGACGGTAGGTCTTCGCCTCGACCAGGCTCGGGCCGCCGCCCGTGCGGGCGCGCTCGAGCACCTCGGCCGCGGTCTCGTAGACGAGCTCGACGTCGTTGCCGTCGATGAGCATGGGATCCAGGCCGTAGGCGCTGGCCCTATCGGCGGCCGGATGCTCGACCGCGGTCACGTCGCTGATCGCGGTGTATTCCATGTACATATTGTTTTCGCAAACGAAGACTACCGGCAGCTTCCAGACCACGGCCAAGTTGAGGGCCTCGTGAAATGCGCCGATGTTGGTCGTGCCGTCGCCGAAGAAGCACACGGCGACCTGACCGCTGCCGCGGTATTGCGCCGACCATGCCGCGCCGGCGGCGATCGGCAGATGCGCTCCGATGATCGCGTACGAGCCCATCGCGCCGTGCTCGACGCTAGTGAGGTGCATCGAGCCGCCCTTGCCGCGCATCAGCCCGCAAGTCCGGCCCATGAGCTCGCCGAGCACGCCCGCCATCGAGGCGCCCCGCAGCAAGGTGTGGTTGTGCCCCCGATAGGTGCAAAAGCTGTAATCGTCCATGCGCATCGCGGCGGCGAATCCCGCGGCGACGGCCTCCTGGCCCAAGGCCAGATGGCTCGTTCCCTTGACGAGGTTCTGCATGAACAGATCGTACGCGCGCTGCTCCATCAGGCGCGCGCGAACCATCATGCCGAACAGCCGCAGACGCAGCTCGTCGTCGATCTCGGTGAAGTCCCGCATCGCTCCGGGAACCGTCCGCGTCAGGAATTCGCTTTCCACGCTCGATACCCTATCTTTCTAATACTCGTTTGCGATGAATAGTTCCTGCGCCGGGAACAACGTGATGACGCGACAGCCGTCCGGCGTCACGACGACTTCTTCCTCGATTCGCGCGGCGCCGTTGCCGTCGGCAGCCGGGCAGTAGGTCTCCAGCGCGAAGACCATACCCTCCTTGATCTCGAAGGGATTGTCGAGCGATACCAGGCGGCTGATGATCGGCCGCTCGTGCAAGGCTAAGCCCAAGCCGTGGCCGAATTGCAGCCCGAAGGCCTCCATCTCGTTGGCGAAGCCGAACTCGCGGGCCTCCGGCCAGCGTTCCGCGATCCTGTCGGTCGTCATGCCGGGCCTGACGAGCTCGATCGCGACGTCGATCCACTCCCGCGCGCGCCGGTAGGCGTCACGCTGTGCCGGCGTCGCCGAGCCGACGTTCAAGGTGCGGTAGTAACAGGTTCGGTACCCCATGTAGGACTGGATCACGTCGAAAAAGGCCTGATCGCCGGGCCGGTACATACGGTCGGTGAAATTGTGCGGATGCGGGCTGCAGCGCTCACCCGACACCGCGTTGATCGCCTCGACGTCGTCGGAGCCCGCCTCGTAGAGCTGATAGTTCGCGAGCGCGACCAGCTCGTTTTCGCGCGCGCCCGGCTTGAGCGCCTCCGCGAGCGTATGGTAGGTGCCGTCGACCATGGCCGCGGCCACGTTCAAGAGCACGATCTCGTCCATGCTCTTGATCTCACGCGCATCCAGCATGACCTGCTGCCCGTCGTGCACCGTAAGCCCCGTCGCCTGCAGCGCTTCGAGCATCGGCAGCTCACAGATATCGACGCCCACGGGCATGTCGGCGACGCCCTCGAGCTTCAGCAATCGATGGATCTCTTGCGCCGCGTCCTTGAACAAGCCCGCTTCCGGCGCGACCGCGCCGCGCAACCCCAACATGCCTGCCTTGCAGCGCTCGGGCTGAAGCCACGGCGCAAACAGCCGATGGTGCGTCGCCGCGGAGCCGAAATCCCAGAGATAGGGCTCCGAATTACCGGTCAGCAAAGCGTAACGACAGATCTTGTCCCTGGCCCACTCGCCGATCACGCTGCTGGTGATGTAGCGGACGTTGTTGTTGTCGAAGCACAGCATCGACCCGAGCCCCGACTCGGCGATCGCGGCGCGCGATCTGGCGAGCCGGTAGCGGCGCAAGCGGTCGAAATCGACACGCTCCTCGAAATCGACCGCCATGCGGCCTGGTGACGCGATCGGGCGCGTCCAGTTCCACTTCGGCGCGAGGTCGCCGGCCGAAGCTGCGTCTTTGGGTGCCATGAGGATCAGTCTCCCGAAGTCTCTTAATGCCGTGATCGATGGCGGGGCGCGTGGCACGCCGTGCCCGTCGCATGACTCGCCGTCCGCGGCATCGCTTGCGCCTGCCGCCCGGCGGCGAAGCTCGCGAGCGCCTTGCGGCTGCAGCCGCAAGGCGTGGCGGCGGGCAGCGACTTGTCGATCCTGGTGCTGCGCCGGATCGGCTTCGGCTTGATGCCGAGCCCGCCGGTGACGATGCGCCGCAGCGGAACACCCGTCTGGGGATGCGAGGTCAGCGGCGCGTCGGTCATGCGCTGCGTGACTTCGAAGCGTTCGGGCTCACCACCCTGCGGCGGCGTGAATTCGTAGATGTAAGTAGGCATCGGTCGAATGTCTCCGCGTCGATTCTAACGTAATTCAAGGCACGAGCGCCGCGCTAGGCGCTCACCCAGGCACCGTACAGCAAGCGCAACGCCATGAGCGCCAGCAGCACGCGAATGACACCGGTGAAAACCGACGGCGCGATGAGGCTTCGCAGCCAAACGCCCGGCCTCATGAAGATCAGCGCCGGGATCACCGCCAGCGTGCTTTCGAGCAGCTGCTGTAGCGAATAGGCGCTGACCGACACCAGCACGATCAGATGAGCGCCGGTCAACGCGGTGAAAATCGCCGCCACGGCAAACACGTAGGATCGCGGGCTCAAACCCAGGGCGTCGACATAAGCCGCGACGATCGGCGCCGAGATGCCGGTCGCAGCCTGCATCGCGCCCGCGGCGAAACCCACCGCCGGCGCCGCCCGGCGGCGCGCGCCCTGCGACAGGGTCAGATTCGGATGCAGCAGCCGCAACAGCAGGTAACCGACGATCCACACCGCCAGTATCGTCGCGAGCACGCGGTCGGAGGCGAGATAGAGCACGCTGGCGCCGAGCGCTGCCCCGGGTAGCCCGGGTATCAAGAGCCGTGGCAGCTCCGGCACGTCGACCACGCAATCGCGGTTGACCCAAGCCAGCCAAAGGTTGAGCACCACGATCGGCACGATCAGGATCAGCACCGCGCGCTCGACGCCGAGGAAGCCCGCCATGATGGGGATCGAGACCATCGGCAGCCCGAGACCCGTCAGGCCCTTCGTCAATCCACCCGCCGCCAGCGCGACGAATACCACCACCAGATCTTCGGTGCTCATGCGCCAGGCACGTCCCAGTTCCTGTCGATTTCATGCTCCGTCGCCGGTCGCGGCGAGGCTCGAGAACAGCTTAAGTTCAATCGCGAAAACGGCGTTACGGCCCATGAGGCGCCGAGTTTATGCAATCGTTTGCAGCATGGCCAGCGCCCCGGCTGGCGAAGGATCCGGCCGATCGAACCCGGACAGGCCCGAAAGCGCCCGCGCCGCGCCCGCACGGACGCGGCGCGAATCGGCGCTATACTAGCGGCACGAACCATGAGAGGGGACCGGAAGTGAATCTTTACACGGGTAACTCAATGCGCTCTCGGTTGCGAGCGGGTGCACGACGTCTGGCGGTCGTTGCATTGTCGGCGGCTTGGCTCGCGGGCTGCGGCGGCGGCGAACCCACCGCGCAGGCCGAGCGAACCTACGTCATCAAGTTTCCGCACGTGACCGCCCCCGCAACGCCGAAGGGCCAGGCGGCGGATCGCTTCAAGGAGCTCGCCGAGGCGCGTTTCCCCGGGCGTGTAGAGGTGGAGGTGTATCCGTCCAGCCAGCTCATGGACGACGATGCCTCGCTCGAGGCCTTGGCTTTCGGCGAGATCCAGATGATCGCCGTGTCGCTGTCGAAGTTCGACCGCCTCACGCACGCCTTCCAGGTGTTCGACCTGCCGTTTCTGTTTCCCGACCTCGAGGCCGTGGAGGCTTTTCAGGCGAGCCCGGCCGGCAGGGAGCTGCTCGGCGAGCTCACCGACCGCGGCTTCCAGGGGCTTGCGTTCTGGCACAACGGCATGAAGCAGTTCACGGCGCCGCGGCCGCTGCACGCGCCCGAGGACGCCCGAGGGCTCAAGTTTCGCATCATGGAGTCCGACGTGCTGCAGGCGCAGATCCAGGTGATCGGCGGCAGCCCGCAGAAGATGGCGCTCGGCGAGGTCTACCAGGCGCTGCAGACGGGCACCGTCGATGCCCAGGAGAACACCTGGTCGAACAACTACTCCTCGAAATTCTACGAGGTCCAGCCTTACCTCATGGAGACGAATCACGGCTACATCGGCTATCTCGTCGCCGTGAACCCCGACTTCTGGGCGTCGTTGCCCGACGACATTCGCAGCGGCCTCGAGGAGATCGTCGCCGAAGTCACCGAGTGGGGCAACGCCCGCGCGGAGGCCATCAATCAGGAGGCCAAGGCGCAGATTCTCGCGTCGGGGCGCGGCGAGATCATCGAGCTCACCGACGAGGAGCTGGTAGCCTGGCAGGAAGGGATGCGGCCGGTTTGGGACGAGTTCTCGGACGATATCGGTCAGGAGCGCATCGACGCGGCGCTAGCCTCACGACCCGGCAACAACCACTAAACGCTGCCGGCGCTCCGAATGAACGCGGTCACGGCCCGAGCGGTGGGCTTGCTCGATCACGTCGAGGAAGTGTTCATGGGGGTCGCGCTGGCCTTCATGACGATACTGACGTTCATTCAAGTCGTGTTGCGCTACGGCTTCGGCACCGGCTGGGTCTGGTCGCTGGAAGCGACCACCTACGCGTTTGCGTGGCTGGTGCTGGTCGGCATGTCGTATGGCGTGCGCACGCGCGCGCACATCGCCGTCGACCTCGCGATCAATCGGCTCGCCCCGGCTCTGCGACGAATCGTCGCGCTCGCGGCCATCGGGCTGTGCATCGTCTACTGCGGCTTCATGGTCTACGGCGGCGCGGTCTTCATCGATCGTCTGATGACGCTCGGCAACAACGCCAGGGACATTCCGGCGCCACGCTGGCTATTGAGCGTGATCCTGCCGGTCGCGTTTGCACTGCTCGCGTTTCGCTTCTTGCAGGTCGCCCGGCAGATCGTCGATCCTGCGGATGCGACCGAGGGGCTGGTCCAGCGCCCGACCGCTCCGGCTCTTCGGGATAAGTCTGAATAAACGATGAGCGCGATAGTCCTGCTCATCGTGCTGTTCGTGTGCCTGGCGATGGGCGTTCCCATCGCAATCTCGCTCGGGCTCGCCAGCATCACGACGATCCTGCTGTTTGCGGATCAGTCGCTGCTCTCCTTGAGCCAGCGGTTCTTCAATACGATGCAGATCTATCCGCTGCTCGCCGTGCCGTTCTTCATTCTGGCCGCGACCTTCATGACCACCGGCGGCGTCGCCAAGCGCATGATCGCGTTCGCGAACGCGCTCGTCGGTCATTTCCGCGGCGGGCTCGCAATGTCAGCGGTGCTCGCCTGCGCATTCTTCGCCGCGGTCTCGGGGTCGTCGCCGGCAACGGTCGTCGCGGTCGGCGGCGTCATGATCGGCGGAATGGTGAGCTCGGGCTACACGCCGCGGTTCACCGCGGGTGTGATATGCAGCGCAGGCACGCTCGGCATACTCATTCCGCCGTCGATCGTCCTGGTCATCTACGGGGCCGTGACCGAATCGTCGATCGGCAACCTCTTCATAGCGGGCTTGCTGCCCGGCGTGCTGCTGACAATCGTCATGATGGCCACGGTCGCCGTCATCGCGCGGCGCCAGAACCTCCCGAGGCAGCCCAAGGTCGGCTTCAGGCAGATGCTGCGAACCGGGCGCGAGGCGTTCTGGGGGCTGTTGCTGCTCGTGATCATCCTCGGCGGAATCTACGCGGGCGTGTTCACACCGACCGAAGCCGCCGCGGTAGCGGCGGTCTATGCCTTCGTCGTCGCGGTGTTCGTCTATGGCGACATCAAGCTCGCGGCGGTCCCCGAGGTGCTGACGGAAAGCGCCAAGGTCACATCGATGCTGATGTTCATCATCGCCAATGCCTACCTGTTCGCCTTCGTGCTGACGACCGAGCAGATTCCACAGCTCGCCTCCGAGTGGATCGTCGACATGGGACTGCCTCCTTGGGGCTTTCTGCTCGTGCTCAACGCGCTGCTGCTCGTCGCGGGCAACTTCATGGAACCGACGTCCGTGATCCTGATCCTGACGCCGATCGTGTTCCCGATCGCGACCGAGATGGGTATCGATCCGATCCATCTCGGCATCATCATGGTGATCAACATGGAGATGGGTCTCATCACGCCGCCCGTCGGGCTCAACCTGTTCGTGACCGCGGGTGTCTCGGGAATGTCGATGGAGCGGGTCATCCAGGCTTCGCTGCCCTGGCTCGGCGTGCTGCTCGCGGTGCTGCTGGTGATCACCTACGTGCCGGCGATCTCGCTGATCGTGCCGCGGTGGCTGGGCTTGATCTGAGACCTCAGTAGGGCGGCACGACCGTCACGGTCAGGCCGTCGAGTTCCTCGGACATCTGAATCTGGCAGGTTAGACGACTCGTCGGGCCGCGGTCTCTGGCCGCTTCGAGCATCGCGTCTTCCATCTCGTCCATGGGCGGCAACTTGTCCCACCAGGCGGGATCGACCCATGCATGGCAAGTCGCGCATGAGCACGCACCGCCGCACTCCGCCTCTATTCCGGGGATGTTGTTGAGGGTTGCGCCCTCCATGACGGAGTAGCCGACGTCGATCTCTACCGCCTGGCGCGAACCATCGGGTTGAACGAAAACGACCTTCGGCATCAGTCGCCGATACTGACGAGCGGCGATCTCACCAGGGCAACACGCGACCGTCGTAGTTGCGCGGCCGGCCGTCGTAGCTCTGATCCAGGTTTTCGATGACCTCGACGATGTCGGCGACGCTCTCCTCCGCCGGTCGCGCGCGTGGCACGAGACTGGGACGATTCGTAACCAGCATATCCGTGCTCACCATGCCCGGCGCGATCAGCGCGACGATGATGCCGCGATCCACGAGCTCGGTGCGCGCCTTGCGCATCGCCATATTGAGCGCCGCCTTGCTGATCCCGTAGAAGACGCCGCCGCCGGCGACGCGGTCTGGAGACACGGAGCCGGCGCCGCTCGTAATCGAGACGATCTTCTTCTGGCGGCTCGCCGCGACGTGATCGGCGAAAGCCTCGGTCATTTTCAGAGGCCCCAGCACGTTGACGGCATGGATCTCGTGAAACGTCGCCGGGTCCAGCGATCCCCAGGCCTGCTTGTCCTGCTCGCCGTATACGCCGGCGTTGTTGATCAAGAGGTCGATCGGCGTGCCCGAGTAAGCCGCCGCGAGCTCCGTGATTCGATCGTAGTCGGTCACGTCGAGCTGCTCGATGACGACCCGCGGATTGCTGCGGGCGAGCGCCTTGAGCTCGCTGGCGCGCTCCGGCGTTCGGGTGGTGGCAATCACGTTCCAGCCCTCACGGGCGTAGTGGCGCGCGAACGCGAGACCGATGCCGCGATTCGAGCCGGTGATCAGCACCGTCGGTTGGTCAGGATCGATTGCGGAGGGCTGGGCGAAGCATGGCGAGACCACCGCCCAAGCGACGAGCGCCGTTGCGAGCAGGCATCGAACGCGAATCGTCGATAGGTTTGTCATCATCCTCCTGATAGCGGCTGCGCTGGCACCTCGCCCGGTAAGGATACTCTGTCCGCGGAACTCGTGAACCCCTGAAGGAAACGCGATGCTTTACCGCTCGATCACGCGCCGTGCTATCGTGGTCAGACCAATACGGTAGGACCAAAGAGTGACGGATAGCAAGCAGCCCCGCAGCACCAGGCTCGCTCACGCCCTGCGCGACGAGATTCTGCGCGGCCAGTACCGGCCGGGCGAGCGGCTGCCGTCGGAGCGGGATCTTGCGGCTCGCTTCGGCACCAGCCGCGGCACCGTTCGCGAGGCGCTCAAGCGGCTCGAGGAGCTCGGGCTTGCGAAGATCCAGCCCGGCGGCGCGAGAGCCGCGGCGGTGCACGATTGCACTTTGCAGGTGCTCGGTCCGTTGCTTGCGGTGGAGTCGCCGCGCTCCGAGCTCATCGACAAGGTGCTCGAGATCGCCGGCCTGCTGTTCGTCTTCGCGACCGAGAGGGCGGTGACACGCGGCGGCGCGACCGACATATCCAAGGCCCGCGGCTTGCTGCAGGACATCCTTGCGCCGAATCGGGCCGCCGGCGGCGCGGGCGAAAGCTTGGCGGGCCTGTTTCGTCACCTCGCCGAGGCATCGGACCACCTGGTGCTGACTCTGATGGTAAACGGCCTGCGCGAGCAGATCATCGGGCACGCTCCGGGAATCTGCGATGCGCGCGACTTGCGAGGCCCCGAGCTCAAGCAGATCGCCTGGAAGCTCGATGCGGCTTTCGACAAGGGCCATGCCGCGCAGGCAGGCGCGGCCATGCAGGAGCTGTTTGCGCTGCTGCGCCGGCGCGCCGAGCTCAACCGCGCCGATCCCGAACCGGCGAGTCTCGCGGCTTGGTCATGAGCCCAAAGACCGCATTGCCCTTGGCGGTGATCGCAGCCGCTCTGCTCGGCGCCGTGACCTTGTTCGCCACCAGCGAGCGGCTGACTCCTACGCAGCCCGAGCCGATACCGCCCAGCGTTCGCGTCGTGGAGGTGGCGCCTGGGCCGGTGCAGATGGTGGTTCATGCGCAGGGCACCGTGCTGCCGAGAACCGAAAGCCAGCTCGTCCCCGAGGTCTCGGGCAACGTCGTCTGGAGATCCACGAGTCTCGTGCCCGGCGGATACTTCGATGCCGGCGAAGCTTTGTTGCGCATCGACGATCGCGACTATCACGATGCCGTGGAGCGCGCACGGGCCGCCTCGAGCCGCGCTGAGGCCGAGCAGGAGTTCGCGGCGTTCGAGCTCGAACGCCTGCAAGCCCTCGAAACCAGCGAGCTGATCAGCCGCTCGGCCGTCGAGTCCGCCATGCGCGCCGAGCGCGTCGCCGAGGCCACGCTGCGGGATGCCGAGGCGGCCCTCGAGCAGGCCCAGCGCGATCTGTCGCGCACCGAGATCAACGCGCCCTTCAAAGGACTGGTGCGTAGCGAGCAGGTCGACGTCGGGCAGTTCGTCAACCGTGGCTCGGCGGTCGCCACGATCTATGCCGTCGACTACGTCGAGGTCAGGTTGCCGATAGCCGATGAGCAGCTCGCCTACCTCGACATCCCGCTATCGCAGCGCGGCGAGCTCGACGAGGACACCGCGCCTTCGGTCATCTTGTCGGCGGAGTTCGCCGGCGCGCGGCGCGAGTGGCGCGGCACGCTGGCGCGCACGGAAGCCGAGATCGATGCGCGCAGCAGGATGGTGCAGGCCGTGGCGAGAATCGGCTCGGCCGAAACGCGCGACCGCGAGTCGGCGGAGCTGCCGCCGCCGGTGGGCTTGTTCGTCCAAGCCGAAATCCAGGGCCGCTCCGCCGACGACGTCATCGTGCTGCCCCGCGACGCGATTCGCAACGGCAATCAGGTGCTGGTCGTCGACGCCGACAACCGGCTGCGCTATCGCACGGTGGAGTTGCTGCGTGTCTACGGTGACGACGCCTACGTCGCCGGCGGGCTCTCGCGCGGCGAGCGCGTGGCGATCTCGCCGCTGCAGGTCGTGGTCGACGGCATGCGCGTCGAGCCGCTGGTCGAGTCCCCGCCGCAGCATTCGCCATGAAGCCGATCATCGCCTGGTTCGTCGACAATCCCGTCGCGGCGAATCTGCTCATGCTGATACTGGTAGTCGGCGGCCTCATCTCGCTAGGCAATCTGCGCCAGGAAGAATTTCCGCCCATAGACCTCGGCATGATTCAGATCGACGTGCCCTATCTCGGCGCCGCACCCGCCGAGGTCGAGCAAGGCGTCTGCATCCGCGTCGAGGAAGCGCTCGAGGGCACGCCGGGCATGTTTCGCATGACCTCACGCTCGCTGGAGGGCGCGTGCAGCATCACTGTAGAGCTCGAGCCCGGAGCCGACGAGATCGAGGCCCTCAATGCGATCAAGAGCAAGGTCGACTCGATATCGACCCTTCCCGCGGAAACCGAGCGGCCGATCGTCTCGCTGTTGACGACGCGCAACGAGGCGGTGGAGATCTCGATCGCAGGCCTTGCCGATGAGCGCACGCTCAAGGAGCTTGCGATTCGCATCCGCGAAGACGTCGCGGCCATGGACGGAATCTCGCAGGTCGAGATCGCTTACGTTCGGGCCGACGAGATCTCGATCGAGATCTCGGAGCAGACGCTGCGGCGCTTAGGTCTCACGCTCGAGCAGGTCGCCGCCGCCGTGAGGCGATCGTCGCTGGACCTGCCCGGTGGCACGATTCGCGCCGGCGGCGGCGAGATCCTCGTCAGGACGCAGGGCCAGGCCTACCGCGGCAACGAATTCGCCGACATCGTCGTCGTCTCGAACGTCGACGGCAGCAGCATGCGGCTCGGCGAGATCGCGGACATCGTCGACGGCTTTCAGGAGGGCGAAACCCAGGCGCGGCTCAACGGCGAGCCCGCGGCGATCGTCAGGGTCTACCAGATCGGCGAAGAAGATCTCATGGCGATCCGCGATCGCGTCAGAGCCTATGTCGAGGAGTTCCAGGCCTACGTGCCCGAGGGGCTCGAGGTCAGAGTGTGGCAGGACGATTCCGAGGAGCTCGAGGCGCGGATCTCGATTCTGCTCGGCACCGCCGCCGGCGGTTTGGCCCTGGTGCTGGTCCTGCTGGCGGTGCCGCTGCAGTTCCGCCTCGCCATGTGGGTGGCCGCCGGCATTCCGATCGCGATGCTCGGCACGATCGCGATGTTCATCCCTCTCGGCGTAACGATCAGCACGCTCTCGGTGGTGGCCTTCATCCTCGTGCTCGGCATCGTCGTCGACGACGCCATCGTCGTCGGCGAACGCGTGTTCGCGCACGAGCGGGAGAGCGGCAACCAGAAGCTCGCCGCCGTCGAAGGCACCAGCGAGGTCGCCGTGCCCGTCATCTTCGGCGTGCTGACGACGATGGCGGCTTTCATTCCGATCATCTTCACGCCCGGACACATCGGGCAACTATTCGCCGTGATCGGCTACGTCGTCGTGATCTGCCTGCTCTTCAGCATCATCGAGTCGCAACTGATTCTGCCGGCGCATCTCGCCCATCGGCGCAGATCCAGCCCCCGCGGGCGTAGCAACGTCTTGGTCGAGCGTTGGCGGCGTTTTCAGGAGCATCTTGCGACCGGCATCGAGCGCTTTGCGGAGCAAAGCTACGGCGCATATCTGAGTCGCGTTCTCGAATGGCGCTATCTGGCGCTCGCCTGCGGCGTCGCCGTGCTGGTATTGACCTGGGCCTACGTCTCGAGCGGCCGCCTGACTATTCAGTTCATGCCCGAGATCGAGGGCGACCGCCTGGTCGCGCGCCTGACGATGCCCGAAGGCGTCAACATCGAGCAGACGGCGCAAGCGGCCACGCGCATCGAGCGCGCGGCGCTGGAGCTCCGAGGGCTCTTGAACGAGGAGAATCCAGGCGGTCCGAGCGTCGTCGAGGACGTCTTCGCCTCCATAGGTCAGGGGGCCGGCGGGGCGTTCGGCCCGCCACGCAGCCATCTCGCCGAGGTCGTCGTATCGATACTGCCGGCGGGCGAGCGCGGCGATACCTCGGGGGGCGCGATCGTAGAACGCTGGCGCGAGCTTACCGGTCCAATTCCCGACAGCATTGAGCTGATCTTCTCGGCCAGTCGTCTCTCCGCCGGGGATGCGATCTCCATTCAGCTGCGTGGGCGCAACGTCGACGATCTTGCGGAGGCTGCGGCGCGGTTGCGCGCGGAGCTCGGGCGCTTCGACGGTGTCGCCGACATCTCCGATTCGTTTCGTTCGGGCAAGCAGGAGATCAAGCTCGAGCTGCGCCCCGAAGCCCGTCATCTGGGCTTGAGCTTGAGCGATCTCGCGCGCCAGGCGCGTCAGGCCTTTTACGGCGAGGAAGTGCAGCGGGTGCAACGCGGCACGGAGGACGTTCGCGTCATGGTGCGCTACCCGGAAGACGAGCGGCGCTCGCTCGGCGATCTCGAGGACATGCGCATACGCACGGCCGACGGCACCGAGGTGCCGTTCGCCGCGGCCGCGAAATTCGTGCTCGGCAGGGGGTATTCGACGATCCAGCGCATCGACCGGCAGCGCGTCGTGACGGTTCGCGCCGACGTCGAGCGCGGCGTCGCCGCCCCCGAAGAGATCATCGACGCGCTGGTTGCCGATGCGCTGCCGCGGATACTGTCCGATTATCCAGGCGTGAGCTATTCTCTGACCGGCGAGCAGGAGGAGCGTGCGGTGTCGTTCCGCGGCCTCGCGAGCCTGTTTCCCGTGGCCCTGCTCGTCATCTACGCCTTGCTCGCGATACCGCTCAAGTCCTACGTTCAGCCGCTGGTGATCATGAGCGCGATTCCTTTCGGCGCCGTCGGCGCCGTCATCGGCCATCTCGTGATGGGCTGGCCGTTGATCATCACGTCCATATTCGGCATCATCGCGCTGGCCGGCGTCGTCGTTAACTCGAGCCTGGTGCTCGTCGACTATATCAATCGCCAGCGGCGCAAGGGCGTGCCCGTGCTTACCGCGGTGCGGCGCGCCGGCGTGGTGAGGTTCAGGCCCATCTTGTTGACGTCCTCGACGACCTTCGTCGGTCTGATGCCGCTCATGCTCATGGACGACCCGGCGACCGCCTTCATCGTGCCGATGGCGATCTCCCTCGGCTGGGGCGTGCTGTTCGCGACTTTCATTACGCTGTTTCTCGTGCCGAGCCTATACTTGATCACGGAGGATCTGGGGCAGCTCAACATTCTGCAAGCAAGACGCGCGGCGCTCGACAGCCGCTAGGGCGCATGGCGGCCGCTCGGCGGTCTGCGGGCCTGCGGATCTTTGCGAACACCCGGCAGTCAAAGCCAGCCTCCCATACACCACCGCCGACCCATGTCCAAACAAGCTCGCATCCGAAACGTCGCCATCATCGCCCACGTCGATCACGGCAAAACCACGCTCGTGGACAGGCTTCTGCAGCAGTCGGGCACCATCGACGCGCGCGTCACGTTGCCGGAGCGTGCCATGGACTCGAGCGACCTGGAACGCGAGCGCGGCATCACGATCCTGTCGAAGAACACGGCGCTGCGCTGGCGCGATTGGCAGATCAATATCGTCGATACGCCCGGACACGCCGACTTCGGCGGTGAAGTCGAACGCGTGCTTTCGATGGTCGACGGCGTCATGCTGCTCGTCGACGCCGTCGACGGCCCGATGCCGCAGACGCGCTTCGTCACCCAGAAAGCCTTCGCGCGCGGCTTGAAACTGCTGCTGGTCATCAACAAGATCGATCGCGACGGCGCCCGCCCTCTGTGGGTCCTCGATCAGACCTTCGACCTGTTCGACCGGCTGAGTGCGACCGAGGCGCAGCTCGACTTCCCGGTCATTTATGCTTCCGCGCTCAAGGGCTACGCCGGAACCGGGCCCGATACGCGATCCGGCGACATGTTGCCGCTGCTGGAGGCGATCGTCACTCAAATCCCCCCGCCCGACGTCGACCTGGACGGCCCGCTGCAGCTTCAGGTATCGAGCCTGGACTACGACGCTTACGTGGGCATGCTCGGCATCGGCCGCATCACGCGCGGCCGGCTCACCAGCAACCAGGCCGTCAGCATCGTCGACAGCCAAGGGCAGTCGCGCTCCGGCCGAGTCCTCGAAATTTTCGGCTTCTCGGGCCTCGAGCGGCGGCGAATGGAGGCCGCCGAAGCGGGCGACATCGTCGTCTTCAGCGGCATCGACAAGCTGCAGATCTCCGACACCGTTTGCGCGCGCGACCACCCCGAGGCCTTGCCCGCGCTCAAAGTCGACGAGCCGACCATCAGCATGACCTTCCACGTCAACAAATCACCGTTGGCGGGCCGCGAGGGGAAGTATGTGACGAGCCGCCAGATCAAGGATCGTCTCGACAGGGAGGCCAAGCACAACGTCGCGCTGCGCGTCGAGGCCACGGCCGATCCCGACAAGATCCTCGTGTCCGGGCGCGGCGAGCTGCACCTCGGGATACTCATAGAGACCATGCGCCGCGAAGGCTACGAGCTCGCCGTATCCCGCCCGGAGGTCATCGAGCGCGAGGTCGACGGCCGCAGGCATGAGCCCTGGGAGCTACTGACGGTGGATTTTCAGGCCGACTACCAGGGCGCGGTCATGAGCCGGCTCGCGCAACGCAGGGGCGTTCTCCTGAGCATGATGCCCGACGGCAAGGGGCGCGTTCGTCTCGAATACCGCATCCCGGCACGCGGCCTCATCGGCTTTCGCACCGAGTACCTGACGGCGACGGCGGGGACCGGGCTTCTCTATCACATCTTCGACGGCTATGCCGAACGCGCGCCGGGCGAGCTCGGCCAGCGCCTGAACGGGGCGTTGGTGTCGATGGTCAACGGCAGGGCTCTCGCCTACGCGCTGTTCAATCTGCAGGAACGCGGCTCGCTGTTCGTCGAGCACGGCACCGAAGTCTATGAAGGCATGATCGTAGGCGCCCACAGCCGCGACAACGACTTGGCGGTCAACCCGACCAAAGCCAAGCAGCTTACGAACATCAGGGCAGCGGGCTCGGACGAGAATATCCTATTGACGCCGCCGACGGAGTTCTCTCTCGAGCAGGCGCTGGAGTTCATCGACGACGACGAGCTCGTCGAGGTCACGCCGGCGAGCATCCGGCTGCGCAAGAAGCTGCTGACCGAGAACCAGCGTCGGCGCGCCTCGAGGAGCCGGGAAACCAGCTAGGACCGTCTGATGAGCGATGCGGCGGAGACTCAGACGGCGAATGCGGTGCTGATGGTGCGGCCGCGTCGCTTCGGCAGCAATCCGGAAACGCTCGCATCGAACTTCTTTCAGCAGCCGGGATCCGGCACGGAAATCGCCGAGCGCGCGCGGATCGAGGTCGACCGCGTCGCCGTCGCTCTCGGCGCCGCCGGCGTGCGCGTCGAGATCTTCGCGGGCAATCATGCGGCCGACACTCCCGACGAGGTGTTTCCGAGCAACTGGGTGAGCTTTCATGCCGACGGCACGGCCGTGCTCTACCCCATGCTCGCGCCTAACCGCCGCCGCGAGCGCCGCGGCGAGCTTCTACAGGCTTTGGAGAACGAGCGCGGTTACGAGATCGGACGCATCGTCGATTTGACCGAGCACGAGCTCGAAGGCCGCTACCTCGAAGCCACCGGCAGCCTGGTGCTCGACCGCATCCAACGCGTGGCCTATGCCTGTCTGTCGCCGCGCACGCACGCGCAAGCGCTTGCGGACTTCGCCGCCAGGCTCGGCTACGCAACGCTCCCCTTTCACGCGACGGACGAGCGCGGGCAGGCGATCTACCACACGGACGTCTTGATGAGCGTAGGCTCGAGCCTCGCCGTGGTGTGCTTGGAGGCGATCCATGAGCGCGAGGCGCGCGAGGAGGTTCGCTCGAGGCTCGAGGCTTCGGGCCGCGCGCTGATCGAGCTCAGCAAAGCGCAGATGCACGCGTTCGCCGCCAATCAGCTCGAGCTTCGCGGCCGTGACGGCCCGGTGCTCGCGATGTCGACCGAAGCCTGGGGCGCCTTCACCGCTCCCCAGCGGCGCAAGCTCGAGGCCCACGGCGCGATCGTGGCCGCAGCGATTCCCACCTTGGAAGCCTACGGCGGCGGCAGCGTGCGCTGCATGCTCGCGGAGATCCACCTGCCGCGGCGCCGCGGCTAAGGTCCATGCCGGCCGATCGCGGTCTTGACGTCGCTACCGTTGTCGAAATTCGTCCAGGCGAACACGAGCCGATCCCCGGCGAAAATCATCTGCGGGAAGTCGATCGGCCTCGAGACGCCGCTGCCGGCGACGGTTTCGATCGCGCCGAGCTCGCCCGAACGCGAGACGCGCCGCATTACCAGCTCCACACCGGACTCGCCGCTGCGCAGCCAGCTGACGACGGCGTCACCGCGACTGGATAGGGCCACATCGACGTGGCCGAAGCTGCCGGCGGTATCGATGTCGACGGCCTCACCGAAGGTTTCACCTGCGTCGCCGGAGCGGGCGAAGCGAATCGCAGGCTCGTCGTCGGGCGCGGTAAACCAGGCGACGACGACGTCGTCGCCGTCGGCGGCGATCGCGGCGCCGTTGATCGGGCAACCCGGGATTCGCCAGCCGTCCGGCGGCAGCGGCTCCACCGCTTGCCAGCGACCGTCTCGCATGCGGCGAATCACGATGTCACGGAGCTCCTCCGGTGTGCGGTCGCGATAGGAGAGGACCGGCCCGGCGGCGCTGAGCGCGACGTCCGGCTGACAACAATCGCAGACCAGCTCGTCGAGCGCCTCGTCGACGAGGCGCTCGCCGTCGGCGGAGAAGCGCGCGAAACGCACGCTCGTGCCCAGCAGCTCTCCGCCCGGGCCGGTATAGACGACTTCGCCGCCGACGATCATGTTGCGCCCGTCGAGCCACACGGCGCCGACGTCTCCCTCGAGCGGAAACAGCGTCACGAAACCGTGCTCCGCCGGCAGCCCGTCGGTATTGAGCTTGACGGGCGGCTGCCACGACGCAGCGGCGTCCGTCGACAGCGATAGATAAATGTCGTAGCCGTGAAAGTCTTCCTGGAAGACCAGCCAATGCGCGGCCCAAAGGTCACCCGTGATGGGTACGACCGACGGGAAATCCGCCCAGTTGATGAACCAGTCGGCGCCCTCGGCCAAGGTGCGCGGCGCAGCCCAGGTCTCGGCGCCGGGCGCGAGCGTCGTGAACCTCAAGGCCATGCCGTCGTCGGCCGTCGGCTCGAGCCAGCTCAGAACCGTGCTGCCGTCCTCGGCGGAAGCCAGATGCGCCTGGCCGCTGAATTCTCGAGCCGGCGTCGCAAGCTCCACGATCGCAAGCGGCCCCGACGGCGCCTCGACGCAGCCGCATGAGAGCGTGAGTGCCGCCGCCGCAAGCGCCGGTCGCCACCTGCCCGCCCGCCGCTCGAGATATTCAAGCGTCATGACGACGCACCGTCCGCTTTCGGCCTGCAGCAACACACGACGGCAGTATACGAAGAACGCAAACGGCGAAGCGAATCCGCGCGTGCCGCCGTCAGCCGACCGGCGGCCGGCGCAGATGCCAGGACGTCGCCTGCTCGAACGCGCTGGCGACCTGAAGGACTCTGCCGTCCTCGAACATTCTCCCTGCGAGCATGAGTCCGACGGGGAGATCCCGCGCCGTGAATCCGCAAGGCACCGAAATCGCCGGCTGGCCGGTGAAATTGAAGATGCAGGCGTTCTTGCGGCGCTCGGTGGCGTGCTCGGGAGGTTGCCACGCGATCGGCGCCGCCGCGACCGTGGAGGTCGGCATCGCCAAGACGTCGCAACGCTGCATGACCGCCGCGACCTCGGCTTTGAAGGCCCGTCTGAATTTCTGCGCTTCGGCATATTCGTGGGCGGTGCTGCGGGCGACGCCCGCATAGCGGCGCTTGAACTCTTCGCTGAAAGCGGAGGGGTTGCCGGCGATGGCCTCAGCGTGCGCCTCGACGATCTCGACGAAGGTCACGTCGGCCGCCTGATAGGCATCGGCGACGTTCGGAAGCGCGATCTCGACGAGCGAGGCGCCGAGCTGCTCGAAAACGGCCAGGCTCGCGTCGACGATGTCGACGACCTCGCGATCGCCGCCGTCGAAGAAGAAGCCGCGCGGCACGCCGACGACGAAGCCTCCGATCGACCAGTCGAGCTGCTCGGTGAAATCGGGCACGGCGGCGCTGACGCTGTCGGGATCCCCGGCATCGGGACCGACGATCGCCTGCAGCACGATCGCCGCATCGCGCACGTTTCGGGTCAGGGGTCCGACGTGGTCCATGGAATGGATCAGCGGCAAGACTCCGGATCTGCCGACGAGCCCGAAGGTCGGCTTGTGGCCGACGATTCCGCAACATTCGGCGGGCTGGCGCACCGAGCATCCGGTGTCGGTGCCGATGGCGGCGTACGCCATTCCCGCGGCGACCGCCACCGCCGAGCCGCCGCTGGAGCCGCCCGGATGATGATCCGTGCGCCAGGGATTGGCGATCGCGCCGAAAAACGGATTGATCGAAGTCGAGCCGAAAGCGAGCTCGTGCAGACCGGTCTTTCCGAGCAGGACCGCGCCGGCCTCGTAGAGCTTGTGAATCACGGTCGCGTCCTCGTCAGGAACCCAATGCTCGTAGAGACGGCTGCCGGCCGTCGTGCGAATGCCGCGCGTCGCGATCAAGTCCTTGACGGCGACGGGCACGCCGTGCAGCGGGCCGCGATCGATGTGCTCGGCGAGCTCCTCGTCCGCCCGGTAAGCCTGCTCGAGCGCGAGACTGTCGCTCACGGTCAAATAAGCGTTGAGATCCCCGTCGAGGCGCGCAATCCGATCGAGCAGCCACTCCGTGAGCTCGACGGACGAGACCTCGCGTGAACGAAGCGCCGCGGCGATGTCGGTAATCGTCGCGTAATGCATCTCGTTCTTGTCCACGGAACCACCTGCTCGAACGTTGACCGGACGGCGCGGTGAGGAGTCTATCGCTTCCGGATGACGCGGCGTAGAATTTTGGAACCGACGCCGGCGCTGCGCGTCAAAGCAAGCCCTCGAATCTGTCCGGGAACGCATGAAAACGCTGTTCAAGGTAGTGGGAGCGACGCTAGCCGTCATTGCGACGCTGGCCGTCGTCATCGGCATCGCGGTCTGGCTGCTGTTCGACCCGAACGATTACAAGGACTATCTCTCCGAGTGGGTCAGCGAGCGGACCGGACGTGAATTCGTGATCGAGGACGATCTCGAGCTCACGTTCTTTCCTTGGCTCGGAATCACGACCGGCAACGTTCGCATGGGCAACGCCGCCGGATTCGGCGACGACGATTTTGCCTCGATAGACAGCGCCACCGTGAGCGTCCGGCTGCTGCCGCTGTTGAGCCGGCGCGTCGAGATCGGCACCGTGCGCCTGGACGGCTTGGAGCTCAACCTCGCCACGGATGCGCAAGGGTCGAATAACTGGAGCGATCTGATCGCCGCGGGCGAATCCGGCGACGCGGGCGAGCCCGAGGACGCGCCCGCCGCCGCGCCGTTCCTGGATCAGCTCAATATCGCCGGTATCGATATCAACGACGGCCTGATCTTCTGGCGTGAGAATGCCACCGAAGTGCGTTACGTGATCTCGGAGCTGTCGCTCGAAACCGAGGAGATCGCGGCCGGCGCTCCGATCGACGCGCAGCTGGCTTTCCGACTCGTCAGCATCGAGCCGCAGCTGACGGCGGAGATTACGGCCTCCGGAGCAGCCTTCATGGATTCGGCCGCCGCGCGACTCGAGGGACGCAACCTCACAGTCGTGTTCAACCTCACCGACGGCGGCGGCAACGAGCGCGCCGCCGGAACGCTGCAGACCGGGAACCTCGGCTTCGGACTGGAGACCCGCAACGCCGAGATCGCTCAAGGCAGCTTGACCGCGACCGTGATCGCGCCGCCCGTGGGACCGGAGCAGCTCGAGCTCGCCGCCGACTGGTCGGCATTGAGGCTCGATCTGACCGAAGCGACTTTGGCCTTCGATGATCTCAACACTGTGGCGGCGGGCATCGCGGCCGCTTGGGAGCTCAGCGGCCGCAACCTGCTGGATCAACCCGAGCTCGAGGGCCGGGTGAGCATCGCCGGCGCGCCGCTGCAAGCGGCCCTCGACGCGCTCGGTCTGGAGCTCGACCCGGCGGCGCGCGGCGGGCTCGGCAATTTCGACCTGAGCGCGGCTTTTGTCGCTCAGCCCGCGACCAGATCACTCGCCTTGTCGAGCTTGTCGGCGGCGCTGCTCGGCGTCGCGCTCGAGGGAGAATTCACGGCAGCCGCGGACGGCTCGGCGAGCGGCCGCTTCGCGACCAACGAGTTCGATCCGGCGCGTCTGATGCCCCTGCTGCCCGCGGACACGGCAGCGAGCATAGACGCCGGGGCCTTGGGCGCGGCGCGAATCTCGAGCCAGGTTCGCTATCAACCAGAGCAGCAGCGTCTGTCGCTGGAGAACATCGATGCTGGAATTCTCGGCGCCCGGATCACCGGTGAGCTCCACCGTCTCGACGACGGCTCGAGCTATGAAGGCCGTCTGAGCGTGCCTTCGCTGAGCGGCGAGCGTCTGACCGCCGCGCTCGGAGAGCGGATGCCGGAGGCGCTCGCCACGGCCGATCTCGGCACGCTCGCGCTGCGCGCGCGCTTCGACTACTTGAGCGGCGCCGGGACGCTCGAGCTCAGCGAGCTCGATGCCGAAGCCGCGGGCCTTCGGATGCTGGGCAGCTTGCGAATGACGCAGCTGCCGGACTCGCAGAGCTGGGCCGGCAACCTGGAGCTCAGGCCGTTCGACCCCAAGGCGCTTTTGGCGCGGCTCAACCGACCCGCACCCGCGCTGGCGGACTCGACGGCGTTCAAGACGGCGTCGCTTTCGGCCGAGCTCGACGTCGACGCGACTCGCGGCGTATTCACGGATATCCAATTGCGGCTCGACGACAGCACCGTGACCGGCGATGTTACCGTTGCCTTCAGCGAGCCGGTCGCCTACGAGTTCAGGCTCGAGATCGATCGTCTCGATGCCGATCGCTATCTGCCGCCGACGCCGGATGCGCCGGCCGCCGCGCCGGCCGCCGTCGCCGACGTCACGCTGCCGACACAGCCGCTCTACGACCTGAATCTCGCGGGCGAGCTCAGCGTCGGTGAGCTCGGCCTCGCGAACTTGAGCTTCAGCAATTTGAGCTCGCGCCTCACGGTCCGCGACGGCCTAGGCGTGGTCGAGGACGCGCGCACCGAGCTCTACGGCGGCGCGTTTCAAGGTCGAGTGGAGCTCGACGCGCGCGGTGAGCTACCGCGGTTGGCGGTCAACGGCGCGGCAACGACGATCCAGCTCGAGCCGCTGCTCGCGGCCCTGCGCGGCGAAGCGAACATGACCGGCGCAGGCAGCTTCGATCTGTCGCTCGCAGGCACCGGCGCGCGACTCACCAGCGTGCTCGACTCGTCCCAGGGACGCGTCGAGTTCTCGGTGCGCGACGGAACGCTGCGCGGATTCAACCTCGGCCATGCCTTGTGCTCGGCCTACAACGTCACCCAGAGTCTGCCCCGGCCCGCGGCCGCGGAGGAGCTCACGCGCTTTCAGCTCATTCGCGGCCGCGCCGAGGTGCAGGAGGGCATTGCCCGCACGCGCGATCTCGAAGCGACGACGGCCTTCCTCAAAGTCACGGGCCAGGGGCAGTCCGATATCGTCAGCCGCGACATCAACTACGACCTGGTCGCCGAAATGACCGCGAGCATCGGCATCCCGCGCTGCGAGACGATGGATCGCGCCATCGGCGATTCGATCCCGATGCGCGTCAGCGGCACGATCACCGCGCCGGAGATTCAACCGGACTTCCGCCAGCTCGTTCGCGACCGCGTCCGCGGCGAGCTCGAGGACAGGCTGCGCCAGCGGCTCGAGGAGCGGCTACGCTGACCAACGGAGGAGAACCATGAGCCCGAACCCGGCCCACCGCTCCGCGATTGTTGCGCTGCTGTTGCTCTTGTCCGCCGCCGCCCACGCCCAGGACAGGCTCGGCTACGACTCCGCCGCCGACCCGTTCGAGCAGCTCGAAGCCGCACAAGCGACGGCCGAACGGGAAGCCAAGCGGGTTCTCGTCATCGCCGGCGGCGAGTGGTGCATCTGGTGCCACTATCTGGACGCGTTCCTCTCGCGCAACGCCGACGTCGGCGGACCGTTCAAGGAGACTTTCGTCGTCGTCAAGGCGTATTTCGCCCGCGAGGGCGACAATGAGGCCTTCTTCGCAAGCTTGCCGCGGGCAGCGGGCTATCCGCATTTCTGGGTGCTCGCGGCGGACGGCTCGCTGCTGGCCTCGCAGAACACCCTGCCGCTCGAGGACGGCGGCAAGAGCTACGACAAGGCGCGTTTCCTCGCCTTCATCGATGAATGGAAGGCGATGAAGCCGCTGTAACCTTTACCGTGTCCGCGCGTCTTAGTAGCCGGGAACAACCGCAGCTGGACGCGTCGGTGGCGGAAACAGACAGAACCGATGACTATGCCGCCGAGCCGGCGCGCGACGACGAGGGGAATCTCCCGGCGTGGCAGTTTCGGCTCGCGGCAGCGCGCCATTACCGCAGCGTCTACCGGTTCGCGGCGGCGTTGCTCGGCGACAGGCACGAGGCGGAAGACGTGACTCAAGAGACCTTCCTACGCTATTGGCAGCATGCACGAGCGGTAAGCCGGCCGAAGGAGTGGCTGCTCGCGGTCGCTCGAAACTTGAGCCTCGACCGCTTGCACCGCGCCCGGCGCCGGCTGCGGCTCAAGCTCGAGGGATCGTCGTGAGCGATCTGGAAATTCGCTGGGCTTGGAGCCAGGTCGAGGGCATGGCCGACGGCAGCCTCTCGGCGGACGACGAACGCCGCGTGCGCGCCGCAATGACGCAGGACCCCGCGCTGCGTCACGCCGTGCGGCACGCGGCGACGCTGCGGCGCTCGTTGCGGCGACTCGACAAAGCCCCGCTGCCGCCGACGTTGTTGCGGCATCTTTGGGGAATTCCCGGTCGCGGCAAGCGCGCGGGCCCGTCGGCGGCACCGCTCTGGCTCAGCGTTTCGGCTTGCGGCGTGGCGGCAGCCGCGGCTTGGTTGTTGTTGCCGGCGGACCCCGCCGCGCCCGATCCCCGGGCGGCGGCGGTTCAGGATTTCGAGATAGCGATGGCCTATGTCCGACAGAGCGCGGTCATCACGCGCGACGAGGTCACGACCGCCCTCGGCACGGGGCTACAGGAGGCCGTCGTCACCAGCCGCGACGCCGTGAGGAATAGAGACTCTGAAAATGACAATGGAGGTTGAGAGCATGCTGACTCGAATCGCGCTCACAGTGCTTGCGGCTTGCGGCGCGTTGCAGAGCGCCGCGGCGCAGGATTTTTTCGACTTCGGCCAAATCCCCGGAGTCGCCGAGCCGACGGTGCAAATCGATCTGGATCCGTGGCTGCTCGGCTTCGTGGGTGAGGCCGCACGGTTCGAGGATCCGGCCGCGGCCGATCTGCTCGCCGGATTGCAGGGGATTCGCGTGCGCGTCTACGAGGAGCTCGAGGATGCCGTAGCCGTTGGCGGATTCATCGATAGCGCCTCGCAAGCGCTCGAGAGCGACGGCTGGCAGCGCATGGTCTACGTGCAGGACGGCAGCGACAAAGTCAGGATCTACGTCAGGCGCGCCGACGAGCTGCTCTTGGGAATGACGGTAATGGTCGTCGACGCAACCGAGGCCGTGTTCATCAGCATGGCGGGCTCGATCAGTCCCGCGCAGCTCGGCCAGGTTGCCAATGCTCTCGGGATAGGCGAAGCCCTCGAGGGGCTCGGCGCGGCCGGCGGCGCGATACCGGTCTCCGCCGAACCCGCCGACTAGTCCGAGACCGTGACCGGCGCGCGCTGCGCGTCGGCCGCGGGCAGCGTTCCGGCCGGCGCTAGATGGCAGGCATCACAAACCTGGGCTTGAGCGGCCCGCGCAACCGCTGTGTTCAGCGTCAGGAACGGCACCCGTGCCGAGTGGCAATCGATGCACTCGTAGCGCCGCTCGAGCACGAGGTTGTGGACGCGCTCGAAGTGCCAATAACCGTCTCGCGAGGTCGCCAATAGCGCGCGCAGATCCTCGGCGCCGAGCGCCGCGGTCCACGCAGGATCGGCGGGCTCCCGGTTCCAAGGCGCTTCGCGGCGCGTGAACTCGACCGGCTGCCAACCCGCAACGCTCGCAAGCTCCGCCGCTGCCGAGCGCCCGGCGACACGCCCCGTGAGGATCGACGGCCCCGTGAACATGCCGTCGAGACCGTTCAAGCCGTTCATGCCTGCCGAGCCGGTCAGCTCGCCGGCAGCGAACAAGCCCGGCACGGGCCTGCCCTGGGCGTCGAGCGCGCGCGTCTGCAGGTCGATGGAGACGCCACCGGCGCTCTTGTTCGCCATCGGATAGAGCTTGGTCGCGTAATAAGGCGGCGTGTCGATAGTGAACGCCGGCGGCGGATCCTCGGGAGGCAAGCCGTCGACGTCGGTGCTCTGGCCGTTTTGGACGAGCATGTTGTACTCGGCTAGCGTCGCGGCCAGCGCGTCGCCGGGCACGCCGATGCGCTCGGCAAGCACCTCGATGCTGTCGGCCTTCTGGGTGATCGCGGGATTCTCGACCGCGAGCCGCTGGATTTTCTCGACATCGACCTCGTCCGCCGAGACGAAATGCGGCCCGCCCAAACGGAAGCCGTCCTTGTCGTCGGCATCGTAGATGGCCCAGTGCCCCTCCGGCTGCTGGCGCATCACGGCGTCGAAAACGTAACGGTCGATGCCGAGCTCCGTCACGAAGCGCCGGCCTTCGGCGTTGACCCAGATCGAGCGCGCGTTGCCGGCCGTAAAGCCGCGCGCGTCGTCGAGGCCGAGCATGTCGGGCACGATCGCGTAGCCGTTGTACTGGCGGTCGAGGTGCGCGAGCGCGGCGCCGGCCTCCTCGGCCATGCGGTGGCCGCTGCCGCGGGAATTCTGTCCCGACATGCTGTACACGGGTCCGGGTTCCGGCAAATCGTCGCGCCAGTTCGCCTTGACCATTTCGATGTTGCTTTGGAAGCCGCCGGTCGCGAGGACCACTCGAGGTGCCCGCAGCGTAAAGGTTTCACCGGCGCGCCAGTCCGTTCCCTCGACGCCGACGACCGCATCACCGTCCTTGAGTAGACGCTCGGCGACAGAGTTCCAGCGAAACGAGATGTTCGAGTATCGCAAGGCCTCGAGGTAGATGGGGCGCAGCAGATTCAGCCCGCGGCGGTAAGTCATGTGAAAACGCGGCAGGCTGTTGCCGTGTGACGGCCGCATGCGGTCGAAACGCACGCCGAAGCCGGTCACCCAGTCGTAGATCATCTCGCGCGAATTCTCGGCGTAGAAGCGCGTCCATTCGGGATGACCGTCCACGGTCCAGTCCATCCAATCGCGATACGCCTGCTCCGGCGTGTCCGTGTAGCCGGCGGCCTGCTGCATCGGCGAGCCGACGACGGCGACGCCGCCCGATTGAATGCCGTGGCCGCCGAAGACCGAGTTCATATCGACGACGAGCACGCGCGCGCCGGCGTTGGCGGCATCGATCGCGGCGGACAATCCCGCGAGACCCGCGCCGACGATGAGGACGTCGGCGTCCGTCGAGGCCGCGTCCGCCGCCGGGCCTGAGCCTGGGGCAGGCGCGTCTTGCGGCGCACAGGCGGCCAACCACGCGCAAATGCAAGACAAGGCCCAAACGCTGCCGATCGACCCCTGATACGACCTCATGACTGATCCCCCCCTCGCGGCTGCCGCGCTGCCTCGTGCACCCGGCCGACCCTAGCTTGCCCAGACTTGCGGCATCGCACAAGGCGCGAGCGCCTCGGTGCGCGACGAGTTCTATCTATAATGGCGTGCATGCTGCCCGGCCACACGCACCGCCTTTCGCCTAGCCGCTTGCCGCTGTTGAGCGCGCTAGTCACGCTCGGCGTCGCCGCCGCGGGCACGACACCCGCGGCGGGGCAGTGGCGCGGAAGCTATTGCCCGGGCCCCAGCGACGTCTACGGCGGCAACGACCCGGCCACGCCCGAGGCGGAATTCCACATGGCGCGCTTGATGTATACCGACGCGAACGGTCGGATTCAAGGTGGCTGGCGCCCTTGGTGGCGCATCGACTGGCCCGAGGCCGAGTGTCACCTCACGCGCGGGCTCAAGCGCCTCACGCGGCTCGACGTGGCCGACGACAGCTTCCACGCACGCGCGATCGATGAGCGGCTGTTCGACTTCCCGTGGCTGTTCGCCCAGCAGGTCGGCCATTGGTATTTGTCACCGCCGGAAGCGGACCGCCTGCGCGAGTATCTGCTGCGCGGCGGCTTCCTGGTCGTCGACGACTTTCACGGCCTCTACGAGTGGCAATACTTCACCGAATCGATCCAGCGCGTGCTGCCCGGCCGCGCGATCGTCGACATCCCGGAATCCGATCCGCTGCTGCACATACTCTACGATCTGGACCAGCGCACGCAGATCCCAGGGCGCCGTCACCTCTATCGCGCGAGCTCAGGCGAAATCGTCGCCGAGCTGCCGGGAGGCCCGCCGCGCTGGCGCGGCATCTACGACGACGCCGGCAGGCTGATGGTCGCGATCAACTTCAACATGGACATGGGAGACGCCTGGGAGCATGCCGACGACCCCGTCTACCCCGAGCCAATGACGGCGCTCGCTTATCGTTTCGGCATCAACTACATCATCTATGCGATGACCCACTGAAAACCACTACAAGAACGAAGAGTCATGACTGGAATATCGGCAATCTGGATCGCGCTCGCCGCGGTCATTGGAATCGTGTTTGTCTCTCGGCGCAGGCGCCGCGCCGGCAGGCCGAGCCGCTCCGACAGCGTCAGAATCGACGTCGATGCGGACCTGCTGCAGGCCTGTCACGGCGATCGCCGCCTCGCGGACCGGCTGATCGCTCGCGAGCTCGAGGACGGCAGCGAGCTGTCTCGAGCCGGCGCGGCGCTGATGGCGCTCGCCAAGCTGCGCGACGATCAGCGCTGACGGCTCAGCTCGCGGCCGCGAGGATGTGATACGGCGTCAGCGCCGGATCGCGGCAATTCTCGAGCGGGATCAACAATGTGGTCACGAGCGCGAACCGGCCCGAAATCACCGAGTGACTGCGGCCGTCGGTGAACACCGACCACGCCGAAAACGGCGGAAAGCGGATTTCGCGGTAAGTCGACAGGTCCGCGCGAAAGCTCTCGGTTTCCTTCATATAGTTGTGGATCCGTCGCATCGCCCGGTCGTAGGGGCTCGAGTCGATGACCTTGAGCAGCGGATAGACCTTGCTCAGACCGCCGAGGACGCCGCTGTAGAGCTTGTCGCCGAGAGATTTCTGCAAGCGTATCGCGGCGCGCCCGCCGCGCGCCGCTTGCGCGAGCTCGGCATGCCGGGCGAAGAGCTCCGCGAAGCTCCCCTTGGTGCCCCAGACCCGGTCGACGTCCGGGTTCAGGTTGACGAAGAAGCGCAGGATGCGATCGCCGTCGGTGGCGCCGTAGGCGCCGGCGTCGATGTGCACGATCTCGCTGTTCGATCGCGCCTCGAGATTGCGGCCGCGCTCCTCGACGGCGCGAAAGCTCGTAGTGCCGAGCCTCCAACCGGGCCGCCAGCCCGGTGCGTTTCGCTCGAAGAACGCGCCTACCTGTTGCCGATGCGTCTTGAGTATCCCCTTGACTCGTTCCTGGACCTCGGCAGAGGCCTCGAATCGCGGAATCGAATCCGATTCCGGGTGATAGCTTACGTTCTTTACCTTGTGCTGCTGCGGCAACGCCTCGCGCAGAAAACGCAGATCCTCAGGCAAAGGCAGAGGCACCGGGCAGCGCTCGAAGAACACCACCTCGCAGCGCTCGAGCGCGGTCTGGATTTCCTGAGGCTCGGCCTCATCGAAGCGACGTAGCGGGTAACTCTCGGTCATGTCTGTCCACCGGTTGCGGCCCGGCAGCCGCATGCCGCGCGAGCACCCTCTCCAATTTCTCTATGACTTCGTCGACCTCGATCAGATCCATCGCCGCGGGATCCCGGACGCGCTGGCCCCAACGCAACGCCTCGACGGGCTTGTCGAACTCCCGCCGCACGGCTTGCGGATACTTGTCGACGACCAGGTGCTGGCTCGCATAGGGCCCGGTGCGCCATCGATTCGAGGTGGCGTAGAGTCCGACGACCGGCGTACCGACCGCGGTCGCGATATGCGCCGGGCCGGAGTCCGGGCAGATCACCACCGTGGCCCGGCCGATCAGGGCCGCGAGCTGCTTGAGCGTCGTCCGGCCGACCAGATCGACGGGCGGCTCGGTAAGACCCGCGGCGATCTGCCCTGCGTAGCGCCGCTCGAGCTCGGTCCCGGCGCCGGTCAAAATCACCTGCGCGCCGTGACGGCGCGTCGCGTGCTCGGCTACGGTCGCGTAGCGCTCGGCGCTCCAGTTGCGGTAGTTGCGAAAACGCTGCCCGGTGCAGGGGCTGATGACGACCGCGGGACGGGAGCCGTCGACGACCCGCGCCGCGAACGCCCGGTCCTCGGACGCAAGCGGCAGATCCCAGCGCGGCGCGGCGCGCTCGATCCCGAGCGCGCCGGCAAACTCGAGCAGGCCGTCCATGACGTGCTGCTGCGGCGTCGGCGCAAGCCGCGCATTGCAGAACAGCCACTGATAGTCGCGCGCTCTGGCGCGATCGAATCCCAGACGCACACCTGCCTTCACCATCGTGCTCACGATATTGGCCCGCAAGGAAGCATGCATGTGCAGCAACAGCGGAAAACGCCGCTTTCCGAGCCCGCGGCGAACCTCGCGATAGCCGGCCCAGCCCTTTGCCTTGTCGAGGACCAGGAACTCGACGCCGTCCAGCCCTTGGAGCAGCCCGTGCTCGGTCTTGCCGATGATCCAGGTCAGCGCCGTGCGCGGCCAGGCGCCTTGAATCGCACGGACCACGGGCAGCGTGTGGCAGGTATCGCCGATCGCCGACAGGCGGATGATGCAGACCGTTTCGGGGGGATCGGTGAAGATGATCGACTCGCCCATGGGCAGAGAGATTCTGGATCCTGTCTCGGGAATTCGCGATAGTGCCATCCTAGAGCTAAAATCGGCCGAAAGCATCCGGCGGCTCCCGCGCCGCGCGCCGCGCTCATCCAAGCACGCACTATCGTCATGAAACGCCTGCTCGCCGTCGTCGCGATCGTGCTCTCGGGCTTGGCGCTCGGCGGCTGGCTGCTGGCGCGCCAGAGCCTGCCGCAGCTCGACGGCGCCGCGGCGATCGCGGACTTGAGCGGCCCGGTAGCCGTGGAGCGCGACCGCTACGGCGTCGTGACGATCCGGGCGCAAACTCGCCTCGATGCGGCTGCGGCGACCGGATTCGTGCATGCTCAGGACCGCTTCTTTCAGATGGATCTGTTGCGGCGCACGGCCACCGGCGAGCTCAGCGTTCTGTTCGGCCCCGGGGCGGTCGCGATCGACCGGGATCACCGCCTGCATCGGCTGCGGAGCGTGGCCGAAGAAATCATGGCGAGCCTGCCATCCGCCGATGCCGAGTTGCTGGAAGCGTATGCGCGCGGCGTCAATGCCGGTCTAGGCGCCCTCACCACCAAGCCTTTCGAATATTGGGTTCTGCGCGCGCAACCCGTTGCCTGGCGGCCTATCGATACGTTTCTCGTCAATTTCGCGATGTACTTCGATTTGAGCGACGAGGATGCAAGCCGCGATGCAAGCTTCGCGCGGCTCCATGACGCGCTGCCGGAGGGATTGCGGCCGTTTCTGCTCAACGAAGGCACCTCCTGGGATGCACCCCTGGTCGGCCCGGCGTACGCGCTGCCGCCGGTGCCGGACGCCGCGGTTTGCGACTTGCGCGACGCCGCCCCGCCGCGCGAGCCGCCCCGGGCTTCGCGCGCTCCGGTTTTGTCCGGCGAGGATCTCGCCCCCGGCAGCAACGGCTGGGCCGTCGCGGCCGGCCGCAGCCGCACGGGCAACGCGATCGTCGCCAACGACATGCATCTCGGGCTGCGCGTGCCGAACGTCTGGTATCGACTGCGCCTCATCGTCGAAGCGTCCGCAGCGAATGCTGCGCCGCTCGACATTACCGGAGTCACGCTGCCCGGTGCACCGGTCATCGTCGCCGGCAGCAACAGCGCGATCGCCTGGGGGTTCACCTACAGCCGCGGCGACTGGTCCGACCTGGTGCTGGTGCGGCGCGATCCCGAGGATTCGAGCCGCTATTGGACGCGATCCGGCTGGCGCGAGCTCGAGACCCATGTCGAGACGATCGCCGTGCGCGGCCAGCCGCCGGTGGAGCTTCGCGTGCGCTCCACCCAGTGGGGCCCGATAGTCGATGGGGATCGCGGCGTGCCGCGCGCAGTGCATTGGCTCGCGCACGAGCCCGAAGCATCGAATCTCCGCCTGCGGGATCTCGAAGGAGCGAGCGACGTGCACGAGGCCGTGCAGATCGCGCACACGGTCGGGCTGCCGCCGCAGAACTTCATGGTCGCGGATCGCAACGGCGACATCGCCTGGACCATCATGGGGCGAATACCGATACGCGCCGGCTACGATCCGCGGCGGCCGGCGTATTGGGAGGACAGCGGCACCGGCTGGCTCGGTTGGCTCCCGAGCGTCGCGTATCCGGTCGAGATCAAGCCGCCGGCGGGCTACCTATGGACGGCGAACGCCCGCGTGGTAGACGGCGATGCGCTGCTTCGCATCGGCACCGGCGACTATGCATTGGGCGCGCGCGCCCAGCGAATCCGCGATTCCTTGAGCGCTCTGGTGCAGGCTTCGATCGACGACATGCTGGCGATGCAGCTCGACGATCGCGCCGTGCTTCACGAGCGCTGGCGGGACTTGATCGTCGCGCTGCTCGCGCGGCATGCGTCCGACGCCGAGCCTCGACGGCGCGCGCTCGCCGCCGTGCTCGAGGCCTGGGACGGTCACGCCGGCATCGGTGCAGCGGCGTATCGCCTGACGCAGGAGTTTCGCCACCTCACCCGCGAGACCGTGCTGCGCTCCATCATTTCCGGTTGCGGCACGCCGGAGGAGCCGCTGCGCGTGGAGCGCCTGACGCAGTCCGAGGGGCCCTTGTGGCGGCTCGTCAACGCCAGACCCGAGCATCTGAAGCCTCCCGGGCATGCGAGCTGGGATGCGTTTCTGCTCGCGATGGTCGACGAGACGCTCGCGAGCTGCCCGCACGCCGCGATAGAGGATTGCACCTGGGGCGAGCTCAATCGGGTCGAGATTCGACATCCGTTCGCCCAGGCGCTACCGCTGTTATCGGCGTTGCTCACCGTGCATTCGGGGCCGCTGCCGGGCGGACAATTCACGTTGCGCGTGCAAAACCGCAATCACGGCGCGTCCGAGCGCTTCGCCGTGTCGCCGGGCGATGAGGCCAACGGCTATTTCCACATGCCCGGCGGCCAAAGCGGTCACCCGCTGTCGCCGTACTTTCGCGCCGGCCACGAAGCCTGGGCCCGCGGCGAGCCGCTGCCGTTCCTCCCCGGCCCCGCTGCGCACACGCTGACCTTGCGCCCGGCGCTTACCGAATGAGCAGAGGTCACTGTGGCGGCGCGGGACCGGCGCCCAGCGTCAGCAGCGAGAACGGGTCCACGCGCGCGTCGAGGATGCGCACGCCCCAATGCAGATGCGGGCCCGTGACGCGTCCGGTCGCGCCGGCGCGCCCGATGAGCTGACCGCGCGCGACCCGTTCACCCGGCTCCACGAGAATTTCCGAAAGGTGCAGATACGTCGAATACACGCCCAAGCCGTGGTCGAGGAATACGGCATTGCCGCTGAAGAACAGCTCCTTCGCCAGCACGACCCTGCCGGCGTTGGCCGCGAAGATCTGCGTGCCCGTGGTCGCTCTGAGGTCGGCGCCGGAATGCGGCGCGCGCGGCTCGCCGTTGAAGATGCGTCGATGCCCGAAGTTGCGCCCGTCCTCGGCGCCGGGTATCGGTGAGGCGAACGGCTCCTGCCAATACGCCTCCGGTGTCAGCGTGGCGTAGACGGCGGCGATCTCGCGAGACTCGCGTGCGGCGCGTTCCTGATTCTCGGGACTGAGCTCCACGTACCCCGGCGCTACGTTAAGCTCGGTGGTGGGGAAATCGCGGCGTTGCACTTCGATCGGCTGCGGCCGGGCAGCCTCGCGGCCGTCATCGAATCGCAGCCTGAGCTCGGCGTCGTAGACGCCGGCGCGGGTATCGAGATCGACGCCGATGACCGTGAGCCATTCGCCGCCCCGGCGAACGAACGGCACCTGGCGCTGCTGCCAGGCGATCTCGACGGCCGCCAGTCCCTCTTCGTGAGCCTGTCTCAATGCTATCGCCTGCCCCTGCAAGGCAACGACGTTGGCCAACAGCAACGCCAGCGTGCTCATCGATCCCTGTCGCCCGTCATCCTGCGATCCATTGTAGAACAACACGAAGGTGTCGTCGGGCCCGGCTCCGGCGGCGATGTCCTCGCCTTCGCGAAGGTCGCGACGGTATCGAACCGCCTATACGGCACCGACGGTACGGTCGATGACCCAAAACGCCGCCACCGAGCCGAGCCCGTACGCCGTCGCCAGCCGCCAGGCGCGCGGCGTCCACCCACCGAATCGCCGCCACAGCCACGCGAGCGCCAGCACGCCCGCGATGAAAACCAGCTGCCCGGTCTCGACGCCGAGGTTAAAGAACAACAGCGCCAGCGGCACCGCGCGCTGCGGCAGGCCGATCTCGGCCAACGCTCCGGCGAAGCCGAAGCCGTGCAGCAAGCCGAACAGAAAAGCGACCAGCCACGGCAGCTCGAGCGTGAGGCGCGGCATTTGCGGCGCGCGGGCGGTACGCAGGCACTCGCGGCCCAGCTCCGCGGCGAGAAACAGGATGCTGAGCGCGATGACGGCCTCGACCGGCGATTGCGGCAACCGCACCCAATCGAGCGTCGCCGCGCCCAAGGTAATGCTGTGCGCGACCGTGAACGCCGTGACCGTGAGAACCAGCCGGCGAACGTCGGGCACCAGCAGGATCAGCGCGAGCACGAACAGCAGATGATCGACGCCGCTGAGAATGTGCTCGATGCCGAGCACGAGATAAGCCGCCATCAGAGCCCTCGTGGTCTGCTCGGCGGGAATCAGCGTCTCGGGAGCCGCCGGCGTCAGCACCTGCGTGAACGCGCTTCCGTCGAGGTAGTCGATCCGCAGCAGCACGTCCGTCAAAGTGCCGCTCAAGCCATCGACGGCGATGCGGCCGCCGGACAGGCCTTCGGCGCAGGCGAGGTCGCGCTGCTGCACGCGCGCATCTCCCATCACGTAGGCGCTCAGCGGCCCCGTGAGCTCGCAATCCTCCGGGAAACGCGGGCTCAGCGCATCCGCCAGACCGCCGGTGAGCGAAGCCTTCCATTGCACCCTGAAGCGCGAGTCTGCGATTTCCTCCACGCCGAGATAGCCGGGGCTGAACTCGTGCGCGAGGCTCGTTGCCGGAAGCCCGAGCCAGAGTGTCGTCGCGAGCAGCGCTCTCGCTAAGGCTGCCATGCGGCGCGCGCCACCTCGGGCAGCTCGATGACGATCTCATAGCGGTCGCGAAGCTGCGCATAGGCCGCATCGTTCGCCTGCTGCCGGCGCTGCCGCAGCAGCGCTTCGACGACTTGCTCGCGCACCTCATCGAGCCGCGGCCGGCGCGCCTCGCTGCGCCCCGAGAGCCGCACGAGATGCACGCCGAACTGCGAGCGGAGCGGGCCGTGCCAGGCGCCGTCCGCGTCCAGCGCGAGCACCTCGGCGGCGAAGCTCTGGCCGAGCTCGGCGCGCAGCTCCTGCTCGGAGACGTCCTCCAGCGCCGGCGCGAGCCCCGACTCGTCGCCGCGGACCTCTCCGCCCTCGGCCAAGCGCCGCAGCGCGGCCTCGGCATCCGTCACGAGGCTTTCGCCATGCAGGCTCGGGCTGAAGTAGAGCTGCTCGAAGCTGACGCGCGCCGGCTCGTCGAAGCTCGCGCCGTTTGCCTCGAAGAACGCTTCGAGCTCTTCTTCCATCGGCTCGTGGGCGGCGAACAGGTCGTCCGTGAGGAAGGTCATCTTCTCGACGAGACGCTGGCGGACTCGCGAATCGTCGCGGTCCAGCCCGAGCGCGAGCGCCTCGCGGTAGAGAACCTCCTCGCGGATCATCGGCTCGACGAGCTGATAGAGCTCCGCCTCGGTCGGCGCTTGGCCGTAGAGCATCGCCATCGCTTGCCAGAGGCTCGCGATCTCAGCCTCGCTGACGACGATGCGCCGCGATTCGTCCGGCGAAGCACGGTCCAACACCGCGAACAAGCCGAAAATCGCCGCGCCGAGGACGATGAAATGCACCAGCGGGTCGCGCAGCAGGCTGTCCAAGGCCTGGCGCTGCCGTGCCGCGGGAGCCGATTCGGTCGCCTGTCGCATGGCGAGATACTAACGCAGCCCAAATTCTCGATCCCTATCCTGCAACCGCGCACGGCGCGAAGCGTGCAGATTTCCGTCTCCCCGGGCGGCGCTTCGCTCCGCTATACTCGCCGGTCTGCGAGAAGAACAAAGCGGGGCTATGACAAGACCCTCTGTAGCCGCCCGGACACGGCGGGAGGCACTCAAGCTCGGTGGCGCCGCGGTGACGACGCTTGCTGCGGGGCGTTTCGGCGGCCTCGCACTCGCCCAGTCTCCGGGCCGTATCGACGTGCACCATCACTGGCATCCGCCGGTGATCGCCTCCGCCTTCGAGGGCGTGAATATCGGCGCTTCCTGGCCCGGCGGCGAATGGAGCGTCGCGGGCGCCCTGAGCCTCATGGACCGCTTCAACATACGCACGGGCATCTTGTCGGTGCGCAACCCGCGGAGCCGCGTCTCCGTCGCAAGCTGCCACGAGGTCAACGAGGCCGCGGCGCGCATCGTCGGCGACCACGGCACGCGTTTCGGCGCGCTGGCAATGCTGCCGCAATGGGATTTCGACGCCGCCGTCGAGGAGGCAGTGTACGCGCTCGACGTGCTCGGGCTCGACGGCGTCGGCCTCAATCCGAGCATCGACAACACCTACCTCGGCGCCGCCGAGCACGAGGCGCTCATGGCGGAGCTCGGAAGGCGCCGCGCCGTGGTGCTGCTACACCCGACCGAGCCCTACTATTTCGACGATCTGGGCCTTCAGATTCGAAGCTCAGTGATCGAATACGTGTTCGAGACCACGCGCGCGATCGCGAACCTGATTTTCTCCGGCACGATCGAGCGCCACCCGCAAATCCGCTGGATCACCGCGCACGCGGGCGGCGCCGCGCCCTATATTGCGGCTCGCTTGGCCGAGCAGGGTGAGCGCTTCGATCCGCGGGTGCGCGAGCGGGCGCCCCAAGGCGTGATCAGCTACATGAAGACGCTCTACTACGGCACGGCGCAGGCGACCTCGGTCTATACCCTTCGGGCGTTGCTCGAGCTGGTCGACTCGAGCAGGATCGTCTTCGGCACGGACCTGCCGATCTCACCGCCGTCGTTGATCGAAGCATCGGACGCCGTGCTGAACGGCTACGGCGACTTCACCGCCGAGGATCTGCGCGCCATACAAGTCGACAACGCCCTCGCGCTGTTCCCGCGCCTGGCCTGAACCGAGGAGAGAGCTCATGACCTCAACGACAACAACATCGCCGATCCTCAAGACCGTGGCCTACGCCGTGCTGCTGCTCGGCCATGCGGCCGTCGCCCCGGCGCAGACGGGTCCGGCTTCCGCGGGCCCCGCGGATCCGGCGCTCATCCAGGATCTCATCGCCGCCAACCGGATTCTCGCGGCCCAAGGCATCGTCGACGCCTTCGGCCACGTCAGCGTCCGACACGACAAGGACCCCAACCGCTTCTTGATGTCGCGCTCGCTGGCCCCGGAGCTCGTCACCGCCGACGACCTCATCGAGTACGATCTCGACGCCAACGCGGTCGACCTGAGCGGCCGCTCGCAGTATTCGGAGCGCTACATTCACGCCGAGATCTACAAGGCCCGGCCCGACGTCATGGCGGTGGTGCACAATCACTCACCGTCGGTGATTCCTTTCGGCATCTCCTCGGTGCCGCTCAAGCCCGTGTATCACATGGCGGGCTTCATCGGCGAAGGCTTGCCGATCTACGACATTCGCGAAGCCGCGGGCATGACCGAGATGCTGGTCAACAACGCCGCTCGCGGCAGCGCTTTGGCGCGCGAGCTCGGCGACCGGCCCGCCGTGCTGATGCGCGGCCACGGCGTCGCCGTCGTCGGCCCGGCGCTGCCGTTCGCCGTCGGGCGGAGCGTCTATCTCGAGCTCAACGCCAGCATCCAGCTGCAGGCCATCGGCCTCGGCGGCTCGGTGACCTATCTCGACCCGCAGGAGGCCCGCCTGGTGGTCGAAGCCGGGGAGAACCGCTCCTATGACCGCCCATGGGAAGTGTGGCGGCGCCACGCTCTAGGCGAATGACCGCAAGCCCGCACGCTCCACGGAGACCGCGAATGCTCGGGCTTCTTTCATGGATCGTTCCGCCGCTGGCATTCGGCGCCGTCGGGCTCGCCTTCGCGCAGGACGTCGATTTGAGCATCGTCCACCGGATCAAGGATCAGGCGTTCAACCACTCCCGCGTGATGGACTACGTCTTCGACCTCACGGACCGTAACGGCTCCAGGATCACGGGATCGCCGGGGCACCACCGGGCGGCCGATGCGGTGGTCGCGGCGATGCAGGCCGCCGGAATCGCGAACGCCGCGGTCGAGCCGTGGGAGGGCTTCGGTCGAGGCTGGTCCTACGGCCGGGTCTCGGTGCAGATGCTCGAGCCTCAGCAGACCACGTTGACGGGGATCCCCATGGCCTGGAGCGACGGCACGCCCGGCCCGGTGCAAGCCGAGGTGATCTCGGCGCCGCTCTTCGGCGACGACAGCACCGTCAACCGTTTCGACCTCGAGCAATACGCGCGCCACATTGCGGCCTACCGCGAGCGATACGCCGGGCAGCTCGACGGCAAGATCGTCCTGGCCGAGCCCGCGCACGAATTCGTCCCGGGAGACGAGGCGCCGTTCCAACGCCTCGACGGCGACGAGCTGCAGGAGGTCAGCGAGGCCGAGGTTCCCGAGCCGAGAGAGCCGCTGACCTGGCCGGTGTGGCGGCTGCCGAGCGACGGCGAGGCCCGCAGGGCCGAATACCAGAGAATGCCGCCCGTGGTGCAGATCGACTACTGGGAAAGGCAGATGGCGATCGACGCAGCCTGGCATGCGTTCTTGCGCGACGAAGGCGTACTCGCCGTGCTGGTCGCCGACAGCCACGACGAAGGCGGCACGATCTTCGCCGACCGCTACGGCTCGTGGGTGCCCGGCGCCGCCGTCGCCGTGCCGACGGTGAGCTTGAGCCCGGAGCACTACAACCGCATCCTTCGGCTGCTGGAGAACGACGTGCCCGTCACGATCGAGATCGACGTCGCCGCGCAGTTCCACGACGAGAGCACCGACGGCCGCAACGTCGTGTTCAGTCTCCCGGGCACCTCGAGACGCGAGGAGATCGTCATGCTCGGCGGCCATCTTGATTCCTGGCACGGCGCCACCGGCGCCAGTGACAACGCCGCCGGCTGCGCCATCGTCATGGAAGTCATGCGCATCCTGAGCCGGCTCGGCGTCGACATGGACCGCACCGTGAGGGCCGCGCTCTGGGACGGCGAGGAACAAGGCTACTACGGCTCACTCGCCTACGTCCGCAGCCACTTCGCCGATCCGATCACTCTCGAGCGGCTTGCGGCGCACGCGCGCCTGTCGGCCTACTTCAATCTCGACAACGGCGGCGGCAAGATCCGCGGCGTCTATCTTCAAGGCAACGACATGGCGAGACCGATTTTCGACGCCTGGCTTGCGCCGTTTGCCGATCTCGGCGCCGCTACGGTGTCGATTCGCAGCAGCTTCTTCACCGACCACCACGTTTTCGATTCGGTCGGCCTGCCGGGCTTCCAGTTCATCCAGGATCCGCTGGAATACCGTTCGCGCACTCATCATTCGAATCTGGATACCAGCGACCATCTGCAAGCCACGGACTTGATGCAAGCCGCGGCGGTCATGGCTTCGGTGGTCTACCACGCCGCGACGATGGATGGGCTCATGCCGAGGAAACCGCTGCCGCCGCCGCTGCCGGAGCGCCAACCCGTACCGGAGCTCATCCGCTACGCCTCGCCCGGCGCCGTCGACTTCTAGACGCCCTCGTCGTGATCGGATTGCGGCGCCGGGCGTCGCATTCGACGCATTTTCATGCTATCTCACTGCGCGCGGCGATAACGCCGGAGATCTTGATGCCGAAGAGGCCGGACAAGTGGATTCGATTGCAGCACTAGCTACATTGACGCGACGCGTGTGCATGACGGCCGGTATCACCGGCGTGATCGTGCTGCTCATCGCCTGCGCAAGCGCCAATCCGTACCGTGATCCGACGCTCGTGGCGCCGGAGACGACGGCAACGGCAGCCGGCGCCTCGGTGACGACGCGACGTGCCTCGGCGGTGGCCCACGCTGGCATACTCGTGGCGCAAACGGCCTATATCGAGCCGATCATCCGGCCGTTCTCGACGAGCGTGGCGCTGCTCTCCGTGGTTTTCAAGTCGACCGCGGGTTTCACGCGGCGCATCGGCATCGACGCCGTGCAGTTTTCGCGGCTCGAAGCGCAGCCGATCCCGCCGCTCAACGAGGGCCCGGGTATCGACCTCGCGGAATGGGAGCAGGAGCTCGACGGCATCGCCGGCACCGCGACCCGCGGCACGGTCCGTTTCCTCGTCGACGGCGAGGAGTTCTTTTCGCGTCTCATCGAGACCATCGAGAACGCCGCGGATTCCGTCGACATCCGCACCTATATCTTCGACAACGACGATGTTGCCGTCGATATCGCCGATTTGCTCAGAGCGCGGTCCGACGAGGTCGACGTCCGCGTGCTGCTCGACGGCATCGGCGCCTTGCTCGGCACGCAAGTCGACCCCGAGGGCATGCCCGCGGACTTTCGTCCGCCGATCTTCATGCCCTCGTACTTGCGCAAAGGCTCCGACGTCAAAGTGCGCACCGGCGGCAACCCCTGGCTCACGGGCGACCATCGGAAATCGACCGTCGTCGACGGCAAGATCGCTTTTCTCGGCGGCATGAACATCGGCCGTGAGTATCGCTATAGCTGGCACGACCTCATGGTGGAAGTCCAGGGTCCCGCCGTCGACATCCTCCAACGCGATCTCGATATCGCCTGGGCGCGAGCCAGCTGGTTCGGCGATCTCGCGTTGTTCGCGCGCAGCCTGACCGCGCCGCGAAAAAGGGCAGACGACGTCGGCGGCCCGCTTCGGGTGCTCGTGACGAACGACCTCGACTCACAGATCTATCGCGCGCAGCTCGCCGCAATCCGGCGCGCGCGCAGCTACATCTATATCGAGAACTCCTATTTCTCGGACGATTTGACCCTCTACGAGCTCGCGAAAGCGCGCCGGCGCGGCGTGGATGTCCGCGTGATTCTGCCGGCCGACGGCAATCATGCACCCCTGAACTACAGCAACGACGTCGCGATCAACGTCATGCTCCGCAACGGCATTCGCGTTTACCGCTATCCGGGCATGACACACGTCAAGGCCGCGATCATCGACGGCTGGGCCTGTGTCGGCTCCGCAAACTTCGACAAGTTGAGCTTGCAGATCAACGAGGAGCTAAACATTGCAACCTCGGATGCGGCGATGGTCGCCGATCTCATGCAGCGCGTCTTCGTCGCGGACTTCGCGGTTTCCGAGGAGCTTACCGAGCCGCTACCGCTCAAATGGAGCAATCACCTAGCCGAGTTCCTGTCCGATGAGATATTCTAGAATGTCGAGAATGATTGAAAACCCGCCGAACCAGGATCAATCGACGAGCGAGCCGGAGGCCGAAGGCGCCCCGGTCGTGCGCGTGCTGCAGCGCTCGGGCAACGAGATACCCTATCCGAACTGCCTCGTGGTCGAGCCCTACCGCGAGAACGACACCGGCATGGAGCTGCTCGCCACCGTCGAGCATTTCGTTCAGCTCAAGGATCCGACGGGATTCCCTTGGCAGATATCGGCGGTCAGCCGCGGGCCGCTTTCCTTCGAGGAGGCCATGAACCTGGCGAAGGCCTACGCCGACCGCAAGCAAGTGCCGATCATCCTCGTCAATCACGATGCCTTGAGCTCGCCCGCGGAGCGACAGCAAACCGACACTACGGTGATCAAGGTAAAGCCCTTGATCCGGCATCCCTGAGCGGAATCATGGGCGGCGGAACCGCCGCGGGCCGCGCCGCGCCGGCCGCTTGCCCCGCCGCGCGGGAGACGCCAGAATAGCCGCATCAGGTGTCAGGCATGAAGGGATTTTCCGGATGAAAATTAAAACCTTAGCGGCATCGGCCGCAGCGCTCACGGTGCTCGCGGCCAACCCCTCGGCGGCGCACCACGGAGACGCGGGACGCTTCGAAGAAGCGACGACGACGCTCGAAGGCACCGTCGTCGCCTTGCAGCTCGTCAATCCTCACTCGGTGATCATTTTCAGCGTCGAGGATGAAGCCGGTATCCGCGAGACCTGGCAGGCCGAGCTCGGCGGCCCGCAAACGCTTACGCGTAATTTCGGCTGGAACCGCGACACGCTCAAAGCCGGCGACCGGATCTCGATCACGGGCCGCGTCGTCAAGAGCGGCGCGCCGCAGATCAACCTGACGGAGCGCGCGCGGATCGTGCGCCTGCCGGGCTGCGAGGAGATCTACGTCTCCAACTCGCCGCCGGAGGAGCCGCTAGCCTGCGAGAACTAACCCCAATAATGTGAACTTCGTCATTGGCCGGGGTTGTCGCGGGGTGTAAACCAGCACCTCGTGTTTCGCTGAGGGCCGTGCCATGGACCCCAAGAAGGCCACGCACCCGCCGGCCGTTACCGGCCCGGCGGAAGAAGACTGGGGCGACGATTGCTTGAACGAGGCCGAGCTCGAGGACCTGCTCGGCCGGGACGTCGACGTCGACGAGCCGGAAGACTGGCGCGCCGTCGATTTCTAGCCGGGGACGCGGCAACTGCCGCGCCCGCCGCCTGCATCTCAACGCCGGACCAGCTCGATCTCGAACAGCTGCGGCCAGTTTTTGCCCGTAACGAACAAGCGGCCCGCGTCGGCATCGTAGGCGATGCCGTTGAGCACGGCCTCGCTGCCGCGTTGCGCACGCGGATACAGATGACTCAGGTCGATCCAGCCGAGCACATCGCCAGTCTCGGGCGAGATCCGCGCGATCCGATCCTCATACCAGATATTCGCCCACAGCTCGCCGTCGATGTACTCGAGCTCGTTGAGCGAGGTCACGGCCTGATCCCCGTCGCGTACCTCGAGACGGCCGGTGACGCTGAACGTCTGCGGATCGTAGTAGCGTAAGGAAGAGCTGCCGTCGCTGGCGATCAGCGACTCGCCGTCATGCGTCAGCCCCCAACCCTCGCCGCTGTAACGCCGCGTATCGACGAGATCGAAGCTCTCGAGGTCGAAGACGAGAGCGCTCTGATTCTGCCAGGTGAGCTGAAACAGCCGCTCGCCGAGGATCGCGATGCCCTCGCCGAAGTAGGTGTAGTTCAAGTTGACGATTCTCAAGACGCGGCCGGTCTCGAGATCGACCTCGCGCAGCGACGAGCGCCCGTATTGGCCGGTGCTTTCGAACAGGCGGCCCGCGTGAATCGCGAGACCCTGAGTGAACGCGCCGGGATCGTGCGGATAAGTCGCGACGACTCTCGCGCTCCAAAGCACGGGGCCGGCGGAAGGACGGAGTTGCGCCCAGACGCTCAAGCCGACGGCGCACGCGAGCGCCGCCGCGACGATCAGTGAGCGCCGCGCGCTTCCCGTGAACATGCTCGGATCCGATCTCATCAATCCTCGCTCCTCGCGCAGTGCCCGCGCCCACCGGCGGCGATGTGACCTGGGTCGCAGCTTTCGGCACGGCTCGTCTCTATGCTCTAGGCGTCGCGCTTCTGCCGAGGAGTCTTCGCATGCGGACCCGTCACTCGCTCGCCATTGCCCTGCTCGTTGCTGCATCGGGCTGCAGCACGACGACCACGACGACGCCGCCTCGACCGAGCTACCCAGTGCCGACAGCGACCCTGACGGCTACGGCTTCGATCACGCTCAGCGCGAATCAGGCGACGGCGGTCCGAAACTACTACGCGGGACTGTCGTCGAGCAACACACGGGGTCGCCGCGGGCTTCCTCCGGGCATCGCCCGCAACCTCGAAAGAGGCAAGGCGCTTCCCCCGGGCATCGCCAAAAACTATCTTCCCGGGGACCTCGCCGCGAGGCTGCCCCCGCTGCCTTCCGGGCTCGAGTACGTCATTACGGCCGGCAAGCTTCTCCTCGTGGAGGCGGCGACGCAAGTCGTCCGCGAAGTACTGCTCGATATCGCGTTCGACTAGCAGCGACGCTGCTCTCGGCTCCACGGCTCGCGCTCCCGCGGGCTTTGAAAAATCGCTTCGGCCAGCGCAAAATGTTGGCCGAGAACAACTATATGCGGTCGCAGCCCGAAGACCGGGCGCGGCCCTCCAGCGTCGCCAGGAGAATACTATGCGAAAGCGCTCAACCCTGCTGATTGCATGCGCCCTCGGCTCGTTCGCCGTGCTCTCGCTCGGCACGGGCACGAGCCAGGAAGCCCCGGCGATGAGTTTCGCCGCCGTCTCCGGCGAGCGCGGCAATCAAGACATTTTCGGCGCCTACGACGTCGACGCGGATTGGCCCAAGGACATCGCGACGCTGCCGGGCCACGAGGATTGGACCTTCGGCGCCGGCCAAAGCGTGTTCGCCGAGAGCCCGGAGCGCGTCTTCGTGTTGCAACGCGGCGAGCTACCCAACATCGAAGAGCCGGAGTTTCGCGTCTTGCCGGAGGTCGGCCCGAGCATTTCGTTCCCCACGGGGCCCTGGCGCAACACCACGCGCGCCAGCCTGCCCGCCAACGGCGGCACCGGACAAATCGCCGAGAACGGCATCACGGGGTGGATAGAGCGCGGCGGCCGGCTCGGCATCGACGCGCGCTGGGAGCATTGCATTCTGATCTTCGACGGCGAAGGCAACCTCGCCGACAGCTGGCCGCAGTGGGACTACATGCTGCAGCGGCCGCATTTCGTCGCGATCAATCCTTACGATCCCGAAAAGCACGTCTGGATCGTCGACGATCACAAGCACGTAATTCACAAGTTCACCAACGACGGCTCGACGCTGCTGCAAACGATCGGCACTTACGGCGAGCCGGGCGCGGACGAGACGCATTTCAACCGACCGACGTTCATGGCCTGGTTCCCAGACTCGAGCTTCGTCGTCGCCGACGGCTACAACGGCACGCGCGTGGTGAAATTCGACGCCGACGGCAACTATCTGCTGGCCTGGGGAGAGAAGGGAACGCCGCCGAACGAGACGCGACCGGGCTATTTCAACAACGTCCACGGCGTCGCCGTCGATCCCGAAACCTCGCGCGTGTTCGTCAACGACCGCGGCAACCGCCGCATCCAGGTGTTCGACGACAACGGCAGCTATCTCGACGAATGGAGCATCGGGCCGGCGCCGGCGAACATCCACATGTTCATCATCGACGCGGACCGCTATCTCTGGGCGGCGGATCGCGTGACCAACAAGATCATCAAGTACGACCTCGACGGCAATCTGCTCTATACCTTCGGAACCGCCGGCGACTTTCCGGGCGCGTTTCGCGGCGTGCACGGCATGAGCGTCGATCAGGAAGGCAACCTCTATGTCGCCGAGGTCGACAACGGCGGCGCGCAGAAATTCGTGCCGCGGCCAGGCGCCAATCCGGCGTATTTGATCGGCAAGCCCGTCTACGCGGCCTGGGATTGAGCTAGCGCGTCAGCCAGGCGAGCAGCAGGCGCAGCTGCGCAGCGTCGAGGCGCTCGCCGAAAGGCGGCATGACGCCGTTGCGCCCGCTGTTGATCGTCTCGGCGATCGCGGCCTCGCTGCCGCCATAGAGCCAAATCTGATCGGTCAGGTTCGGCCCGCCCAGGATCGGGTTGCCGGTTCCCTCGGCGCCGTGACAGGCGGAGCAATACGTCGTAAACAGCGTCCGGCCCGGCAGACCGTCCGCGGGCTCACCGCTGGCCAGCGCCACGACGTAGTCGACGAGCTGGGCAACGCCATCCTCGCCCAGGGCGACTCCGAGCGGCGGCATGACGGCCTGGCGGCCGTTGCGCAGCGTTTGCTCGATCTGCAGCGCCTCGCCGCCCCATTGCCAATCGTCGTCCATGAGATTCGGAAACGTCGCCGCCTGGCCCCCGCCTTCGGGCCCATGGCAGACCGCGCAGTTCTGCGTGAACACCCGCCGCGCCGACGCCATCGCGGCTTCATCGGCGTGCAGATCCTCGAGCGCCGCCGCGGCGACCTCGGCGCGCCGCTCATCGAACTCGATGCCGTAGAGCGCATAGCTCTCGGCGAGCCGCCCGCCTTGCGACCACTGCAACGCGCCGCGGTAGGTTCCGAGCCCCGGATAGAGCATCAAGTAGATGACCGAGAACACCATCAGGGCGAGAATCAGCCAGAACCACCACATCGGCGCCGGGGTCGAGCCCTCGCGCAGGTTCTCGTCCCAAACGGTCGACTCTGCCGGGCTCTCGCCGCCGTCGGCGAAGTACACGCCGTAGAGCAGCCAGCCCAAGCCGATGAGGCTGGTCACTGTGATCAGCGTTATCCATCCGCCCCAGAAATCGCCCGGCAGATCAGCCATCGCGAGCCTCGTCCTCCAACGGAATGCGCGCCGCCTGCTCGAACTTGCGCGCGCCCGATTTCAGAGAAACCCAAACGGCCAACGCGACCATGAAGGCCATCACCAGCATGTCTCCGACGAACAGGAAATACGTCATGGGCGGTCGCCCGGTCCGAGTGTCGTGCCGAGGTGCTGCAGATAGGCGATGACGGCGTCGAGCTCGGTGCGCCCCTCCAGTGCCGCCGCCGCTTGCGCGATTTCCTCGTCCGAATACGGATGCCCGAGCGTTCGCAGCGCCTCGAGCTTCGCCTGAATGTCGCCGCTTGCGCCGGCCGCGCGCTCACCGAGCCACGGATAGGCCGGCATGATCGACTCCGGCACGACCGAACGCGGATCCGTTAGATGCATGCGGTGCCAAACGTCGGTGTATTTGCCGCCGACTCTTTGAAGGTCCGGACCGGTGCGCTTCGATCCCCACAGGAACGGCCGGTCGTAGACGAACTCTCCGGCTCGCGAGTACGGCCCGTAGCGCTCCACCTCGGCGAGCAGCGAGCGTATCTGCTGCGAATGGCAGGTCGAGCAACCGTCGCGAATATAGATGTCGCGGCCGGTGAGCTCGAGCGCCGTATAGGGTCTGACGTTCTCGGCCGGGTGGCTCAGCGAGTGCTGAAACAAGCTCGGCAGGATTTGCACCAAGCCGCCGATCGCCGATACCACGAGTATCCCGAAGATCAAGAGCCCGGCGTTTTCTTCAAGCCTGCGATGCAGATCAAGCCCGCTCATGAATCACCCTGAGGCCGGCTCGGCGGCGAGCGGCGGGCGCACGCGGATCGTCGCGCGGCCCGCGATTGTGAAGAACAGGTTGACCGCCATGAGCACGGCGCCCGCGAGGAAAATGACGCCCGCGAGCAGGCGCAGCATGTAATACGGCGCCATGCTCGCCATGATGTCGGTGAAGCTGAAGCGCAGCTCGCCGAGCTCGTCGAGACTGAGCCAGAGCAGACCCTGGGAAACGCCGGCCGCCCACATCGCGAGCAGGTACAGCATGATGCCGGCCAACGCGAGCCAGAAATGCAGGTTGGCGAGCTTGCGACTGTAGAGCTCCGCGCCGACGAGCCGCGGCACGAGGAAATAGAACGTGCCGAAAGTGATCAACGCATTCCATCCCAACGCGCCGGAGTGCACGTGACCGATGGTCCAGTCGGTGAAATGGCTGACGAGGTTGACGCTGCGAATCGACATCATCGGCCCTTCGAAGGTTGCCAGGCCGTAGAACGCCAGCGCCAGCACGATGAACTTCAAGGCGGGGTCGGTGCGCAGCTTCTCCCAAGCGCCGCTGACGGTCATGATGCCGTTGATCATCGTCGCCCACGAAGGTGCCAGCAGAATCAGGCTCATGACCACACCCAAGGACTGCACCCACTCCGGCACGGCGTTGTAGTGCAGATGATGCGGGCCGGCCCAGATGTAGCTGTAGGTGAACGCCCAGAACGCGATGATCGACAAGCGGTAACTCCAGATCGGACGATCGGCCTGCTTCGGCAGGAAGTAATACAGCATGCCGAGGAACCCGCCGGTGAGCAGGAAGCCGACGGCGTTGTGGCCGTACCACCATTGCACGAGCGCATCCTGAGCGCCCGCGTATAGCGAGTAAGACTTGGTCGGGGTCACCGGTATCGCGAGGTTGTTGACGATATGCAGCATCGCGACGACGATGATCAGCGCGCCGTAGAACCAGTTGGAGACGTAGATCTGCTTCACCTTGCGCATCGCAATCGTGCCGAAGAATACGATCGCGAAGCTCACCCAGACGACCGCGATCGCGATATCGAACGGCCACTCGAGCTCTGCGTACTCCTTGCTCGTGGTCATCCCCGCCAACAACGACGCACCGCCGAGCAGGATCGCGACCTGCCAGGCGATACAGACGAACCACGCGAGACCCGGCATGAACAACGGCACGTGACTGGTGCGCTGCACGCTATAGAACGCCGTCGCGATCAGGGCCGGAACGCCGAATCCGAAGATGACCATGTTGGTGTGGAAGGTTCGCAGACGGCCGAATGACAGCCACGGCTGACCGAGGTCCAGGCCCGGCCAGACGAGCTCCGCGGCGACGTAAACGCCCGCGGCCAGGCCCACCAGAGCCCAGACCATCGCGAACACCACCAGCACCGTGACGACGCGATCGTGGTAGTGGCCTTCGGTTGCCGCCGCCACGCCTAAATGCCCACTCGAGGCCCGATGCCCAGGCCCCAGAGCATCACGGTGAGCCCCAACAGGCTCACGGCGGCGACGAGCAGGTAGGCGATCAGGGCCGAAGCCATGAGCATGCCGCGCTGCGGATTGATCCGCAGCACGATAGGCAGGCCGCGGTAGAGCAGAAACATGCTCCAGATCAGGGCCGGCACGAGCACGACGACGTTCAAGAACACGTGCGGATAGAGATGAATGACGCTGCCCACCGCTAATGGTGCGCCGACGACCGTGATCATCGCGAAATGAATGCCGAGCGAATGACGCGCCCCGTAGGTCGTCGCCATCCATTGCGAGACCAGCGCGGTCGTGACGAAACCGAACAGCAGCGTCAGGAAGTACGCGAAGCTGATACCGGCCAGCACCGGGCTCGGCAGAAACAGCGGCTCGATCGCCCCGAGATTCCAGCCGAAACGGCTGGCTCCGAGATAAGCGAATACCGGCGGCAGCAGGCCGAGCCAGATGGCCAACTTGAAAAACACCTCCGCCGCGGGTGGCCGGCTATCGGCGAGCTGCTGGAATACGGCCGAGGGCTTGGTCAGCAACCGGGCGATCAGCAGTGGCGAGAACCCCGTAGTCGTCATTAATGGGCGCGAATAATCCCGGCCGGCTCCCGGCACAGAGTTTAGCGAAATCGGCGGCGGGATCCATAGGCGATTGCCGCAATGTGCGGGTAGAATCGAGCCACTGCGCGGGCCTTGTGGGAGCGCCGGCCCGCCGCTGGAGGAGACCAGTTGAAAGCAATAGCAATCTCGTTGGCCGCCGGTCTGGCTTGGGCGGCGGCGGTATCGGCCCAGCCGGCGCCGTTCGAGCGCCTGCCGGTGGAGCAATTCGACATGCTGCCGCCGTCGGCCAGGGTCAGCGGTCCACCCGGGCGGATGACGGTCGCAGAGCGTGCCTGCCGCAGCGTCTCTCGCGATCAGGTGCGCCGACGGCTCGTCGACCTCGCCGTGCAGGAATGGGCTTATTTCGGCTTCGCCATCGCCGATGAGACACAGCCCGAAGCCGACGACGACGGTGACCGGCGCCGCGCTCGAGACGCTCGACGACGGTCGCGGCTCTCGCCTCCGGAATTGGCCCGACTCGCCGACTCGATCGCCGGCTACTGGGCGGTGACGCCCGAAGGCGGCTGGATTCTCGAGCGCCAGAACCAGATCTGGAGCCGGTCCTTGGGGACTGTCGCGGATTGGCGCGATCCCTGGTCGGCGGCGTTCATCTCCTGGCTCATGTGCGAGGGCGGGCTCGACGAGGACGCCGAGTTCGAGCGTGCGATCGCGCACTACATCTACATCGACCAGGCGATTCTTGCGCGCGAGGACGAGTCCCTGCCCTCGGCCTTCATCGCCCACGAGGTCGGCGAGATCGCGGTGGAGCCGGGTGATCTGCTCTGCCGCGCGCGCCGAGGCGCCTACCGGACGCTCGCCGAAAGGCGGCGGGACTTAGGTCAGGGCGCGCGCAGCCATTGCGACCTCGTCGTGGAGCTCGATCCGGCCAGCGGCCGGATCTTGACCATAGGCGGCAACGTTCGCGACTCGGTTCGGCTCAAGCTGCTTGCCGCGGAACCGATGCCGGGCAGCGCCCGGGCCGGCGTCTATGCCTCTATCGGGCGCGGCGGGCGCGCGGTGTTCGCGCATCTGAAGCTACGGGCGGACTCGATCGGCGCGGACGCGCTCGAGACCACGCCGACGTTTCGCGCGCTTCAGGAGCGCGGCTACGCGGAGTGGCTCGAGGTCTGGGTGCGTGAGTCCGGCCGCCCCGGCTGCTGCAGCTTGCAGACGACCTCGGCGGCACCGGGGACCGAATCGCGCGCGCAGCCGTCGGGTTGAGAAAGGCTTGCGAGCGGAGCCCGCCGGCGCAAAGGCCGGCGGGCGCTCAGATGCGCAGGCGCCGCAACGCGGCAGTGATCAGCGATCAGTCGATCGCGAAGCAGTAGAGCAGACCGTCGCCGCCCGTTCCGACCAGTGCTTCCTGGCTGCAGCCGCGCGAGGTATGCACGGAGTTCCACGACGCGTTCGGCCCGCCGAGGCGGTCGTGATGACCGAGCCGCGTGGTGTGCTCGTCGCTGCTGCTCGTCCAGTTGTTGCAGGTCGATACGGCCGGGTTGTTGTCGAACAGACGACCCATCGAGTCGGAGCCCGTGAGCATGTCGTGACGGTTCGGCTCATCGCCGCGGCCTTCCACTTCTTCGCCGCTTTCGTTCAGGGCCGTGTCCTTGCGAACGTTGTTGCGGTCCTCGTGCAGATCAGCGACGTTGGCCGCGATCAGATCGCCGTTGGCATTGTGCCAAGGGCCCGTGCCGATACGGTCGCGCGCGTGAACGGCCGCCATGCCGCCGCTCGGCGCCTGGCTCAGATACGCGTGCCAGGTGGAATCGCCGCGCCCGGCGGATTCGGCGAGGCTCTGGCAAAGCGCATCGGCGCCCGCCAAGCCGCCGAGGTCGCCGCCGTTACCCGGGCCGTCGCTGGTCACGAAGAAAGTCATGGGCATGGGCTGCTGTTGCTGAGCGAAAGCGGGTGTTACGAACGCCGCCGCCAACGCAGTCAAAATCGAAAGACCTTTGATCATTTGCATATTGTTCTACTCCTTAAAAGTACTCGTTGCGCGTGGCGATTGGATCAATCCCACTCGCGCTCTTCACCGCCTTCAGGGGTCAGGAACCCCAGCAGACAACCGTTGGACCCGTCCCTGAGCTGATGACAGCGAACCGAGATGGTGCTTCCGGGCTCAATCATTTCCTTGGTGATTCCTTGGCGTTGCAGCCCACCCGCGCCGGCCGATTCCAGCGCCCAGACGGCAGACTCACCGCTAGCGTCGGTCACTTCCACGTAGATCCAAACGTGCGGGTTCACCCAGTGAACCTCCGTCACCTTGCCCAGCAGGGTCGTGTACTCGGTCATCTGGTAGTTGCCGTGGGAATGATGCGCCCAGCTCGGCAGCGCGATCACACCTGCCGCGATGGCGGCGGCAGTCAATAACTTCATTCTCATCCCATCCTCCTAGAATGTCTAAGCGATGCGCAGTGCGCTCGTTTTCATGTGATTTCCAAAATCGTCGATCGACGCCGCTCGAGCATGCGTCGCGGATCTCCTGCTTAGTTCGGCTGGCTCTGCTGGTCGCGCAGCTCACGCAGCTCTCGACGACGTGCCCGGTCCGGCGCATTCGCGACCTTGGGCGCGTCGGCAAAATTCTCGTAACGAACTCGATCGCCGTTGTCGTCGACGAACTCGAGTGATTGCTGGAAAAATCCCGGTGGCGGCGTGCGCGGCGAGACGGTCGCCTCGAAGACGTAGAGCTTGCTGTTGTGCAAGTAGATCGCCGCGTAGGTACGCGTCTGATCGGGATTCGTCATCTGGATCTGCTCGCCTTCGACGCGGTCGATGTAGTGGTAGGCGTCGAAGGTCACTTCGCCGGGGCGTTGCCGCAGCAAGCTTGCAGCGTAGGTCACGGAGGCGCGTATGTCGACTTCCCAATAGATGTCGATGTAGTCCGCTTCGGTGCGCCCCGCGCGCTCGGCGTGCAGGCGTTGCGCGTCGGTGTAATCGACGACCGTGACCTTGTACGTGCTGCCGTCGCCGTGCTCGTAGAGATAGGTTCGGGCCGGCATGACGGCGCCGTATTCCGAATCCCAGGTAGTCTCCTCGATCCTGAACTCACCGGGAACGTGCACGCGGAAGTTGTCCTCCATGCTCGTGTAGGTGATCCATTCCCCCTGCGCCCACGACGGCACGGCGCAACACAAGACAGTACCGGCGAAGAACACTTGCATGAAGCGCATCATTGTCTCCCAGAGCTCGGCAGCTCCTGAAATCTCCTGGCAAAAATACCCGCGGCTTTTGGCTTAGCACCGCCGGTTGCTTTATCTCGAGGCGGCTCCGCAGCGCCTGGCGGCCTCGCACGGGCACCGCGGC
>Ga0214472_10000444_pt1 | contig 51038 bp, 49 predicted proteins | sample RVTome_6_FD_207662 | JGI IMG/M metagenome (GOLD analysis project Ga0214472, IMG submission 207662) | Soil microbial communities from uranium-contaminated site in the Upper Colorado River Basin, Wyoming, United States - RVT140D175 | ecosystem: Environmental > Terrestrial > Soil > Contaminated >...
CTCTCTTGCATATACCATGACTTCCATATCGATGGACCCTCTAACTCTTCGATGGATGAATAATTCCGCACGGATCACATTCGCCAATGTGCTATCCCTAACTTAATGGTTTGCCGGACAGGCTCATTACCTATTGAAATAAGTTTTAACTGAGTTGATGGAATATATTAAAGGATACTAAGTGCTCCTTTTCGTAAATTCGCTAACGTATTTTAGCGGTGTTGAAATCTTAGTCTGTCATTCCCGAATGTTTAATCGGGAATCCAGTTTTTTAAAACCAATGGCTCCTGGATTCCCGCTTTCGCGGGAATGACGGCCTAATGCACACAATATGGGCACTTAGGGTGTCAACATCGACAAAAAGTTGTCGATAAAGACATTGGCCCGAAGGGGCCACGTCTTCCGGGCAGTGTCCCGGAAGACGCGTAGATACTTTTTCAACAGATGTAGTGCTTACAGCGCGGAGGCAAGCTCCGCTCTGTGTCTTTTCGGAGGATACGTCATCGTAATTATGAAATGGAGTACTAAGGGATTGGACGATGTTTTTCCGGGCCGCTTTGAAGGAGGGGAGGAGACTCCCCTCAATTCCCATGACAAGAGAAAAAGACATGGCCAGTATTACGATAATGGGAGTTAGAGTAAACCGAAAGGCCACCTCTGCAAAAGTGGCCAAGTAAGTGGTAAAGACGGGGTCATCATTTGAAGGGACAAGGCTAAAAAAAGTTTCATTAAGGCTTCCATTAGAGATAGGAAAATCGATTCAATCAAAAATGCAAACAGGATGCTTCCACGATAGAATCCGAGGGCCCGAAGGGTGTCGATTTAAACTGTACGGTTGGCCACAGTGCCTTGGTTCTGGGGCACCACGTACCCCTAAGCATTGAGCAGGAACCTTGGCTGATCGGCTCTTTGACCTTATTGGACCGTTGCGATTTCAACCTTTGTTTGGCCTGGAAAAACCATATTGAATAAGAAGCCAAAGGCCAAAAAAAAATCCCCCCCCTTTTCGGAAAGAAGTTTTTTCGTTTGTTAAAACAGGGGCTTCACTTGGGTGATTCCTGAAACGGGAAAGATGGGAGGGTGGAGGGAACGGTGGTTCCATAAAAACCCTTTGTTTAATTTGAAAAAGAATCTAATTATTCCCATTCTATCGTTTTCTCCCCAGAGTCTTAAAGAAAAACCCTGTTTTCCCTGAAAAACATTCTCTTGACAAAAGCGCGGGTTCAAGGTTATAAATAAACTAACTAGTCAGTTTATTTATACAATGCTTACAATGGAGGTTTAAAGTGAATTGTCCAAGATGCAAAGGGGTCATGCTCCCAGAGCGGTTTCAGGATGTAAGGGATGATACGGGTAAAATAACATTTTACGGTTGGCGCTGTTTGACTTGCGGTGAGATTCTGGATCCTGTTATCATGAGAAATAGGGGTAATCGTCCTTTAACCCGGAGTCGCGGAAACAAGGTGTTAAAATCATCTTTTTTCACGGGAAAAAGCAAATAACCTTTCCCTGAAACCGCGAAACTTTTCTGTGAGTTCTAGCATTTGAAGAAAACGTTTCCAACAAAAGGTGAAATTACTCGGAATAAGGTTTTAAAATCTGCCCAGCGCCTGTTTTTTCTCAACGGATATCATCGAACCAGTGTCGATGATATCCTGAGGGATTCCAAAGTCAAAAAAGGCAATTTTTATTTCCACTTTAAGAGTAAAGAGGCGTTGGGATATGCGGTGATCGATCTCTATTCTGCCTTTTTTCGGGAAAATCTCAATGAGATGATACAGGGAAATGGAACGTCCATTGGGAAAATCCTTTCCTTTTTCTCCAAGGGGGAGAAGCATCTCGCCAAAAACGGTTGTCTGATCGGCTGTCCCTTCGGAAATTTTGCCTTGGAAATGTCCGATGTTCACGATGGGTTTCGGGAGCGGGTGGACCAGATTTTTGATGAATGGGCCCACCAAATGAATCTGGTTCTTCGGGAAGGAAAACAAAAAGGAGAAATCCGAAAAGAAGTAGACACAAAGGCCTTATCTCATTTATTGGTCGCCGTTGCAGAAGGGGCCACCCTTCTGGTTAAAGCCAAGAAAAATACCTCCGTTTACAGGGCCTGTGCGAGAAGTCTCCGTGCCATGTTAGAGCATTCCCAGGTTTGATCCCTTTCTGGTTGACTCACCCTCCCCTTTCCTTCATAATTTTACGGTTTTTTCAAATTGGGCGCCTCTATGATTCCCTATCCGCAAATTGATCCAACCCTTGTAAAGCTTGGCCCCCTCCAGCTGCGTTGGTACGGCCTCATGTATGCCATCTCTTTTATTTTGGCCCTATTCTTTTTGAAAAAGCTTGTGGTTCGGCTGAAGGTCAAAATGAAAGTAGAGGAAGTCCCCGATTTGGTCCTTTATGCGGCCATGGGGGTCATTTTTGGGGGAAGGTTGGGGTATGTCCTTTTTTATAATTTCGATTTTTATTGGAATCATCCAGGACGAATTATTGCCATCTGGGAAGGTGGGATGTCTTTTCATGGGGGTTTGTTGGGAGTGTTGGTGGCGGGCTCTCTTTTTTGTTGGAAGAGGGGATACTCCTTTCATGAGGTAGCCGATTTGGCAGGAGTGGTGGCCCCCATGGGCTTGTTTTTTGGGCGGATTGGAAATTTCATTAACGGTGAACTTTATGGCAGGGCGACGGATGTTCCCTGGTGTATGGTTTTTCCAACGGGAGGGGATATATGCCGTCATCCGTCTCAGCTTTACCAAGCGTTTTTAGAAGGGGCAACTCTATTTACAATCCTTTGGGTGTTAAGCCGGAAGCCCTTGCCCAGGGGAGTTCTTTTTTGGACCATGATCATGGGTTATGGGGGGTTTCGGTTTTTTGTTGAATTTTTTAGGGAACCCGATGCTCACCTAGGTTTTATTATGGGGCCTTTTTCTATGGGGCAGGTTTTAAGTTTTCCAATGTTTGGGCTAGGTTTTGTGATGCTCATCGTCCTTTTAAATAAACACACCCCTCCGGAAGAGGCCAAAATGAAAAGAAAAAGGAAAAAGGATTAATGGAAAAGTTGATCCCTTCTATACACGTTTTAAAAACCAGAATACATTTCCTGAATACTGAATATTAAAAGGTTTAGAATTTTTTTGGGTGATCATTAATGTTTCCAATTTTGATCCTGTGGTTCCATTTAATTGCGGTTGTTTTCTGGTTTGGGGGGATGTTGTTTCAGTGGCTGGTTTTAGGCCCGGTTCTGCTTGGGGCCAATTCGACAGCAAGAGACCTGGACATTCAACGGAAGGTCAACCAGCGATTTAAAACCGTTCGGTGGGTCAGTCTGATTACCTTGATTGTGACCGGGGTAATGAATCTTCTCTACGAGGGAGGGTCCGCCCGGTTGGAGTCCGACTGGGGAGGGATTTTAATGATTAAATTATTTTTGGTTGCCGTTGTGATCGGCTTGAGTATCGTTTTGGATGTGGTGATGGGTTCTGGAGGAAGGAGGTCCCTTTCCCCTAATTCCCCTGCATCAGTAGAATGGATCAATTTAGGAATTCTTCTTTTTGGCTTTTTGACCTCTTTGATCGCAATCTATTTGGCGAGGTTTTAAGTGTCTTTTCTTAACCCAATCTCCTTCCATTAGCAGTGTCTCCTATTTTAAGCGAACAAAAATCCCTCTGGGTAGCAAAATCCCTTTTATTTTTCTCTCCTTATTTAAAGAAAAAATTCGTTTGAACCCCAAATAGACATTTGCAGACTGAGAATGCTAAAATTCGGAGTTGGGAAAAAAGGGGTTTGTTGGAAATGGTACAAATGAATCACCCATTGAGCCAAAATCTGAAGAAGGGCCTTCCTCAAGTTATTGAATTGATAAGAAATACCGGGTTTTTTGATTTTTTTGACCTGTTTCCCCAGGGCGAGTTTTATCTGGTTGGTGGTGTGGTTCGAGATTTGATGTTGGGAAAGAAAACGCAAGATTTGGATTTGGTGGTCCGGAAGGTTGCCCTACCAGATTTAGAAGAGGCTTTAAAAAATTTAGGCAAGGTCCAGGTTGTTGGAAAAAATTTTGGTGTGCTTAAGTGGGCTCCAAAGGCGAAAGGAAGCGGAGTGGTTGACATTGCCCTTCCACGAACGGAGAAATCTAAGGGATTACGCGGTGTTTATCGAGAATTTATAATTGATTCTGACCCTAACCTTCCCATGGAAGAAGATTTAAATCGCCGGGATTTTACGGTAAATGCCATGGCCCTTGACCTTCGGACCGAAAAGGTGCTGGATCCCTTTGGCGGGTCGGGTGATTTAACGGGGAAGAAGCTTCGTGCGGTGGGAGATCCAAGGGTTCGGTTTCAAGAGGATTATTCAAGAATTCTACGGGGAATCCGTTTTGCCTGTCAATTGGGTTTTGAGATTGAGGAAGAGACCTGGATGGCCCTCAAAGGCCTGATTTCTGGCCTTGTGAACCGGCATGAGGATGAAAGTTTTGTGGTTCCAAGGGAGGTAATCGGTAAGGAAATGGTGCAGGCCCTAACCTATGATCCGGTTAAGGCTTTTGATTTATTCGGTCAAAGCGGGGCCATGGAAATCATTTTACCGGAAATCCTTTCCATGAAAGGTTGTCCTCAGCCGAAAAACTTCCATAGTGAAGGGGACGTTTGGACCCATACAAGGTTGGCCTTGGCTCAATTATCTTCCCCAACCTTTCGGAAAGAGTTCCCAGGGGAGCCTTTGAGTGCGGAACTGGTTCTGTCGGTTTTATTACATGATCTCGGAAAACCCCACACGCTCAAAACTCCTGAGCGGGATGGGACCGATCGGATTCGCTTTGACGGGCATGACCGTGTAGGGGCGCAAATGGCATCTAAAATTTGCCGCCGTTTGAAGCTTTCACAATATCCGAAAGGGGACCTTTTACATGTGGATTCTGAGGATTTATCCTGGTTGGTTGGAAAGCACCTAATATTGGTTCAGGGCCAGGTAATGGAAATGAAAGCAACGACCATTGAACGCTATTTTTTAAAACCCGGCTTTCCGGGAAAAACTTTATTACAGTTAATTTTGGCTGATTCCCTGGCCACCATTCACGAGGACGGGTTTCCTAATTTGACCAGCTATTACCAGGTGAAAGAGAGAATAACCAAAATCCAAAAAAAAGCCCAACAGTTCCGGAAAGTTCCTGCTCCCTTTTTAAATGGGGAGGACGTGATGCGTATTTATGGAGTCGGGCCGGGGCCCCAGGTTGGAGAAATTCTATCTATGCTTCGGGAAGAGCAATTAACCGGGCGTGTTAAAAGTCGAAAAGAGGCGATCACTTTTTTGAACCGTTCAAAGGGTAACCCAGGGGATACTAAGAAAAGCGTGAACCATTAACCGTTTCAATTTTTAAAATTTTTTTCTCGGAGAGGAAAATCGGATGATTACCAATTTTGAAGTTTCAGTATTTTTAAAGGATTTAAGGGACGAGGGGCCTGAGGTAAAGGGGATTGTGGAGAATTTTTTAAAAGTGGTGGATGATGCCCACAATCCGGATTTGGATAAGGCCCGCAAACGGTTACAAGCCCTCATGAAAAGAGATTTAGAGATCGGAAAAAATAAAGAGGTGTGGGACCTTTTTGCCAATCGACTGGAAGGAATTCCACCCGAAACGAGTGATCCCCTTTCCCCAAGAAAGAAGGTGGACCTTGGGCTTTCCCCTCCTTAAAAAGCGAAGGCCCATTGAACGGCATATTCTTCATAATGGTCCGTGCTATCCACCAACCGGACCTCGGCTTTAAGGGCGCTGAAAGCCATGATATCAAAACGGATCCCCGCAACAGTGATTTTTTTATCCTGTTTTCCCAGGGCAAGGAAATAGGGATCTTCTTCATGTATGGTAAAACGCTCATGCCGTACATAAGGGGTGACGCGTTCTAGAAATTTATAACCCCCTTGTATATACCAGGCATAATTGATGAAATGCGAGGCTCCAGACCCATGGTCACGTATCTGATATCCCTCAGCAATTAATTCAATATTTTTGGCAGAATATTCTAAATCTGCACTTAGAATTTCTTGGATGACTTGGTTGGCTCCTCCAACCAAAATGCGATTACCATCTATATCAAAAAATTGTATTTCGCTAAAGTTTCCGGAGATTCCAATTCCCAGTCCCTCAATTTTTGATGGCAAAATTTCCAAATGAAATGAAAGGGCTTTGTTTTTATTATTGTCCGAAACACTGTTTGGATCTAAACTTCCGGTTGTTCCGGCGTTTTTAATTTTTGGACCGTTCCCTGCCATGACACTATACTCTAGTGTTCCTTGGTTTCGGGATAACCGACCTGTTAACCAAAGACCGATCAGGTGAGTGGGTAAAACCCCTCCCTGGTCATCAAATTGTAGGAAGGATGGCCTATCGATGGTTGTATATAAAAGAGAACCGTGGTGATAGGCTGTGTTCCAATACCCCAACACATTATGAAATCGCCCTGCCCGGACAATAAACTCATCACGAAAATAATAACTGATTTGTAACCGCTCTAAATCAATCTCAAATTCTCCATTATCTTCTCCTTCAATGAGAATTTCACCGAGAACATCGATTCGATCATTTAAGGAGTGAGATAGGTATAAATCTAGGTGGCCTAGGGAAAAAGCCCCATTGGTATTCCTATCAGTGGTATCTTGTTTGTTGTCGGTATAATTAAACGTTACGTCAGCGAAACCTTTGAATTCAAAGGTCGAGGCTTTTAAGGGGTGCAGAAAAATCAAAAAAATAAAAAAGGCAAGGAAAAGGGGTGTCCTGGTTGGTAAAAGTCTTTCATCTTTCGTTTTAAAAATATTTTTCATTTGGTTCAATTTTCCATTGGGGAAAATTTTTAGAATCTATCTATTTTCCTCTTACTGATCTTAGCATTTTTTGCAATATTGGCAATCTTTTCCCCTTTTTTCATACTCGAGAATATTTCCTAACCGATCTAGTTCAAAATGACAACAAGCCAGTAATAGGGTTTTTAGTTTCTCTCTTCCCCTTTGTACCCTGGATTTGGCCCCGGACAATGACCGACCTAGGTGTTGGGTTAATTCTTTTTGGGTGATTCCCTGAAACTCTGTTAGGAATAGTGCCGACCGGTAACGTTCCGGGAGGTTTTCCAACATAGGCTTCAGACATTGGCCTGCTTCTTCATTGAACGTAATCTGATGGGCTTGGTCGCTGAAATTATCGAAAACCACTTGAGGGGTGGCCTGTTTTCCTTCTCTTCGATAATGGTCAACCATGGCATTTTTTACGATTTTAAACACCCAAGCCTTGAGGCTTTCTTCTACCTTCAGCTGGTTGGAATGTTTATGGATTTTGATAAAAATATCTTGAAGGATGTCGTCCGCATCCTGTTTGTTCCTCACCTGTTTTGAAAGGAACCGGTGCAGGTCTTTGTGAAATTTCATCCACACTGCAGAGACATCCATTTTTTTTCCGCTATGGGTTTGTGAACCGAACGTTTTTGGTAATTCCAATAGGTCTCTTCAGCCCTTCCTGTGCCAATCGGTGCTGAAAAACGGTTCTGGTTACACGCAGTTTAAATGAGATTTGATTTCATGAACATAGGTTTTATATGGATCGGCCATCGGGAAGGGGTTTTTTCCCTTGATCTGAAACGCAGCCCAGTTGATGACATAAGGAGAGGGATTGTGAATCAGGTGGCTGATTAAATTCCCCCTCCCAAAGGCCCGGGTGTTGCGGGGTGGGTTTTGTGTAGCTAACTGGATAGCGTTGTCTGTGGTAAAGCGAAGGGCCCGGTTCTCTTCCAAAAGGCCAAAGAAGAGTCCTCTTTTGGGATCAAGATTGTGATAGGCCAGGTCTAGGCTTTTGATCCAAGGATCGTTCCAATCCAGTCCTTCGGACTCAATAAAGGTTTCCAAAAGCCAGCGCTTGGCAGCCCAATCCACCCGATCAACTAAATGATGATAATCCCCTCGTAGATCCCCTAATACCCGTTCCCACTCCACCAGGATCCAATCGGTTTCTGGGTCTTGTCCTTTGAGAAATTGCTTTGCCCGTGACAGATATTCGGTTTGAATGTCAATGGCTGAAATGGTTTTTCCACTTTCCAAGGGAATGATCCATTGACGTAGTGGGTCCCTTGAGATGCTTTTTAAACTTTGGACGGGGTCTTTCAGGTTCAAATGGTTTGGACCTTTACCCTCCTCAATCAGTTGAAGGACCAAAATGGTCGTTCCGATTTTAAGAGCGGTTGCAAACTCCGACATATTGGAATCCCCGATCAAGAGGTGAATACGACGATAACGGGTGGGATCTGCAAGGGGCTCATCCCGGGTATTAACGATTGCTCGGTTAAATTGGACCCATTGATAGAATTCATTGACAATATGATCTGCGCGCTGGGAAATTTGAAATGGGCTTTGACCCGATGGTGAATCTTTCTTGCTTCCTTTTCCTTCCTCCAAAAGGATCCAATCTCCAAGGGTTTGATGGATTCCTACCCTTCCTGTCCCTGAATAAATCTGACGGGTGACCAAAAAAGGAAGAAGTTGGGAGAGGCCCTCAAGGTTAAATGGGAAAGCGCGGCTAACCAGAAAATTTTCATGGGAACCAAAGGTTGCCCCTGTCTCATGATCGATGTTATTTTTTATTAAATCAATTTTATCTTCGGGATGTATTTCCCTTAAGGCATTTTGCAGAATCCAATCCCCCGCACGGTCAAAGGTCACCATATCTAAAAGGGAGGCACATTCTGGGGAAGCATATTCAAGATGACCCATGTCCATATAAATACGCCCTGCATTCACAATGAAACCTCCATTTCCAGGGGGTTCATCATAGCCACGGTGGTGAAGATCCACTATCCCGATTTGTTTTTTCTGAAAGAGATAATCTTTTAATCGGTGGCCCACTTCTTCCGGAGATAAAGAAGGGGATTCGCTGGTGATAAGGCAACCATATTCGGTTTCCAAACCCATGATCCGATTGAGCATTTTATTCCTTTGAGGGGTGAACCCACTGGGTAAGAATGGATTCCATTTCTTTAGGGCCCAAAGTTCGGAATTTAGAGGATCCGGGGTGCCCTTCTTCCAGAACGGCTATTTCAGGTTTAAGGGTTTGAAGGGCTTTTTTGATGATCACATCCCTTTCGGAAGAGGACGGGAGAGAAGCTTTTCCTTTTTTCTCTTCTTGTTCTCTTTCCTCGGCAAATTTATTTTGGCTCGAAAAACCTACCGCCCAGGCTTTAAGCGCCAGTTGAATGGCGGCATCTCGGGGTAATGAGGAAAGGTTTTTTGTTTTTTTCAAGTAATCGGTCATCCGTTGACCGATTACTGGGTTTGCGGCCAAGACGGCCATATCTGTATATTCCTCAAAAATGCCATCATAATCCAATGACATGATGGGGGTCCGGTGGAAAGATGGGTCTAATTGAACCAAGAGGAGTTTAATCACAACCGGGGCCCGGAATATTTCTTCAAAGGCCTGTTTCACGGGTGGTGCCAAACCAAATTTCATGAGCCGGGCGATGGTAACATCAGAGGGTGAGCGATTAAATCCTTCAAGATGAGCCATTTCTAAAAGCGAGGCTCGCATTCTTTCCAGATCTGCAGGGTGTCCCATTCCACCCAAAGCGATGCGATCATAAATTTCATAAATTTTTTGAGTGCCGCTACTGAAGGTGAGCAATAATATGCCGGCGTTATACACCAATGCCACCACAGGACTGCCCTGCTTGAATTGGTCGTCTAAATAGGCCCTTCGGTTTTCAACGGCCTCAATCCATCGATAGGGTTCCTCAAACATGGGTTTTCTCTACCCCTTGAAGGAAAATTTCCCGAAGATGGGTGGGGTTCACTTCTTGGATTCCCTCTTTGGTAATTAGTTTGATCACTGGAAATATGTTCGCTTCTTTTTTAATTCCCCCAGTTGCAGAATCGAATTCCGCAGCGGTCTCAAGTATTCTCAAGGAAAGCAAAAGAGCCTCTGATTCGGTCATTTGGGAAAGCGGTGTGGGGGTCCAACAATTGACATAATGGAGAATTCCTCGGATGGTCGGAGATCCGGAGCCAGAGGTGGCAAACTCTACCCCTGTAAATTCTGCTCCTAGAATGTCATAGAAATAAATACGTCCTGTTCTTAGCCCTATATCATATAAGGTAAAAATCGGAGCAATGGCCCCGATTCCCTGCAGGGCCATGGGAATATTTTCTTTCAGAAGTCTGGATAGGGCACGGACCTTTCCTTCCAAGCTCAAATCTTGAAGTTGGCTTCTTCGATAATATTTAAATGAATGATCCAATATCCGTGCGATTTCAAACGCCGTAGCAGGGACCCCGGCAATAGCCAACACACTGTGTCGGTCGATTTCCAGAACTTTGTCTGTTCGATCATGCATTACGACATTTCCGGCAGTGGCTCGGCGATCACCAGCGACCAAAACACCTTGATTATATTTGAACGCGAGAATGGTTGTCCCTTGGGTAATGGCGTCTTTTTCTCGATGTTTTTCTACCGATAAGGAATGTTCAAAACGATATCCATTCTGTTGAAGTAGATTCAAAAAATCCCCTTTCAATGCAGCTCTCCTTTGTTTTTCACGATCATTCGCCGGTTCTTTGTCGATAGCGTTCCGCTTGTTTGGGATCGACCTTGCGCATGCGTTTTAAGAGGTTATCTTTTTCGGGGGACCCCACGTCTGGTTTTCGGGGACCGTCCTTATCCAGTGGCCGCTGAATGGGCTCTATGGGGTGCTTTCTCCGTTCGAAAGAAAAAGGGATCGAGAAAACAGTTTGTGAAATTTGAGGTTTTCTGGGTTCCATGATGATTCCTCCCGCAATAAATTAATTTTTTAGGTGGATCCGATTCTTTAAACTACTCAGAACATTCATTGCTTCCTTCCAACTTGATGCGGCTTCCAATTGTGTGTGCCATTCGTTAATTTCTCTAGGGTCTAGAAGTCTCTCCATATTGAGTACGGGTTTATGCCACCCGTTTTTGAAGGATATTTTTTCCCATTGAATGGATTGGATTTGGTCCTTAAACTTACGAATGCAAAGACCACGAATTCTGGCCCGGGTTCCCTCCGGCGGAAAAATGAGGGCCTCTTGGATTTCCTGATCGGTGGTCAGCCGCTGAATTTTCCCCTCTGCTTCAAGTGCCGTGTACAACCCTCTTTCCGGGTCTAGGTTGTGGTATTCCAGATCTAAACTAACCAGCCAGGGATCGGTTTTGGAAATTTTTTCTTCATCACAAAAAGTGTTGAGAAGCCATTCTTTCGTAATCCAGTCTACCCTATCTTTTAATTTTGACCGATCGGTTTCCAATAGCGCTAATACCTCTTCCCATTGGCTTAAAATCCAGTCCGTTTCTGGGTCTTCTCCCGAAAGGTTTTTCTGAGCCGCTAACAGGTATTCGGATTGAACCTGTATGGCTGTTAAGGTTTTCCCTGTTTGGCTTCGGAGGGTTTGCCTCAAACTTGGATCTTTTGAGACCTTTCGGATAGTTTGGACGGGGTTTTCTAAAAAAATTTTCGGAGCTTTTCCCCGATGGATGAGTGTCAACACCAACCATGTGGTTCCTACTTTCAGGGCGGTGGCGTATTCCGACATATTGGAATCCCCTAAAATAAGATGAAGACGGCGGAATAGAGAGGGGTCTGCATGAGGTTCATCCCGTGTGTTGACAATGGGACGATCTTTCATTGTTTCAATACTCAGTTCTGTCTCAATAAAATCTGCCCGTTGTGAAATTTGAAATTCTCCAAACTGAAACCCGTTTTCCGGTGATTCAATCCCCATTTTCCCAGCCCCTGTGAAAATTTGGCGGGTGACCAGGAAGGGGATTAGATTTTGGGCTATGGTTTCAAAAGGGACGGAACGTGGAAGGAGGTAATTTTCATGGCACCCATAACTGTGTCCATGAAAGTCGGTATTATTTTTATAAAGCTGAACTTTCCCCCGCCCTAAACTCAGATTTCGTTTCCCTGCGGCCTGCCGTAAGGTCCATTCCCCTGCCTTATCGTAGATCACCAGGTCTTTGATTCGGTTGCATTCGGGGGTTGAGAATTCCGGGTGAGTGTGATCGTTATAAAATCGCGCTCCATTGGACAACACCAGATCGCTTTTCATTTCATAAAAGGTAAAGGGACGGTTTGAGTCAATCCCTTTGAGGAAGGCTTTTTCTTCGTCGTCTTGGCTTAACCCTTTGACACGGGTACCTCTAGCGTCTTGGTGCGGGTCTTCCCCTTGGTAATCCCATTCCTGTTGAAATTTACCCTGAAGATGGGTCCTGACCAATTCCATGGATTCAATGACTGGGTCCACTGTTTCGAGGTCCTCCCGGGTAATTCCATATTCGGTTTCTATTCCAAAGAGTTTAAACATGTGGGGTTTTTCGGATTCGGGCTTTGCCATAAGGGGCCTTTGGAAATTTTAAATGATCGTTTGAGGATGGATAGATCTTTCCCTCTTCCCCTTACGGGACGCCAAGACACTGACCACCTGATGGGGATCTTTGTCCAAAAGTTTTAACCATTCCTCAGAGGAATCCTCGGGAGGTAGAATTTCACCTTCTCGATATTCTTCTTCCACGGCCTCCTTTAAATCTAACATTTGAATTCCCCCGCCTTTTTTCTCCTGAAGGGTTCGTTGGATGGCTTTTTCTTTTGCCCGATGGATCAAAGCGGCAAGAATCGCCCCAGAAACCAGGTCTCCCCGATAAAGAATATCCCGCTTTCCATTGCGATATTGGACGGTCAGGACCTGATTTTCTTCGGACCGCTGAAACAAAAGGTCGACGCCTTGTTGGATTAAAGCCTGTCTAGCCGCTTCGGGATCATTCCCGTGTATTTCCAGCAGTTGGGGGTCCAGAGGGATATCAGGGGTCAGATAAATATTTAGAATTTCAGAGACCCCTTTTTCATCGGGTCGTTTTACTTTTATTTTTCGGTCAATCCGCCCCGGTCGTAGAATGGAAGGATCAATCATATCGGGACGGTTGGAGGCAAGGATAATCACCACATCCCGCAGCGAATCAATACCATCCATTTCTGTGCAAAACATAGGAACCAGCGTGTTGGAAATATTCAAAGACCGCATGGCCCTTCGGGTGCCTAAAATCGATTCCGCTTCATCTATAAAAATAAAGGGGAGAAACCCCGCTTTCTTTTTTAATTTTGCCTGGGTAAAGAGATCCCGGACCATCCGCTCGGATTCCCCTAGCCACATATTTAATATTTCGGGCCCTTTGATATGCATAAAGAACTGTTGGAGCGGTTTATTACCCTGTTGCTTAGAGAGTTGCTTTGCAAGGCTAAAGGCCGTGGCTTTCCCGATCAGCGTTTTACCGCATCCCGGAGGCCCATACAGGAGAAACCCTTTGGGTTGCTGGTATTGAAATCGTTTAAAAATTTCAGGATTAAGCAGGGGATGCTCAATGGCGCGACGAATGGCAGTTACCGCTTCTTTTTGACCCCCTATCTCCTCCCAAGAGACCTGGGGAATTTCCTCTAAAAGGTGTTGCCGGGTTTCGGGTCGTTCCAGGTTTTCAATGGCTACCCGTTGGCTGGGGTCCATTCGAATCGTATCCCCGGGTTGAAGCGCTTTGTTTGCCAGTTGAGTGGATCGAATCAGGAGAATATTTTGCAAGCCTTGTTCTTGGCCAACCCGAATTCTTCCGTCCGGAAGAGCGTCTACTACCTTAGCCACAGGACCCCCACGATCATAGTCCAAGCCTTTTATCACCGCAAAGGCTTCATTGACTAAAATTTGTGAACCGATTTTTAAATCTTCTTTAGAAAGTCTGGGATCAATTTGAGCATGATATTCCGATCCCCCAATAATGATGTGGGCCATTCCGGTGGCAGGTAGACCCAATAGCGTTCCAACCCGGTTGGCGGGAGAGGTTACTTTTTGCAGAACCTCTTGGAGCTTTTTGACTTCCGTTTCTGCTTTTTGAACGGTAATTTCCCCGTTCAGAAGCGATTGCCGGAGCCGGTAAAGCGTCTGGTGCCGTGGGTCCTGCAGGTCCGTAGCGGTTAAAAGCTGATCAATCAGGCCAATGGAGGTTTCATTCTGCTCGGAAGGGGATTTTGCTGACCCTCGGCTGTTTTCCTCACTAGAATCTGAAATTCCCGTCGATTGAGGGTGATGGTCGCTCATAAGAATTTTACCCAAGGGTTAATCAAAACGATTTTTAGAATAACATAAACCGGATTGGGGTGTCATCCTCTATATATTGGGGTTGGCGTGGTTGCCTAAATTGAGGGCCCGTCCGGCAAAACAAATTGCCGGTCTTCCGGCCCCAAACCCCACTTTCGCTTGGGCAAAGCCAGATGGAGCCCCCTATTGTTCGTTTTTGCTCACTAGTTAAATACCCACGGGTGATGCCAACCAAAGGACCATTTCTTTAAGGCGTGTGTGAGGCGGACTTCTCGCTGAAGGCAAGTCAATTGGATTTGTGGTTAAAAAGTGGCAGGGGCTCTTCCCGTGGGTATCTACCGCTTTTAAAAAAACCGATGACAGTTTGTTGGGTTAGGCAATAGCAAGAGAAAGGGTTATTGAATGATGGTAAAAAATTGTTTGGTGGCATTATTTGAACTAATTTTCGCTGCGACGCTCCGTGCAATTCCCCGGAAAACCTCCGATTGAGGGGAGGAGGGGTGGGACACCAGGAGGGGCTTTCCATGGTCCCCCCCTTCACGGATAGAAGGGTCGATGGGAATTTCTCCTAGAAAAGGGACACCCAGTTTTTTGGCGGCTTCGCGGCCGCCCCCGTGACTGAAAATATCGGTTTTTCCTTGGCAGTGGGGACAAATAAAGGTACTCATATTCTCCACAATACCCAGAAGAGGAACATGGACTTTTTGAAACATAGCCAGCCCCCTTTTAGAATCAAGGAGCGCCACATCTTGAGGGGTAGTGACAATCACCGCTCCCGTTAAAGGAACCAGTTGAACGATACTGAGTTGAGCATCTCCTGTTCCCGGAGGCAAGTCTACGAAAAGGTAATCTAACTCCCCCCATGCCACATCCCTGAGAAATTGCTGTATGGCGCCATGAATCATTGGCCCTCGCCAGACCACGGGTTGGTCCTCAGGAACCATAAAGGCCATGGACATGATCTGGATTCCGTGGCTTTCTGCAGGAGCCAGTTTCTTCCCTTGATTGGTTGGGGGTTTTTGAACTCCCATCATCATCGGGATGTTCGGGCCATAGATGTCCGCATCGAGTATTCCCACTGCAGCACCGGCTTGGGAGAGGGCAACCGCCAGATTAGCGGTTGTTGAAGATTTACCAACCCCCCCCTTTCCGCTGCTAATGGCGATGGTATTTTTGATTTGGGGTATAAGGTTATCCTTGACTTGGGAGTCTCCCGAGGTGATCTGTGATTTAAAATGAACGGTCACCTTTGATATTTCGGGAAGGGAACGGAGAGCCTTTTCCACCAGGTCCCGCAGTTCTGCCGTAAGGGATTTAAAAGCTGGGGTGGTCAGCAAAAGGGTCAGTTCTACCTCAAATCCTTTTATTTTGAGGTCTTGAATGGCGTTGAGTGTTCCTAAATCTTTTTCAAGATCAGGCATTTGGACCTTACTTAAAACGCCAATGATATCCTGTTCTTTGAATTCCCCCACTTTATCCTTAAATATCCTTGATTAAAAAAGAAACCAGGTCGGTTATATCTGAACCATCAATAGGAGGTGGGAAAACCTTAATTCCCCATCGGAAGCCATATTAACACAGTCTCCCTTGCCAAATCAATTTCTTTAAGGGCCCCATTATTTTTTAACTGTTTCAAGCCAGGATTTCACATCCGAAAAGACCTGTTCCTTTCTAACCTCACTGAATATTTCATGAAAAAATCCCGGATAGGTGATCAGTGTGTTGAGAGGGTTTTTGAGGTTTTGATAAAACTCAATGCTTCCCTGGGGATTGACGATTCGATCACCGGTTGGACATAGGATTAAGCAAGGAAGGTGAAGACGGTGAGGATTCCTATGCACAAATGAGAGCATGTGATTAAATTCCAAAAAGAAGCGGGGGGTGATAAAGGGGTGAACCAGTGGATCCTGAATGTAGGCCTTTCCAACGGATGGGTCATGGGAGAGGTGCCGATACCGGAGTGTATGGCGGAGTTGGAGGTTGGGTTTAAACCAGTTTAATATTTTTACCACGCCATAAAGGGACCTATGAAAATTACGGATCCTCAGGCCTGGTGCGGAGAGGATGATTCCCTCCAGGTGGGAATCATGGGTCATTGCAAAGGCGGAAGCGATGACCCCTCCCAAACTGTGTCCAATGAGAAAGGTTTTTCCATGGGAAAACTTGTTTTGAACATGTTTTATAAAACCATTCAGGTCATCCAGATATTGAACATATCGGTCCACATGGCCTCGTAAACCCTGGGACCTTCCGAAACCTCTTTGATCCATCAGGTGTACCGCATAACCCAACGGGAGAAAATATTCAATCAAGTGGGTGTACCGGCCAGAGTGTTCACTTAGACCGTGAATCACGCAGAGATGGCCTTTAATGATTTTTGGTAAATGGGAATGTGTGAAAAGCTTTAACCCATCGGTGGTGGTGAGCCAGGTTTCTTCAGGTGCGGGTTTTAGAAAATGAATGGGTTTGTTCAATTCCTTTGGGAAAGACGGTTTAATGGGGTTTAAACCTTGGGAAGGGTGACACCCTGTTGAGCTTGGTATTTCCCTTTCTTATCGGCATAGGAAGTTTCACACGGTTCATCGCTTTCAAAAAATAAAACCTGGGCAATCCCCTCGTTGGCATAAATCTTTGCTGGAAGAGGGGTGGTGTTCGAAATTTCTAAGGTCACAAACCCTTCCCATTCCGGTTCAAAGGGGGTGACATTGGTAATAATGCCACAACGGGCATAAGTCGATTTTCCCACACAAATGGTCATGACGTTTCTTGGAATTCTGAAATATTCCACACTCCTACCTAAAGCAAAAGAGTTGGGAGGAATAATACAGACCTCTCCTTCATAATCCACAAAAGAACCTTTATCAAACGCCTTGGGATCTACGATAGTGGTATTGATGTTAGTGAAAATTTTAAATTCATCGGCAATCCGAATATCATACCCGTAGGATGAAAGACCAAAAGAAATGGCGTTGCCCCGTATTTGTTTTTCTTCAAATGGCTTAATCATTCCTTTGCGGATAGAATTCTCTCTAATCCAACGATCACTCTTAATCACGGCTCACCTCCTCTTCAATGGGTATTTCCACATGCTTTGGTTGGGGATATTGATACACTTTGTTTTCATAGTTTTTTAGAATAACCTCGCGGCTATTGATGGACAAGAGATTATCCGATGGCAGAATGGGGATTTTCCCCCCCCCTCCCGGCGCATCAATGACAAAATGAGGAACCGCCATTCCAGAGGTGTGTCCCTGGATCGCTTGGATAATCTCCAACCCTTTTTCCACGCTTTCCCGAAAATGCTCTGTCCCATTGACCAAATCCGTTTGATATAAATAGTAGGGTTTTACACGAATGGCCAGTAATTTTTGCATTAACTGTTTCATCACATCAGGATCATCATTGACTCCCTTTAATAACACGGTTTGGCTGCCCAGGGGAATCCCGATATTTGCTAATTTTTCGCAAGCCTGTTTTACCTCAGGCGTAATTTCATCGGGATGGTTGAAGTGCAGGTTCATATACAGGGGGTGATATTTTTTGAGCATGTCACACAGCTTATCCGTGATTCGGGAGGGTAGGCTTCCAGGAACCCGGCTTCCAATTCGAATAATTTCCAAGGTTGGTATTCCCCTCAGGGCCTTAAGAATGGTTTCCAGGTGCCCATCCGGAATGAGTAACGGGTCACCTCCAGAGAGGATGATATCCCTAATTTCCGGGTGATTGGAAATGTATTCCACCACTTTCATCAGATCTCCTTTTGAAACAAAACCAGGTTTTCCAACCAACCTTTTCCGAGTGCAAAAGCGGCAGTAAATGGGGCATTGGTTGGTGACCATAAATAAAACCCGATCGGGATAGCGATGGACCAAATGGGGAACCGGGCTGTCTTTTTCTTCATGTAAGGGGTCATCAATACAATGGCTGGTGTTTTCCATTTCAGCGGATTGAGGAACGACCTGGTTCCAAATGGGATCTCCCTTTTCCTTGATCAGATTTAAAACATGAGGGGTAATCCGCATGGGATATTCTTGTATCACTTTTTGAACCTCTTCAGAGGGAACACCCAGATGCCTTTCTAAATCTTCTGCTTTTACAACGCTCGCTCTCAAATCTTTTACCCATTGTTCCATGGATATCAATCTCCTTTTTTCAAAGAGTTATACGTGCGATCCAAGTATCCCACAATTTCTTCCTCATCGGATAACACAACATCTCCATCCTGAAGAACGGGAACGGTATTTTGACCTGAGACCTGAAATACTTCTTTTCTTTGAGGCCGAGCAGCCGGAACCTCAATTTTTTCATAGGCCAGCCCCAATTCATTCAATTTTTTGATGACCACTTCGCAGTAAGGACAAAACTCCAGACTGTATAATTTCAACATCAAAATTCCTCAATTCTCGTTTCGAAGACCGCAGGGGCCCATAATGGCATCACCCATTCCGTGAATCAATTTTTTATCAATGGGGCAGAGGGTGGCAAGAATTCCTGAGAGAACAGCTTGATTTTCAACCACAAAATAGTAAGGGGATAGACGAACGCGACCTGCCATGGGGATCAATTCCCGAGAAGGAGAATTCACATATTCCATCTCAAACCGTTTTCCTTTATGGAAACTCTGCAAAATATAGGGGGTTTTGTTAAACTGATCTATGGCATTTTTTAAGACGGCCTCCCATTGCTTTGCAGGAAGGTCATGGCCCACATAAACCCCCCGGCTTCCCCAGGCCAATTCTGAAAACCCGGAGGGTTTAATCACAAATTGGCGCTCTTGCTGGGTACCATGACTCAGCTGAAACCAACTCGTAATCGAATGAGGGCCGAGTTTGAGGTCAGGAATTATAGCATGGGGAGGGATTTCTCTTGGATCCAAAACCCAGGTTTTCGGAAACAGATCTTTCAAGAGTCCGAAGGTTTCCTCCCCCAATTCTTTTTCCCAGAATGGCTGCAAAACGGGGTGATGAAATAAAGCAAAAGCAAGCTTCTCCTCTAAAAACGGTTTGACGGGAGGGGTCAGAGAGATTTTGTCTTTTTTTGCGCTGTAGAGAATCAACTCCGATTTAGGAATATTCATTAAATCAAATAACTCAAAAAATCGGTAACACACATCTATAGAAACCGGGCCTGAGCCCTGATCTAGCCATAACCCTTCCTCGCTAAATTGAACTTCCCTGGGTTCTAGCACATGGGTTTTGATACCCGACTCTCCCATTTTTTCTCCAAACCATTTCATCTCTGCCCGGTAATCCTTGGATTCTTCAGAAATGACGATTGCCAAAACTGGGTTTTCATTTTTGGCAAAGGACCGGACTGCTTTTGAGAATCCATCCAACATTCCCGAGGGCCCACCGACCACCGAAAACGTTTGGGTTTCATAGGCTTTCGAGAGGCAAGCGGTGGTTCCTATCCCCCCTGGAACAGAATCCAATTCGGTTGCGATCATTCCTGAATCCGTTGGAATTAGATCAGGGCGAATAACCAAAGGGATGTGCTGTTTGAACCGATTCATCCGCCCATAGGCGATAAGGGCTTCTGGTTTTCCTTGATCCAAGTAGGCGGAACACCATTTTGGTTGAATTCCCTTGATGCTTTTGAAATAGAGCTGGTTGAGGGCTTTATAAAAAGAGAGGAGAGCGGGCCCGAGGTTTTCGAGAAATTGAATTTCCTCTTGGCTGATCCAGAACGGGTGTGGGGAAATACGCCAACGAGAAGGATCTCGAGAGGATTGGGTGGTTTTTTGAAATATCCCGGCCTCTATCAGGGCTTGTTCAACGCCTAAGCAAACAGCCCGTTTTTCTCCTTTGGTTTTTATCATCACACGGGGTTATCGGTTATGATGGATCTAAACCTTGAGTAAATGTTTCGAACCTCGATCATAACATAGGGAAAAAAGTGATGGCAACCTTTAAGTCACCTGGAAAGGAGCAAAAAAAAGCTTATTTTATCTTTAGATAGACTCAGTGATGAGTTTGGCAAGGCGGTCGGGATAGTTGGTGAATAGGCCATCCACTCCCATTTTGAGAAACCGTTTCATTTCATCGGGATGATTGACAGTGTAGCAGAACACCTGAAAGCCCCGGGAATGGGATTTATCCAAAAGGGCGGGGGAAATTTTCCGAAAGGGAATGTGTAAGGAGTAGGCCTTGAGATCTATTGCACTGGAAAAAATTTTTGAAGTGGCTTCACGATGGGAGAGATATCCAAGAAAGGCTTCCGGAAAATCCTTTCTAATTCTCTGAATGGTTCCATGGTGAAAGGATGAAATCAAAGTTTTCGAAAAGAGATGACACTGATTGAGCAGGTGAATTATATTATCTGTGAAGTTTGGATAGGGGGAGGTTCCCTGTTTCAACTCCAGGTTCAAGGTCACCCGGTCCTGGACCATTTCTAAAACCTCTTGAAGAGTTGGAATGCGTTGGTTTTCGAACTTTGGGTTGAACCAACGCCCCACATCCAGTTTCTGTATTTCCTTAAGCGTGAGGCTTCCCACATTGCGTCGAATTCCGGCCGTCCTCCAGAGGGATGTGTCATGTAGGACCACTGGAACTCCATCTTTTGTTTGGTGTAAATCCAGTTCAATTATGTCTGCTCCCATATCCATTGCCTTTTGGATAGAGGCCAACGTGTTCTCCGGGGCATAGGCTGAAGCGCCGCGGTGAGCAATGTTTAAAGGGTGAGGCAATGGTGGTGCCTTTTCAGAAATCCGTTCTGACACGATTTCAGAGGTGGGGGTAGATGAGAGCGGAGAATCCATATATTTTTCAAGAGAAGATGTTTTTATTTAGCGATTACAAAGCCTTTTGGGAAAGGTTTAGATTCGCATTCGTAACTATAGTCAACTCTTCCAAGGTGGGGTCCTAATAAAACTAACATAGCGGGTCATCCTTGTCAAAAACTCACCGAAAGGAAACCTATTTTGTTTTCGATGGTAAACGGAACCGGAGGTTGGCCTATATTTCTTGACACTTTTAGGGGGTTTGGATAAGATACGATCACTGGTTTTCCCCAGAATTAAATCAGCCTGTTTTTTGATTTGATTAACGAAATTCTTCAAGATAAGGAGCAGGGAATGAAATTTTTTATCGACACCGGCAACGTAAAGGAGATCCAGGAAGCCCAGGAAATGGGAATCCTGGATGGGGTGACCACCAATCCCACATTGGTGTCTAAGGAAGGTCGAGAATTTGAATCCCTATTAAAAGAGATATGCTCCATTGTAGATGGTCCCGTAAGCGCAGAAGTGGTCAGTGTTGAAGCCAAAGCCATGGTGAAGGATGGGAGAGAGCTTGCCAAAATACACAAAAATATTGTGGTGAAACTCCCAACCATTTCGGAAGGGGTTAAAGCCGCCAAGCAATTGGTTTCAGAAGGGATCAAGGTGAACATGACCCTGGTTTTTTCACCGAATCAAGCCTTGGTGGTGGCCAAAGTGGGGGCAACCTATGTCAGTCCTTTTATCGGAAGGCTGGATGATATCAGTCAGGAAGGAATGGATTTAATTCGCCAAATCGTTACCATTTATGAAAATTATGGATTTCAGACGGAGGTTTTGACTGCAAGTATCCGTAATCCGGTTCATGTGGTGGATGCGGCTTTGGCGGGGGCTCATGTGGCCACTATGCCTTTAAATGTCATCCACCAGCTTATCAAACATCCTTTGACAGACATTGGTCTCAAGAAATTTCTTTCCGATTGGGAAAAGGGGTCCCAGCCGAAGAAAAACTGACCCCAACCCTCCAAAACCGTACGATTTGATTTCCTTCCTAATCCATGATGGCCAGATAAGGGTTTGGCTCCCCTTCCTATGATGATTCCATTTTTTTGTAAAAAACGTTTTTTGGGTGTGTTGTTTTTTCTTTTATCTCTCCTTGTCTATGGAGGGAGTACTGTGTCTGGGAAAAAGAACCAGTCCTTTTTGGATCGGACTTTTTCTTCTGGAGGATGTTTATCCTGCCACGCCGAAACCCATCCTGAAAAAATTCCCATTGAAAAAGATTGTTCTTCCTGCCATACGGGATCTTTGGCATTTGAAATGAAAAACCCGCCTCCCATTCCCCTTGAATTTCCAGGTGTGGCAATACCTGTTTCTGAGCCGGTGGAAGGGATGGTTTTTATTCCTGGGGGGGCTTTTACGATGGGTTACGATAAAAGACATCCGGACGAGGCGCCAGCCCATACCGTGACGCTCCCGGGATTCTATATGGATCAATATGAGGTGACCCATCGGGAGTATAAGGTTTTCGCTGAAGAAACAAAAAGACCCTTTCCGGATGATTGGGTTCAAGGGAGATATCCTTCTGGAAAAGATGAGCATCCGGTCAATTTTGTAACTTGGTATGATGCCCACGATTATTGCCAATGGGTGAATAAAAGGCTCCCTTTTGAGGAAGAATGGGAAAAGGCGGCGAGGGGAGTGGATGGTCGTTTATTTCCTTGGGGGAATACATTCGACCCGCAAAAAGCGAATACCCCCCAATCGAAAATTGGTGATACCACTCCCGTGGGTCATTTTCCTGAAGGCAAAAGTCCCTTTGGGCTTTATGATATGGGGGGAAATGTCTGGGAATGGACCAACAGCTGGGCCGTGGCCTATCCTGGAAACCCTAGACCAAAGGCTCATTATTATAATGGTGGGTACAGGGTTTTGCGCGGGGGATCATGGGTTGACTGTTCTTTTTATCGTTGTGGAATTAGTGCCTTTACTTTTAACCGGGGTTATTTTAAACCCGAAACCAAAAATCGGGGTTTTGGATTCCGATGTGCAAAATCCTCATAAATTTTCGGTAATATGATTTACAATGGATTTTTTTTATTTTTCCTGCTGTTTTCATTTGTTTTAACAGCACGGGTTTTTTCCACTGATGCGGTTTCTATACCGATGGAATCCTCATGCCTTCTTTGCCATCAGAGCAAAAAACAGGGTTTACTTCCTAAAAAACAACCCGAATGTCAGGGATGCCATGATGAAAACCCTTTGGTTGAAACTTCAGACAATCAAAAGGGAGAGATCGACCAATCAAGAGGCCAAGGACCTTTCCATGTTCCCAGCCGAGAAACGCTCTTAACCGATCAGGAAAAGGATTTTATTTCCAAAGGCTCCCCACAGGAACCGGTGCTTTCACAAGAAATGGTTTATGTTCCAGAGGGACCGTTTTTAATGGGAAATAACGGGCGTAGTAGTTCAGAGGGTGCGGGCAATTCCGATGAGCAACCCCTGCACTCGATTAATTTAAAGGGATATTGGATCGATCGGTATGAAACCACCAATGCCATGTATGATCTGTTTGTAAAAGAGACAGGCCATCGTATTCCCAAACATTGGTTGAACGGAACTTTTCCTGCGGGCAAAGGAAACCATCCCGTAGTTTACGTGGATTGGAATGATGCAGTAGCTTTTTGCCGCTGGGCTGGGAAAAGGCTTCCCACCGAACCGGAATGGGAAAAAGCGGCCCGGGGAACCGATGGCCGGGTTTTCCCTTGGGGAAACCAGTTTGATATCCAAAAAGCCAATACACCCCAACGGTGGTTGTCCCAAGGTAAGGAAGGGGGAACCCTTGCGGTGGGAAGCTTTGAATCTGGAAAAAGTCCCTATGGACTTTATGATATGGCTGGAAATGTCTATGAATGGACATCCAGTTGGTATCAACCCTATCCAGGGAACACTGTTTTTAATATGCACTATGGGGAGATTAATAAAGTCTTGCGCGGGGGTTCTTGGTACGACTGTCTTTCTTATGGGTGCGGTTTAAGCGCCCCCAGCTACAATCGAACGCGCTTCACCCCAAAAATTCGGAATAAAGGTTTTGGGTTTCGGTGTGCAAAGTCCGAATTGACGCAATAAAATCCCTTTACCCTTACCCTTCTCTCCACACAACGGGAGGAACACTTCTCATGTGTGGGGCGTTCTGCACTTTTACCCGAAAATCCAACCCGTCATTCCCCGCGAAGCTTGTCCCTGTATCCTTATAACGGGGAGCCGGAATCCGGGTGAAGCCCGGAATGACAGTCAAGTTATTAGGAATTATGACCCACTACACTGGTGTTATGTCTTAGAAATACTTTGAAAAATTAAGGCCGTCATTCCCGCGGTAGCGGGAACCCAGGAATCAAAAAACACTGGATTCCAACTCATTCCCACTGGCGTGGTAACGGCCGGAATGACACCTTAAACTTGCTATTCCCCGTAGCTCGCTACGGGGGGTGACCGCTTAGGTTCCCCCTTTAGAAAAGGGGGATAAAGGGGGATTTGAGGATTTAGCTTTTCCTCTGAATACCCCGCAGTCTTGCTGCGGGGATTTTTATTGTAGGATGTTATACTAACGGTAGTTGGTAAACTGCATGTCGATTCCAAAATCCCTTCCTTTGAGGTGTTTCATAATTTCCTGAAGGTCATCTTTGTTCTTTCCTGAAACACGGAGCTGGTCCCCCTGGATTTGGGCCTGAACTTTGAATTTGGATTGTTTTATTTCTTTGACGATCTCTTTGGCCTTTTCCTGAGGAATTCCTTCCTGAAGGGTGATTTTTTGCCGAATGGTTCCCCCCAACGCCTCTTCAAATTTTTGATAGGTCAGGGCTTTTAAGGGAATTCCTCTTTTAACCAATTTGGACTGTAGGATGTCGATAACGCTTTTTAATTTGTATTCATCATCCGAAATTACCACCATTTCTTTTTCTTCCAGCGAAATCTTACTTTTACTTCCCTTAAAATCAAACCGCTGTTGAATTTCTTTCATTGCCTGCTCGATGGCATTTTTGACCTCTTGTAGATCAATTTGTGAAACAATATCAAATGAATTTTGGCTTCCCAATGTCTCCTCCTCTATTCTTTGGATGTTAATCGATTCTTCTAGCACAGGTTGGGTTCACAAGGCAAACTTTCCTTCGAAAGGCAAGTGGAGTGAAGGGCCGGAAAAAGGGCGGGTGTTTTAAAATTATTTGTTTTTAAAGGTTTTTTTTGAGGATTTTGAAGAAAGGTTATTGACAGGTTTTTTTTTAATAATACTATGATATATATTGTTGAAGGATGAGTGGGGATTTATTTTGAGAGCATTACAAATCCGAATTTTTTTTACTTTATTTTTAGGTTTAATTGGGTGTTTGAGCCCGTCACTATCTTGGGCTGTTATGGAAGAAGAAAATTTTTTCTTTAGCCTGGGTGGAGGAAAGTTTGTCCCATTCGACGGACATTCGGGATTTGTGGCGACGGGAGGGCTGTTTTTACCGGTATTATCTCACGTTTTAGTGGGAGGGGAGTTGGAATATAGACAATTTAAAACAAAATTTTTAGGTGTCCGGGGAGTGGAGTCGAAGTCGGTTGCTTTTCGGGCGATGGCGAAATTTCTTTTATTCCAGAAGGGATTCACACCCTACGCAGGGGGAGGTTTTTCAATTGCTCTCAATATCATCGATACAGAAAAAATAGAACGGGAGCGCCCCGGTATTGAGGTTTTTGATAAAGTGGGGATGGGTAGCGGAATATTTGGTTTAGTAGGAGTTCTTGTTCCGGTGAACTCTAATGTTTCATTTTTTGCGGAAGGAAGAGCCAGTTTTGACATTCAACTGACCCATTTTGAAGAAACAGAGGTTGAGAACCTGGGTGGTTTTTCCGGGTTAGGGGGAGTTGTTTTTTATTTTCTTTAAGAGAAGGAATATTAAACAAATTTCAACTAGGAACAATTCATTCCTTTTCTCTTAGCAATAAATGCACTAAAATTAACACTTGACACAAATTTTTTATTTGGTTAGTGTACATTCATTTTATTGGGAAAATTTCACAAAAATTACTTTGGTTTTGGTAAAGACCTTGGAGGAAATCATGAAGGGAATGCTGACATTGGTATTGGTTCTGACGGTTTATATAACGGGTTGCGCTTTTGGGGGATTTTCAAGGGGAAACATTCATGACGTTTCTCCTACTTTTTCCGAGGGAACGACTAAACAAGTTATTGTAGAACAACTAGGTCCACCAGACAAATATGTAAATTTAGGGGATTCGGAATATATGACCTATCGAACTACGAAAGGGTTTTTTGTTTTATTGTTTGGCCAGACCAAGGCAAGAGATTTTGAAATAAAACTTGTTGATGGGAAATACCAATCATCTCGCTGGCTTCCTTCGGGAAGTTCGATTGGAATTTTATCTGCTCAAGGCGCCGTTGCAGAATAAAAAAGGAAAAAAGATGCCAAAAATATCTTATCTTTTAGGGTTTCTTGGAATATTCTTTTGCTGGGGCTGTGCGTTTACCAATATGGGTTCTCCTGTTGCTGTGAAAGGGGTAGATGCGGTCTCCGAAGGGTTTTCACCCGAAGAAGTGATTCAAGCTTTTGGTGTGCCTGATCAGGTTTATACCGATGACCAGAAAACCATTTGGGTGTACCGGTACAAAAACGGAGCTTTTTTTAATTATTTAAACTGGTATTCTTATGGTTCTGTTGGGCGAAGGGACCTCCAGATTGAAATTCGGGACCATAAAGTTGTTAGGATTCACAATTTTCCAGCTGGCGAGGCCTGGGCCTTTGCTGTTCTGGCCCCGGCTCCTCCAGGTATGATAGCAAAATAAAATAGTTTTTTTAGAAATATTTATTGAAGGAAAAGAGGGCTTCTTTGTAAGCAGTTTCCTTTTGAATGGTAAAGCGAAATTCAAGGTCATTAGAGAACGAAAAAGCCTGCGTTGCGGTAATATCCAAATTGGTATGAATATCTCCTAAAGGGAAGTGAGTGAGCGCTCCCTCGATTTGGATACGCCAAAAGGATGTTATGTCCAAAAGGAGTCCGACCCTTCCCCCCCCTCCCAATCGATAATAATCCCTAAACACTCTTCCTACCCCCATATCTGCTTCGGCCATTAAAAATAAAATTTCTTGTCGAAAAAACTCCGTTTTTAGGCTTAACCCCTTTCCTACATTTAACCCGTAGTACAAACATTTTCGAGGAATGCAGTCCAGTTCTTTTGCTAAATCCAGTCCCGTGGTGACCTTCCATGAAAATTTCTTAATCCAGCGGTCCCAAGGTGAAAGAGATATAATTTCCAATAAATTTAACTTTTCAACAAAAGGAGTTCGGTCCTTGTTATCAAACCGTAAAACCAAGTGAAACATTTCGAGTTGGCTGTTGGGAATAAATCCGGTTTGATTTCCGGCAAGATCATGAAGAGCTGGTCGAAAGGAGACCTCCTCAAAGGTAGAATTTCGAGTTAAACCGAAGCCGAACCCTGTTCGTCCGGTCTGGTGGCCACTAAGTGGTGATTCAGTTTTGGAAATTTTTTTTATATAAGACGGTTGCGGACCCAATTGGTTTCGAGCTAAAAGAATTTTTCGTTCCCGTTTTTTGCTTTCTTTACCCTGATTCCGGGTGAACCCTTCCCGGTAACGGTAATAGTCATATGCGGTGTCGAGAATCAATGCTTTCCTTAAATCGGGGAATCGGGCCAATTCTTGTTGAGCTTCTTCATCCATTCTCTCCGAAAGGGCCTGTGTTACCTCAATTTCATTTGGAGAGAGAAGGGAACGTTTGTTTAACATTTGGTTCATATGGGAGGGCCTATATTCCACACTGGTGACCAATCCCGGTTGTTGGATTAATACACGGATCGTGTCAACGGGAATGACCCAAGGGTGAAGGGAGTCTGTGAGATATAATTTCGGGTTTGCAATTTCAATTAAAGGAAGCAATTGATAAGAACAGTTCTCATCCAGAAAAAAATAGTTGAAATAGGTGGTTCCCATTTCCCAAAGGTGCAGAACCAACCGATTGATTTGGTCAGATGTGAGATTCAAATGGTATTCCCATAAATCCCGGCTTTCCAAGTTGGTGTAGGATTGAACCTTAATATAGTAGGGTGTGGTGGAGAACCGCCCTGGGTATCCCCCGAAAAGACCTTTGATTGTAAACATGACCCCATTCCGGGTGGTGGTATCGGCAGAAAAATTAATGGTATAATCCAATAGTCTTTCTTCAGGCCCATGTGATTTATGATTCAGGCGGAGAAACGTGTGACCATACATCGAGGCAGGGTTATCGAGATAGGCGTCAGCGAAGATGATCGTAATGGACTGGGGATCCAGACGTGAACGCCAGGTTTCTAACCGGGGGCAGGGTTGCTCCTGAAGATTTTCGGGGTCAAAATTCAATTGTTCTTTTAACCAGGTGTATCGGGCGGGAAACCTGCATTGGGGATGTTGGTCTTCAGGATTTTTTGGTAAGGGTTCAAAAAAAGCTGTTATCGTTGCTTCTAATTCCGCTTGAGGATTTTTTCTCCCGGTTACCGATAAGAAAAAATTCAATCCATCCGCTTGGCTTTTATAACCTCCCCACCAATCCTTTTTATAATGAAGCAGAAGATGCCAGTACCGATGGTTCCACAATTCCCCCCCCCGGGCTTTTTCGATGAGTTCATTTAGGTATTCATCGGTTGTATCTTGGCCGAAAACCGGAAAATTAAAATATAAAATAAAGGAAAGGGTAATAATTCCAAAGGAAAACCAAATTTTAAAATGGTAAAGGTTTAGCATTTGAATTTAGATTGATTGAGAAAAAATTTTTTAACCATAAAAAAAGGCTAGGCATCTTTCTTTAAGACACCCAGCCCGTTTTTTTAGGTTAAAAAAAGAGGTTATTTTTGGTTCTTTCTAACCAAGGAATTCCGGATGAGCTAAAAGTTCTGCCCTTAAAGCATCCAGCATTTCAAGGGAATTTGTTTCTTCCGAAGGGAAAAATGAAATGTATTTTTCTTGAAAAAATCTCAGCATTACTGGAACTGTTTCATCATTGGCTCCCAAAAGGTAAGCAAATGCGGTAACATATTCTCCCTCTCCTTTAGCCATTTCCTCAGATAAATTGGTGAGGTTAATTGAAGCATAAACCTCTATTTCTTTATTAAAGGCAAGTGCCCCATCTTCTGTACAACCTGAAGTACCTGAGGTAATCCCAAAGGTTTGGGTTCCCATAAAACCGTTGGTGGTTCCAGCAAGAATCTGAATTCCCTTGCTATTATTATCTTTGGCAAAGAGGAAATAGGCCAAACCGCAGCCTGCCATTGGATGTTTTCCGACAGCGTAAACGCTAGGTACCGAAAACAAAATTCCTGCCATAGCTCCCAATAAAACCAGCTTTTTCATTTGGTGTCCTCCTGGGTTATTTTTTTAACCGCTTGGGGTTTCATTTAAAACTTTTTAAAGAAATTCACTTTTTTTCCAAAGGTTTAAAAATCCGAACCGAAATTAACATACCAAAAATCACATGTCAAGAATGGTCTAAATTTTGACGCTCGGAAAATTAGACCCTTTTTAGTTTCCACGGGCGATGGTGCAGACCTCACCAAAGAGGGGGCCAAGGACGGATTTAATAGACTGTTTCACAAAAACCAATTTCTTGATTCCTCCATTGTTCATTGCGGCCTCGACCGAGGTATCACCTGTTCCCACAAATAAAATATAATTACCGCATGCTTTTCCTTCTTTCTTGGGTGTAACACCATTTTCATAAACTTGGGACCCTGAAACCGAATCGGTGAATAGAAACCCTGCAGGAAAAAGGCCTGCCGGTTGGGTATATCCTCCTACTCCTGCGCAAGCGGTTAAAGTTAAGGTTAACATTAGCGAACCGAATAAAAGACAAAACCGTTTTCCCATGGTGTTCCTCCTCAACCCTCGTTTTAGGTTTTAAATGAAAAATGCTTTTTTCGGATAGGACCATATCAAACCCCCAATTTTCTGTCAAGAAAAAGACTTTGATGTTAAGGGTTTATATTTTCTATTGGAACGCCCACACATAACTTGATTAATTCCGGTGTCAATCCGGCTGTTACCACTTTAGGTGGAACGAACGGGAGTCCAGACCTTTTTGACTTCTAGATTCCCGCTCAAGCGGGAATGACGGCCTCGATTTTTTCAATGAATTTTTACGGCAAAACATTAGATGCTATTTTAAAAAAAAGAAGAACAGGTTTTTTCCATCGTTGTTTAAAAAAGGAAAAAGCCTTTTAACAATCTTAAATGAATTTCCCCTTTGCATGGCTTCTCCCTTTTTCCTATAATGAGGTGTTTCGGATTTTCTCTTTATATGGGGGTTTTATGTTGAACCAAATGATCGCTCTTTTGAATCATTGGGAAAACCATTCTCCATTTCTCTTTGCAATGACGGTGATTGTTGTTATGGCCTTGGAGGGTCTTTTCTTAGGTACGGTGGCCGGGTATGTATTCAAATTGCTTGGAATTCGTGTAAGAAAGATCAACCGCTGAGGAGAAACGGCTCTTATGGAACTTCCCATGTCCGGGGTGGTCATTAATCCCTATCTTTTAATTCTGATCGGTTTTTGTGTGGGTGTGTTGGGAGGCTTTTTTGGGGTGGGAGGCTCTTGGTTTGTGACACCGGCATTGAACATTTTCGGTTTCCCGATGGCCTTTGCCATCGGAACTGATTTGGCCCATATTATGGGAAAGTCTATCATCGCCACCTTTCGCCATCAAAAAATGGGGAATGTGGATATAAAGCTTGGGCTTTTAATGATTTTTGGAACGGTTTTCGGTGTTGAACTCGGAAAAGAGATGATTCTTTCTCTAGAAAAAACCGGACTGACCAGTCCAGTGGTCAGGGGAATATATATCTTTGTGTTGGGAAGCATTGGTTCCTATATGGTTTATGATTATTTTCGTTTTACCCGGTTTGTGAAACCCCTGAAGGGGATTGGGCAGGAGGAGAGTTTAGGGACCGCCCTTTCCCGTTGGGTGTTAAAAATTAAAATTCCTCCCATGGTCAACCTAAGGGTGTCCAATATTCCTTCTATCTCGGTTTGGGTCATTATTTTTATCGGATTTGCCACGGGATTTTTTGCCGGTTTTTTGGGAGGAGGCGCGGGTTACATTCGGATGCCTGCCTTGGTCTATGTGTTGGGGGTTCCCACCACGGTGGCGGTTGGAACCGATCTATTCGAGATCATTTTTTCCTCAGGATATGGTGCTTTTGTGTATGCCTTAGAAGGAAAGGTGGATTTAATTGCCGCAATGATTATGTTGGTCGGAGCCGCGGTGGGAGCACAACTGGGGAGTATTGCCACCCGATATATTAAAAGTATGCGAATCCGACTTTATTTCGGTTATTCAGTTTTATTGGCGGGAGTTTCTGTTGTTTTAAAACAGGTGGGAGATTCTTGGGCGATTCCTTTGTTGGGAAACCTAGCGGGAATATTGATATTGGCCCTGGCCGTCTATATGTCGGTTCTTATTATTTTTGGATTGGCAAGGGGAATGTGGGAGGAGAAACGTTATTTCAGCCATGAATGAATTAAAACGAAAAATCTTAGTTTGCAATGGAGGATCGGGTTTTGGAGAGTGGGCGGTCCAATTGGGGGGTCAATTGGCCAAAGGGGTTGGGGCCCAAGTAACGGTTTTAACGGTTCAAGACAAAAGGGATCCTGTTGATGTGGAAAAGATTCAGGGCAGGACCCGTCAGATTTTAGATGGGCTTGAGGTTGAGTTTGAAAGTATCGTCCGCAAAGGGCACCCGGCCAAGGAGATTTTGAGTGAGTCCATGCAGGGGTATGAAATGGTTCTTTTGGGGTCCCATGGCACCCGGGGCATTTTAGAATTCTTTTTGGGGGATACGGCCGTTCACGTGGTGGAGCACCTCCAAATCTCTACCCTGGTGGTCCGTCAGAAAGGGAGCGCTTCGAAAGTTCTCCTTCCCTTGCGTTTGGGGAAAGAGAAACGTCAAATCATTCGGAGGGCGGGGGAGATCACCCGCGCGCTCGGAGGATCCTTAACCCTGTTGTATGTGGTTCCACTTCCGGTCATGTACGGCATCCATGTCCGAGAACAGCGGGTTATTTTTGAACGCTATCCCCTGGAGACGAATTACCTCAAAAAAATCGCCTCCAGTCTGGAGCAACAATACGGATTGCAACCCACATTGAAAATGAGAGAAGGCGTTCCGGAAGAAGAAATTTTAGAGGAGGCGGTGGAAGAAGGTCACGATTTGGTAATCGTCGGATCGTCAGCCTGGAAGGGGCTGTCCAGTCTGTTTTTGGGAAACTTTTCGTATACCATTGTCAAGCACGCCAAAATGTCTGTTTTGGTGGCTGTACCGCGAAAAGGCCTTACATAATGTTTCAGTGGTTTGTTTTAAAAAATTTTCAGAAACAAACGTGAAATACCTTTACCTTATCGTTTTCTCCGCTGATGACGGGTTTTTTTAAGAAGTTTTTTGTGTTTGTGTTTGCGCATCTTTTTTCTGCGCTTTTTGACCACTCTGGACAAGGTCTACCCCTTTTCTCTGGTTCAACTAGAACCCTTTCCTCAAAAGCGGTGTCAACCTAACATAAGTCTTTCCCTTTTTCAATACCTGAAAGAAAATATTTAAGCCTCGTTTTCCGTTTCCTGTGTTTTTTCCCGAACAATGAGCACGGGACATTCTCCATACTCAATCACTTTCAGGGGAACGCTTCCTAAAAAAAATCGTCTGACCGGGGAAGCGCCACTGGCCCCCATGACCACGATGGCATGGTCTTTTGCCTCATTAATAATCACTTCAAAGGGAGAACCTTCAATGACCTTGACCTGTGGATTTAATCCCATTTGGGAAAGGATCATCTCTGCACGGCGGGCTCTTTCCGTTGCTTTTTCAATCGGGACCGATTCATTGGCGATAGAGAGTACAGTAACCTTGGCTGAAAGGGCTTGGGCAATTTTGGCCCCGAAGATTTCAGCTTTTTCAGCCAAGGGGGATCCATCGGTGCACATGAGGAAGGAATCACCTTGCCGGATATTTTTTGCAATCAAAACGGAGCATTTGGCATGCTCCGCAATCCGAAGGGCGGTGCTTCCTACAAAATAGCGGGTTATTCCTTTGTGGCCCCTTGAACCCGTTATAATGAGATTGTATTGACCTACTTCGGATTCCTCTAAAATTTCTTCTGTTGAATTCCCCTCTCTTAACCGTAAACGAACATTTTCCCCATGTTCTCCGATAAAATGAATCTCAGTGGCACCATAGATTCCTTCCCTAAAGGTGTGACGCATTTCAACTTCCCCTGAGGGAAGAAGGCGTGTGAGGCCCAGTCCGGTCAGAATTTCTTGGGCTTTTTTTAAAATGGCCACCCCGGGAATTTCAAGATCCCACTCGGTAAGCTTTTCTCGGGCTGTGCTGAGATGAATGCGATCCATACCGGATTCCTTGGGTCTTACATAAAGGACCGAAACATCGGCTTGGAGCTCCTTGGCAAATTGGCCCCCAAAGATGAGCGCTTTTTCGGCATTTTCTTCCCCATCCGTACATATTAAAATTTTCATGCCGAGACTCTTGAGCATTTTAAAACCTTTGGGGTCTTCCAAAATTTTATCTCCCCTTCCTTAAAAAAAAGGAAATTTGGTCTATTGGGGGAGATTCACCAATTTCCAATAGGTTTGGGAATATAAAAGCAGTAGTATTAAAGAAACCAGGGTGATTTTCCAGCCCCCCTTCAGGAAATCTTTTTTCCGGATGTAACCGCTGGATAAAACAATCTGGGATGCGGGTGAGGCCACCGCTGTCATAAAAGAAAACGAGGATGCCATGACGGTAATCAACCCTGCTGCTATGATGGAGGTTTCTCCAAGTCGGGCCAATTCTAAGGTTATGGGGCCGAGCATCCCTACGGCCGCCCCGCTGCTGATAAAGGAGGCGATGGCCATTGTGATGATAGCGATCATTCCCAAAATAAGGAGATCGTTTTGGGCCCCGTTTGTGGTCAACCACCCTAGCAGGGCATTGGCCAGCCAGTTGGCGGCCCCGGTATCTTTCATTGAAATACCGAGGGAGATGGCACTGGCATATATGAGAATGACCCCCCAGTTAATTCCATTATTGAGGTCTTCCCATTTTACAATGTCAAAAAGGAGGTAAAGAAAAACACCGATGAGGGCGGTGATACCAAGCCCGATTTGATCACTTACGGTGATCCAAAGGAGCATTGTAAATAAGAAAATTGCAATTGTCCAACGGTCTTTGTCCGTAAGCTTCCCTTCCCCTTTTACCTTCTCTTTCAGTTGGGAGATGGCTGGCTGAAGATTTTGTACCTCTGGTTTAAACGTTTTATAAAGGAGGTAGGTCACAAAAGGGACCTGCAGGAAAAGAAGGGGATAAAGGTATCCAATCCATGTAAGATAACTGATCCGAATGTCAAAAAGATGCCTAAAATAAGCAATCATGATTGCGTTTCGGGCGCCCCCTGAAGGCGTTCCAAAACCTGCGATCATGGCACCATATGCGATGGAGAGAAGGAGCAGGATGGATAAGTTGCGTATATTTTGGGGTTCCGTTGAGGTGAATGTAATGAGTGTAATGACTACGGGAAGCATCATGGCGGTGACGGTGTGCTCTCCCGCAACTGAGGCAATTAATGCGGATACGATCACAAACCCGAAAGTGATTCGATAGACACTGGGACCCGTGATTCGGAGAATGGCTAAAGCAATCCGCTTATCCAGTTTTTGCTTTACAATGGCAACGGCTAGCATGAGAGATCCCATGATAAAAAAAACAGAATCGCTCATAAAGGATTTTGCCACCTCCGTTGGGGTTCCAATCTGGAATAAAACCTGAAGGACAGCAATCAATAGGGCAACGGTGGGGAGGGGAATCGGTTCTGTAATAAAAAGGAGAATTGCAATTCCGGCGATGCTGAGAACTTTGAAACCCTCGGGGGTAAGTCCGGAAGGGGGATCAAAAAAAAGAGGCAGGGCTCCCAGGGAAAAGCAGATTAGAAACCATTTTCTTTTTACCAGTAACGGGAACAAAAAGGCCATTCAAGCCCTTTCAATACAAAAAGGCCAGAGTGCTGGGCCAAGTTACACATTCCCTGAAACCTTGTCAAGAACATTTCACTGAAAACTCAGGTTTCTTGCATTTTGGAGAACTGGTTTATATAATCCTCTTATGAAAAAATCTCTATGGGCATTTTTTTCCACTGTTTTATTTTTTTCCCTTATTTTTTTGGTTGAGGCGTCTTGCTCTAAGGGAAATCTGGTTCCTTCAGAGGATGGTTTAAGAGTTAGGGAAATGGATCACGTTATCGAAACATTACGGACCAGTTATATAAAAAAAGATCCTGTGGAATTTTTAAAATATTTTTCCCAAGAAGATGCCAATGGGGCCCTTATACTGGAAAAGAATTTAGACCATATATTTGTGCAATTGGATCCGGTTACCCTAAAATTTTTTATTGAGAAGGTAATTCTTCAGGAAGCCAAGGCTAAAGCTTATATCCATTGGCAAGGGAAATGGCAAAGAAAAGAAAAAGGAACCGTTTTTTCCAAAAAAGGTGATATGGTCTTCCTGTTTGAGGGAAAGAAAGAGCCTCTTGTGCTGGGTATTGAGGGGGATTCTCCCTTTGAATTGAAAAAACTGAGGCAGCCATAATGGATTTCATGTTTTGTCATAGCCTGGTTATCGGAGGAGGAATCGCTGGATTGCGGGCCGCCATTGAGTTGAGCCGGTTCGGCGATGTGGTGATTGTCAACAAAGGCGCTCCTTTAGAGGGTAGCTCGGGACAGGCTCAAGGGGGTGTTGCTGTGGCCATTCAGGACCCCAAAGATATTGAAATTCACTTTCAAGATACATTGAGGGCTGGGAAAGGTTTGTGTCGAGAAGAGGCAGTTCGGGTACTGGTGGAGGAAGGCCCCCAGAGAATTCAAGAGCTGATTTCCTGGGGGGCATGTTTTGACCGTATCGGGGAGGAGTTTGCGTTTGCCAAGGAAGGCGCCCACCAAAAGGGTCGAATCCTTCGTGCCAAAGGGGATTCTACTGGGGAAGAAATGATGGTGACCCTTTTAAACCACGTTAAAAAATTCCCGCTTATTTCCCGAATGGACAATATGTTTAGCATGGATTTAATTATTCATGACGGAAGATGCATTGGTGCAACCCTTTTGAACCAAGAAACCCAAAGACAACAAATCATTTTTTCTCGTATCACTGTGCTGGCTACCGGTGGAGTGGGACAGCTTTATTGGAGAACCACCAACCCCGGCGTGGCCACAGGGGATGGGATGGCCATGGCTGCCAGAGGGGGGGCTCTTTTAGAGGACATGGAGTTTGTGCAATTTCATCCCACTTCTCTTTTGCTTCCTGGAGCCCCTCCTTTTCTTTTGTCTGAGGCCATGCGTGGTGAGGGGGCCATTCTTAGAAATCAAGAAGGGGCCCCTTTTATGAAGAAGTTTCACCCCGATGCAGAGATGGCCCCAAGAGATGTGGTGGCCCGTGCCATTTGGCAAGAAATGCAGAATTCCGGAACCCCCTGTGTATTTTTGGATGTTACCCATCTTTCCAAGGATTTTATAAAAGGCCGTTTCCCAAAAATTTATCAGACCTGTCTCTCCTATGGGTTGGATATCGTTGAGCAAATGATTCCAGTGGCTCCTAGCATGCATTTCATGATGGGGGGAATGAAGGTTTCTGTGGATGGGTCTTCTTCAGTAGAGGGTCTTTTTGGGGCGGGGGAGGTTGCTTGTGTTGGCGTTCACGGCGCCAATCGTTTAGCCAGCAATTCCCTTCTTGAAGGGTTGGTGTTTGGAAAAAAAGTGGGAGACTTCGCGGGCCAGGCTTCGGAGAATTTGGCCCTTCCTGCCAAGGATCAATTGAAAAAAATCCAAAAAACCCTGCTATCGGGAGGAGAAGTCAATGAGATTTCAAATGCTGAAATTTCTTCCATCCGAAAAGATTTGCAGCAGACCATGTGGGAAGGCATTGGAATCGTCAGAGATCAGAAAGGAATTGAGCGAACCTTATCTTTCATCCAAAAGTGGGAATGGATCTTAAAAGGAACCTATCAAAATCAGCCCAAGCTTGAACTAAAAAATCTTCTTCTCTTGGGGAAATGTATATCAACGGCTTCTCTCTTGAGGGAAGAGAGCGTGGGGGCGCACTCCCGGAAGGATTCTAACCCTCAAAACCCATTAAAAGAAAAACATCTTTCCCTTCGTTGGGTTCAGTCAAATTGTACAGTGGAAGTCCTCATTTCCTGATGAGCATTGGGAGGATGATGAAATTGAAGATTTCCCTTGGATGTAAAAATCCGGGTCGTGGTTTTGATCCTTTCTTCCTGGATATATTGTTTATATAGCCCAAGGACCTTGGCCACATAATGCTTTGTTTCTTTGTAGGGTGGAATCGTTTTGTGCCTTTCCACTGCTTTTTCCCCCGCATTGTAGGCGGCAAGAGAAAGAATCAGGTTATTTTCGAATCGGTTGAGAAGGTATTTTAGGTACCGAACCCCTCCTGTAATATTTTCAATGGGATCAAATGGATTTTGAACGGCAAGGGAAGATGCGGTTGGAGGCATTAACTGCATTAACCCCCGTGCCCCTTTTTTAGATATTGCATATGGATTGAAGTTGGATTCCACTTTGATCACCGCCCGAATTAAAAGGGGGTCGATTCCTTCCCTGCGGGCCACAGAATGAATGGTATTGTGAAAGTCAAAATAACCATAGCGGACAGGGGGAAAATTGGGAAGTTTAGGAATTAATTGGGGTCTAAATCGGGGATCGGTTGGAACGTTTGTGAAATGAATCACTCCTTGATCATCTATATATTGAAAAATTTCTCCTGGAAAAGTCTTTGGGGATAAGGTCAGGGCTTCCCCCACCATCCATAAAATAGAAAACATTAATATAATCAATGTTTTTTGCATGTTCTGATTTGGTTTCCTGATTTAATCTACAAAAACCATAACACCCACCCCCTGCACTGTCAAATTTTCAAACTTTATAGTAGATTTATAAGGTTTTATAGTTTACGCTAGTCACGTTTTATATATTAGATTTTTGAAATTTCCGGTTAGGCCAGTGTATTAATTCAAGCAGCTTTTAGATCATTATTTAATGTTTTTATTGTTGAGCCCTATGGGATTAGGAGAGGTTTTATTTTTATATGTTTGAAAAAAAACAACCGGCCTACATGATAGGGGTTGTGGCCGAGCTTCTTCAGGTTCATCCCCAAACGCTGAGGATTTATGAAAGGGAAGGTTTGATTGTTCCCAGCCGCTCAAAGGGAAATACCAGACTCTATTCACAAGAAGATGTGGAGCATTTAAAACTGGTGATCCGTTTAACCCGGGATTTTGGAGTCAATCTGGCAGGGGTGGAGATGATTCTCCAGATGATTTGGCGTGGGCGGAGTTTTAGGAGTGAAGAAATACAGGAATTGGAGAAATTGTTGCAAGATATAATGGACACCCGCAATCACCTGTCTGAATCTGTTCAACCGAAAAAAAGGTTCTCGGCGTGTGATCCCGATTAAATGAAAAACGAAAAATTTTTTGGAAATGGATTTGGAGGAATAAGACCATGCGTTTTGATCGTTTAACCATAAAATCCCAAGAGGCCATTCAAGAGGCCCAGCAACTGGCCGAGAAACGAAACCAACAACAGATGGATGCGGAGCATTTGCTGCTGGCTTTATTAATCCAGAAGGAAGGTTTGATTCCCTCGCTTCTTAAAAAATTAGGAGTGGATTGGGGTGGGATTCGCAAAAAGGCAGAAAAAGAAGTGGACCAATTGCCTCGGGTGGAAGGACCCGGGTCAGCAGGTCAGGTGTATATTACCCCTCGTATGAAAGGGGTATTTGACCGGTCGGAGGAGGAGGCATCCAAGCTGAAGGATGAGTATATCAGCACGGAGCATTTTTTACTGGCCCTTGCAGAGGGTGATGGTGCAGCGGGAAGATTGCTGAAGGAAGGAGGGGTGACCCGGGATCGAATATTAAAAGTTCTTTTGGAAATCCGTGGAACCCAGCGGGTCACGGACCCCTCTCCAGAAGAAAAGTATCAAGCATTGGCTCGGTATAGCAAAGACCTAACAGACCTTGCCCGGCGTGGGAAGTTGGATCCAGTTATCGGAAGGGATGAGGAAATCCGACGGGTTATCCAGGTTCTCTCCCGCCGAACCAAAAATAACCCGGTTTTAATCGGTGAGCCGGGGGTTGGAAAAACCGCCCTCGCTGAAGGGCTTGCCCAACGGGTGGTGAATGGTGATGTTCCCGAAGGTTTAAAAGACAAGAAGATTGTGGCCTTGGATATGGGTTCCCTCATTGCCGGGGCAAAATTCCGGGGAGAGTTTGAGGATCGGTTAAAAGCGGTCATTCGGGAGATCGTGGAGTCCGAAGGTAAGGTTATTCTTTTCATTGATGAGCTTCATACCTTGGTTGGGGCGGGGGCAGCAGAAGGGGCCATGGACGCCTCCAACATGCTGAAACCCCCTTTGGCCAGAGGAGAGCTTCGTTGCGTTGGTGCGACCACCTTAAATGAATATCGAAAATATATTGAAAAAGATGCTGCACTAGAGAGAAGATTTCAACCCGTTTTGGTTGGAGAACCGACGGTTGAAGATACCATTTCCATTTTGCGGGGGCTCAAAGAACGGTATGAGGTCCATCACGGGGTCAGGATTAAGGATAATGCATTGGTCACAGCGGCGATCCTTTCTCACCGGTATATTTCTGATCGGTTTCTTCCCGACAAAGCCATCGACTTAATTGATGAAGCTGCTTCCCGACTTCGAATGGAAATAGATAGTATGCCATCCGAAGTGGATGAAATCGAGCGCCGTTCCAAGCAATTGGAGATCGAGCGGGAGGCGGTCCGAAAGGAACAGGATGAGGTTTCAAAACAGCGTTTGGAGAAGATTGAGAAAGAGTTGTCGGAACTGAGGGAGCAGGGAGGTCAGCTTAAGGGCCAGTGGCAGGCTGAGAAAGATGTCATTCAGCGGATTCGCAAATACAAAGAGCAGTTAGAGCAGTTCAAGGGGGAGGCAGAACGTGCCGAGCGGGAGGGAGATTTAGGAAAAGCGGCGGAACTCAAATACGGAAAGCTCATTGAGCTGGGAAAGGCTTTGGAAGAAGAAAATAAACGGTTGGTGGATCTTCAAACGGAACATAAAATGCTGAAGGAAGAGGTGGATCAAGAGGATGTAGCCGCGATTGTGTCAAAATGGACAGGTATTCCAGTTCAACGGATGATAGAAGGGGAAGTTGAAAAACTCATTCATATGGAGGAACGTCTTCGAAAAAGGGTTATTGGCCAAGAAGAGGCGGTGACAGCGGTTTCCAATGCGATTCGAAGAGCAAGGGCAGGCATTCAGGACCCCAACCGGCCTTTGGGTTCTTTTATTTTTCTGGGGCCCACCGGAGTAGGGAAAACGGAACTTAGCCGTGCTTTGGCCGAGTTTCTTTTTGATGATGAGCAGGCCATGACGCGGATAGATATGTCAGAATATATGGAAAAGCATTCCGTTGCCCGTTTAATCGGGGCTCCCCCAGGGTATGTCGGGTACGAGGAAGGGGGCCAGCTCACGGAGGCGGTTCGCCGCCGGCCTTACTGTGTCCTCTTATTTGACGAAATTGAAAAAGGCCATCCAGATGTTTTTAACATATTACTCCAACTGCTGGATGATGGCCGGCTGACCGATGGGCATGGCCGAAAAGTGGATTTTAGAAATTGTGTGGTGATCATGACATCAAACTTAGGAAGTCAACATATTCAGGAACTTGGCGGGAAAGAAGAGAAGAAAATGGAATCCTTGGTCATGGGAGCCCTCCGAGAACAGTTCCGCCCCGAATTCCTCAACCGTGTGGATGATATCATTATTTTCCACGGGTTAAGCATGGAACAGCTTGGGAAAATTGTAGAGATCCAGATAGCGCTTGTTCGAAAACGTTTAACGGATCGACGCCTTGAATTAGATTTAACCCAGGCCGCTAAAAGATATTTGGCTCAGGAAGGGTATGATCCTGTGTTTGGGGCGAGGCCATTGAAGCGGGTGATTCAACGGGATATCCTTAATCCACTTGCTGTGAGTCTTCTTCAAGGGGAATTCAAAGAGGGGGATTCCATCCAGGTTGACGTGAAAGATGGTAAATTAGCCTTTCAATCCTCAGGTTAATTTCCAAGAAATTAAGTAAATTTAAAAGATACAATGCGAGCCTATTGACATCCCTTCTACCAACATGTTAGAAAAATCAAGCCTATCGGCAATTGGTAAAATTATCATTTTTCTTTGCATTCTTTTTAGGTATCAAAATAGGATTGATGGTGAGTGTAGCTCAACGGTTAGAGCACTGGACTGTGGCTCCAGGGGTTGGGGGTTCAATTCCCCTCACTCACCCCAAAAAAATAACCCCAACCCCGTGTAGGTTTTGAGGAGGGTGTGCTCCCATGGGGTAACCATCGATGAATTCGGTGCCCTAATGGGCTTGGCCCCCTCGGAGGAGTTCCGCCCGAAGGGCAAGGACGACGGGGAGGGGGTTCAGATTCCCCTCCGCTAATTCAAAACCCATCTCATTCCGCGCCTGTAGCTCAGCTGGATAGAGTACTTGGCTTCGAACCAAGGGGTCGGGGGTTCGAATCCCTCCAGGCGCACCAATGCTCAAAAATCCATCATAAAAGTAGAAATCCCAACGGCGCCTTTGATGAGGATGAGAACCTTCTTCATCATCATATGATCATGGTTTAGGTTAGTTAAAATTGCTTAACGGGTAAGAGGAGTTAACCCCATTGGCTTTTCTCTGGGAATCCATTTTATAGAGGAGGAAAATCTTTTTTGGTATAATGTTCTAACCGGGTCTCAATTGAAATCCTGTTAACCCAAATAAGGGGTTTTTGCTTTTGTTAAAATGAAAACCTTTTTTTGTCAGTGTAAAAACCAGCTTCATTTTGAGAACTCATCCTGTTTGGTGTGTGGCCGTTTGGTGGGTTTTCTACCGGATCGTTATATGTTGGGTGGCTTGGACCCGGGACCCCACGGGTTATGGCATTTGCAAAATCCATCCGGAGTCCAAGGGCGATATCGAATGTGTGTTAACTACGTCACATATAAGGTGTGCAATTGGATGGTGGTTGAGGGGGATAATCACCCCTATTGTTTGTCTTGCCGGCTGTCCTTTTTAGCCCAAACTTTTTCTCTTTTCCTATTTGCAAATCAAATCACATCCATGAATTCCTCAAAGTCCTTTCCCTGTGTGGACTGCAAACATTTTTTAGGCCTTTTTTACCCGCTCAGGGGAACGAAGACATTAAACTTGCTATTCCCCGTAGCGAGCTTCGGGGTGACCGCTTAGGTTCCCCCTTTAGAAAAGGGGGATAAAGGGGGATTTGAGGATTTAGCTTTTCCTCTGAATATCCCGCAGTCTTGCTGCGGGGATTTTTATTGAAAAAAAATTTAGGGTTAAAATGAGTTTGTACCCTCAACCGGAAACCAGAATATCATAACGGTTTTCCCTCCCCTTTCACCCAAGGCCTTCCATTTTCTTTCGATTCAATTTTCAAACCCCAAAAGGGGTAGAAGTCATCGATCCCTCTTGCAACTGTGTTTGGCAGGACTCTCATTGGTTTCATTTAAAAGGATTGTGTTTCAGTTTTTGACCAATTTCAAAGAGTTGGTATACTTAAGAGTCCATCCAGGTTTTGTGAAATAATTTATTGGGAAGGAGTCTTTGTGAAAGAAATTCCTCAAGGGGGAATTAAGGTCATTGAAAAACGCGAATGGCAGCTTTGGGTTCTTACCCTGACCCTTTTAATTGCCTTCGGTGGATTTGCCGTGGTAACTTTTTTTATTTTCTCAAGCGACGGGGATGGGGTATCCCCTGCTTTTAATTTTATTTCTTATAAAGAAATAACAGGGTTTGTCATTCTTATTGGACTTTTTTGCGGTTATGCGGTCCAAGCCCGGGTTTCAATTGGGCGAACCAGACGGCTTTTAGAAAAACAGGCCATGCGGGACACCCTGACAGGGTTACTCAACCGGCAATATTTAGATGAACGGATTGAGGATGAAATCAATCGGGCGGAGCGGGCCCATCATCTTGTGGCCATTCTCCTTTGCGATTTGGATCGGTTTAAAAATATTAATGATACCTTAGGGCATCAAGTGGGGGATGAGGTTTTAAAAAAGGTTGCAAAAAGTATCCGGGATGCGACTCGGGGTGTCGATTTGGTTTTTCGTTGGGGAGGAGATGAAATTCTGGTGGTTTTATCAGAGACCACCCGTCAGGGGGTTTTGATCGTGGCGGATCGGATTCGAAAAGGAATAGGAAGAATAAACCATACCGCCCCGTTAGACCTGGATATTAGCATTGGGGTTTCCCTTTTTCCCGAGCATGGGAGGGATGTAGATGAATTGATCCGTTTAGCGGACCGTGCCCTGTATATTGCAAAAAAGGGTGGAGATAAAATCCACATCGGTGAGGAAGAATATCGCTTGGATGAAAAAACGGTAAACGTTGTTTTCCAAGCGGTGGTGGATGTCCGGACCAATACCGTGTTGGGTCATGAAGCCTTGAGCCGGGATCCAGAGGGTAAGTTGAGCATCCAGGATTTTTTTAAAAGGTATGAAGCCGTGGGCCAGTTGAAAGATCTCAAGTCACTTTGTTTTAAAATACAACTGAAAAAGGCCAGTGAACTCAACTTAGAACGGGTTTTCATAAATGTGGATTTTGGTGTTTTGGGTCAGTTTCAACCCTATCCAAAACCTCAAAATATGGAAGTGATACTTGAAATCTCGGAAGCGGAAGCGCTTTATGATATCGAAAATCATTTGAAAATCACTAAATTATGGCGAGCCCATGGGTATAAATTTGCCATCGATGATTTTGGTGCAGGATTTATTTCGTTGCCTTTCATCTCTCAGCTGATTCCGGATTATATCAAAATGGATCGGTCCACCATCGTACAAGCTGTTTCCTCCAAGCAATTTTTGAAATTTTTAAGAGATTTGGTTCTTGCACTCCGGAACTATTCCAAAGAAGGGATCATTGCAGAGGGTGTTGAAACTGAAGAAGAATTACAGGCGGTGAAGGATCTGGGGATTGACCCTGTCCAAGGGTATTTACTTGGTTTTCCAAAAGAGCTTGATGGTCCCAAAAAATAATTGCAGAGGGTTGTTATAAAAATGGCCTTGGTGAATTACGCTACCCATGAAATCAACGTGAAAATTGTTTATTATGGTGTTGGGCTTTGCGGAAAAACAACCAATCTTCAAAAGGTCTATCAGCGGATTCCCGGGGAAAGTAAGGGGAAATTAGCCATCGTGCCCACTCAAGGGGATCGGACCATTTTTTTAGATTTTTTCCCTTTTGAAGTGGGGGAGATAAAAGGTTTCAAGGTCCGGTTTCATATTTTTACGGTTCCTGGTCAGGTTTTTTATAATACCACCCGAAAATTGGTCCTCAGAGGGGCTGACGGGGTTGTTTTTGTCGCAGATTCTCAAATTGAGGCGTTTGATTCTAACCGGTTGAGCTTCCATAATCTGAAAGAAAATCTCTTAGAGGAAGGGAAAAAACTAGATAGGTTTCCCCTAGTCATTCAATACAACAAAAGGGACCTGCCCAATATTTCAACAATCGATGTTTTGAATCGTTTATTAAATGAATACAATGTCCCATTTTTTGAGGCCGTTGCATCGCAAGGAAGAGGGGTTGTTGAAACCCTTAGAAGTATTGGAAAAGCAGTAATTAAAGAAGTTAGGCCAATGGTGCAGAAATAAGACTTGTTGGTTTGGGCCTCCAGATTTTCCTCACATTAAATTTTAAGCACTATTTCTACTCCAACACCCATTTCTTTTTTCACCCAGACCATTTTCGTTCCGGAAAACCTCTTCTTCCTCGGAACCCTTAACCTTTGCGACCTTTACCCCTACTGCTTTTGATTTTAGGTCCTTTACACAATTTTAACTGAATCCAAACAGGGGTTCATTTCCCCTTTATAGAAACCTGAGGAGGGGGTGTTAGAACAGGTTTCAAAACATAAAAAGGAGAAAGAAATGAGATTTCTAAACTGTCATTTAAATAATCGATTCATGACACAAAAAGTTTTCGTAAGCCCGGTGGGGGGATTTTAAAAATCGGTGTCTTTAAAAAACGGTTACAACCCGGTTAGGGCGTAATCGTGATTTCCTTTTTCTGGCTCATCGTGGAAGTGAGTGGGTAAATTTCGTCATTACCCGCCTGTCCGGCGGGCACTTGCAGGCAGGGGAAAGCGGAAATCCAGGCCCTTCCCGTCATTCCCGCGAAACCTGTCCTCGAATGCCTCTATCGGGGAGGGGAATCCAGAAGATGTTGATTTTTTGAATCCTGGATTCCTGCCTGCCGGCAGGCGGGCCCGATAAAACCATTCGGGAATGACGAACTGGATTTTGCAGGAACCTCTAATACTTCAAAGGCTTCAACCACAGAATGACTTTGCCTTGACCCTTGCCCTGTATGGACCTTAAACACTTTTTAACAATTTTTACCCACTCGATTACACGAAGACCCCTTTTTCTTTTAACCCCATGAAGGGGCACTTTGGTGTAGTTTGTTTTAATGGCCGCAGTATAGTGGGAAACCACTCTAAGTTGCTGAGTCTTATCAGTTTTTCTTTGAAGCCCCGAAAAAACCCTCCCTTTTCCTTTTTAAACTTTACCTTTCCTTAACACAATCTAAAAAAAAGTTCATTTTAGCTTTATTTGACCCTCATAAAGTTAACCTATTCTGACCTCAGTTGATGATTCATGACTCATTCAAGAAATGGAGGTGAGGCCGTGGAAACCATGGGAGGATTTTTGGAATATGGAATTGCTGCCTTAATGGGGGCAGGCGCAATGGTTGTATTAAGTGTTTTGGCCCTGATCCTGGATGAAGGAACCCAAGGGGGAATTTAAACAGGGACTCCTTTTCCCTTATGTGACGGGTCCCTGGTTTTAAATGGAGAAAAGAAGAAATGTTTTAGCCCATGACTTTAATAAAGGGAGGGAAAAATGGAACCTTTTATTTTTGGCAACTTGTTAATGGCAACTGCTTCACTATATTACTTTTTGCTCCTTTCCCGTTAGATTTTCCGGTGGGGGGGTTAAGAGTTTTTATAAAGGGATAAGGGGGGGGTCCACCAGGGATCAGAAAAGTTAAATGTTAACCAACCCTTCTTGAACTGATTCCTTTACCGGGAAAATAAAAACAAGGATTGCAAATGGGATTCAGGGAACGTGTGAGGGTTAGGCTTATAACAACTCATCCCTTAAGGTATGAGAAAATTCAAAGGCCTATTTTTAAAAGCCCCGCATTGCCCTTTTTTTTTCTGTTTGATCACTTTCAACCTATTTTAAATGGGTTCCGATTAATTGAAACTTCTTTCTTCGTGGAATTTTATAATAGATGAGCCTTTGTTAAATTTCAATGCGGGAGAAAAAATGAACCCTCAAAGTGTAAGTTTGGTTATTTTTGGAAAGGATCATATGATTCCCAAAATCAGTGACAGTGATATAGGGTGGGGGTATCAATACTCAATCCTGTTCCGCACTCCGGACCTGTCAAAAGGGTTAAAGAAACTCAAAGAATTAAAACCCGATCTGATTCTGGTTGAAGCCAATCAAATTGAGGAAGAAAAAACGTCCTTTTTATTGAAATTGAGGGTTTCACACCCTGAAGCAAAAATTCTAATGTTGGTTCAGGACTATTCATTGATGGAATGGTTCTCCTTTCTAAAGGCGGGGGTTAGAGGAATTTTGGAGTCTGGTTTTACGCTAAAGGATTTGGGTGCAGCTGCTTCGGTGGTTTATCAGGGAGGAATTTTTTTAGATTCTAGGAAACGTGAAAAGTTGGTCCATGAATGTGCCGCCAAGGTAAGGCATATGGATCAGAGAATCTGGGATTTGCTAACAAACCGGGAGATTCAAATATTAAAATATTTAGCAGAGGGCCATACCGCAAAAGAAACTGCCAATCTTTTAGGGTTAAGTCCCAAAACCGTGGATACCCATAAGGCCAATTTAATGCGAAAGGTTAATATCCATCATCGAACCGATCTGATCAAATATGCGCTTCGGAAAAAAATTGTTTCCCTTCATGACATCTAAACCAAGGGGTTCGTGAAGAAAGGCCCCCCCTTTACCCATGGATTTGTAAGGGATGGCCCGTGTTCAGATCAGAGGTCTTCCGGGATATTTTCCTGGATTGAAGGGGCAACGGGGACTCTAGGTTTGAGAACCTTTTCCTTTTCCCAATCCGTTCCCCTTCCGGTTTACCCGGACCGATCCACAAATAATTGGTATTGGGTTTAATTTGAACAATTTTTTTAATTTAACCAAAATTTTACCCCCTTTATATTGGAAGCTTTTTTCCATCCAACAAAACCTTGAAACCTTTCCCCGTCACTGGAAACCGAGAACCCCCTTGTGTTTTCATTAAATGCCATACCTGTTTGCCAATGGCCTATTTCTCCCCGATGCTATTGCTTATAAATTTTTTAACTTGGCCTTTCTCCGCCGCTCGGTTTTTGAAGCCCGAAAAGGATTTCCTTTTTTAATTTTTCTTTGTTTGTGTTGAGGGTTCTCCCTTTCCTCCTTTTGGGAAGGGTTTAAGGATTCCTGGTCAAAAAGAGCGTTGAATAGCTTGGCTTCAAATTCGCCAGAAAACATTGTGGTGGCATCTAAGGTTTGGGCTATTTTTTGCAATTCCCGATCAGAAGTTACCACAATACACCGGTTTCTTTTTTTGCCGGCCATACGGGCAATCACCGTGTCTGCTTTTTCACCCCGTCGGGAAAAAATAATGGAAATCCCTTTTATTTTCTCCTGGTGCTCCCATTCTTCCCCTGTTTTCCAACCATCAAAAACCACAGTAATTGGAATTTTTTTTATTTGATGATATTGTGAGAGATCTTCAATTAATTTCCCCCTTTTGACCTCTAGGTTTCCATGGAGGCCATTTTTTCTCCCCAAAAAGTTGTATCCATCGATAATCAGTAACATGAATTCATTGTATGGGATTGCCTCTGGGTGTGCAATGGGCTAAAAAAGAAGAATAGGCGGATATTCCCTGAGGGTATGATATCAGAAAGGGTAAGTTTAGCTAAACAACCCTAGAATATTTCTAGGGTTTTATTATTACGGCGAGTACTTACCTTGACTGGTTTTTCTTCACCGATATACTTGAGAGTGAAAGCCCTTCCTTTTCCCGATGAAACCGGACGGATAAATTTTGAATTTCATAGTCTGTTATTTTAAAAAAAGGCCCCCAATGGCTTATGGGCTCGTATTGGCTGGAGCGATTGTTCTTTTTTGGTTGGATACTCGATTCTCCTTGGGCCCCGCCTCCGGAATTCCATTTGTTTTGCTGGTTGTTTTGGGGATGTTGTTCCCCAATAAACAGTTCATCTTGTATTTATCAGGGTTTGCCTTTTTCCTCACCATTGCAGGTCATTTTTATTCACACCCCATCCAAGAACCCTGGTCGGTACTCCCTGACCGGTTTTTTTCAGTGATGAGTATTGGATTGATGGGTTATTTTGGTTATCAAACCCAAAAAGCCAATGAGGAAATGGTTGCGGTGGAGAACCGTTTTAATCATTTAATAAAAGGCCTTTCAGGGATGGTTTGGGTGGCCGATCAAGAAGGTGGATTCCATTCCGCCAGTCCGGGGATTTTGGATCTTTATGGGTATACTCCCGATGAAATGTATGGGGGGGGAGCTCCGTTACGCTACGAAAAAATTCACCCTTTGGATGTAGACCGGGTGAAAGACGCGTTTCAACAGCTCGTCACTGACAATAAAGAATATGACATTCAATACCGGTTTCAGAAAAAAAATGGAGCCCGGGTTTGGTTTAGGGAAAAATCAATAAAAACCTTTCGGCAAAATGGGATTTGGTTTGCAGAAGGGGTGGTGTGGGATATTACAAAAGAAAGGGATTTAGAGGAAGCTTTTCTCACCGATAAAAATCAGATGAAGTTGGCCCAAAACCGGGTGGGGTTTGGGACATGGGAATGGGACATTCATTCCAATCAAATAAAATGTTCGGAGGAGTGCTCCCGATTGATGAATCAAAGTCCCCAAATCCATGAGGTTACTTTTCAGGAATGGTTGAATTGGGTAAATCCGGAGGACCGGGACCTGGTGAGGGAAAAAATGGTGTCCGGGCTTAAAAAAGGGTGCCCGATTGAAACCCAATTTCAAGTGGTTTGTCCCAACGACGAGATACGATGGATTTTATTGAAGGCCGATCCCTTCGGAGGTGATCAAAAAGAAGGAAGACGTATCCAGGGTGTGGCCATCGATATTACAAAACAAAAAAGGGCCCTGGTCACCGTGGATGAGCAGACCATTCGAGATCCACTCACCGGATTGTACAACCGGGGTTATTTCGATCAACGTCTATTGGAGGAGATCAATCGATCTGAAAGAAACCGTTACCCTTTGGCCGTTCTTCTTTGCGATTTGGAAAAATTTCATCTGGTGAATACTGCCAAGGGCCATCAATCGGGAAATAATGTCCTCAAGTCTGTGGCCAAAAGTATTCAGAATTCTACTCGAAAAATGGATGTTGTTTTCCGCTGGGGAGGCGATTCGTTTATGGTGATTCTATCGGACATCAAAAGAGGGGGAATCGTTGCCGTATCCGATCGGATACGAAATGGCGTTAAGAGTTTTGGAAAAGAAGTAGATCTTCCATTGGATTTGATTATCGGAATTGCTATTTATAAAGAGCATGGAAGAACCGTGGAAGAGTTGACTCACATGGCGGACCGGGCCCTGCATATGGCGGCCCAAGGAACTGAAAAAATTAAAATCGGAGTGGAAGACTATACCCTCAATGACCAAACCGTGAAAACCGTTTTTCAGCCCGTGGTTGATATTCAATCCAATCGGGTCATCGGGTTTGAGGCCCTCAGTCGGGATCCGAAAGGAAAACTAAGTATCCAGGAATTATTTGCCCGCTACCAAGCGGGGGGTCAGCTTCACGCATTAAAAGCGATTTGTTTTAAATCACAGTTAAAAACCGCACACACCATTGGACTGAATCGGGTCTTCATTAATGTGGATTTCACCATCCTTGAGCAAATGGATTTGATCCCAATTCCCCCTAATTTGGATGTGATTTTGGAAATCTCAGAGTTAGAGCCCCTGAATGATATTGCAATGCGTCTGGAGGTTGCCAGAAAATGGCGAAAGTTGGGTTACCGATTTGCGATTGATGATTTTGGGGCAGGGTTTGTTTCCTTCCCGTTTATTGCTCAGTTTGGTCCCGAATTTATTAAGGTTGACCGAAGCAGTATCCTCCATGCCGTAACCTCTGAAAAATTTAGAGATTTTCTTAAGGATCAAATCACGGCTTTGAAGAACTATTCTCCCGAGGGAATTATTGCGGAGGGGGTGGAAACGGAAAAAGAATTGCAAATTGTTAAAAAAATTGGAATTCATATTGCTCAAGGGTATTTATTTGGAAAGCCCAAGGAAGTCAGCTCACTTTAGGTTTTCCAGGAAATATTTCTTTTTCCCCCCCCTTTGATTCAATGTCCCTTTATAAAATTAAGGTGACTTACCCTGACGCTCTGCAGGGACCCCGCTTTAAAACCAATCCATAGAATACGCATAAAGAAGGTGATGCCTTTTCCCCAATATTTTACAAGAATTTTCCCTCAAAAAAAGGGTTTTGATCACCATTAGTTTTTGACAGGATGCCATTGGGCAATGGTTTTGGTTTTGCCGATTCCCCCCTGAAACATCCAAACGTTTCCGGTCTGGGTATCGATTTTAAATAGCAGGTTGGCTTTATCGGTTTTATTTTCATCGGTTTGTGTGAAAGGGGTTTCCCCTTGAAATCATTGAAACCGTCCCTTTTGATTTAAATAAAGAAACCCATCGGGTGAATTCTCAGAGTCGTTTTGTTGGGCCATTGAGAAATGGGTCACCAAAAGGCCAGTGGTTAAGAGAATTAAGGTTCCCATGAACAGAATTTCAACTTTTTTTCTCATGGTAAATTCCTCCTGTCCGTTTAATTTTTTTGGGTCTTCGTGAAATCGAGTGGGTAAAAATTGTTAAAAAGTGTTTAAGGTCCATACAGGGCAAGGGTCAAGTCAAAGTCATTCTGTGGTTGAAGCCTTTGAAGTATTAGAGGTTCCTGCAAAATCCAGTTCGTCATTCC